>Ga0081539_10000542_pt1 | contig 78012 bp, 72 predicted proteins | sample TabmetS4T2R2_FD_71023 | JGI IMG/M metagenome (GOLD analysis project Ga0081539, IMG submission 71023) | Tabebuia heterophylla rhizosphere microbial communities from the University of Puerto Rico - S4T2R2 | ecosystem: Host-associated > Plants > Roots > Rhizosphere ...
AGGCATGTGGTCGGTGATGAAGGTGACGTCGATATAGGTTTGTCCGATGAAGAGAGCCTGCATTCGTCTTCCCTAGGCTGAGGGGTGGACCCGCCCGGCGCCAAGAGATTAGCACCGCTTATCCGATGTCATCGCTGAAAATATTCGCAAAACCTGCCGCCTTTACGTCTTGAGAAGGGGATGCGGGCGGACTACCACCGTTGCAACGCGTCACAAGAGTGCATAACGCCGGGGCTGCCGTTTTGGTTTCGTCCCCATGCTGCCCCAGAATGCACGAGGTCCCCTTCCGTGATCACCGGTCTCGACCACATCGTCGTCCTCACATCGGATATCGAGGCGGGCGCCTCCGCCTATGCGAGGCTGCTCGGCTGCGCGCCGTCCTTCCGCTACCGGGCCGACGGCGCCGCGCGTGCGCTGTTCACGCTCGACAATACCACCCTGGAATTGATGGCGCCGGATGGCGACGGCGAGGCCGGAAAGCGCATCGGTGCCGTGCTGGCAGAGCAGGGCGAGGGGCTCGCGAGCCTGTGCTTTCGCACCGGTGACATTGGCAAGATGCACCGCCGGCTCGAACGGCTGACGCTCAGGCCGGAGCCGATCGGTGAGGTCGAGGCCCGGGACGATGCCAATGGCGCGCGGCTATCGTGGAAGCGGACGCGCGCCGCCACCGATGCCGCGCACGGCGTGCGGCTGTTCTTCCTCGAGCTCGCACACGAGCGCCCGCGCTCGGTCGCAACGGCGGAAGCGCCGATCATCGCGATGGATCACGTGGTGATCGCCACCCCGGACCCCGAGCGTGCCGCCGCGCTCTACGGCGCGCGGCTTGGTCTCGACATGGCGCTCGACCGTTCGCACCCGGACTGGGGCCGGCTGATGTTCTTCCGCTGCGGCGACCTCATCGTCGAGGTGGCGCACCGTCCGGGCAAGGAGGCGGCCTCAGGGCCGGACCGGCTCTATGGTATCAGCTGGCGCGTCGCCGACATCGACGCGACGCGGGCGCGTCTGGTGGCATCCAGCGTCGACGTCTCCGACGTGCGCACCGGCCGCCGCCCCGGCACGCGCGTCCTGACAGTGAAGAACGGCACCTGCAGCGTGCCGACGTTGTTGATCGAGAAGACAGCGAAAGCAGACTGAAGGAGTGTCAGATGAAAACCTACTTGATCGCGGTGGAGACGGTTCACGACGAGGCCATGTTTGCCGAATACCGCAAGCATGTTGTTGCGACAGTCGAGGCCTTCGGCGGCCGGTTCATCGCGCGCGGCGGCAAGCTGACGGTGCTTGAAGGCGAGTGGCCGCACCCCCGCACCGTGATTATCGAGTTTCCGTCGCGCGAGGCCGCCGAAGGCTGGTACAAGTCTCCAGACTACCAGAAGGTGATCGGCCTCCGGCTCAAGAGCACGAGCGGAAATCTGGTTGTTCTGGATGGTGCGTAGCGAGGGATCCACATCTAAAGCCGCGGGACGCAGGAAGAATGCTGGCGAGCATGCCGAGAAGTAGCCCGTGAGGAAACATCTCGATGACCTGTCCAACGGGGGCCACAATTTTAAACGACTGGTTTCCGAAATTCTCGCCGGCAAGGGACGGACGATGGTACCTGGCGCATTCGGACGAGAGTGCCCGATTATTTCGGGGAAGCGTGCGGCGTAATGGTGGGCGGAACGTGGATCAGTGAGCACTGCGGGGACTGCATGAACAGCGCAGGAAACTCGAACAAGACAGGTGCCCCTGATCAGGTGCTTACGGCGCTCACACAGGCTCTCGAAGAGATTGCACGTGCGAGTGAATCGCGCGCGACCCCCGCGGATCAGGAATTCGAGCAAACAGCGGAGCGGAGCCAGCCGTCTCCTCGGCGAGATACGACGAGTGCCGGTCGGCCTTTTGCGTTTGGCAGGGCTGCCGTGTTGAGTTCGATCGCTCTGCTGGCGGTTGCCTGTATCGCCGCGCTGCTCCTGGTTTCGCCGTCTTCAGACGAGCGCACCGCCAGCTCGACCTCCGCGCTTTCGGAGGCTGCGCCTGCTCCGGTTCCTGTAGTCGTGATGGATAAGCAGCCGGTCACCACCCAGGGAGTCTCACCGGCCCAGATCGTACCCGAGCGTGCAGAACACGCCGTTTCTATCGCTCCCGAATTGCTGCAAGCTCTGGAGCGCCGATTGACGAACTCGGAGCAGGAGATTGAGCAAATCAAAGCCAGCCAGGCAAGGCTGGCCCGCGAAAGTTCGGAGCTGGCGAGCAGCCTTAAGGAGGCCCAGGAGAAAATTGTCCTGCTCGGCGCGGAGCTTGCCAGCCAGCTCAGGGCAGCTGAGGAAACGGCGACGCGAGAGCGTCAGACCACCGCCGAGCAACGCAGGGCCGACCAGGACCAATTGGCCAAAATCAGTGAGCAGCTCAAATCAACCCAGGAGCAAATCGACCGCCTGAATGCAGGACGGCAGCAGGGTGTTGCGAGATTGGCTCCGCCGCAACCAAGGCTGGCGAATCCCCCCGCGATACGCAGACCGGCGCCAAAGCCCGCGTCACCGCAAGCCAGGGCAATATCGCAGCCACCAAACGCTAGCCGATCGCAGCCCAGGCCGTAAGCGTGTTTGGCCCGCGCAGCCGAGACGCCCACAATGTTGGCGGGCGCGGTCGGCTGGGCGGCTGCAGGCAAGGCGACACCTGGCGCTAGCGAGCGCGTTTGCCCTTGGTCGTGGGCAGGGGGCAATTCGCACAGACCCTGTCGTCGCACATCCGGCAGATCGTGAAGCGATCGAGCTCGGAGGTGTCCTGCCTTGCCAGTAGCTCACGCAGCAGCGTTCCGAGCCGCTTCGTCTCGGCCGGCGACAGCACATCCAGAAGGGACGCAACGGCGGAAATCCGGGAAGCCAGCAACTGGTTCCGGGTCGCAGCGCCTGTGGCCGTCAAGTGCAAGGCGACCTCCCGGCCGTCCTTGCCAGGCCGGCGTTCGACAAGCTGATCCGAAACCAGACGGTCCACCAACCGGACGGTTCCGGAGTGCGACAGCCCAAGGATCCGCCGCAGCGTGTCGTTGGTCATGCCCTGGCCGTAGCCGATGACGATCAGCGCCGCAGGCGTCTCGCCGCCACGGCCGACCACCTCGCGCGCGCCTTGCTCGATCCGGTCCATGACGGCGAGCGATAGCGCCCCCAGCAAATTGGCGATTCCTTGTTCCATGCCCTGAGTAATATGTGCGTAGCGCACAAAAAACAACTTGACTGAATATGTGCGCTACGCACATATTCGCCGGAGGAAACATTGGAGAACAGCGATGGCTACCCAAACCACTGCACTGGCAACGCCGAATGCCGCCGGCGGCGAACCCGCTCTGAAATACGTGCAGGCCAATGGCGTGCGGTTCGCCTACCTCGAGCAGGGGAGCGGGCCCCTTGTGATGTTCATGCATGGCTTTCCCGACAACGCCTGGTCGTATCGAAAGCAGATGCAGGTGTTCGCGGATGCGGGGTATCGCGCGGTTTCGCCGTTCCTGCGCGGCTATGCGCCGACCGAGATTCCGGCGGATGGCGTTTTCGATCCCATCGCGCTCGGCAAGGACCTCGAAGCGCTGATCGCGGCGCTCAGCGACGACGGACAGGCGCGCGTGGTCGGCATGGATTGGGGCGGCACGTCGACCTTGCAGGTGCTGGCCACGGCGCCGTCGGCGATCAAGGCCGCCGTGGTCATGAACACCGCGCACCCGATCACATTTTCAAGTATCAGGAGGGATCCGGAAGCCGTTCGATCCATCTTCCATTTCTATTTCTTCCAGATGCCCGCCGCTGAGACGGCGGTCAATATCGAGGGACTCCCGTTCGTCGATTATCTCTGGAAGCTGTGGTCGCCGACCTTCAGGAATGACGAGCATCTCCGCTCGATCAAGCAGACGCTCAGCTCTCCCGGCACCATGGCGGCGGCACTCAAATATTACGGAGGCCTGTTCAACGCGGGAATGGAGCGCCGGCTGCCGATCAACGCGATGCATACGCCGACGCTGACGATTTACGGCAGCAACGATCCGACGGCGAGGTATTCGGCAAAGGAGGAGCCGCTCTTCAAGGGCCCGCACAAGCGTATCGTCCTGCCGGATGTCGGTCACTTCCCGCACCTCGAGCGTGAGGCCGAAGTCACCGGTCTGATCATGGACTGGTTCAAGACGCACGCCCCGAACTGAAACTGACGAGGAGCGAGGGCGATGGGCGCCGGGACACAGCAGCAACATGCCGAGACGTTTCGCGCTCTTCACAGCAAGGGAGATCCGCTCGTCCTGTTCAACGCCTGGGACGTCGCCACCGCCAGGGCCATCGCGAAGAATTCTCCGGCCATCGCGACCAGCAGCGGGGCAGTCGCGGCCGCGCTCGGCTACGCCGACGGAGAAAATGTCCCGCTTGATACGGTGGCAGGTCTGGTGTCGCGGATAACAGCTTCCGTGTCGGTTCCGGTGTCCATCGATCTGGAGGCAGGATATGGCGACACGGCGGACGCCGCCGCAAATGCGGCGGCCAGGATCATGAAAGCCGGCGCCATCGGCATCAATATCGAAGACGGACTCGTCGGAGGTAAGCGGCAGCTCGTCAATCCCGACCAGCATGCGGCAAAGATCAGGGCCGTGCGGGACACCGCGCAAGAACTCGGAATTGATCTGTTCATCAATGCGCGAACCGATCCGTTCCTGCTGAAATTTGGATCGCCGGATCAATGCCTGAATGAAGTGGCAAGGCGCGCAAACATCTATGCCGATGCCGGCGCCGACGGAATTTTCGTGCCCGGCCTCAACGACCTCGCGCTGATCGAAAAATTCGTTCAGCTCACGCCGCTGCCGGTCAACATCATGGTGACGCAAGGCGTTCCGGAAATACGGGATCTCGCCCGCGCCGGCGTCCGGCGGGTGAGCCTCGGGCCGTGGCCCATGATGGCGGCGATGCGCGTGATCGGACAGGCCGCCGCCGCGGTCGCCGCGAGCAAGCAATACGGCACGTTCCTGCAGCCGGATGGCTGAGCGCGGAAATCGCCGGCGCGAGAAGACGGCCAAAGGCAGGCGAGGGCGCAACTATCGACGCGCAGCAGAGCCCATGATGGTTCGCCTCCGGTAGCAAAGCGGACGGCTCATGCTCGGCCGGCGGACTCTAATCGATCGAAATATTGGCCTCGTGCGCAGCCTTGGTCCAGCGCTCCGTCTCCCGGCGCATCATGTCTCCGAATTGCTGCGGAGTCATGACTTCGGCTTCCGCGCCCTCATTGGTGAGAAAGGTGCCAATCTCCGGCGAGGTCAGCATCTTGTTGATCTCCGCGTTGAGCGCATTGACGACATCCACTGGCATCCCGGCCGGGCCGGCAATGCCCCACCAGGTCTCCGCATCGGCGCCCGGTGTGCCGGATTCCGCAAGCGTTGGCACGTCGGGCAACAGCGCCGTTCGCCGGCTGCTCGTCACGGCAAGGGTCTTGATCTGGCCGCTTCGGACGAGTTGCAGCGCCTGCGGAATGCTTGATACGAACATGTCGACGTGGCCGCCGACGAGATCGTTGAGCGCAGGCGCGCCGCCCTTGTAGGGGACATGCATGAGCTTCACGCCGGCCGAAAGCGCGATCAACTCGGTCGAAATCTGATTGATGCTGCCAAGACCGGCCGAGGCGTAGGTGATTTGACCGGGTTTGCTCCTGGCCAGCGCGAACAGCTCCCTGGCAGATGCGACCTGCAGTCTGGTCGATGTCGTGACCAGCAGCGGCGCGCGGGCAATAAAGGCAATTGGCGTGAAATCCCGGACCGTATCGAACGGCATGGTCTTCCTGACCGCCGGGTTGATGGTGAACGTCGGCGACACCAGCAGCAGCGTGTAGCCATCCGGCGGCGCTTTGGCTACCGCTGCGGCGCCGATCACCGCGCCACCACCACCGCGGTTTTCGACGACGACTGGCTGCCCCCACGCTTCGGAAAGCTTCTTGCCGATGGCGCGGCCGACCAGGTCGTTCGAGCCGCCGGGCGTGAACGGAATGATCAGGGTGATCTGCCTGGACGGATAAGATTCGGCGCGCGCCGCCGGGCCTGCAAGGACAAGCGCAGCAGTCAGCAATGCAAGAGCCCGGATCATGACAGGCGTCTCCCCGGCGCCCGATGTTACCCCGGGCGCGCAGTCGAAAATGACCTATAATTGTCCTGCCCGCGACCGATATTTCAACCGCCACGGTCGTTTCTCGTCAAGGACAAGCCTTCAAGGACAAGCAATGGACTTCCAGCTCACCGAACAGCAGCGACGGATGGTCGGCGCGGTGCGCGATCTCGCGCAGGGAGAGTTTCGGGCAAACGCGCCGAAATACATGGACGGTACGTTCCCGTGGGAAAACATGAAGAAGCTCGCCGATATCGGCGTGCTCGGCATGTCGGTGCCTTCGGAATATGGCGGGCTTGGCCTGCCGGTCTTCGATACGGCGCTGGTGCTCGAGGAAATTGCCAAGACCTGTTACGTCACCGCGATGGCCACGCTCGGCGAGGCCGGCGTTCAGACCCGCGTCATCGCAACCTACGCGCCATCAGCGATCCGCGCGAAAATTCTTCCGAAAGTCATCTCCGGGGATTGCATATTGGCGATCTGCATGACCGAGCCGCACGCCGGCACCGATGTCGCGAACTACCGGACCAACGCCGTCATCAGGGGTGACCGGGTCATTCTCAACGGAACGAAGACGCTCATCAGCCGGGCCAGGGAGGCCGGCATGTTCGTCATCTTCACGCGGATCGACGGCAAGCCCGGCCGCGAGGGTATCGGCTGCGTTCTGCTGGAGCCTGACACGCCGGGTTTCGAGGTGACCGGGACCTACCACACGATGGGCGGCGAAAACCTCCACGAGATCCAGTTCAACGACTGCGAATTGCCGCTGGAGAACCTCGTTATTCGCGACGACGGTTTTCGAAAGCTGTTGAACGCATTCAACACGCAGCGCTGTCTCAACCCGAGCATATCGCTTGGGCTCGCCGAAGGCGCTTTCGAGGAAGCCCGCAACTATGTCAGGCACCGGACGGTGTTCGGAAAGGCGATCGGCGACTATCAGGGCGCGCGGTGGAAACTCGCCGAGATGTACCGCGAGATCGAGACGGCCCGCAGCATCCTCTATCGCGCCTGCATGACGGCCAATCCATTCCCCGATCCCTTGATGGCGGCGGTGGCCAAGATCACCTGCAACGAGATGTCCAACCGCGTCACCAGTGAGGCGATCCAGTTGCATGGCGGTTTCGGTTTCACGGATGAGTTCGCGGTATCGCGCCTCTATCGCGGCGCGCGCTACGGAACGCTAGGGGGCGGCACCTCCGAGACGCTGCGCGATCTCATCGGCAAGCGGATCATGGACGCGGCGGAGGCGGGCGCCGAACTGCTGGCCTATGACATGGTGAACGGCGGCTGATGGGGGATGATTTCTCAAACCGCAAAAGCCGTGTTACACGTCCGTCATCGTCCACGACCGAGCGACCGATTTGGCCAAGAGAAAGCGAGTTTTGCGATGGCAGCGCGACCCCGAGGGGATGCGGCTGCGCATTCTGGAGGCCGCCAAGCAGGAATTTTCCGCCCACGGGATCGGTGGCGCGCGGGTTGACCGCATCGCGCAGAAGGCCGGCGCCAACAAGCGCATGCTCTATTACCACGTCGGCAACAAGGAAGACCTCTATCTCGCTGTGCTGGAAGGCGCCTACGAAAAGATCCGCGCCGAGGAGCGCGAGCTTGATCTGGAGCATCTCGCCCCGCCCGAGGCGATCGAGCGGCTGATCGATTTCACCTGGAACTATATCATCCGCAATCCCGAGTTCCCGGCGCTGCTGCAGACGGAGAATCTCGCGAAAGCCAAGCACCTGAAGCGATCCACCAAGGTCAAATCGATGCATTCGCCGTTTGTCGAGATGATCCGCGATGTGGTGCAGCGCGGCGTCGAGAGCGGCGATTTCCGCGCCGCGATCGATCCGGTGCAGCTTTATATCTCCATCGCTGCGCTCTGCTTCTTCTATCACTCCAACAGCGCAACGCTCGGCACCATCTTCGGCCGCGACCTGCTGGCCAAGGAGGCGAGGGACGAGCGGCTGGCGCACATGGTTTCGCTGGTGCTGGCGGCGCTGACCGGCAAGTCCACCGCAGCCTTTGCCAGGGAAAAGGCGCCGAAGCTGCGTTCCCCCGCACATCATACCGCCTGACAATCCGTGGGCTGAGCAGCGGTATTCAAGCGACTAAATCTAACCCCTCATCCTGAGGAGCCGCGAAGCGGCGTCTCGAAGGATGAAGGCCACAGACGGCCCTGCATCCTTCGAGACGCGGCCTGACGGCCGCTCCTCAGGATGAGGGTCAACCGGGCCCGCCCGCCGCCCCGGAAGCGCGACATTTCGCGCCAATTGCCCGGCCAAGACGGCTGGACAGTAATTATCCAACGGGTTAATTTGTCGCCGATAATCGCAGCCAAACAGGGAGTGAGACGTGGCCGAGCCTGCCGGGCCGGGATTGCTGACGAAGGCGCTGAACGCAGCGTGGGTCCGCCCGTTCCTGTTCCTGATCTTCATCGTCGTGCTTTGGGACGTGACCATCCGGGTGTTCCAGATCCCGGCTTACCAAATCCCGTCGCCGGGCGACGTCCTTGCCGTGCTGAAGACCGAGTGGCCGGAATTGCTGCGGCAGTCCTGGCCGACCACCTATGCCACCATCTGCGGCTTCCTGCTGTCGGCCGTATTCGGCATTCCTGTCGCCATGCTGATCGCGGGCTCGAAGACGGTGGAGAGCTACGTCTATCCGCTCTTGGTGTTCTCGCAGTCGGTGCCGAAGATCGCGATTGCGCCCTTGTTCGTGGTCTGGTTCGGCTTCGGCATCATCCCGAAGGTGATCTCGGCGTTTTTGCTCGGCTTCTTCCCCGTCGTGGTCTCCGCCGTGCAGGGTTTCAAATCCGTCGACCCCGACATGGTCGATCTCGCGCGCGCCATGCAGGGCAGCCGCTTTGCCGTGTTCCGCGCAGTGAACCTGCCGCACGCGATGCCGGCGATCTTTGCGGGCTTAAAAGTTTCCGTGACGCTGGCCGTGGTCGGCGCCGTCGTCGGCGAGTTCGTCGGCTCCAATTCCGGCATCGGCTATGTCATGCAGCGCTCGATCGGCACGTTCGATCTGCCGACGATGTTCGCCGCGCTGGTGATCCTCGCGCTGCTCGGCGTCGTCCTGTTCTGGGTCGTCGACCGCATCGAGCGCCTGGTCATTCCCTGGCACGTCAGCCAGCGCGAAATTGTTTTCACTTCGTGAGACAGGAGCCGTCATTGCGAGGAGCGAAGCGACCGAAGCAATCCAGCTTTTGTACTTGCGGAGGCGTGGATTGCTTCGCTTCGCTCGCAATGACGAATAACAAAGAGACTAAAGGGAGGAGAGACACATGATGAAATTCATTCTGGCGCTGGCGGCAACGCTGGCCTTCACCGCGCAGGCTTCCGCCGCCGACAAGGTCGTGCTGATGCTGAACTGGTATGTCTACGGTGAGCACGCGCCGTTCTATTACGGCAAGGCCAAGGGCATCTACGAAGCTGAAGGTATCGACCTCGAGATCCAGGAAGGCCGCGGCTCGGCCGCGACCACGCAGGCGGTGGCGGCCAAGACCGCCAATTTCGGCTATGTCGACGTGCCCACCATGATGCGCGCGGCGATCAAGGGCGCGCCGGTGATCTCCACCGGCGTGCTGCTGCAGACGAGCCCGATGTCGGCGATGGGTTTTGTCGAGAAGAACATCAGAAAACCCGAGGACATCAAGGGCAAGACGGTCGCGATCACGCCGGCCGACTCCATGACGCAGATCTGGCCGCTATTCCTGAAGAAAACGGGCCTGAAGGAAAGCGAATTCCAGACGGTGGCCGGCGACGGCCAAACAAAACTCAACGCCGTCATCAACGGCCAGGCTGATCTGTTGCTCGGCTATGTCATGGACCAGTCGATGAAGATCAAGGACGCCACCGGCAAGGACGTCTATCCGATCAAGTTCGCCGATTACGGCATCAACCTGGTCTCGTCCGGCATCATCGCCAACACCGACTACGTCAAGGCCAATGCCGATCTCGTGAAGCGCTTCATGTCGGCGACAACAAAGGCGGTGGAAGCCGCCGAGAAGGAGCCGAAGGCCGCCGCGCAGGCGATCCTCGACGCCAACCCGAAGGGCGGCAAGATCGATACGCTGACGCAAGGCTTTGAGCTGACCATTCCGCTGTACCGAACCGCCGAGACCAAGGGCAAGCGGCCGTTCCAGGTCACGGATGCGAACATGAACGACACGGTGGCGACGCTGGTCGAATATGGCGGGCTCGACGCCAAGGCCAAGGAGAACCCGAAAGCCTTCTATACCAACGAGTACCTGCCGAAGTGATGAAAGCGGTGACGAGATCGGCGGCCGATCAGGCGGACGCGCATCTGCGCCTGGTGTCGGACCGTGCCGCGGGGGGCGGCACGTCGGGGATCAAACTTTCCGGCGTGTCGAAGACCTACAGGTCGCGCGACGGCGATGTGCCGTCGCTGCGGCCGCTCGACTTCCACATCAATGACGGCGAGTTCTTTGTCGTGGTCGGCCCGTCCGGCTGCGGCAAGTCCACGCTGCTCAGGATGATCTCGGGCCTCCTCGCGCCGACGACAGGCGAGATTCTCGTCGAGGGCGAGCAAGTCACAGAACCGCACGGCAATGTCGGCATCGTGTTCCAGAACGCGCTGCTGCTGCCCTGGCGCAACATCCTCTCCAACGTAATGCTGCCGATCGACATGAAGAAGCTGCCGCGCGACAGGTTCTTGCCGCGCGCGAAGGAGCTTCTGAAGCTCGTCGGCCTCGAAGGCTTTGAGAAGAAGCTGCCGTGGCAGCTCTCCGGCGGCATGCAGCAGCGAGCCTCGATCTGCCGGGCGCTGGTGCATGATCCAAAAATCATGCTGATGGACGAGCCGTTCGGCGCGCTGGATGCGATGACGCGCGAGAAGATGAATGTCGAGCTGATGCGCATCCAGCGCGAGACCGGCAAGACGGTGCTCCTGATCACGCATTCGATTCCGGAAGCCGTGTTCCTCGCCGACCGCGTGCTCGTGATGACCGAGCGGCCCGGCGCGATCGCGGCGATCTACGACGTGCCGCTGCCGCGCCCGCGCTCGCTGGATGCGATGGCCGACCCCGTGTTCACGGAGCTGGTGCAGCGCATCCGCAAGCATTTCTTCACCCAGAGCTCGCTGGACTAAACGCCGATGGCTCCGCGCCTTGCCATACGCGATATCGCCTTTTTTGAACGGCCGGTGACGTTCGCGCGTCCGTTCCGCTTCGGCGCGATCACCATATCGGCGACGCCGCAAGCCTTCGTGCTGGTCGAGATCGAGGTCGAGGGCAAGGGCAGGGCGGTCGGCGCTTCCGCGGAATTTCTCGTGCCAAAGTGGTTCGACAAGCGGCCGCAGCTCACGCCGGATCAAACCGTCGAGGAGCTGCGCTGCTCGCTCCTGATCGCGCGGGAGCTCTATCTCGAGCATCGCGAGTTCGACACCGCCTTCGGCCTGCACGCCGCCTGCATGGCGCGGCAGGTCAAGCATTGCGGCAAGGAAGGCATCCCGCCACTCGCCGCCGCCTACGGCCCCGCCGAGATCGACAAGGCGATCCTGGACGCGCTGCTGCGCGCCACCAACACGAACTTCTTCGACGGCATGGCGCAGAACATCGCCGGGATCGACGCGCGGCTGTCGCGGGACCTGGCCGATGCCGACATCGAAGAATTTCTCGGCAGGCGCGAGCGGATCGAACGCGTCGCCATCCGCCACACCGTCGGCCTCGACGATGCGATCGAAGGCGAGGGCGGTGTCGCCGACATCAGGGAAAACGCCGGCGCGCGCTACTTCAAGCTCAAGCTTAACGGCGATCCCGCACACGACGCCGACCGCCTGATCCGCATCGGCAAGGAACTGGCGGCGCTTCCTTACGATTACAAAGTCACGCTCGATGCCAACGAGCAGTACGCCGACCTTGCGGCGCTTGCCACGCTGGTCGATCGCCTCGACCGCGACGCCGCGCTGAAACCGATCGCGTCAAAGCTGCTCTATATCGAGCAGCCGATGCCGCGCGACATCACGCGAAAGTCGCCGCTCGGCGCGCTGGCCAAGCGCGATTTCATCGTCGACGAGGCCGACGATTCCTACGACGCCTTCCCGGCGGCACGCACGCTCGGCTATCGCGGCATTTCGTCAAAGTCCTGCAAGGGCGTCTACAAGTCCATCATTAACGCCACCCGCGCGGCGAAGTGGAGCGCCGATGGCGCACGCTATTTCATCACCGGCGAGGACCTGACCTGCCAGGCCGGGCTTGCCGTGCAGCAGGATCTGGCGCTGGGCGCGCTGATCGGCATCACCCACGCCGAGCGCAACGGCCACCATTATGTCGACGGGTTTGGCGAGACACCGGCCGCGGAAGCGGAACGCTTCCTCGCCGCGCATCCCGATCTCTATCAGCGAAGCGGCGGCAAGGTTCGCCTCGCCATCCATGACGGCGATCTCCTCACCGCTTCGCTCACCGCGCCCGGCTTTGCCAGCGCCGTCCATCCGGACTGGCCCACCATCGCGCCGCTGGCGCGGCCCAAGACGATTCTCAAGGAGCGTACTGCATGACGACCAAACGCCTCGGCCTGATCATGAACGGCGTCACGGGCCGCATGGGGCTGAACCAGCATCTGATCCGCTCCATCGTCGCGATCCGCGACCAGGGCGGCGTGCTGCTTTCCAACGGCGACCGCGTGATGCCGGATCCGATCCTGATCGGCCGCGATGCCGAGAAAGTGGCCGCACTGGCAAAGCGCTTCGACATCGCCCGCCACACCACCGATCTCGACAAGGCGTTGTCAGACAAGAACGACGAAATCTTCTTCGACGCCGCCACCACGCAGGCGCGCCCCTCGCTGCTCACGAAAGCTATCAACGCCGGCAAGCATGTCTATTGCGAGAAGCCGATCGCGACCAATCTCGACGAAGCCGTCGCCGTGGTAAAACTCGCCAATGCAAAAGGCGTCAAGCACGGCACGGTGCAGGACAAGCTGTTTTTGCCCGGCCTGAAGAAGCTGGCGTTCCTGCGCGACTCCGGCTTCTTCGGCCGCATGCTCTCGGTGCGCGGCGAATTCGGCTACTGGGTGTTCGAGGGCGGCTGGCAGGAGGCGCAGCGCCCGTCGTGGAATTACCGCGCCGAGGACGGCGGCGGCATCATTCTCGACATGGTCTGCCACTGGCGCTACGTGCTCGACAATCTCTTCGGCGAGGTCGAGAGCGTTAGCTGCCTCGGTACGACGGATATTCCCGAGCGTTACGACGAGGCGGGCAAGAAGTACAAGGCGACCGCCGACGACTCTGCCTACGCCACCTTCCGCCTCAAGGGCGGCGTGATCGCTCATATCAACATGAGCTGGGTGACGCGGGTCTATCGCGACGACCTCGTCACCTTCCAGGTCGACGGCACGCTCGGCTCGGCGGTGGCCGGCCTGTCCGACTGCGTGATCCAGGCGCGCCAGGCGACGCCGCGGCCGGTGTGGAATCCCGACGAGAAGCGCCTGCACGATTTCTACGCCGACTGGCAAAGGATGCCGGACAACGCCGTCTACGACAACGGTTTCAAGGAGCAGTGGGAGATGTTCATCCGCCATGTCTGCGAGGATGCGCCCTACAAGTTCACGCTGCTCGAAGGCGCCAAGGGCGTGCAGCTCGCCGAATGCGCGCTGCAAAGCTGGAAAGAGCGGCGCTGGATCGACGTCGCCCCCATCAAGGTCTGAGGAGCTTTGTCATGAACAAGCCCGTCCTGCCGATGTCCTCGTATCAGCTGAAGCTGCCGACGGTAGATCGCGGCATCGAGACCTACCGCCTCGCGGCCTCGCGCACGTTTCCCGCCAAGCTGCAAGGCCCGCTCAATCGTGTCGCCTTCTCCGCCGCCCATGTCGTCGCCGATCCCTTCGCCGACAACGATCCGTGGCTGACGGCGACGATCGACTGGGATCGCACCATTGCCTTCCGCGAGCATGTCTGGGATCTCGGCCTTGGCGTCGCCGAAGCGATGGACACCGCGCAGCGCGGCATGGGGCTGGACTGGCCGACCTCGCTGGAGCTGATCCAGCGCTCGGTGCGCGCGGCGCAGGCGCGCGGCGCGCTGGTGTTTTCCGGCGCCGGCACCGATCACCTTGCCGTGGAGGATGCGAAAACCATCGACGATGTCATCCGCGCCTATGAAGAGCAGATCGCGGCAGTGGAAAAGGCCGGCGGCCGCATCATCCTGATGGCTTCGCGCGCGCTGGCGAAGATCGGCCGGAGCGCCGACGATTACGCCAAAGTCTACAACCGCGTGCTGTCGCAGGTGAAGGCGCCCGTGATCATCCACTGGCTTGGCGACATGTTCGATCCGGCGCTTAGCGGTTACTGGGGCACCGCCGATCTCGACAACGCGATGGACACCGCGGTTGCCATCATCAACGCCAATGCCGCCAAAGTCGACGGCGTGAAAGTCTCGCTGCTTGACAAGCAGCGCGAGATCGACATGCGCCGCCGCCTCGACGAGAAAGTCAAAATGTACACCGGCGATGACTTCAACTATGCCGAGCTGATCGCCGGCGACGACCGGGGGTTCTCCCACGCGCTGCTCGGCATCTTCGATGCCATCGCGCCGGCGGCGTCCTACGCGCTGTCGCGGCTCGCGGCGGGCGACGAAGCCGGCTTCCACGACGTGCTCGGCCCGACCGTGCCGCTGTCGCGGCATATCTTCCGCACGCCCACCCGCTTCTACAAGACCGGCGTCGTGTTCATGGCGTATCTCAACGGCCTCCAGGATCATTTCACCATGGTCGGCGGCCAGGAGAGCGCGCGCTCGACGCTGCATCTGGCCGAACTGTTTCGTTTCGCCGACAAGGCCGGTCTTCTTGCCAACCCGGAAACAGCAACGCGCCGCATGAAGGCATTTTTGGCCACCCGCGGTATCGAGGCCTGATGCGCGATTTCTCCGGCGATCATCGCTGGCTGTCGTTGAACACGGCGACGGTCCGCAAGCAGGGTGACCTCGTGCAGATCATCGACGCCTGCGCGCGCCAAAGCATCCGCGCCATCGATCCCTGGCGCGACCAGGTCGCCGCCGTCGGGCTCGACCGCGCGGTCCGCGCGGTGCGCGACGCCGGGCTCGAGCTATCGGGCTATTGCCGCGGCGGCATGTTCGTCTCGGATGCGGCGCGCCGCACCGAGGTGCGCGACGACAATCGCCGCGCGGTGGATGAGGCGCAAGCACTCGGCGCGCCCTGCGTCGTGCTGGTCGTCGGCGGCCTGCCGCAATTTTCGCGGCCGGGCAGCGTGCCGTCAAAGGACATCGCCGCGGCATGGGCGCAGGTCGCCGACGGCATCGCCGAAATGCTGGACTACGCGCGCACGGCCAGCATGCCGCTCGCCATCGAGCCGCTGCACCCGGCCTACGCCGCCGACCGCGCCTGCGTCAACACGACCAAACAGGCGCTCGATCTCTGCGACGCCATCGATCCGGCGCGGTCAGGGATGCTCGGCGTCGCGCTCGACGTCTATCACATCTGGTGGGACTTTGAGCTGATGGCCCAGATCTCACGCGCCGGCAAGGAGCGCCTGCTCGCCTTCCACGTCTGCGACTGGCTGGTGCCGACCAAGGACATGCTCAACGACCGCGGCATGATGGGCGACGGCGTCATCGACATCAAACGCGTGCGCGCCGCGGTCGAGGCGGAAGGGTTTAACGGCTATTCCGAGATCGAGATATTTTCCAACGACTGGTGGGGCCGTCCGATCGACGAGGTGCTGCGCACCTGCATCGAGCGGCACAAGACGATCGTGTGATTGACCGTAGGATGGGTTGAGCGAAGCGAAACCCATCAATGCTCACGGCAAGAATGATGGGTTTCGCTGTCGCTCAACCCATCCTACGATCGTTTGTCAGCCCGGCTTGTCGGGCTGGTCGCGATGCGCAAGCTCGAGTGTCACCAGCCGGGCCAGCAGCGTGGCCGGATAAAGCTGGCCCAAAATGGCTTCCAGGTTGCAAAGGGCGCGCGCCACGGGGTGAATCGGCGAGATGTCGCCATAGCCGGTGGTGGTCAGCGTCGCGAAGCTGAAATAGATCAATTCGCTTGCCAGCGCAGGGCTATCGGTCATCGACATCCCCGAAAACGCCTTGGGCACCACCGCGCCGATGAACCGGTAAAGCGCCGCGAACAGCACGGCGATGGTCAGATAGAGCAGCACCGCCCCCATCACGCGATGATGGGTGACGCGCCCGTCGCCGAACACGACGCGGGCGACCACCCACCCCAGCGTCGTTGCAAAGATCAGCCAGGCTCCGACGACCAGATCCATCTCGAACATGGACGGCGATCTCACTCGCAGGATCGCGCCGGCAACAACCATGGCAAGCCCGACCAGCATCGCCACGGCAGCGGTGCGGCTTCCCGACAGCACGAAGACGCTGGCGATCAGGATGAGGGCAACGGCCAGTTCGAAGACCTGGAAGACGAGGTATCCCAGCGCTTGTAGCGGCGCCAGCACGAACATCATGACCGCCAGCAGGCCGGTCAGCAGCGTCAGCAACGAGTCGCCCCAGCGCTCGCGCAGGCGGGCCATGTAGCCGTTCATCGAGCCAAACTCCGGTTGCGGCGTTGATCCCGATGACCTGATTAGCCCACCACCCACGGCATGCTCAAGGACCCGCGCGAAACCGCGACGGCTGCCGGCGCTGCGGCAGGGAGGCGATGCGGCGGAAATGATTCCGATGCCGCCCGCCACCCGCGGCATCGTGTTGAACCGCGACTTCTGCTCGGCGCTCACGGGGGCGGCTAACGGCTCCACCTCCCATCACTGCGCCTTCGCCAGAAACGCGACGATCTTTTCCCTGTCTTCCTTGTTCGTGAGCCCGCCATACGGCTTCATCTTGTTGCCGGGCACGACCTCATCGGGGCTTGCAATGAAGCGATCGAGCTTCGCTTCGTCCCAGGTGAAATCCGCTTCCTTCATCGCACTCGAGTAGCTGTAGTTCGGCAGCGATCCGGCTTTCCGTCCCATGACCTTGTGCAAATTGGGCCCGAGCCGGTTGTCGCCCTCCCGTGTCACGTGGCAGGTCCGGCACGCGTTGTTGAAGGCCTGCTGCTCCGATGTTGGCTCGGTGGCCTGAGGCAGCGCCGATGACGATGCCAGCAGGCACACCATCGCACTCAACGCCGCCATCAGTTGCACTCGGTACTGCGGACATTTTCGCATTCGATCACCATGAGTATTGTAAGGCGGAATAGCGTCAGCGTAATCCGCCATCTTTCTCCGGGGGACGGCGGGTTACGCCTTCCGCTTTCACTTGTTGAGCTGCCGTGCACGCGGCCCGGCTAACCCGCCCTAAGGCTTGGGAAACACCAGCAGGGGCAGCACGACGTAAATCCAGCAGAACAGGGCGGCCAGACTGGCCAGCAGGATGATGTCTTGTCGTTCGATGTTAGTCATTCTGTGCTCCAAATTGCGTGGACCGGATCAGCCGCCCGCCACCCGCGGCATCGTGTTGAACCGCGACTTCTGCTCGGCACTCAGGCTGGCATAGAACTCGTCGAGCGCCGGCTGCACGCGGTCGGCGGCAGCAAGCATGGCGGTGAGCCGCATCTCCATCGCTTCCAGCCGGCCGACCGGCGTCTGCGGCACGCTGTCCGGGCAGGCCGCCTGCAAGGTCTTGATGGCGTCCCTGGTCGCGCTGGCCAGGCGGTCGAGCGCCAGCTTCTGCTTGCCCGCCGGGTGGACCACGGCATCGATCCGCTCGATCGGCAGCTGCGTCAGGCTGGATTTCGGATCGCCGCAGCTCTCCGATGGCGCGTTCGCCTCCTGCTGCGCGCTCTCTCCGATATTTTTCGGCCCAAGCTGGTTGAAGCGCGCCTGCTGCTCGTCGGAAAGCGAGGCATAGAATTTTTCCAGCGCCGGCCGCACGATCCGTACCGCCTCCAGCGTGGCGCGCACGCGGTTGGTCATCGCCCGCAGGCGGCCGGGCGGCGTCAGCGCAAAACTGTCCTCGCAGGATTGCTTGAAGGCATCGGCCGCCCTTGCCGCCGAAATCTTCAGATCATCGAGCAAAGCGCGCTGCTCGGGCGTCGGCCTCACTGCCTTCGCGATCTCTGCGATCGGCCATGCCGTCACGCCGCCTTGCGGATTGCCGCAGACTTGCCGGAACGTCTGCGCGCTGAGCGCTTCGCGTTCGCGCGCACGGCCGCCTGAGATCACGTCGCCCGAGGCGCCATAGCTGGCGTAGGCGGAATAGCGGTTGTCCGCACCCCAGAACACGGTGTCGACGAAATCGTCATAGGCGTAGGCCCAGTAGCCGGGCTCATAGGCGGTCGGCCAGAAGGTGTATTCGAAAATGTCGGAATAGGCGTAGGGCCAGAACACCGGGCCGAGGAAGGCCACGAATGTCGCGTGCCTGCGGTGCCGCCAGGCATCGCGCGGCGCCCAGCCGTTATGGCGGACCGCGAGCGCCGCCTGCGCCTGGAATGGGTCCTTGTGGCCGAAATGCGCGGCAAACCGGCCGCGGGCGGCGGCCTTTACGGCCTCGGCGGACCGCTGCGCTTGCGGCGGTCCCAATTTCTGCAGGCGCGCCTGGTCGCCCCGCAACGCGCGCCGCTCCTGCTCGAGCTGGCGGTTCTGCGCCTGCAGCAGCCGTTCCTGCGCGCGCTGCGCCCGAACGCCTTCCGGCTTCTTGGACTGCAGTTCCTGCACGCGCTGCTGCAGGCGATCGATGCGGCCCTGCCGTTCGGTGTTTTGCCGCGCCAGCGTCGTGCGCTGCCGTTCCTGCACGGCCTGTTGCCGCTGTTGCGTGGCCTGCTGCCGTTCAAGGATGCGCTGTTCACGCGGGCTCGTACGCGTTTCGACCTGCTGTTGCCGCGATTGCCGCGCGCTCACCGCGGGCGGTGTGTTTTGTCGCGATGGCGCGGCGATATGGGATCGTTCAGGCCGCGCGATGGCCGGACGCTGCGCTGCCGCAGCCGGCGCGCGTTGGAAACTCGGTCGCGGCGCTGCCACATGCGGCATCGCCGGCCGGGAGGGTGCGGCAAAATGCGGCGCGGGCCGCGCGGCCATTGGCGGCGCTGCGGGACGGGACATCGCCGGCGGGGCGGCAGGCCGCGCCATGGCGGGCGGAGCAGCCGGCCGCGCCATCGCAGCCGGTGGCGCCGCGGGGTGGGCCGCAGGCGCGGCGGCCGCTCCGGGCCTTCCCGGTTGGGCGAACGCGCCTGCGCTCAAGGTGATGGTGGAAATGCCAAAAAAGATTGCCGCAAGGCCAGTACCGCGCGGAAGCATGTTCGCAGCTCCTCGTCGTTCGGTCGCCCGAAAAACCCAACGCACGATTGCGGGAATCGTTCGCGCAGATTCCGTCGCACTCGACTTTTTGTTGACGTTGGACGGCGGCCACGCCTACCGGCCTCATCCTGAGGAGCGCGCCTTGGCGCGCGTCTCGAAGGATGGCTGCAGGCGAGATCGGGCCCTTCATGGCTCGCCCCGTCTATTCCGTTTTCACGAAAGTGTGATACGAAAACCAGAATTATCCATTGCGCCGTCGGGCAAATCAGTGGCATACGTCCGCCCAGCCCGCGCCTCCAGGAGGGGGCGAGACGCGTCGTCACGGAACGTTGGCGCGGGTTGCGATGGACGCGGCTGCGTGAGGCGGGTTTCCCGCCCGACGAAGCGCCAGCCGCGTACGGCGAAGTCGTGTGGTCCTGGCGCCGCGACCCTGGCGCTACCTGCGGGAGTCTCCTCCCGTACTACGGGGGCAAGAAAGGCCGCTCCCCGGGGAGAGCACGTATAAGTTGTAAAACCATTGCGCGGGGAAAGCCGGGATGCCTCGGCTGTACCTGTCAAACCCGTGTGCATTCTTTTGCTACCTTTCGCACGCGGTGCTGCGGGCGCAGCCAGCGCCCGGCTTTCCCTGCGCCCTCCGTCCAAGGAGGGAGGGATGAATTTGCAGGACTCGGGCGAAAGCGAGCCGCGAGAATGAGAGCGTGTGTCTTGCTCCGGTGTCATCGCCCGGCTTGCCGCCTTCGCTGAAGCTTCGGCGAGCCGAGTGCGCAAGCCTCGTCGAACCCTTGGCGGAGACGGGACCGGGCGACCAGTATTCCAGAGACCGTAGTGATTGAATCGAGAAGCCGCGGCGTACTGGATCACCCGCATTCGCGGGTGATGACAAGTTCAACTGATCCTGCACGGCACACGCAAGAACCCGCGGAACCGCACGCGGCCGCCGCGCACCGGCTCGCCGTCGAGCGCGTATCGCGGAAACCGCGCCAGAAACCGCGAGATCGCAATCGCACCCTCGAGCCGCGCCAGCGCCATGCCGGCGCATTGATGGGCGCCGGTGGCAAACGCCAGGTGCCGGTTCGGGGTGCGCCCGATGTCGAACGTCTCCGGATCCGGAAATTGTTGGGGATCGCGATTGGCCGCGCCGATGCACAGTGTCACCGGTGTGCCGGCGGGCAGTGCGATGCCGCCGATCTCTACCGGCTCTGTTATCATGCGGTTGCCGAGCTGGTTGGAGCTTTCATAGCGCAGCATTTCCTCCACCGCCGTCCTGATCATGTCGGGATGATCGATCAACCGCTGCTTCTCTGCCGGATGATGCGACAGCGCCACCAGCCCGTTGCCGATCAGGTTGGTCGTGGTCTCATGCCCCGCATTGAGCAGGAAGATGCAATTGTGCAGCAGCTCCTTCTCGGTCAGCCGCTCGCCATTGTCCTCGCCCTGGATCAGCCGCGTCAGCACGTCTTTTGCAGGATCGCCCGGCTTGGCGCGCCGCCGCGCCACCAGGGTTTCCAGATAGGCGAGAAAATCCTTGACCGCCTTGTTGCCGCGCGCGGCGACGTCGGCGCTCACGACAGGTTCGAGCGCGCCCAGAATAGCGAGCGACCAGTCGCGCAGTGGTCCGCGCTCCTCATGCGGCACGTCGAGCAGGTTGCCGATCACCTCGACGGGAATGGCGGACGCAAAATCCTCGATCAGCTCGAATCTTGGCTTGGTCGCGATGCGGTCGAGCAGCATGTCGACCAGCCGGACCAGGTCGCCCTCCATCTCGGCAATCGCCCGCGGCGACAGCGCGCCCATGATCAACCGCCGCACACGCGTGTGCGCCGGCGGATCGTTGAAGACGAGGCTGGTGGTGTGGTGCTCGTAGAGCGGCGTGTCGCCGTATTTCGGGTGAAACTCCTTTTTCTTGTCGGAGGAGTACGCCTTGGTGTTCTTGTAGGCGGTGACGAGGTCGTCATAGCGGGTCAGAAAATACGAGCCGTTGCGCATGCGCTTGACCGGCTCGGTTTCCCGCAGCGCGCGGTAGGTGGGGTAGGGGTTGGCATAAAACTCCGGCCTCAGGTGCTCCAGGTCGAAGCCGTCCGCTAGCTCCCGCGCGTGCATGTTCATGCTTTCCACCCCGGACCAATTAGTCTCATTTGCAACTATCTTAGGTCCGGCGCGGACGTGGCGCAACACAATTCGCCGCGTCAGCGCAATAGAAACAGGGCGAGGAAATCGCAGAGCCATATGCTCAATTGCACTTTGATGAAAAGCGCGCATCCCTCTACAGTCCCGGCAAAATTCAGGCATGATCCCGGAAAAGTGGGCACCGGTTTTCCGATAAGGATCATGCCAATCGAAATGACGGAAACGCCCATGCACGCCCGCACTGACATGTCGGAACAACAAACGGCCGACTGGCCGGAGGAAATCTATGCTGTGCTGCAGCGCTACGATGTGCGGCAGGTGCCCTATGTGCCGGATGCCGGGCATTCAAAGCTGATCGAGCGCGTGCTCGCCTCTGACACCATGCGCGGTATTGTCCTGACGACGGAAGAAGAGGGTGTAGCGCTGGTCGCGGGCGCCTGGGCCGGCGGACAGCGCTGCGCGATGCTGATGCAGTCGAGCGGCGTCGGCAACTGCATCAACATGTTCTCGCTGATCCCGCTGTTTCGCCTGCCGTTCTTCACCATTGTGACCATGCGCGGCGAGTGGGGCGAGTTCAATCACTGGCAGGTGCCGATGGGATCGACCACGCAGGCCGTGTTCGAGCTGTCGGGCATCAAGGTGATGCGCGCCAATCATGCTGGTGAAGTGCGCGAGGTCGTCGAGGCTGGTGCTGCGCAGGCCTACAACGCCTGCACGCCGACCGCCGTCCTGTTGTCGCAGCGCCTGATCGGCGCAAAGGTGTTCGTGAAATGAGCAGGACCAATCTTCTCGATCGCCGCGCGGTGGTTTCCACCCTGTTGAAGGACCGCAAGGGCATGGTCGCGGTCGGCGGCTTGGGTGCCTCCACCAACGACATGGCCGCGGCCGGCGACCATGAGCGCAATTTCTATCTCTGGGGCGGCATGGGCGGCGCGGTCATGATGGGCCTGGGTCTCGCGCTGGCGCAGCCGGAAGTTCCCGTGGTCGTCATCACCGGCGACGGCGAGATGCTGATGGGCATCGGCTCGCTCGCCACCGCCGGCATGCAGAAGCCGGGCAATCTCTCCATCGTCGTCCTCGACAATGAGCGCTATGGCGAGACCGGCGGCCAGATCAGCCATACTTCGGCCACCGCCGATCTCGTCGGCGTGGCAAAGGCCTGCGGCATCGCCGACAGCCGGGCCATTACCACCATGGCCGAGGTCGAGGCGCTGGTACCGAAGCTGCATGATCTCAGGAGCGGACCGCGCTTCGCCAACATCAAGATCGATGGCGCCAATGTGGAGCGGATCCTGCCGATGCGGGACGGCACCTTCATCGTCAACCGCATCCGCGGCTCCCTTGGATACCCGCCGCTGTAACCAACCCATTGGACCGCCTCAAGATTCCTGAAGGCAACACCCTCCAACTCTTGGATGCGTCGCAATATATTGCCTTGACTTTGCCACGGTGAGTGATTACTCACGCGCCCCATGTCTAACCTCCGCATGACCTCCGATTTGCGGCGCCAGCTGATCCTGGGCGCCGCCAAGCGTTGCTTCGCCCGCAACGGCTTTGCCGGCACTACGACCAAGAGCGTGGCGGCCGCCGCGGCCATTTCCGAAGGTCTGCTGTTCAAGCATTTCCCCTCCAAGGCCGCGCTCTATGCCGAAATCCTCGCCGAGGAATGCGAGGCCGATCCGGAGCTTGCGCATCTCTTGGGGCAGGAGCCGTCGACCGCGACGCTGGTCGAGCTGGTGCGCGGCATGGTCGGCCATTTCGTCAACATCTCGAACGGTTCGGATCAGGAGGAGGCGCAACGCCTGCGCTTCATGGCCGCGAGCCATCTCGAGGACGGCGAGTTCGCGCGCCTGATGTATATCAAGATCGCCGACCTGATCGGGGCGACTTTCGTCACCTCGCTGGAACGCGCCATTGAAGCCGGCGATGCCGCCGAGATCGGCGGTGAGCCGCTCAATCTGTTCTGGTTCGCCCATCACACCGTTCTGACCGCAGCCCTGACGCGGCTGCCGGTCATGCCTTGTCTTGAGTATGGCAACGCCGCCGTGCTCGAACGGCAGCTTTGCCAATTCATCCTCCGCGGCATCGGTTTGAACGAAGCCGCCATCGCCTCCCATCTCGACCGCGCCTTGTCATCGACGCCGGGACAATCGGTAGCCAAGGAAAGTGCATAAAATGAACATCGCCACCGAAGCCAATATCACGGGCAAGCCGGCCAACCTCGAGGGCAAGCCGATCAACGAGCCGCCGAAGAAGCGGCCGGTGAAGATGCTACGCTGGTTCATCATCGTGGGCCTTGGCCTGGTGCTGATCGTCGGCGCCTTCGTCGGCTTCGAGGCGTTCCGCTCCAAGATGATCAAGCAGTTCTTCGCCGGCAACAAGCCGCCGCCGGTGGCCGTCAACGTGGCCGAAGCGAAGTCCGAGGTGATCCCGAACCTGCTCACCGCGGTCGGCGATCTCGCCGCCGTGCATCAGGTCAATGTCACTTCCGACGTCAACGGCCGCATCACCGAGATCCTGTTCACCGCCGGCGCCAGCGTGAAGGCGGGCACGCCGCTGCTGCAGCTGTTCGATGGTCCCGAGCAGGGCGACCTCGCCAATTTCAAGGCGCAGGCGACGATGGCGCAATTGTCGCTCGACCGCGCCAAGCAACTCGCCGCGCGTCAGTTCGGGGCGCAGGTCACGGTGGACCAGGCCCAGTCGGCGTTCGACCAGGCCCAGGCCGGCATCGCCAAGACCGAGGCCATCATCTCGCAGAAGCTGGTGCGGGCGCCATTCGACGGCGAGCTCGGCGTCCGCAAGGTCGAGGTCGGCCAGTATCTCACCGCCGGCACGCAGATCGTGTCGCTGACTGACCTCTCGATGCTCTACCTGAACTTCACGGTGACCGAGAAGGATTCCGGCGCGCTCAAGGTCGGGCAGATCGTACGCATCAAGGTCGATGCTTTCCCGGGCCAGACCTTTGAGGGCAAGATCAGCACGATCGAGCCGCAGATCTCGACCGACACGCGCAACATCCGCGTGCAGGCCACGATCGCCAATCCCGAGAAGCTTCTCAAGCCCGGCATGTTCGCCAGCACCACGGTGGTGCTGCCGGACAAGCCGGCGGTCATCACCGTGCCCGAGACGGCGGTCGACTATACGCTCTATGGCGACTCGGTATTCCTGATCGAAGAGAAGAAGAGCGAGGACGGCAAGACCGGTCTCACCGCGACCCGCACCTTCGTGCAGACCGGCAACCGCGTCGAGGGCCGCGCCGAGATCCTGAAAGGCCTGAAGCCCGGCGATCGCGTGGTGGCGCTTGGGCAGCTCAAGCTGCAATCGGGTTCGGCGGTGACGATTTCGACCGATCCGACGCCGCCGATCCCGGCGCAGCCGCCGCGTTACTGATTTTTCGAGGCACTCGATGTCGTGGACTGATATTTTCATCAAGCGGCCGGTGCTGTCGGTCGTCGTCAGCCTGCTGATCCTGCTGATCGGCCTCCGGGCGGCGATGGTGCTGCCGATCCGGCAGTATCCGAAGCTGTCGAACACGGTGGTGAACGTCACCACCGTGTATCCCGGCGCTTCCGCGGCCCTCATCCAGGGCTTTATCACCACGCCGATCGAGCAGGCGGTCGCTTCTGCCGAGGGCGTGGACTACATCACCTCGTCCTCGGTGCAGGGCACCAGCACGATCCAGGTCTACATCAAGCTGAATTTCGACCCCAACCAGGCGCTCACCGAGGTGCTCGCCAAGGTCAATTCGGTGAAGTACCTGATCCCGAAGGAATCCAACGACCCGGTCGTCACCAAAACCACCGGCCAGACCACGGCCGTGATGTATCTCGGCTTCTCCTCGGAGGAACTGAACGGTTCGGCGATCTCGGACTATCTGACGCGCGTGGTGCAGCCGGTGCTGTCCACCGTCGACGGCGTGGCGTCGGCCGACATTCTCGGCGGCCAGACATTTGCGATGCGGCTCTGGCTCGATCCCGTGAAGATGGCCGGGCGCAACATCACGTCGAACGAGGTTGCGGCTGCGATCGCGGCCAACAACTTCCAGGCCGCTGCCGGCCAGTCCAAGGGCTATTTCATCGTCTCCAACGTTCAGACCAATACCGATTTGCGCAATGTCGAGCAGTTCAAGCGCATGATCGTGAAGGCCAAGGATGGCGGATTCGTGCGCATGGAGGACATCGCGACCGTCGAGCTTGCCGCGCAAAGCTCGGACGCCAGCGTCGCCTTCAACGGCGAGCATGCGATCTTCATCGGCGTGCAGGCAACCCCGCAGGGCAACCCGCTGACCCTGGTCAAGGGCGTCCGCGCCCTGATGCCGGAGCTTGAGCGCAATTTGCCGCCGTCGATGAAGATGAAGGTGGCTTACGACTCCACCAAGTTCATCCAGTCCTCGATCGACGAAGTGAAGATGACACTGATCGAGGCCGTCGGCATTGTGGTGGTGGTGATCTTCCTGTTCCTGGCCTCGTTCCGCTCGGTCATCATTCCCGTCGTCACCATCCCCCTGTCGCTGATCGGCGTCTGCACCTTGATGCTGGCGGCCGGCTTCACCTTCAACCTGCTGACGCTGCTGGCCATGGTGCTCGCCATTGGCCTGGTGGTCGACGACGCCATCGTGGTGGTGGAGAACATCCACCGCCATCTCGAAGAGGGCAAATCGCCGGTGCAGGCCTCGCTGCAGGGCGCGCGCGAGATCGTCGGTCCCGTCATCTCCATGACGATCACACTCGCCGCCGTGTACGCGCCGATTGGCTTCCTCGGCGGTCTCACCGGCTCGCTGTTCCGCGAATTCGCCTTTACGCTCGCGGGCTCGGTGATCGTGTCCGGCGTGATCGCGCTGACGCTGTCGCCGATGATGTGCTCGGTTTTCCTCAAGAGCGCGGACGAGGGGCGTTTTGCAAGACTCGTCAACCGCGTGTTCGGCGCGACGACGCGCTGGTACGGCCGCAAGCTCGACCGCTCGCTGGACTACAAGCCGATCACCCTGATGTTCGCGGCGACGATCCTGTTCCTCGTCGGCTTCCTCTACATGCACACCTCCAAGGAGCTCGCGCCCGAGGAGGACCAGGGCATCGTGTTCGCGGTGACCAAGGCGCCGAAATACGCCAACATCGACTATCTCAACTTCTACGGCGAGAAGCTCGACCAGGCGTTCCAGAAATTCCCCGAGACCGATCTACGCTTCGCACTCAACGGCATCAACGGCGCGCAGAACGGCATCGCCGGCATGCTGCTGCATGCCTGGGATGAGCGCAAACGGTCCTCGATCAAGCTGAAGCCGCTGGTCCAGGCGGAGCTTTCCAAGATCGAGGGCGTTCAGGCCTTTGCCTTCAACCTGCCGCCGCTGCCGGGCGGGCCGGGCGGCCTGCCGGTGCAGATGGTGATCAACTCGACCGCCGATTTCCGCGCCGTCTATGAGCAGATGGAAAAGCTGAAGGATGCCGCGCGCAAGAGCGGCCTGTTCATCGTCTCCGACAGCGACCTCGCCTTCAACCAGCCGGTGGTGCGGGTGAAGATCGATCGCTCCAAGGCGAGCGACCTCGGCGTCAACATGCAGCAACTTGGCGGCACGCTGGCGACGCTGCTCGGCGGCAACTACGTCAACCGCTTCAATCTCGAGGGCCGCTCCTATCAGGTGATCCCGCAGGTGCCGCGCAGCCAGCGGCTGTCGCCGGACGCGCTCGGCGGTTACTACGTCGGGACGTCAAGCGGCCAGCAGGTGCCGCTCTCGACCATCGTATCGATCGAGACCGCCACCGATCCGAACGCGCTGACGCACTATAACCAGCTCAACTCGGCAACTTTCCAGGCCGTGCCGATGCCGGGCGTGACGGTGGGCGCGGCGGTCGACTTCCTCGAGAGCGAGGCCAAGAAGCTGCCGGCCGGCTTCAGTCACGACTATCTCGCCGATAGCCGGCAATATGTGCAGGAGGGCAACCAGCTCGCCATCACTTTCGGCTTCGCGCTGATCATCATTTTCCTGGTGCTGGCGGCGCAGTTCGAAAGCCTGCGCGATCCGCTGGTCATCATGATCTCGGTGCCGATGGCGATCGTCGGCGCGTTGATTCCGCTGTTCTTCGGCATGGCCACCATGAACATCTATACCCAGGTGGGTCTGCTGACGCTGGTGGGCCTGATCACCAAGCACGGCATCCTGATGGTGGAGTTCGCCAACGAGCTGCAGCTCAACGAGGGCCTCGACCGCCGCTCCGCGATCGAAATGGCCGCCCGCATCCGTCTTCGTCCCATCCTGATGACGACGGCGGCGATGGTCACCGGCCTGATCCCGTTGCTGACGGCAACCGGCGCAGGCGCGGCGAGCCGCTTCTCGATCGGGCTCGTGGTGGTCGCGGGCATGTCGATCGGCACGCTGTTCACGCTGTTCGTGCTGCCGGCGGTCTATGTGGTGCTCGCCACCGACCACCGGGCGGCGGCCGATTCCGAGCGCGCCCGCCAGATCGCCGATTACGATGTCGCCGGGGAAAAGGCGCTGCGGGCGACCTGATTTTTCGATGGCGGCGGCCTCGGCCGGCGTTGATAAGGATATGACAGGGATGGTGCTGTTATCCCGCACTGCGGCAAGAGACAAATACCGCTGTTCTTGCTAGCCTTGCCGGGATGAGCATTTCACTCCATCCCGACACCTCGGAGGGGCGGACGTTGGCGGCTGCGCCAGCGACGGGGAGCGCTGCTCCGGCGGGGACAGGGGGGATGCGCAGCAGGATACGCAGCCGGCTGTTCACCAAATACGTCGCGCTGTTTGTCGCCGTGGTTGCGATCGCGCTGCTATCGAACGGCATTTTCGAGGTTTTCTTCTATTACCGCGAACACAAGGCCTCGCTGATCCGCATCCAGCACGAGCAGGCCGAGGCGGCGGCGGCGAAGATCAGCCAGTTCATCAAGGAGATCGAGAGCCAGCTCGGCTGGACCACCCAATTGCCCTGGTCGGCCGGCTCGCCGGAGGAACGCAAGGCTTCGCTGGAGAACCGCCGGTTCGACGCGCTGCGGCTGCTCCGGCAGGTGCCGGCGATCACGGAACTCGCCCAGATCGATTCCACCGGCAAGGAGCGCTTGCGGGTATCGCGGCTGGCCATGGACTCCGTCGACAGCGGGCTCGACCTCTCCAAGGATCCGAAATTCACCGAGGCCGTCGCCAACAAGGTCTATTACGGCCCGGTGTATTTCCGCCGCGAGTCCGAGCCCTATATGACGCTGTCTCTGGCCGGCACCCGCAAGGACGCCGGCGTCAGCATCGCCGAAGTGAATCTGAAGCTGATCTGGGACGTGGTCTCCCAGATCAAGGTCGGCGAGCACGGCCACGCCTACGTGGTGGGCTCGCAGGGGCGGCTGATCGCGCATCCCGATATCAGTCTGGTACTGCGCAACACCGACATGTCCCGCCTGGTGCAGGTGCACGCCGCGCTGGCCGAGCAGGCGGCGATCACCAAGCAGCAGGAAGAGGCGGCCGCCGCGCTGCAGGCGGCGCAGGCCGCATCGGGGGCGCGGCCCACGCCGCAGGTGCCCGCGTCGCCGCCGCCGCGCCCGGCAAATTCCGCCACGGACTCCCTGCAGGGTGCGCTGAACATCCAGGGCCAGGAGGTGCTGACCGCATCCGCGCCGATCTGGCCGCTGCGCTGGATCATGTTCGTCGAGCTGCCGGTGCAGGAGGCCTATGCCTCGCTCTACGCCGCGCTGCAGCGGCTCGCCATCGTGCTGCTGGCGGCCTCGATGTTCGCGGTGCTCGCCGGAATCTTCCTGGCGCGGCGCATGGTCGGCCCGATCCAGGCGCTGCGCGCCGGCGCCGCGCGCATCGGCGGCGGCGATTTCGCCCAGCGCATCGCCATCAAGACCGGCGACGAACTCGAAGGTCTCGCCAATCAATTCAACGACATGGGCGCAAGACTTCAGGAATCCTATGCGGACCTGGAGAACAAGGTCGAGCAGCGCACCGCGGAATTGAGTGAGTCCCTGCAACAGCAAACGGCGACGGCGGAGGTGCTGCGCGTCATCTCGGGTTCGCCCGGCGAGCTGAAGCCGGTGTTCGATGCCATGCTCAACAACGTGACGCGGCTTTGCGAGGCGAAGTTCGCTTCGCTCTACCTGATCGATGAGTCCGGTTCCCATATGGTCGCGTCGATCAATCTGCCGAAAGCCTATGACGATTGGCGGCGAAGCGCGTCGGGCGCGGGGCCGCACATGAGGCAGCTCCTGCAGTCAAAGGAGATCATCCATACGATCGATTGCGCGGCTGAGCCTGCCTATGGCGAACGCGATCCCGCACGCGTGGCCGTCGTTGAGCTAGCTGGCGCGCGCACGATGCTGACTGTGCCAATGCTCAAGGAGGGCGCGTTGGTCGGCGCCTTCAACATCTTCCGCCAGGAGGTTCGCGCCTTTACGGACAAGCAGGTCGAGCTGGTGACGAGCTTCGCCGCTCAGGCCGTCATCGCGATCGAGAATGCCCGCCTGTTGAACGAATTGCGCGAGCGCACTGACGATTTGACGGAATCGCTGCAGCAGCAGACGGCGACCTCTGAAGTTCTCGAAACGATCAGCTCGTCCGCCGGCGAACTCAAGCCCGTCTTTGACAAGATGCTGGAAAATGCGACCCGCATCTGCGGCGCAAATTTCGGCGCCATGACCTTGCGTGAGCAGGAAGGCTTTCGGACGGTCGCGCTACACAACGCGCCGGCACCGTATCTGGCGGTGCAGCTGCACAAGCTCATCCAGCCGCACCCGCAAAGCGGGCTCAGCATGATCGAGCGAACCCACCAGGCCGTCCAGATCGAGGATCTTCGTACCCAGGCGTCCTATCGTGATGGCCATCCCAATGTGGTCGCGCTCGCAGATCTTGGCGGAGCTCGGTCCCTGATGATTGTTCCGATGCTCAAGGAAGAGGAGCTGATCGGCGCAATCACGATTTATCGGAAGGAAGTGAAGCCATTCACAGACAAGCAGACTGAACTGGTCGCAAACTTCGCCAATCAGGCCGTGATCGCCATCGAGAACACACGCCTGCTGAACGAACTGCGCGAGCGAACCAACGAATTGTCGCAATCCCTCGATGATCTGCGCACCGCGCAGGACCGCCTGATCCAGACCGAGAAGCTTGCCTCGCTCGGCCAGCTCACCGCGGGCATCGCGCACGAGATCAAGAATCCGCTCAACTTCGTCAACAATTTCTCCTCGCTGTCGACCGAGCTGATCGACGAGTTGAACGACGTGCTGAAACAGGCCGCCATCGACGACAAGGCCCGCGAGGAGATCGACGAGCTGACGCACATGCTGAGGGGTAATCTGGAAAAAGTGGTGCAGCACGGCAAGCGCGCCGACTCCATCGTCAAGAACATGCTGCTGCATTCTCGCGAAGGAAGCGGCGAGCACCGGCCGGCTGACATCAACGCCATCGTCGAGGAAAGCCTCAATCTCGCCTATCACGGTGCGCGCGCGGAGAAATCCAACTTCAACATCACGCTCAAGCGCGATCTCGATCCGGCCGCCGGCATGATCGACGTCTATCCGCAGGAGATTACCCGCGTCTTCCTCAACCTGATCTCCAACGGCTTCTATGCCGCGACCAAGCGCAAGGAGACGGCCGATGGCGGCTTTGAGCCGACGCTGAGCGCGATGACCAAAAACCTCGGCAGCCGGGTGGAAATCCGCATCCGCGACAACGGCACCGGCATTCCGCCCGAGGTCAAGGAGAAGATGTTCAATCCTTTTTTCACGACCAAGCCGGCAGGCGAGGGAACCGGGCTTGGTCTTTCGATGAGCCACGACATCGTCGTGAAACAGCATGGCGGCAAGATCGACGTTGCGACCGAGCCGGGTTCATTCACCGAATTCATTATTACGCTGCCGCGAGCTGGCGCAGCCCAAGCAAATACCGGAGGCAGGAATTGAGCGTTTACATACTCGTCGTGGATGACGAGCCCGATGTCGAGATGCTGTTTCGCCAGCAGTTCCGCCGCGAGCTGCGCAACGGCCGCTTCATGATGGAATTTGCGCCGTCCGCTCCGGCGGCGTTGCGGCGCGCAGTGGAGCTGCGCGATCCGTCGCTGGTGCTGATCCTGTCCGACATCAACATGCCCGGGATGAGCGGGCTCGATATGCTGCCGAACATGCGGGCCGAACGGCCCGACGTTCCCGTCATCATGATCACCGCCTATGGCGATGCGGAGACGCGCAGGAAGGCGATCGAGCGCGGCGCCGAGGGCCTCTTGACCAAGCCGATCGATTTTTCGGCGCTGCGTCAGGAGATTGATTCGAGACTGGGACAAGCCGCATGACCGCGACCATCCTGGTCGTTGATGACGAGCCCGACCTCGAGGCGCTGGTGCTGCAAAAATTCCGGCGTCAGATCCGCGAGGGTACGGTGAATTTCGTGTTCGCGCATGACGGGCTGGAGGCGCTGCAGAAGATCGAGGCCAATCCTGGCGTCGATATGGTGGTGTCCGACATCAACATGCCCCGGATGGATGGGCTGTCGCTGCTCGCCAAGCTGCAGGAAGCCGAGAAGTCGACCATCATCGTCTCCGCCTATGGCGACATGAGCAACATCCGCACCGCGATGAACCGCGGCGCGTTCGACTTCCTCACCAAGCCGATCGATTTCGCTGACCTCGAAGCCACCATCGCCAAGACCATTCGCCACGTCGAGGTCCTGCGCGAGGCGCGGCGCCGGCAGGCCGAGGCGGAGCGTGCGCATGCCTCGCTGTCGCGGTACTTCTCGCCGCAACTGGCCAGCCGCCTTGCTTGCGGCGGCGCCGGCGACAATGGCATGGAGGTGCATCGCCGCGATGTCACGACGATCTTCACCGACGTGACGAGCTTCACCTCGGTGGTGGAGAACATCGCGCCCGAGGTGCTGGGCAAGCTGCTCAACGAGTACACCGGTGGCATGACCGAGATCGTGTTCTCCCACGAGGGAACGGTCGGCAAGATCATCGGCGACGGAATCCATATTCTGTTCAACGCGCCCGGCGACCAGCCGGACCATGCGACGCGGGCGGTCGCTTGTGCGCACGAGCTCGACGCGTGGGCCGAGGCATTCAAGCAGCGCTGGAGGGCCGCCGGCGTGAATTTCGGCGCGACGCGCATCGGCGTTCACGCAGGCCCCGCGCTGGTCGGCAATTTCGGCGGAAGCAAGTTCTTCGACTACACCGCTCACGGCGACACCATCAACACCGCGGCAAGGCTGCAGGCGGCCAACAAGTTCCTGGGGACGCGCATCTGCGTCAGCGAGTCCGTGGCCAGGGCCGCGGAGAATTTCAGGGGCCGACCGGTCGGCGATATCGTGCTGCGCGGGCGGAGCGAACCGTTGCGCGCCTATGAGCCGTTGCGGGAGGACGCCTTCGCCTCACCGGCAACCACGCAGTATTCGGCGGCCTTCGCCAAGCTCGAGGCCGGCGACGCCGGCGCCATGCCGGCCTTTGCCGCGCTGGTCGGCCAGCATGCCGACGACGCGCTCGCCGGCTTCCATCTCAAACGCCTGCTCAACGGCGCCAAGGGCGTCCGCATGCAGCTGGAATAAGAAGAAACGAAGAGGGAGCTGACATGACCAGTGACTTTGCCGCCGGCAAATACCGGTTCATTCCGGCCGTGTTCCAGTATTCCGCCGGTGCAGCCGCGCTTCCCGGCTATGAAGTCGAGCGCGTGCGTTTCGACAGGATGCCGAAACTCGCAGATGGCTTTGCCAGGATCGCGGAATACATCAAGACCGCCGGCCGGCCGCTGACCTCGTTCTGCGCCTGCGAGCTGCGCTCGCCCGCCGCCTTCACCGATCAGGGATTTTTCGAGTTCAACCAGCATTATGTGAAGACGCTCGCGGAATGGGGCGTCTACGACGGCAAGACCAATCCGGTGGCGCGCAGCAATGTCTGCCCCGAGATCGATCCGCCGGCCGAGCCGTCGTTCTATGCCTTCTCCTTCGTGCGGCCGAGCACGAACGCGACCCCGAGCTTTGTCATCGCCGGCAGCGGGGAGGCGATGGAAGGGGTGGGTCCGTATTCGGAGCGCACGGTGCGCTATCGCGACCTCAGCCCTGATGGCATCAGGGAAAAAGTCCGCCATGTCGTCGGCGCCATGGAGAGCCGCATGGGCGCGTTCGGCTTCGGCTGGAAGGATACGACCGCGGCGCAGGTCTATACGATCCGCGACTATCATCATGTGCTCGCGGATGAGCTGGTGAAGCGCGGCGCAGCGCGATCGGGGCTGACCTGGCATTACGCCCGGCCGCCGGTGATTGATCTCGAATACGAGATGGACTGCCGCCGCGTAATGCGCGAGGTCGTGATCTAGGCGCGCTCCCGCGGGTCGAGCGCGTCGCGCAGGCCGTCGCCGACGAGGTTGAAGGAGAGCACCACGAGAAAGATCGCAAACCCCGGCCAGATCGCCATCCATGGCGCGTTGGTGAGGAAGCGCTGCGCTGAATTGAGCATGCTGCCCCAGGACGGCGCCGGCGGCTGCTGGCCGAGGCCGAGGAAGGACAGCGCCGCTTCGGCGATGATGGCAGCCGCGATCGACAGTGTCGCCTGCACCAATAGCGCCGGCAGGATGTTGGGCAAAATGTGGAACAGGGCGATGCGCCACGGCGGATTGCCCACGGCGCGCGCGGCCTCGACATAGTCCTCGACCTTGACGCTCATCACCTGACCACGCGTCAGCCGGATGAAGATCGGGGTGGCGGAGATGCCGATGGCGATCATGGCATTGCCGAGGCTGGGGCCGAGGAAGGCGGCCAGCGCAATGGCGAGGATAAGGAACGGGCAGGCCAGCATGGCATCGGTGATGCGGCTGATCAGCGCGTCGACAAAGCCGCCGCGATAGCCGGCTAGCAGCCCGAACGGCACGCCGATGGCGAGCGCAATGCCGACCGAGATCGCGCCCGCCATTAGCGAGGCCCTTGCGCCATAGATGACGCGGGCGAGGATGTCGCGGCCGAGATCGTCGGTGCCGAACCAGTGCTGCGCCGAGGGCGCCTTGCGCACCAGCGACCAGCTGGTGGCGATGGGATCGTAGGGCGAGACCAGCGGCGCGAAGGCTGCGATCACGATAAAGGATGCGATCACCGCAAGCCCCGCCACCGCGCCCTTGCGCCTGAACAACCGCCGCAGCGCGCGACGGGCCGGGCTTTCCAGCTCGTCGGAGAGTACGGGAAGGGCGCCGACCACGGCATCGGTCATGCTGCTCACCCCCTCAGACGCGGGTTGACGAGGACATAAGCAATGTCGGCGATCAGGTTGAGGGTGATGTAGATCGTGGCCGTGGTCAGCACCACGCCCTGCACCACGGCGTAGTCGCGGTTGAAGACGGCATCGACGATCAGCTTGCCGAAGCCGGGAATGGAGAAGATCTGCTCGGTCAGCACCGCGCCCGACAGCAGCGTGCCGAGCTCGAGTGCACCGAGCGTGATCACGGGCGTCAGCGCGTTGCGCATCGCATGCTTGAGGATCACGGAGCGCTCGAACAGCCCCTTCGCCCGCGCCGTGCGAACGTAGTCGCTCTCCAGCACCTGCAGCATGGCGCTGCGGGTATGGCGCATGAGGATTGCGGCAATGGCATTGCCTAGCACGAAGGCCGGCATGATGGTGGAGGCGAGGCTGGCGCGTACATTCTCCGTGATGGGCACATAGCCCGAGGCCGGCAGCCAGCCGAGCTGGATCGAGAACAGGAAGATCAGCATGATGCCGAGCCAGAAATTCGGCGTCGAGATGCCCCACAGCGCAAAGATGTTAGCGCCGTAATCCAGCGCCGTACCCTTCTTCACCGCGGAGACGATGCCGGCGGGAATGCCAATCAGGAATGCGATCACAATCGCCATCGAGGCGAGCTGGATGGTGACCGGCAATTTCTGCGCGATCAGCTCGCGCACCGGCACCCTGTTGCGCAGGGACTCGCCGAAGTCGCCCGACAGCACGCCCTTGACCCAATAGACGTATTGGATCGGCACCGGCTGATCGAGCCGGTACTGCTGGCGGATTTGCGCGATCACGGCCGGATCGCGCTCCTCGCCGGCCATGACGAGGGCGGGATCGCCGGGCAAGAGCTGCTGCAGCGAGAAGATCAGCAGCGACACGAAGAACAGCGTCGGGACGAGCTGAACGATGCGCCGGGCGAGGAAGTTCAGCATGGCGCGCCTCGTGCTCCGGCGGCTATCCCGCTCACTTGAGCTTCAGCCCGATCACGCGCACGAGGCCATCGGGCATCTGCTTGTAGCCCTCGAGCTTGGTGGTATGCGCGATCAGAAGCCGGCGGTGGTAGAGATAGATGATCGGCAGATCGTTGAGCGCCACCTTGGTCAGCTTCTCGTAGATCGCCTTGCGCTGGGCGGCGTCGTTGACCAGGCGTGCGTCCTCCAGCGCCTTGTCGGCCTCGGGGTTGGAATAGCCGCCGTCGTTCTGCGGCGCGCCCGTGTGCATGAAGACATAGGAATTGCCGTCGGGATCGATTCGGCCGCTCCAGCCGATCAGGAAAGCCTGGAACTCGCCGGCCTGGGTCTGCTTGAACGACGTGGCAAATTCAATGAGGCGGATCTTGAGATCGATCCCTGCTTCCGCTGCCATCGACTGCAATACCTGAGCGACGGCTTCGTTCTCCGACCCCTTGGTCACCATCATGTCGACGGCGACCGGCAGCGTGACGCCTGCGTCCTTCAACAGCATCTTGGCCTTGGCGATGTCGCGCTTCGGAACCGGAAAGCCTTTTTGATAATAGGGGTGCTCCGGACTGACCCATTGATTGCCCGGCACAAACTCTCCGTTGAACACGACCTGGGTGACCGCCTCACGGTCGATCGACAGGCTTAGCGCCTGCCGTACCTTTTCCGACTGGCTGAGCGGCCCCTTGTTCTTGTCCCTGGCGATATTGATGGTTATGCCGAAATAGCCGAGCTCCAGTGCGGTCGACAGTTTCAGCCGCGAGTCGGCCCGCACGTCCTTGATGTCGGTCGCCAGCACGCGCTCGATCAGGTCAAGCCCGCCCGATTTCAGGTTGGCGAGCCGCACCGTCGCGTCGACGATCGGCAGGAACACCACGTTGTCGATGAAGACGTTGTCCTTGTTCCAGTAGTCGGCGAAGCGCTCGCCGACGATGCGGTCCTGCTGCACGCGCTCGACGAACTTGTAGGGGCCGGCGCAGACCGGCTTGAGGCCGAACTTGTCGCCGGCCTCCTTGGCTGCCTTGGGCGAGACCATCATGCCGGCGCGGTCGGTGAGCTGCGCCACCAGCGGCGAGAAGGGCTGTTTCAGCACCAGCTTGATGGTGAGGGGATCGACGACGTCGACATGGTCGACCGTCGCGAGCTCCGGCTTGCGGAACGATCCAGGAAAATTCATGTGGCGCTCGATCGAGAATTTTGCCGCTTCCGCATCGAACGGCTCGCCGTCATGGAATTTGACGCCGGGCCGGAGCTTGATGGCGAGCTCCTTGCCGTCGTCGGAGGTCGAATAGGACAGCGCGAGCTGCGGCACGATGTTGAGCTTTTCGTCGATGTCGAACAGCTTGTCGCAGAAGGCGGCGAAGACGATGCGGCCGACATAAGTCCGCCCCATCGTCGGGTCGAGAATGTCGGGGTCTTCGGCGAGGCCAATGCGCAAGGTCGATTGCGCAACGGCGGATGATCCCAACGACAGAACCAGTGCTGCCGCAGTCGCTGCCAAACGCAAGAGCTTCATCGCGTGGTCCCCTCTACTGATCTCACGTCGCCGTTGGCGCCGTTCCGACTATATCAACCCCGAAATTGCTTGCACCTTCCGTGCCGCCGCTGAAGGCTGCGACCAATTTTTCCAGCACGGGAGAAAAGTTACCGTCATGCGGCAGGATGGCTTCGGCCGGCGGCAATTCCGCGACGCGGTGGCAGGCGGTGGCGTGGCCGGCGGCATCGGCCAGCAGTGGCGGCACTTCGCTCCTGCAGCGCGCAATGACATGGGGGCAGCGGGTGTGGAACCGGCAGCCCGACGGAGGATTGAGCGCACTCGGCAATTCGCCTTCCAGCACGATGCGGCCGCGCTTGGCGCGAGGTTTGGGCACCGGGATCGCCGAGAGCAGCGCGCGGCTATAGGGATGACGCGGCGTGGCGAACAGCGCTTGGGCTGCGGCCATCTCGACGATGGTGCCGAGGTTCATGACCGCGACGCGGTCGGCGATGTGCTTCACCACCGCCAGATCATGCGAGACGAAGATGTAGGCAAGTCCGAGCCGGAGCTGCAGGTCGCGCAAGAGATTGAGGATTTGCGAGCGGATCGAGACGTCGAGCGCCGAGACCGGCTCGTCGCAGATGATCAATTTCGGCTCAACCGCAAGCGCCCGCGCAATGGCGATGCGCTGGCGCTGGCCGCCGGAAAATTCATGCGGGTAGCGGCGGGCGAAGCGCGGCTCCAGGCCCACCAGCCGCAGCAATTCCTCGACACGCCGGCGGCGGCGCGCCGGCGGTACCAGATCGTGCAGCACCAGCGGCTCGGTCAGGATCTGGCCGACGGTCATGCGCGGATTGAGCGAGGCATAAGGGTCCTGGAAAATGATCTGCGCGTTGCGGCGAAAGGCGCGCAGTTCGTCGGCATTGAGGGAAGCGAGATCGCGGCCCTCGAAGCGGACGGTGCCGCTGTCGGCCTCGATCAGCCGCAGCACGAGCCGGCTGACGGTGGATTTGCCGCAGCCGGATTCGCCGACCAGCGCCAGCGTCTGGCCGGCTTCCACCGTGAAGCTGACGCCGTCGACCGCCCTGACGAATGCTCGCGGCCGGCCGAACAGGTTGCGCGCGGCGACGAAATGCTTGACCAGATCTTTGACCTCGAGCAGCGCGGTCACGACACCAGCCTTTCCAGTGGCGCGCGGACGCAGCGCGAGACGTGGCCGGGACTCACCGTCGCCAGCGGCGGCGGCTCCCTGAGGCAGATGTCGGCGACAAACGGACAGCGCGCCGCGAAGCGGCAGGCCGCGGGCGGGTTCGTCATGTTCGGCACCATGCCCTCGATGGTGGCGAGATGGGCAACGCGGTGGTCGAGCCGCGGGATCGAGCCGAGCAGGCCGACAGTGTAGGGATGCTGCGGGTTGGAGAAGAGCTCGTCCACCGTCGCGCGCTCGACGATTTCGCCGGCGTACATGACGGCGACTTCGTCGCAGACCTCGGCGACGACACCGAGATCGTGCGTGATCAGGATGATCGCGGCGTTGCTCGCCGCCTTCAGCTCCCGCATCAAATCGAGGATTTGCGCCTGCAGAGTCACGTCGAGCGCGGTGGTGGGTTCGTCCGCAATCAGCAGGCGCGGGTCGCAGGCCAGCGCCATCGCGATCATGACACGCTGGCGCATGCCGCCGGACAGCTTGTGCGGATATTCGTCGATGCGCTTTTCGGGCGAGGGGATGTGAACGCGACGGAGCAGCTCAATGGCACGCTGCCGCGCCTGGCGGTGCGAGCCGCCGCGGTGGCGGAGGATGACTTCGATGATCTGGTCGCCGATGGTGAAACTCGGATTGAGCGAGGTCATCGGCTCCTGAAAGATCATGGCGAGCCGGTTGCCGCGGAGATCGCGCAAGGTGTCGTCGGGCACATCGAGGAGATCAAAACCGTCGAAGCGGATCGCGCCGGTGACCTCTGCCGACCGCTTCGGCAGCAGGCCCATGATGGCGAGCGAGGTGACACTCTTGCCGCACCCGGACTCGCCGACGAGGCCGAGCGTGGCGCCGTTGGCTACCGTGAGGTCAACCTGATCCACGGCATGGGTGGTGCGGCCATCGTCGCCATGGAAGACGACGCGCAGGCCCTCGATTTCGATCAGCGGCGCGCTCGTCACGACTGGCTCGCGGTGGCCGCCTGAACGGCGGCATCGATGACGGCGCGGTCGGTGACCCCGGCGGGATTTTTTCGCGTCGGCAGGAACGGACGGAAATGCACCCAGCGCTCGCGGCTGACCTGCTCCAGCCGTTCCAGTTCGGCGAGGGGATCAGTGTGGTCGTCGACGCGCAGATCAAGATTGGACCATTCCTCCTCGCCGTGGATCAACAGCGCCGCCGATTGCTTGCCGCGCTTGTCGCCGCCTGCGGCTTCACCGGCCTTCATGGCTGCGATCAGGCGCTGCGCGAACGGCAGCCTTTCATTCGCGACGTAGGCCTCGGCAGTATCGTCCAGCACCTGCGGACCAACGAGCATGTTGCCGGCAATGGAAAAACCTGCGCCTTCGACATGGCCGCACCAGTCGACGCACTCGCGTCCCGTATGCGTGGCGATGCGGCCGCTCGCGTCCATGACGTGCAATTGCCGACTCTCGCGGCCGTCGTCGGCCGCGAGCAGGGTCGCGATGACGTCGCGGGGAGACTTGCCCTCGCGCAGCAGCTTGACGCCATCAATGCCGTAATAGGGATTGACCAGCGCCTGCGTGGCGATGCCACCGCGCTGAGGGGCGATATGCGGCACGCGCGCGCCGACGGCAAAGAATTTTGTCGCAACCGCGATGCCGATCTGACCGGTGGTGGAATCGCGCGCAATGATCGACCAGGTCATCGGTCACCGCCGGACAGTGTTGGTTTGCGCCGACCTCTCCGCGCGCTTCACCTCTCCCAGAGGGAGAGGTCGGCGCGAAGCGCCGGGTGAGGGGTTCAGGTCCCTCGATAGACCGCAACCCCTTACCCGGATCGCATCTCGCGATGCGATCCGACCTCTCCCACAAGGGGAGAGGACCGTCAACGTCGCAACAGTTCGGCCTGGCTTCTTCATGCGTTAGCGTCCGGCGGCGTAGCCTTGCATGCCGCGCGGGTTGGCGGCGGCGCGGCGGCGGGGACCCACCCTGGAGGCGGCGGTGAGGCGGCCCTCCGACCAGTCGGGACCGGTTTCCACGATATGGCCGCGGCGGGTCAGCTCGTCGACCGTCGCCTTCGGCACGCGGTTCTCGACCACGAGCACGCCGGGGCGGGCGGTGCGCGGCCAGAACGAGATCGGGAAATGCTCACTGTGCCAGGCCGGTGCGTCGATCGCTTCCTGCAGGTTCAGCTTGGCGTGGACGTGGCGCAGGAAGAACTGCGTGATCCACTGGTCCTGCTGGTCGCCGCCCGGAGAACCCCAGGCCAGATACGGCTCGCCATCGCGCAGCGCCATGGTGGGCGAGAGTGTGGTACGTGGGCGCTTTCCGGGCGCAAGCGAAGCGGGATGATTTTCCTCCAGCCAGAACATCTGCGCGCGGCTGCCGAGACAAAAGCCGATCTCGGGAATGACTGGCGAGGATTGCAGCCAGCCGCCCGAGGGCGTGGACGAGACCATGTTGCCGGCCTTGTCGATGATGTCGAAATGCACGGTGTCGCCGCGCACCTCGCCAAAGCGGCCGACGGTGGGTTCGCCCGCGCCCATGGCACCGACGGCCTCGCGATGGCCTTCGGCGCGGCGCAGTTTGACGACGGCGCCGAAACCTTCGACCGAACCGGGAATGAAATCGAGCGAGGCCTTGTCTTTGGAGATCAGCTTGCGGCGTTCGTCGTTATAGGCATCCGACAGCAGCGTCGCGATCGGGATGTCGTTGAACTTGGGATCGCCATAGAATTTTTCGCGGTCGGCAAAGGCGAGTTTTGCACATTCGACCTGCAGATGGATGAAATCCGGGCCGACGGGATCGAGCCCGTCGAGATCGAAGCCTTTGAGCAGCGCCAGCTGCTGCAGCGTCACCGGGCCCTGGCTCCAGACGCCGGCCTTGCACACGGTGTAGCGGCCGTAGTCGTAGGTCAGCGGCGCCTCGACGGTCGGCTGCCAGCGCGCCATATCGTCGGCCGAGAGCACGCCGCGATGCGGCGAGCCGGAGACGTCCATCACTTCTTGGGTGCGGCAGAATTTGTCGATCGCTTCGGCGACAAAGCCCTGGGACCACGCCTTTCGCGCGGCCTCGATCTGCGCCACGCGATCGCCGCCGGCGCTCTCGGCTTCCTTGAGGATACGGGCGTAAGTCTCGGAAAGTCTTTTGTTAGTGAACATCGTGCCGGGGCGGGGCACTTCGCCATTCGGAAGATAAACCGCCGCAGATGTTGGCCAGTATTTGCGGAACAGCTGCTCGACGGTCTGGATCGTCGCCGACGCGCGCTCCACCAGCGGATAGCCGTTGCCGGCATAGGCAATCGCGGGCTCCAGCACGTCGCGCAGCCTCAAGGTGCCGTAATCGCGCAGCAGCAGCATCCAGGATTCAAACGTGCCGGGGACACAGGCCGCCAGAAGCCCGGTGCCGGGCACCATGTCGAGGCCTTCGCTGCGGTAATGCGCGATGGTCGCCTTGGCAGGGGCAGGGCCCTGGCCGCAGATCACCTCGGTTTTGCCGCGCTTCACGTCGTGGACGATGATCGGCACGTCGCCGCCGGGGCCGTTGAGATGCGGCTCGACCACCTGCAGGGCAAAGGCGGTGGCGACACCGGCATCGAAGGCGTTGCCGCCTTTCTCGAGGGTCGCCATCCCGACCGCGGTCGCGATCCAGTGCGTTGAGGTGACGACGCCGAACGTTCCCTCGATCTCGGGCCGGGTCGTGAACGGATCGGGATTGATATTGCTCGCCATGGGATGCATCCCTTGTTCTTGGCCGTTTCAGGCGATCCGCAATTGAGCACAGGCGGGGCGGGCTGCCAACTGGCATACCAGACGGAAACGTGTGATCAGGCCGGCGCAGGCGCCGTGTTCACGGCATGGCAGGCCACGCCATCGATCAGGACAGGCGCTTCCCGGCGGCAGAGGTCGAAGGCGAGCGGGCAGCGGGGGTTGAAGGCGCAGCCTGGCGGCGGGTCGATCGGGTTGGGGATCTCGCCCTTGACCGGAATGCGCTGGCGGCCGGACATTGCGAGATCGGGAACCGCGCCGAGCAGCATTTTTGTGTAGGGCATGCGCGGCGTCGCGAACATCTGCCGGCCGTCGGCGATCTCGACAATGCGGCCGAGATACATCACGCCGATGCGGGTCGCCATGTGGCGGACCACGGCGAGGTTATGGCTGATGAAGAGATAGGTGAGACCGAATTTGTCCTGCAGGTCGCGCATCAGGTTGAGGATCTGCGCCTGCACGGAGACGTCGAGCGCCGAGGTCGGCTCGTCGCAGACGATGAACTCGGCGTTGGAGGCGAGAGCTCGCGCAATCGCGATGCGCTGGCGCTGGCCGCCGGAAAACTCATGCGGATATTTCAGGCCGTCGTCGGCGTGCAGGCCGACCAGGCCCAAGAGCTCGCCGACCCGCGCGTTGATGTCGCGCTCGCCCTGGATCAGGTCGAAGGCGCGGATCGGCTCGGAGACGATGGCATCGACCCGGAACCTCGGGTTGAGGCTGGCATAGGGGTCCTGAAAGATCATCTGGATGCGGCGGCGCAGTCTTTGCCGCGCCTGCGCCTGTTTCGGATCGGTCATCGACACGCCGTCGATGGCGACGTCGCCGGAAGTCGGCGGCAGCAGGCCGACCACCATGCGCGCCACCGTGGTCTTGCCGGAGCCGGATTCGCCGACCAGCGCAAACGTCTCGCCGCGCTTGATGTCGAAGGTCACGCCGTCGACGGCTTTCAGGAATTCGAGATCGCCGCCTTCCAGCACGCGGTTGAGCCACGGTTTTGAGACGTCGAACACGCGGCGCAGGTTTTTGACGTCGACGTAGCTCATGCCGCGCTGTCCTTGGCCGAAGCGTCGTAGAGATGGCAGGCTACCGACTGCGCGCCGTGCCGGATCGGCTCGGGCCGCTCGACGCGGCAGCGGTCGAACGCAAAGCCGCAGCGCGGGTTGAAAGAGCAGCCTGGCGGAATCGCCGACAGCCGCGGCATCGAGCCCGGGATCTGCACCAGCCGCTTGTCCTCGCCCGCCAGCGTCGGGATCGCACCCATCAGGCCTTTGGCGTAAGGGTGCAGCGGATTGCGCACGACCTCCTGCACCGGGCCGATCTCGGCGATGCGGCCTGAATACATCACGGCGACGCGGTCGGAAGTCTCCGCGATCACGCCCATGTCGTGGGTGACCAGCATCACGGCGGTGCCGTGGTCGCGGCCGAGCCGTTTGATCAGCGAGATGATCTGTGCCTGCACGGAGACATCGAGCGCCGTGGTCGGTTCGTCCGCGATGATCAGCTCCGGCTCGGCGCAGATCGCAAGCGCAATGACGACGCGCTGGCGCATGCCGCCGGAAAATTCGTGCGGATAGGCGTCGATGCGCTTTTCCGGCGCGGGGATGCCGACCTCGGCCAGCAGGTCGATGGCGCGCTTGCGCGCGGCCTGCTCCGACAGGCTCATATGGGTGCGGATGGTTTCGATGATCTGCTCGCCGACGCGATAGAGCGGATTGAGGCTGGTCAGCGGATCCTGGAAGATCATGCCGATGCGCTTTCCGCGGATGCGGCGCATCTCTTCGCCCGGCAGATTGTCGATCCGCATGCCCGACAGCAGGATTTCGCCGCCACAGATGCGGCCGGGCGGATCGATCAGCCCGATCGCGGCCAGTCCGGTGACGGACTTGCCGGCGCCGGATTCGCCGACCACGCCCAGCACCTCGCCCTTGGCGATGTCGAAGGAGACACCGTCGATGGCGCGCAGCGTGCCGCGGCGGGTGACGAACTCCACCTGCAGGTTACGCACGGAAAGCACGGGTACGGTCATCGCAGTTTCGGATTGAGCGCGTCGCGCAGCCAGTCGCCGAGCAGGTTGATGGAGAGGATGAGGCCGGCGAGCGCAATGCCGGGGAAGGCAACGATCCACCACTCGCCGGCGAACAGATAGTTGTTGCCGATGCGGATCAGCGTGCCGAGCGAGGGCATGGTCTCGGGCATGCCGGCGCCGAGGAACGACAGCGTCGCCTCGGTGAGGATGGCGAGCGCGAGGTTAATGGTTGCGATGACCAGCACCGGCCCCATCGCATTGGGCAGCACATGGCGCAGCATGATCTTTGGTGCCGGCAGGCCAATCAGTTGAGCAGCGGCAACATAATCCCGGCTCTTCTCGACCATGACCGAGCCGCGAACGGTGCGGGCATATTGCACCCAGGAACTAAGCCCAATGGCCAGGACCAGCACTGCGAGCATGCTCATGGGCTCGAGCTTGTTGCCGAGGATCGACTTGGCGATGCCGTTGACCATGAGCGCGATCAGGATGGCAGGGAAGGTGAGCTGCACGTCGGCAATGCGCATGATCACGCTGTCCACCGCGCCGCCGACATAGCCTGCGATCAGCCCGAGCGTGATGCCGAGCGTGCCCGCGAACAGCATGCCGAGTACGCCGACGGTCAGCGAAATGCGCAAGCCATAGAGGATCGCGGAAAGCACGTCGCGGCCCTGCTCGTCGGTGCCGAGCAGGAACGGGGACTGGCCGTCGGCCGTCCATAGTGGCGAGATGCGCGAATTCATCAGTTGCAGCTGCGCCGGATCAAACGGGTTCTGCACGGCGAGCACGGAAGCAAAGATCGCAAGCAGGAAGAACAGGGCGGTGATGACGGCCGCGATCATCGTCATCCGCGAACGGGTGAAGGAGTAGAAGATGTCGCTGTCCAGCGCGCGGCGGAGCCAGCCGGTGCCGCGGCCTGGCTTGGTGGCGGTTTTTTCGGCGGGGCGGGGGACGACGGCGTCGGTCATGCGCGGCTCCCGCTCAATGCGCGCGGCTGACGGTCGAACGCAGACGCGGATCGACGACGGTGTAGAGAATGTCGACCACCAGATTGATGGTGACGAAGATCAGCGACACCATCAGCAGATAGGCTGCCATGATCGGGATATCGACGCTTTGCACTGCCTGCACGAACATCAGCCCCATGCCGGGCCACTGGAACACGGTTTCTGTGATGATCGCGAATGCAATAACCGAGCCAAATTGCAGACCCGCCACGGTGATGACGGGAACCAGCGTGTTCTTCAGCGCGTGACCGAAATGGATGGCGCGGGTGGTCAAGCCGCGCGCGCGGGCGAAGCGGATGTAGTCGGTGCGCAGCACCTCCAGCATCTCGGCGCGTACCAGCCGCATGATCAGTGTCATCTGGAACAGGCCAAGCGTGATCGCCGGCATGATCAGCGCCTTCAGCCCGGAAACCGTGAGGAGCCCCGTGCTCCACCAGCCGATCTTGACGACCTCGCCGCGGCCGAACGAGGGCAGCCAGCCCAGCGTCACCGCGAACAGATAGATCAAGAGAATGCCGATCAGGAAGGTCGGCAGCGATATGCCGATCAGCGATACCGCCTGGAAAATCTTGGCGAGCCAGGTGTCGCGCCGGAGCGCGGTGTAGACGCCCATCAGGATGCCGAACACCATGGCGAGGATGGTGGCGACGGTGGCAAGCTCCAGGGTGGCCGGCATCCGTTCCATTAGCAGGTTCGCGACCGGCTGGCGGAACTGGTAGGAGATGCCGAACTTGAACTGCACGGCATTGGCAAAATAGCGCAAGAACTGCACCGGCACGGGATCGTCGAGGCCGAGCGACTGGCGCACCTGCTCGCGCTCGGCGGCGGGCGTGTCGATACCGACGATCTGGTTCACCGGATCGCCGGCAAAGCGGAACATCGAGAATGCGATGATCCCGACCGCGATCATGACGCCGATGGCCTGGAGGGCGCGGCGAAGAGTGAAAGCGAGCATCTTATTCTTTCACTTTCTCTTACCTAGGCGTCGACGTCGCTGTCAGCCCGAAAAGGAAAGGTCCCGGAAGCTTGATGCTCCGGGACCCTGTGAAGCCGTTCTAGTCCATCGTTGCCCAGTAGAACAGCACCTGGTTGTCGGCGCGCTGCACCAGTTTCACTTTCTTCGATACGCCCCACGCCAGGGGTTGTTGATGCAGCGGGATGTATCCGAAATCCTTCAGCGCGATCTCGAACGCTTCCTTGATCAGCAAATCGCGCTTGGCGATATCCGGCTCGACCAGCACCTTGGCGGCAAGTTCGTCGAGCTTCTTGTTGCAGTAGCCGGCGAGATTGGCTTCCCCACGTGCGGCGACTTTCGGATCGTCGCGGCAGCCCATGATGTTGTTGAGAACGTCATGCGCATCCGACGTGCCCGGCGTCCATCCGAGCAGGTAGAACGAGGTCTGGTAGCCGCCGGGCTTCAGCACCTTGGCGAAATACTGCGCCTTGGGCTGGGCCAGCAGGTTCACCTTGACGCCGATCCGGGCCAGCATGCCGACCACCGCCTGGCAGATCGCGGCATCGTTGACATAGCGGTCGTTCGGGCAGTCCATCGTGACTTCGAACCCGTCGGGATAGCCGGCTTCGGTCAAGAGTTTCTTGGCCAGGTCGGGGTCGAACTTCGGCCGGGTGAAGTCGCCGGAGAGCTTGTAGAGCAGCGGTGAGATCATCAGCGCCGACGGCGTCGACATCCCGCGCATCACGCGCGTCTTGATCAGCTCGACGTCGATCGCCCTGAAGAAGGCTTCACGAACGCGGACGTCCTTGAAGGGATTCTTGCCCTTGATGTTCGAGTACAGCAGCTCATCCCGGGCCTGGTCCATGCCGAGGAAGATGGTGCGGATTTCCTGCGCCTTGAGCACTTGCGCGTTGGGGCTCGAATCCACCCGCGAAATATCCTGGGTCGGAACCGGCTCGATGACATCAACTTCGCCCGACAGCAATGCCGCGACGCGCGTGGCATCCGAGCCGATCGGCGTGAAGATGATTTCCTTGATGTTATGCTGCGGCTTGCGCCACCAGTCCGGGTTGACCTTGAACACGGTCTTCACGCCGGGCTGATGGCTCTCGACCATAAAGGGGCCGGTGCCGTTGGTATGGAGCGAGGCGTAGCTCGGCGTTGTCGCCGCGACCGGCGTCGGCTCGACCACGTTGTTGGCTTCCGCCCATTTCTTGTCCATGATGTACCAGGTACCCCACAGGGCGTGCAGAATGGGGTTGGGCGAGCTCAGGATGAAATCCACGGTGTGGTCATCGACCTTCACGACTTGCGTGTCTGACGCAATGTAAGCCTGCAGGTTTGAACCCTTGGCGCGAACGCGGTTGGCGGAAAAGACCACGTCGTCTGCGGTGAAGGGATCGCCATTGTGGAACTTGACGCCCTTGCGTAAGTGGAAGCGCCAGCGGGTCGGCTCCGGCGTTTCCCAGCTCTCCGCCAGCGCCGGGATGATCTTCAGATCCTTGTCGCGCGCGATCAGGCCTTCATAGACGTTGCCGAGATGCCCATGGGTGGTGCTCTCGTTGAGCGTATAGGGATCGAGCGAATTGAGCACGCCCTGGTTGGCGTACCGGATGGTCTGGGCCGATGCCGGCGCGACGGCAAAGGCGACGGATGCGAGGATGGTCGCTGCACGCAAAGCATGACGTACCGACATTTGTTCTTGCTCTCCCCTTAAGGACTACTGCCGATCTGGCGCCAGTTCGGCAGCCGATTACCATCCATGTTGCCAGAGTTTAAGCGCCGCGCAAGCCGGTTTCGCGAGCGGCAGCAGCCGGTTTGCGCGGCACTGCCGCAATGTCTAACCTCAGGCAGAAAACGCGCGCGTGTGACATTGAACTTTCGGAGTGCCGGATGCCGGAACTGAAGGCCGACGTTGTTGTGCTGGGGGCAGGGATAGTCGGCGTCGGCGCTGCGCTGCACCTGCAACAGCGCGGACGGGACGTCATGCTGGTCGACCGGCATGGCGTCGCCGGGGAGGAGACGAGCTATGGCAATGCCGGGCTGATCGAGTGCGCTTCGGTCTTCCCCTATATGTTCCCGCGGGATTTTGGCTCGCTCCTGAAATATGCGCTGAACCGGGCTCCGCAGGTGCATTACCGGCTCGCCGATCTGCCGGAGTTCCTGCCCTGGCTGGTGCGCTATTATCTGGCATCCTCGCCCGAGCGCGCCTTCAAGAGCGCGATGGCCGAGCTGCCGCTGATCCGCCGCAGCCTGATCGAGCATGAGGCGCTGATCGCGGAAGCGGGCGTCCCGGAGCTGTTGAAGCGAAACGGCTGGCTAAAGCTGTTTCGCTCGGAAGCCTCGCTCGCCCACGCCGCGGGCGAGTTCGAGCGCGCCAGGCAATATGGCGTCACCGGCGACGTGCTCGACGCCAGGGGGATTGCGGCGCTCGAGCCCAATCTGAGCGGCGACTTTGCCGGCGCCGTGTTTCTGCCGGCGCCGGGCTTCGTGCCCGATCCCGGAGGCCTCGCCAAAGCCTATGCGGCGCTGTTCGGCCGCAAGGGCGGCCGTTTTGTCGTGGGAGACGCGCGCACGCTCGAGCAGTCAGGCACGCGTTGGCATCTGTCGACACAGGAGGGCTCCGTCACCGCGCGGGAAGTCGTGGTGGCGATGGGGCCATGGTCGGATCAAGTGTTTCGGCCGCTCGGCTATTCCATCCCGCTCAATGTCAAGCGCGGCTACCATCTGCATCTCAAGCCGCGTGGCAATGCCGTGCTCAATCGCTGTGTGCTCGATGCCGACCAGGGCTTTGTGCTGGCGCCGATGAACCGCGGTATCCGCCTCACCACTCCGGTCGAGTTTGCCAACCGCGATGCGCCTCCAAACTTTGGCCAGGTCGAGCGGGCGCTGCCCAAGGCTCACAAATTGTTTCCGCTCGGCGAAGCGGTTGAAGCACAGCCGTGGAAGGGCGCGCGGCCGTGCCTGCCGGACATGCTGCCGGTAATCGGCCGGGCGCCGCGCCATACCGGGCTGTGGTTCGATTTCGGCCACCAGCACCATGGTTTTACGCTCGGGCCGGCGACCGGCCGGCTGCTGGCGGAGATGATGACCGGCGAGACGCCGTTCGCGGACCCCGCGCCCTTTGTCCTCGAACGGTTTGGTTGACCATATCCGCCGACACTCGCCGCCGCCGGTTCCCGGCCGCTTGCATCGCAACACCGGTCGCGGCGATACTGGCGCGGGCGCTGACTCGGTTAGGAGCGGACATGAAGGTTAACATCGAGATCGATTGCACACCGGTCGAGGCGCGCCAGTTTTTCGGCCTGCCGGACGTCGTGCCGATGCAAACGGCGATGATGGACAAGATGCAGCAGCAGTTGATGTCCAACATCGAGAAGGTCACGCCGGAGTCGCTGATCCAGACCTGGTTCAGCTTCGATCCAAAACTTGCCGAGCGCTTTCAGGAAATGTTCGTGGCGATGGCCGGTCTCGGCTCGCCGAAGAAGGACAAGAAATAATGGCTGTCACGGAGGCGGGCGTGCCAGAAGAGGAAGATCGGCTTCGTCCGCCGAGCTGGCTGTTGATGCTGGCCGAGCCGCGGGCCGTGTTCGAATTCAATACCAGCCTGATGCTGTCGCCCCTGCTGCTGCAGGCGCCGCGCGGCGACGGTCATCCCGTGCTGACGCTGCCGGGATTTCTGGCCAGCGACCTCTCGATGGCGCCGATGCGGCGCTACCTGAAGGAGCTCGGTTACGACGCCCATGCCTGGAGCATGGGCCGTAACTTCGGCGGCGTGTACAGCAAGCGGAACGCGCTGCGCACCTTGCTCGGCCGCATCCATGAACAGGCGGGTCGCAAGGTCTCTATCGTTGGCTGGAGCCTCGGCGGCGTCTATGCGCGCGACCTCGCGCTGCAGGCGCCCGACCTGGTGCGTTCCGTGATCACACTCGGCAGCCCCTTTGCCAACGACATCCGCGCGACCAATGCGACGCGGCTCTACGAATTGCTTTCCGGCGAGGGCGTGGATGACATCCCCGCCCTGCGCGAGGCGATCGCCGGCGATCTGCCGGTGCCGGCCACCTCGATCTATTCGCGCACCGACGGCATCGTTAACTGGCGTACCAGCCTGGTGCGGCCTTCGGCTACCGCTGAAAATATCGAGGTGCACCTGGCGAGCCATATCGGGCTCGGCGTCAACCCCGCAGCGCTCTGGGCGGTGGCCGACCGGCTGGCGCAGGCCGAGGGCGAATTTTCTCATTTTAACCGGTCAGGGCCCTTTGCCATTGCCTATGCGCCCCCGGAAAATGCACAATCCTGACAATCTGACCCGGCCCACCGGGACTGTCTGAACGCAAGAAGCGCTGCCCACGGCGCCGCGTCGTACTCTTCGGGAGGAACCCATGGCTGACGCCAAGAAACTGTCTTCGCTGGACGCGTCGTTTCTGTATCTGGAGACGCCTGAAACGCCGATGCATGTCGGCAGCATGGCGATCTTCCGCCTGCCCGAGGACTACAAAGGCGACTTCTTCGAAGAGTTCAAGGCGATGATCTCATCGCGGCTGCACATCGCGCCGATCCTGAAGGCGCGGCTGGAGAAGGCGCCGCTCGACGTCGATCATCCTTCCTGGGTCGAGGACGACCAGTTCGACATCGACCGTCACATCTTCCGCGCCAGCCTGCCGGCGCCGCGCGACCGCGCCACGCTGGAACGCATCGTCGGCTGGATGCATGCCAAGCTGCTCAACCGCGCCCGCCCGCTCTGGGAGTTCTATGTCTTCGAGGGCATGAAGGACAACGAGATCGGGCTTTATTCCAAGATGCATCACGCCTGCATCGACGGCGGCGCGGGTGCAGCCCTCACCAGCATGATCTACGACATCACGCCGGTGCCGCGGCAGGTCGAAGCGCCCGCCGCGCGCAAGGTGGGGCGGGAGCCGCGCGACATCGCAGCCAGCCTGCTCGATTCCTACCAGGCGCTCTGGACCCAGCCCCTCGATGCCTCGGCTGCGCCAAAGAGCCTGGAGCTGCCGCGCACCGGCAAGAGCGACCTCGGCTCGATCCTGTTCGACAATGCCATGTTCCAGATCGAGACCGCGGTGAAGTTCGCGGGCTCCGTGCCAACCATACTCAAGAGTCTTTCCGACGTGGTCGGCAAGATCTCCGACCCCAACTCCCGCGACAGCCTTGCCAGCATGGCCTCGCCGCCGACCATCCTCAACAAGTCGATCTCGTCGGAGCGCAGCTTTGCCGGCGTCTCGATCTCGCTGTCGCGGGCAAAAGCGCTGGCGAAAGCGTCCGGCGGCAAGCTCAATGACGTCGTGCTGGCGCTGTCGTCAGGCGTGGTGCGCCGCTATCTGATCAGCCAGGGCGCATTGCCGAACAAGTCGCTGACGGCGGCGGTGCCGATTTCGCTGCGCGAGGAGGGCAATGCCGACGCCAATAACCAGGTATTCGGCATGATCTGCTCCATCGCGACCAATGTCGACGATCCCAAGACGCGGCTGGAGACCATCATCGCGCAGTCCACCAAGTCGAAGGAAATGTCGCATCCACTGCGGGCGCTGATGCCGCAGGTGTCGAACCTGTCGATGCTGGGCGCACCGATCGTGACGCAGATCCTGGCGCTGCTCTACAGCCGCTCCAACCTGTCGGACGTGCTGCCGCCGGCGGCTAACGTCACGGTCTCCAACGTCCCGGGACCGCGGCAGACGCTCTACGCCGCCGGCGCGGAGCTGCTGCATATCTTCCCGGTGTCGATCTCGACGCATGGCATTGCGCTGAACATCACCGTGCAGAGCTATCGCGACCAGCTCGATTTCGGCTTCATCGCCGGCGCCAACATCATTCCGCATGTCCAGGTGCTCTGCGACATGCTGCCGGAAGAATTCGATGCGCTCGAGGCGGCCTACGCGCCGCCGCCTTCCGAAATCAAGGGCGCCGCCGAGTAGGATGTTGTGTCGATGATTGAAATGCCGCCGCTTCAGTTCGCCCAGGTGAACGGGATTCGCATGGGCTTTTACGAGGCTGGGCCCAAGACCGACAAGCCGCCGGTGGTGCTCTGCCATGGCTGGCCGGAGCTGGCGTTTTCCTGGCGTCACCAGATCAAGGCACTGGGCGAGGCCGGCATCCGGGTGATCGCGCCGGACCAGCGCGGCTATGGCGCGAGCGACCGGCCCGAGGCGGTCGAGGACTACGACATGGAGCATCTCACCGGCGATCTCGTCGGGCTGCTCGATCATCTGCAAATCGACAAGGCGATCTTCGTCGGCCACGACTGGGGCGGCTTCGTCGTCTGGCAGATGCCGCTGCGCCATCTCGACCGCGTCGCAGGCGTGGTCGGCGTCAACACGCCGCATTGGGATCGCGCACCGGCCGATCCGATCGATCTGTTCCGCCAGCGCTTTGGCGATCAGATGTACATCGTCCAGTTCCAGAACCCCGCGCGCGAGCCGGACAAGATCTTCGGCAGTCGCGTCGAGCAGACCTTTGACGCGTTTATGCGCAAGCCGGTGACACGTCCCGAGGGCACCCCGGCAGAACAGCCGGTCGCCGGCATCGGCGCATCGCCGCGGATCAACCTCGCGTTTCCGCAGATGATCGCGAATTACGACGCGGCGCACGATCCGCGTACACCGATCCTGTCTGCCGAAGAGAAGAAGGTGTTCGTCGACACCTTCACCAAGACCGGCTTCACCGGCGGCATCAACTGGTATCGCAATTTCTCCCGCAACTGGCAGCGCTCCAACGGACTGGACCATCATGTGAAGGTGCCGTCGCTGATGATCATGGCGGAGAACGATGCGGTGCTGCCGCCGTCGGCGGCCGACGGCATGGAGAGGCTGGTAGCTGATCTCGAGAAGTACCTGGTCAGGGACAGCGGCCATTGGACGCAGCAGGAGAAGCCGGAAGAAGTCAGCGCCAAGCTGATCGAGTGGCGTAGAAAGCGGTTTGGTTAGGGTCGTCATTGCGAGGAGCGAAGCGACGAAGCAATCCAGAGCTACAAACACAAAAACTAGATTGCTTCCGCCTTCGCGCTCAGGCGCTTCGGCGGACTTGAGCCCTGCGGAGCTTGCGCAGCAAGCGAAGAAGGGTCGCTTCGCTCGCAATGACGGCTGAGAGATAGGCAGGAGACAGTTTCGCGATGGCGTCCCCCAACAAGTTGAGCCCGATCCCGCGTCCGCCGACCAAGCCGGTGGTCGGCAACATGCTTTCGCTGGATTCCTCGGCGCCGGTGCAGCATCTGGTGAGGCTCACGAAAGAGCTCGGCCCGATCTACTGGCTCGACATGATGGGCGCGCCGCTCGTCATCGTCTCCGGCCACGACCTCGTCGACGAACTCTCCGACGAAAAGCGCTTCGACAAGGCGGTGCGCGGCTCGCTGCGCCGGGTGCGTGCGGTCGGCGGCGACGGCCTGTTCACGGCCGATACCAGCGAGCCGAACTGGAGCAAGGCGCACAACATCCTGCTGCAGCCGTTCGGCAACCGCGCCATGACGTCCTACCATCCGAGCATGGTCGACATCGCCGAGCAGCTCGTCAAGAAATGGGAGCGGCTCAACGCCGACGACGAGATCGACGTCGTCCATGACATGACTGCATTGACGCTCGACACCATCGGGCTGTGCGGCTTCGACTACCGTTTCAATTCCTTCTACCGCCGCGACTACCATCCCTTCGTGGAATCGCTGGTGCGCTCGCTGGAAACCATCATGATGACCCGCGGTCTGCCGCTGGAGAATCTGTGGATGCAGAAGCGCCGCCGCGATCTCGCCGCCGACGTCGCCTTCATGAACAAGATGGTCGACGAGATCATCGCCGAGCGCCGCAAGAGCACGGACGCGACCGTGGCCAAGAAGGACATGCTGGGCGCCATGATGACCGGCGTCGACCGCGTCACCGGCACCCAGCTCGACGACATCAACATCCGCTACCAGATCAACACGTTCCTGATCGCGGGCCACGAGACCACCAGTGGCCTTCTGTCCTGCACGATCTATGCGCTGCTGAAGCATCCCGAAATCCTCAAGAAGGCCTACGAGGAAGTCGACCGGGTGCTGGGCCCCGACATCAACGCAAAGCCGACCTATCAGCAGGTGACGCAGCTCACCTACATCACGCAGATCCTGAAAGAGGCGCTGCGGATGTGGCCGCCGGCGCCGGCCTATGGCATCGCGCCGCTCAAGGACGAAACCATCGGCGGCAAGTACAAGCTCAAGAAGGGCACCTTCGTCACCGTGCTGGTGATGGCGCTGCACCGCGATCCCAGCGTCTGGGGCCCGAACCCCGACGTGTTCGATCCCGAGAATTTTTCGCCCGAGGCCGAGGCGAAACGCCCGATCAACGCCTGGAAGCCGTTCGGCAACGGCCAGCGCGCCTGCATCGGCCGCGGCTTTGCCATGCACGAGGCGGCGCTGGCGATCGGCATGATCCTGCAGCGCTTCAAGCTGATCGACGCGCATCGCTACCAGATGCACCTGAAGGAAACGCTGACCATCAAGCCGGACGGCTTCAGGATCAAGGTGCGGCCGCGCACCGACGCCGATCGTGGCGCCTTTGCCGGCTTGAAGCCTGCCGCTGCCGCGTCCGCAGCAACGCCGCGGGCGCCGGCACGGACCCGGCCGGGCCACAACACGCCGTTGCTGGTGCTCTACGGCTCCAACCTCGGCACGGCGGAGGAACTCGCCACGCGCGTTGCCGACCTGGCGGAGGTCAATGGCTTTGCGACAAAGCTTGCGGCCCTCGACAACCATGTCGGCAAGCTGCCGACCGAGGGGGGTGTGCTGATCTTCTGCGCCTCCTATAACGGCGCCGCGCCCGACAACGCCACACAATTCGTCAAATGGCTCGGCAGCGGCGGTCTGGCGAAAGATGCTTTTGCAAAGGTGCGCTACGCCGTGTTCGGCTGCGGCAACAGCGATTGGGCTGCGACGTATCAGTCCGTGCCGCGCATGATCGACGAGCAGCTCAAGGCGCACGGCGCGCGCAGCCTGTATGAGCGCGGCGAGGGCGACGCCCGCAGCGATCTCGACGGCCAGTTCGAGCGCTGGTTCGCCAAAGCCGTGCCGCCGGCGATGAAGGAGCTTGGGGTCGATACCAGCTTTGCCCGCAGCGCCGATGACGAGCCGCTTTACACGGTCGAGCCGGTGGCGCCGACTTCAGTGAATGCTGCGGTCGCGCTGGGCGGCGTCTCGCCCATGAAGGTGCTGGTCAACAGCGAGCTGCAGAACACTTCCGGCGCCAACCCGTCCGACCGTTCGACCCGGCACATCGAGGTGCAGCTGCCGCAAAACCTGAGTTATCGCGTCGGCGATCATCTGAGCGTCGTGCCGCGCAACGATCCGGCGCTGGTCGATTCCGTCGCCCGCCGCTTCGGCTTCCTGCCGGCGGACCAGATCCGCCTGCAGGTGCCGGAAGGTCGCCGCGCGCAACTGCCGGTCGGCGAGGTGGTCTCGGTCGGGCGGTTGCTCACCGAATTCGTCGAGTTGCAGCAGATCGCAACGCGCAAGCAGATCCAGATCATGTCGGAGAACACGCGCTGTCCGGTGACCAAGCCAAAGCTGCTCGCCTATGTCGGCGACGATGAGGCTTCGGCCGAGCACTACCGGACCGATGTGCTGGCCAAGCGCAAGTCGGTGTTCGACCTCTTGGAGGAGCATTCGGCGTGCGAACTGCCGTTCCACGCCTATCTCGAAATGCTGTCGACGCTGACACCGCGCTACTACTCGATCTCGTCCTCGCCCGCCGGCGATCCGCAGCGCTGCAGCGTCACCGTCGGCGTGGTGCAGGCGCCGGCCAGCTCCGGCCGCGGCATCTACAAGGGCGTCTGCTCGAACTTCCTGGCCGGCCGCCGCGTGGGCGACACGGTCCACGCCACCGTGCGCGAGACCAAGGCCGGCTTCCGCTTGCCGGACGATGCGTCGGTACCGATCATCATGATCGGCCCCGGCACGGGCCTTGCGCCATTCCGAGGCTTCCTGCAGGAGCGCGCGGCGCGGAAGGCGAAAGGCGCCACGCTCGGGCCCGCGATGCTGTTCTTCGGCTGCCGTAACCCTGCGCAGGATTTCATCTATGCCGACGAGCTGAAGGGCTTTGCCGCCGATGGGATCAGCGAGCTCCACACCGCGTTCTCGCGCGGCGACGGGCCGAAGACTTATGTCCAAAACCTGCTCGCGCAGCAAAAGGACAGGGTCTGGAGCCTGATCGAGCAGGGCGCCGTCATCTACGTCTGCGGCGACGGCAGCAAGATGGAGCCCGACGTCAAGGCAACCCTGATGTCGATCCACCAGGAAAAGACCGGCGGCAACGCGGATGCCGCCTCGAAATGGATCGACGATATGGGCACGAAGAACCGCTACGTGCTCGATGTCTGGGCGGGCGGATGACCCTACAGACGGTGTCGTCCCGGCGAACGCCGGGACCCACAACCACAGGGCGCAGTTGTTAGAAGAGGCCGGAGCTCCAGCCATCGCATAACTGCATCCTGTGGTTATGGGTCCCGGATCGCGCTCGCTACGCTCGCTTGTCCGGGACGACAGCGGAATATGCGGCTACGCCGCCTTCGCCGCTGCGCCCTTGGCGTGCGCCTCGATCGCGCCGATGATCTGCGGCCACATCCGCATCGGCAGCGCGTGGCCCATGCCCTCGATCATCACCAGTTTCGCCCCGGGGATCGACGCTGCGGTGTCCCTGCCGCCATCGGGGTGCACCAGCGGATCGACGGTGCCGTGAATGACCAGCGTCGGCACCTTCAGCGCGCGCAGGCGCTCCTTGCGGCTGCCGGAGGCGAGGATGGCGCGCAGTTGCCGGCCGACGCCGGCCGGGTTGAGGCCGCGCTCCCAGGTACGCGCGGCGCGGTCGGGATCGAGCGCTTCATCCTCGGGGAAGGAGCCGGCACGCAGCACCTTCCAGGTCTGGGCGAAGCGGACGAAATACTCCTCCTTGCTGGCGGGCGGCGGCGCCATCAGCACGGCGCCGGCCTCCCGCGTCGGCGGCGGTATTTTTGGATTTCCCGTCGTCGACATGATCGAGGTCAGCGAGCGGACGCGCTCGGGGAAAATGAGGGCGATCTCCTGCGCGATCATGCCGCCCATGGAGGCGCCGACGATATGCGCCGAGCGGATGCGCAAATGATCCATCAAGGCAACCGTGTCCTCCGCCATGTCGCGCAGCTTGTACGGTGCGGCCACCGGAATTTTCAGAAAACGCTGCTTCAACAGCTCGACCGCGGTCAGCCGCTTGCCGCCGCTCATCTTGCTTGATTTGCCGATGTCGCGGTTGTCGAAGCGGATCACCCGAAAACCGCGCCCGGCGAGCTGCCGGCAGAACTCGTCATCCCAATGGATCATCTGGGCGGCGAGCCCCATGATCAAGAGCATCGGCTCGGCGTTGGCGTCGCCGAAAATCTCGTAGCAGATGTCGATGCCGTTGACGTGGGCGATCTGCGGCGGCTGGTGGTCTGTGGTCGGCACGTCGATCCCTTCGGGTGGTATCTCGATGACGCAACTCTATGCCACGGATTGCGGCGGCGCAGAAGGCTTGCCGCGTGCTCGCCGCCCATCGCCTTGTTGACCGGCCCGCCGCAACGGTGTGGTATGGCAAAAAACAAGAACAGCGAGGCGGGCAGGACACAAGCCGGAACTCGCGGCCCAATTTCGGAGGAAAGCCCCAATGGCCGACAAGAGCAACGATCCCGTTGCGATGTGGCAGAACATGATCGGCGAGATGGAGAAGGGATTCAACTCCTTCGCCACCCAGGCCATGTCGTCGCCCGAATTCTCCAAGGTGATGAACCAGGTCGGCGGCGCTACTGCGGGCGCGCAGAAACAGCTCGGCGAGTGGATGGAGAAATATCTCGTCAGCATGAACCTGCCGAGCCGGGCGCAGATGGTCGGCATGGCCGAGCGGTTGCAGTCGATCGAGGGCCAGCTCAACGAGATCAAGGCCATGCTGACCCAGATGAGCAAGGCTTCCGGTGTTGCCACCGGCGCTGCCTCCACGCAAATGCCGCCGCGCACCAAACGTCCGCCCTCGGTCGAGGGAGAACAGAAATGAACGCGCCCGCGGGTCTCGATTTCGCGTCGATCTCGGATCGGGTCCAGAGCGAGGTGCAGCGCGCGATCCAGCGCAGCATCAAGGGCGTCGAATATTTCTCGACCTCGGGGCCTGCGCTCGGCTCCACGCCAAAGGACGTGCTGGCGAGCCGCGGCACCATGCAGCTCTATCACTACCGGCCGCTGGCGGACGAAATCTACCGCGTGCCGATCCTGATCGTGATGGCCACCACCAACCGCGGCTATATCCTCGACATGGTGTCCGGCCAGAGCTTTATCGAATTCCTGCTCAAGCGCGGCTACGACGTCTACATGCTGGACTGGACCGCGCCCAAGCCGGAGGAGAAGAGCCTGCGCATGGAGGACTACGTCCTCGACTTCATTCCGGACTGCGTGCGCCGCGTGCAGGAAGACTCCGGCATCGAGGACGTCACCATCATCGGCTACTGCTTCGGCGGCGTGCTGTCGCTGCTCTACGGCTCGATCTTCCACGACGGGCCGATGAAGAATTTGATCTGCTTTACCACGCCGATCGATTTCACCGAAATGAAGCTGTTCTCCAACTTCTCCGACCGCCGCTATTTCGACGTCGACCGCCTCATCGACAGCGTCGGCAACATGCCGCCGGAGCTGATCCTGCAATCCTTCGACATGCTGCGGCCGGCCGCGCGCGCGGTTGGCCAGATCCAGCTCTGGGAGAACATCTGGAACGACGAGTTCACGAAGTCCTACAAGATGTTTGACCGCTGGGCGACCGACATCCTGCCGCTGGCGGGCGAGTATTTCCGCGCTATCACCAAGGACCTGATGTGGGACAACAAGCTGTTCAACGACACCATGACGGTCGGCGGCCGGGCGGCCCGGCTCGACAAGATCAAGGTGCCGATCCTGCATGCGGTTGCGGAGCACGACCACATCGTGCCTTATGACGCCGCCAAGCACCTGATCAAGAAGGTGGGCTCGACCGACAAGGAAGAGGTGATGCTCAAGGGCGGTCACGTCAGCCTCGTCGCGGGCGCCAATGCGATCCGGCGGCTGTGGCCCAAACTCGATTCCTGGTTAGGTGGAAGATCGATATGACCGAGACACGTTCGTACCCGCGCCACATCCACACCGAGGCCGGCGACCTTGAATTCCGCCTGATGTCACGCCCCGATGAGGCCGCGGTGCTTAGTTTCGCCCGGGGCCTTCCGACCCATGATCTCCTGTTCCTGCCGCGTAATATCAGCCAGCCCAAGGTGCTGTCGGCCTGGATCAAGGAAATCGAGCGCGGCGATATCGTCAGCCTGCTCGCCGTGAAGGAGGGCAGGGTGGTCGGTTGCGGCACGCTGGTGCGCGATCCGCATTCCTGGTCGACCCATGTCGGCGAGATCCGGATGGTGGTCTCCCAGGAGGTGCGCGGGCAGGGCGTCGGCAAGGCGCTGTCGCAGGAGACCTTTGCGCTGGCGCTGTGCGCCGGGCTGGAGAAGCTGTCGGTGCAGATGACGGTGGACCAGCAGGCAGCGATCGCGCTGTTCGAAAGCCTCGGCTTCAAGGCGGAAGCCCTGCTGCGCGACCATGTCCGGGACGTCGCCGGCAAGAAGCACGACATCGTCGTGCTCGGGCACAACGTGGCGCAGGTCGCCGCCCAGATGGAGGCTTACGGCCTCCCTGCTGCCGTCCAACATAGTTAACGGTTGCCGTCCGGGAACCGATTGCCCGCCGGGCGGGCAAATTGCTTGGAAATCTGGCTATCACGAATTCGTGATATCGCGGTGCAACATGAATATTGCGCCGCACCATTAACCGTGTCATATAGAGATCGCCCCGGGCCAATTCGGACGGGGTGAGCCCCGTTGCTCAAACCCTGAGGATGGAGAGACCATTATGACCACCGAGACCAATTCCGTGCTGAACACCGTCAAGGAAGCCTTCGCGCCCGTCACCGAGGCGTTCACCAAGCTCCAGAACATGGAAGTTCCGGAAGCCGCCCGTGAGTTCGTGAAGAAGCAGAACGACGCCGCCAAGGTTCGTGCTGCCGACTTCCACGCCGGCTCCGAGAAGGTGACCGATGCGATCGAGACCGCCGTTGCCGGTTCGGTCAGCGAGGCCGCCAAGATCAGCCGCAACATCCAGCAGGCGATGTACCAGGACGCCCAGGCGTTCTTCGCCGGCATCGACAAGCTCGCTTCGGCCAAGTCGCTGAGCGAAGCCTATCAGATCCAGTCCGACCTCGCCCGCGCCCGCGGCGAAGTGCTGGTCACTCGCGCCAAGGCGACTGCCGAGTATGTTGGCAAGCTCGTCACCGAGGGTGCGAAGACCGCGCAGGACAACTTTGCCAAGGTCTACGGCAAGACCGCCTGATAGCGCGTTGGTTGCGTGAGTATCAATGGAAGGCCCGCTTCGGCGGGCCTTCTTTTTGGGTTCCCTCGGCATAGATCATCTGCTGAACCTCATGGTGAGGAGCGCGAAGCGCGTCTCGAACCATGAGGCCACGGACGGGCCTGCATCCTTCGAGACGCGGCGAAGGCGCCGCTCCTCAGGATGAGGGTCTAGATTGGTTCGAAAGCCATCATGACTCTGACTCTCCCCAGTACCTTCGTGATCGACAGCCCCGGTGACGCGGCGCGCGCCGCGGAGCTGCGTCGCGTCAAATTGCTGGCGACGCTGGTGCTCGCGGCGACCTTTGCCGTCTTCATCGGCGCCAAGTGGCTGCTCCCCGTCCACCCTGCCTTCGGCTTCATCGCGGCGTTCGCGGAAGCTGCGACCATCGGCGGGCTCGCCGACTGGTATGCGGTGGTCGCGCTGTTCAAGCGGCCGCTCGGGCTGCCGATCCCGCATACCGCGATCATCCAGAGCAACCAGCACCGGATCGCCGATAAGCTCGGCGAGTTCATCGAGGTGCATTTCCTCGAGGCGGGGCCGGTCGAGGCAAAGCTGCGCCAAGTCGATTTTGCTTCCTTCGTTGCCGACTGGCTGCGTGACCGCAAGAAGAGCGATGATCTCGCCCGCTTCGTGCTGCGGCTGCTGCCGGAAGCGGTGACCGCGACGGAAAGCTCGGGCCTGATGACCTTCATCACCCGCCGCGTCACCGCGCAACTGGCGGCGATCGATCTGGCGCCGCTTGCCGCCGGCACCCTGCGCGCCTTCGTGCAGGAGGGACGGCATAAAGTCCTGCTCGACGACATCCTGCGCGCCCTGCACCAGACACTGACATCAGCGGATACCATGACCATGATCCGCGAGCGGATCCGCGCGGAAATGCCGACGCTGCTGCGGCTCTACCGCGCCGATCGTTTCCTGGTGAACCGCATCGTCGCCTCCGCCACCCATTTCTTCGAGGAAGTGCGCAACGATCCCGGTCATCCCTTCCGCGGCGAGTTCAATCACATGCTACTGTCGCTGGTGGAGAAGCTTGGCAACGATCCGGCGTTTGCCAATCGCATCGACGGGCTGAAGCGCGACATCCTGGCGCGTCCCGAGCTCGGCGATCTCGCACGCAATGTCTGGGCCAACGCACGCTCCTTCATCGAGCGCAGCGCCTCCGGCGAGACACAGGTGTTGCAGCAGCATCTGGCAAAAATGTTCGCCGAAGCGGGCGAGGCGCTGGCCGGCGATGCCGAGATGCGCGCCGAAATCAACCAGGGTCTCGTTGCTGTCTTGCGCAGCTTCATCGCCGATCAGAAGAGCGGCGTCTCCACCTTCATCGCCGATCAGGTGAAAGGCTGGGACATGGCGCAGCTGATCTCGCTGATCGAGATCAATGTCGGCAAGGACCTGCAATACATCCGCTTCAACGGCTCGTTGATCGGCGGGCTTGCCGGACTTGCGCTCTACACGCTGGAATATCTGCTGCGGCTGGTGTGACTAATTCATCACGGCAAGCACTATAATTCCCAAGCCCGGTTCCACGCTGGCTTGAATAGCCAAAAGCAGTTCCATAGCTTTTCCAGGCCACTACATGTTGCGTTGCGGAACGATTCTGCTGCGTTTGCGTCAATATGAGCCCCAATGGCCGGCTGCCGATACTTGAAGGGGCCGGTCTGAACAGGAGATACGATGTCCGTTGCTGCCCAGACGCTTCGCCCGCCGTCCAGAACTCTGATGTTCCTGGAAGGGCGAGCCATTCATGAACTCGGCGCCTTTGTCGGCGCGCTGCCGCTGCTCAGCCTTGCGCCGCGCGGCGACGGGCATCCCGTGCTGGTGCTGCCCGGGCTTGTCGCGTCGGACGTTTCCACACGCCCGTTGCGCACTTTCCTGAAGTCGCGCGGATACGCTGTCAGCGGCTGGCGCCAGGGCCGCAACCTCGGCCTTCGCCCGGGCGTGCAGCATGCGATGGTCGATCTCGTCCACGAACTGAACGACACCCATGGCCGCAAGGTCTCGCTGGTCGGCTGGAGCCTCGGCGGCCTCTATGCGCGCCAACTCGCCAAGATGATGCCGAAGCGCGTGCGCCAGGTGATCACGCTGGGCAGCCCGTTTGCTGCCGGCCCGAAGGCGACCAACGCCTGGCGGGTCTATGAGATGGCAAGCGGCCGCCGCGCCGAGGAAGAGGATCCGCGCTTTGGCGGAACGCTCTCGAGCGCGCCGCCGGTGCCGACTACCGCGATCTTTTCCCGCACCGACGGCATCTGCGCCTGGCAGGGCTGCCGCGAGCAGTCGTCCCAGATGGCCGAGAGCATCGAGGTCGAGAGCAGCCATTGCGGCATGGGCCATCACCCGGCCGCCGTCTATGCGGTCGCCGATCGCCTCGCCCAGAAGGAAGGCGAGTGGGCCCCCTTCGACCGCAGCGGCTGGCGCAGCCTGGTGTATCCGGATCCGAATCGATAATCCCGGGCCACATGGTTCGAGACGCGCGGCTTTGCCGCGCTCCTCACCATGAGGGTCTAAGACCTCATCCTGAGGAGCGGCTTCTTGGCCGCGTCTCGAAGGATGAAAGCCCGGATGCCTCTGCGACGATATTGTCGTGAATCGACAAAACGCGGTATGCGTCAGCCATGCCGCAGCCGCTTGCACGCATCGTCGACCAGTTAAAGCGCGAGCCGTCGCGCACCGGCTCGATCATCATCACCGTGTTTGGCGATGCCATCGTGCCGCGCGGCGGCTCGGTTGCGCTCGGCACGCTCTTGGAATTCTTCGCCGCCATCGGCGTCGACGGCTCCGTGGTGCGCACCGCGATGTCTCGGCTCACCGCCGACGGCTGGTTCGAGCGCGAAAAAGTCGGTCGCAATAGCTTCTATCGCCTGGTGCAGCGCGAGCGGCTGACCTTCGATGTCGCGACAAAACATATCTACGGCCCGCCGGCCTCCGACTGGACCGGGCGCTTCGAACTGCTGCTGATCGCCAACGGCGGCGATCGCGACGCCGCACGCGAGGCGCTGAAGAATGCCGGCTTCGGCTCGCCGTTGCCGGGCGTCTGGGTCGCGCCATCGGGCGTGCCGATCCCGGAGGAAGCCAAGGGCGCGATCCGGCTCGAAGTGTCGGCGGAGGACGACAGCGGGAGGCGGCTGCTCAGCGAAAGCTGGCCGCTCGAGCGCACGGCGGAGGCCTACCGTCGCTTCATGAAGAGTTTTGAGCCGCTGCGCGCCTGGGTCGCGCGCGACAAACTCTCCGACATCGATGCCTTCACCGCGCGCGTGCTCCTGATCCATCAGTACCGCCGCGTGGTGCTGCGCGATCCCTTGCTGCCGGCGGCGCTATTGCCGCGGGACTGGCCGGGCCGAGCGGCGCGGGCGCTGTGCGGGGATATTTATCGCGGCGTACTTCCCGCGTCGGAACAATGGCTTGACCGCCATGCCAGCAACGAGGACGGCCCGCTGCCGATGGCCGGAAAAGGGCTTTCGCGGCGGTTCGCCGACTAGCGAGATGTGTTACAAAAATATATTGCATATCGTAATTTTTGTTATATATTGATCCCTAACGAAGCTAGGGGAGGTCGGCCATGTATACCCAGGCGCTCAACACGTCTGACGGCGAAGACCGCAATGTCGAGGATGCCGCGCGTGCCGCGCAGTTCCAGGCGCGCGTTGATGCCGAGGAGCGCATCGAGCCGAACGACTGGATGCCGGCGGCCTATCGCAAGACGCTGACCCGGCAGATCTCCCAGCACGCCCATTCCGAAATCGTCGGCATGCTCCCTGAAGGCAACTGGATCACCCGCGCGCCGAGCCTGCGCCGCAAGGTCGCGCTGCTCGCCAAAGTGCAGGACGAGTGCGGCCACGGGCTTTATCTCTATGCCGCCGCCGAGACGCTCGGCTCCTCGCGCGAAGAGCTGGTCGACGCCATGCTGGCGGGCAAGGCCAAATATTCCTCGATCTTCAACTATCCGACGCTGACCTGGGCCGACATCGGCACCATCGGCTGGCTGGTCGATGGCGCCGCCATCATGAACCAGATTCCGCTGTGCCGCTGCTCCTATGGCCCGTATGCGCGCGCCATGATCCGCGTCTGCAAGGAAGAGTCGTTCCACCAGCGCCAGGGTTACGAGATCATGCTCACGCTGTGCCGTGGCAGCGAGGAGCAGAAGGCGATGGCGCAGGATGCGCTGAACCGCTGGTGGTGGCCGGTCTTGATGATGTTCGGTCCGCCCGATGCCGCGAGCCAGCACAGCGACACCTCGACCAAATGGAAGATCAAGCGCTTCTCCAATGACGAGCTGCGCCAGAAATTCGTCGATGCCACCGTGCCGCAGGCGCAGTTCCTCGGGCTGACCATTCCCGATCCCGGCATGACGCAGGATGCGGAAGGGCACTGGCGCTACAGCGAGATCGACTGGACCGAGTTCAAGCAGGTGCTGGCCGGCAACGGCCCGTGCAACCGCGAGCGCCTCGCGGCCCGCCGCAAGGCGCATGACGACGGCGCCTGGGTGCGCGAGGCGGCAGCCGCCTATGCCGCGAAACGTCGGGCGCGCCAGCTGGCGCAGGCTGCGGAGTAGGGAGATCACGATGGCAACGCCGAACACCACGCTCTGGGAAGTCTTCATCCGCAGCCGCAACGGGCTCGCCCACAAGCATTGCGGTTCGCTCCACGCCGCCGACGCCACCATGGCGCTGCAGGCCGCGCGCGACATCTACACCCGCCGCGGCGAGGGCCTGTCGATCTGGGTCGTGCCGTCGAGCGCGATCACCGCGTCTGATCCGTCGGAGAAAGGCATGATGTTCGAGCCGGCGGAATCGAAAATCTACCGGCATCCGACCTTTTACGACGTGCCGGAAGAAGTCGGGCATATGTGACGGGCTCTCCGTCATTGCGAGCGAAGCGAAGCAATCCAGCTTTGCTGCAACAAAGTAAGCTGGATTGCTTCGTCGCTTCGCTCCTCGCAATGACGATCGAACCAACGAGTTGAACAAGAATGGCTGCGCCCTCCATAAAAATCTCCGAAACGCCGCTGGTGCTCTACACGCTGCGCCGCGCCGATGACGCGCTGATCCTCGGCCACCGGCTGTCGGAGTGGTGCGGCCATGCGCCGATGCTCGAGGAGGACATGGCGCTCGCCAACATGGCGCTCGACCTGCTCGGGCAGGCGCGCGAGCTCTTTGGCTATGCCGCCAAGGTCGAGGGCAAGGACAATGACGAGGACAAGTTCGCGTATCTCCGCGATGTCCGCCAGTACCGCAACCTGCTGCTGGTCGAGCAGCCCAACGGCGATTTCGCCCGCACCATGGTGCGGCAGTTCTTCTATGCCGTCTTCGCCGATCTCTATTGGCGCGCGATGATGGCGTCGAAGGACGCCACGCTCGCCGCGATCGCCGCGAAATCCGAGAAGGAAAGCGCCTATCACGTCCGGCATTGCTCGGAATGGATCGTTAGACTTGGTGACGGCACCGAAGAAAGCCATGCGCGGGTGCAGGAGGCGATCGACCATCTCTGGTCCTACACAGGTGAGATGTTCGAGGTGGACGACGCCGAGCGCGCATTGATTGACGCCGGAATCGCCGTCGATCCGGCGAGCTTGAAGGCGCAGTGGTTGAAGACCGTGAGCGGAATCGTTGCGGAAGCGACGCTGACGCTTCCCTCCAACAACTGGATGCAGCAGGGCGGCCGCATCGGCCACCACAGCGAGCATCTCGGCCATCTCCTCAGCGAGCTGCAGTCACTGCAGCGCAGCTTTCCGGGGGCGACATGGTGACATCAACGCTCAGCGATGCCGATCTGCGCCGGCGCGCCTGGGAGGCGGCCGCGCAAGTCGTCGATCCCGAAATCCCGGTGCTGACCATCGCCGATCTCGGCGTGCTGCGCGACGTCGCAGTTAACGACGGCCGCGTCGAAGTCGCGATCACGCCGACCTATTCCGGTTGCCCGGCGATGAACATGATCGCGCTGGAGATCGAGCTGGCGCTGGAGCGCGAGGGCATTGCGCGGCCGACCATCCGCACCGTGCTGTCCCCGGCCTGGACCACGGACTGGATGAGCGAGGACGGAAGGCGGAAGCTGCGCGAATACGGCATCGCGCCGCCGGTCAACGGCTCCGGCCGTCGCGCGCTGTTTGGTGAGCAGGAGGTGGTCTGCCCGCAATGCGGCTCCGTCGAAACCGAGCTGCTCTCGGAATTCGGTTCGACTTCCTGCAAGGCGCTGTGGCGCTGCAAGAGCTGCCGCGAACCCTTCGATTATTTCAAGTGCCACTGACCATGTCGCGTGAATTTGAAAGAGAGTGCCGTCATTGCGAGCGAAGCGAAGCAATCCATAGCGCCACGAGACGCGAGATGGATTGCTTCGTCGCATCGCTCCTCGCAATGACGGGGAGAGTTGATTGATGACCACTCCGCGATTTCACCGCCTTGCCGTCAACGATCTGCGCCGCGAGACAGCGGACGCAGTGTCGATGACGTTTGCGATTCCGCAAGAGCTCGCCGACGACTACAGCTTCGCGCCCGGCCAATACCTGACGCTGCGCACCACCATGGACGGCGAGGAAGTGCGCCGTTCCTATTCGATCTGCTCCGGCCCCGATGACGGCGAGTTGCGCATCGCCGTCAAGAAGGTCGATGGCGGCGCGTTCTCGAGCTGGGCCGCCGACGAGTTGAAGAACGGCGACGAGCTCGACGTGATGACGCCGAGCGGCCGTTTTGGTGTCGCGCATGCGCCGGATCAGGCGCGGCTCTATGTCGGATTTGCCGCCGGCTCCGGCATCACGCCGATCCTCTCCATCATCAAGGGGGTGCTGGCGCGCGAGAAGCAAAGCCGCTTCTTCCTGTTCTACGGCAACCGCACCGCCGAGGGCATGCTGTTCCGCGAGGAGCTGGAGGAATTGAAGGACCGTTTCATGCAGCGGCTCTCGCTGTTCCACGTCATCTCCGGCGAGGAGCAGGACATCCCGATCCTGCATGGCCGGCTCGACGGCGACAAGGTGAGGGTGCTGCTCCGCTCGCTGGTGCCGGCGGCTAGCGTCGACCATGTCTTCATCTGCGGCCCGATGGGAATGAGCGAGGACATCGAGGCGACCTGCCGCGCCATCGGCATTGCCGACGAGAAAATCCATGTCGAGCGCTTCGTTTCCGAATTCGGCGGCAAGCCGCGCCCGAAGGCCATCGTTGCGCCCGGTACGCCGCTGAAAGCGGTGGCCTCGCTGATCATCGACGGCAAGCGCCGCGAGGTACCGGTCGCCGAGGGCGAAGCCATTCTGGATGCCGCGCTGCGCGCCGGCATGGACCTGCCGTTCGCCTGCAAGGGCGGCATGTGCTCGACCTGCCGGGCCAAGCTGGTCGAGGGCGAGGCACAGATGGAAGTGAACTATTCGCTGGAGCCATGGGAGCTGAAGGCGGGATTCATCCTGACCTGCCAGGCGCGGCCGCGCTCGGACAAGGTGGTGGTCGATTACGACCATGTCTGAGTGAGACCTTGGGCGCGTTGACACCGTGTGTTCTTCGCGCCCAGACTGACTGAACAACGAGGCTCGCACGAGCGAGCCCGATAAAGCTCAGGGAGTAGACAGGTGAACGTCAAGGCCACGCTATCGCCCGACGACCTCGCGCGCGCCTGCGCGGAGGCGATGTGGAAGGAGGACGACGCCTCCGGCGCGCTCGGCATGGAGATCGTCGAGATCGGCCCCGGCCGGGCGACGCTGACCATGACGGTCAAGGCTAACATGGTGAACGGCCAGCGCATCGCCCATGGCGGCTTCATCTTCACGCTGGCCGATTCCGCCTTCGCCTTTGCCTGCAACAGCCACAACCAGCGCGCGGTCGCCGCCCAAGGCAGCATCACTTTCATCACGCCGGGCAAGCTCGGCGACAGACTGGTCGCCACCGCGCGCGAAATCTCGCGCAGTGGCCGCTCCGGCATCTATGACGTGCGCGTCACCGTCGGCGACACGGTGATCGCGGAGTTTCGCGGGCACTCCCGCACGATCGCCGGCACCTGGTTGCCGGTGGCCGGCACCGACAAGAAGTAAGAACAAATAGCTCCAGAGGAAACACAGATGGCTTCGACAAGCCTGAAATCGAAGGGCGACACCTATCGCCCCGAACTCGACGACGCCGAACGCGCCTCGCGCGACGAGATCATGGCGCTGCAGACCAAACGCCTCGCCTGGTCGCTGAAGCACACTTACGACAATGTCGGCCATTACAAGCGCGCCTTCGATGCGGCCGGCGTGCATCCGTCCGACTTTCGGCAGCTTTCCGACCTTGCCAAATTTCCCTTCACGGTGAAAACGGACCTGCGCGACAACTATCCCTTCAACATGTTTGCGGTCCCGCGTGAAAAATTGGTGCGCGTGCACGCCTCGTCGGGCACGACGGGAAAGCCGATCGTGGTCGGCTACACGCAAGGCGACATCGACACCTGGTCCGATGTGATGGCGCGCTCGATCCGCGCGGCGGGCGGGCGCACCGGCATGATCATCCACAACGCCTATGGCTATGGCCTGTTCACCGGCGGCCTCGGCGTGCACTACGGCGCCGAAAAGCTCGGCTGTACGGTAGTGCCGGTCTCCGGCGGCATGACCGAGCGGCAGGTGCAACTTATCAACGATTTCCGGCCCGACATCATTACGGTGACGCCGAGTTACATGCTCGCCATCCTCGATGAATTCAAGCGACAGGGCCTCGATCCCAGAAAGTCGTCACTGAAGTTCGGCATCTTCGGCGCCGAGCCCTGGACCAATGCGATGCGATCAGAGATCGAGCAGGCGTTCGATATGGACGCGACCGACATCTACGGCCTGTCCGAGGTGATCGGCCCCGGCGTCGCCCAGGAATGCGTGGAGACCAAGGACGGCCTGCACATCTGGGAGGACCACTTCTATCCCGAGGTAATCGATCCCGAGACCGGAAAAGTGCTGCCCGACGGCGAGAAGGGCGAGCTGGTCTTCACCTCGCTGACCAAGCAAGCATTTCCGGTGATCCGCTATCGCACCCGCGATCTGACGCGGCTGTTGCCGGGCACGGCGCGGCCGGGCATGCGGCGGATGGAGAAGGTCACCGGCCGCTCCGACGACATGATCATCCTGCGCGGCGTCAACGTCTTCCCGACCCAGATCGAGGAAGCGCTGCTCGCCACCGACTGGTGCGGCGGCCACTTCATCATTGAGCTCTCGCGCGAGGGCCGCATGGACGAGATGACCGTGCTGGCCGAAGCCCGGCCCGAGCATTGGGACGGCAGCGGGCTGCCCGCGCATGCCGAAAAGGTCGCCGTTTTCATCAAGAACACGATCGGCATCACCGCGAGCATCCGCGCAGTGGCGCCGAATACGCTGGAACGCTCGCTCGGCAAGGCCAAGCGTGTTTACGACAAGCGGCCGAAGGGGAGCTGACCCTCATGGTGAGGAGCGCTTCTTGGCGCGTCTCGAACCATGAGGCCCGGCTGGGGCCTTCATCCTTCGAGACGCCGCTTGCGCGGCTCCTCAGGATGAGGGGAGACAGGGGCTTGTCTGGAACGGACGTCTTGATCTAAGCCGTTAGTCCGACGCCCGGAGATTTAATGCAGCCCGCCCCGAAAATCCCCAATGGCCCGCCCGTCCCTCGCGAGGCGCGTTGCGTGCGCCTGCCGGCGAAGGCGGAGGATGTGGCCGGCATCGCGCCCGTGGTCGAGCGGCGCACGCTGACCCGGGCGCTGAACGAGCTGCTGATCGAGGTCAAAGCCGCCGCGGTCAATCCGTCTGACGTGAAGGCCGCGACCGGCTTGATGCCCTATGCCGTGTTCCCGCGCACGCCGGGCCGCGACTATGCCGGCATCGTCATCGACGGCCCGGCCGACTGGATCGGCCGCGACGTGTTCGGCTCCTCCGGCGATCTCGGCATCCGCCGCGACGGCAGCCATGCCACGCATCTGCTGGTCGAGACGCAGGCCGTCGTCGACAAGCCGCGCTCGATTTCCTGGGAGGAGGCGGCCGGGATCGGTGTGCCCTTCGTCACTGCGATGGAAGGCCTGCGCCGCGCCGGCATGCCCAAGCCCGGCGAGACCGTGCTGGTGATGGGCGTCAACGGCAAGGTTGGCCAGGCCGTGGTGCAGATCGCCACATGGCAAGGCGCTCGCGTCATCGGCGTGGTGCGCAAGAGCGAAGCTTATGAAGGCCACAGCAATCTGCCGGTCGAGGTGATCGACGCTTCCAGCACGGATGTCGCCGCGCGCGTGCGCGAGTTGACGGCAGGCAGGGGCGCCGACATCGTCTACAACACCGTCGGTGATCCCTATTTTCAGGCGGCGCACAAATCGCTGGCGATGCGTGGACGGCAGATCCTGATTGCCGCGGTCGACCGTATCGTGCAGTTCAACATCCTCGAATTCTACCGCGGCCAGCACACCTATGTCGGCGTCGACACGCTCGGGCTGTCGTCGATTGCCACCGGCGCTGTGCTGCGCGAGCTGGCGCTCGGATTTGCCGGCGGGCACTTAAAACCATTTCCGATCAAGCAGAGCGCGGTGTACACGCTGGAACAAGCGAAGGATGCCTTTGTTGCTGTCGCAGGCTCGTCGCGCGATCGCGTGATCCTGCGGCCGTGACAAGATTGAGCCGTCATTGCGAGCGAAGCGAAGCAATCCAGCTTTGCCGCAAACAAGAAAGCTGGATTGCTTCGTCGCTGTCGCTCCTCGCAATGACGGAAGTGGATGAGGAAACACCATGAACTCCACCAGCATCGTCCTGCTCGCTGCACTCGTGATCGGCCTGATCTACGGCTCGGTCGGCCTGCTCAGCGGCTTCTGCATGATGAGCAGCATGCGGGGCTGGCTGGCGGAGGGCGACGGGCGGCTGGTGCGAACTTACGCGCTGGCGATGGGGAGTGCGATTGCGGCCTCGCAGGTGCTGGCGGCGGCTGGCCTCGTCGATCTCGGCAAGTCGATCTATCTGCTGCCGAACTTCTCGGCGCCGGTGCTGTTCCTCGGCGGCCTCTTGTTCGGCTACGGCATGGTGATGTCGAACGGCTGCGGCTCGCGCGCACTGGTGCTGCTCGGCCGCGGCAATCTGCGTTCGCTGGTCGTCGTGATCATTCTGGCGATCTTTGCCCAGATGACGCTGAAGGGCCTGATCGCGCCGGCGCGCATTGCGATGGTGGGCGCATCGCAGACCACCGCGGCGACGAACTCGTTGCCGGCGCTGATCGCTTCGCTCGGCATCTCGACGGTCACGGCGCGAATGGTCGCGGCGTCCGCACTGGCCGCCTTGCTGATCATCTTCGCTTTCGCCTATGCGCCGTTCCGGCAATCGCCGGGCCAGATCGCAGCCGGCATTGTTATGGGACTGCTGGTCGCCGGCGGCTGGTATGCGACCGGCCATCTCGGCGCCGACGATTTCAACCCGGTGCCGGTGACCTCGCTGACCTTCATCGCGCCGATCGCGGATGCGCTGCAATATGTGATGCTGTCGACGGGATCGACGCTCAATTTCGGCATCGTCACGGTGTTCGCCGTGTTCGCCGGCAGCCTCATCACGGCGCTGCTGACGGGCCGCTTCCACCTTGAGGGCTATCAATCGCCGCGCCACATGCTGCGCTCGGCCGGCGGCGCCGCATTGATGGGCGCGGGCGGCGTGATGGCATTCGGCTGTTCGATTGGGCAGGGGCTGACGGGATTGTCGACGCTGTCACTGGCATCATTCATTGCCGTCGCCGGCATCCTGATCGGCACCGCGGCAGGCCTGCGCGGTGCGCTGAAGGTGCAGCCGCTCGCGGCGTGAACGTCAGACTGCGCGGGTGACGATCCGTATCTCCGAATGCAGCGTGCGGTGCACGGGGCATTTGTCGGCGATCTCCATCAGCTTCTTGCGCTGATCGGCATCGAGCGCGCCTTCGATCGAAATATCCCGCTCGATCTGGTCGAGCATGCCGTTGCGAGTCTCGCACTCCTCGCAATCCCTGGCGTGGATCTTGCTGTGCCTCAGCGTCACCGTGACGCGATCAAGCGGCAGCTGCTTGCGGTCGGCGTACATCCGCATGGTCATGGAGGTGCAGGCGCCGAGGCCTGCGACCAGGAGATCGTAAGGACCCGGGCCGGTGTCCTGGCCACCCGCGGCGACCGGCTCATCGGCTGTGAGATGATGCGGCCCCAGCGTGACGTTTTGCTGGAATTTGCTCAGACGCGTCTCCTGCACGGTGACCCGCCGCGGCCCTTCGCCGGCATCGGTTATGGGTTCGGCCGGCAGCGGCTCGATGTAATGCTCCGCCCAGGCGGCGATGACGTCGGCGACATAGGCGGAGTCGCGGCGCTGGCTCAGCAGGTGATCGGCGCCCGCCAGCGACACAAAGCTCTTTGGATGCTTCGCCGCGACGAAGATATGCGTGGCGTTGTCGATGCCGACGGTGTCGTCGGTCGGCGAATGCATCACCAGCAGTGCCTTGTGCAGCTTTGAGATCTGCGCCGTGAGGCCCTGCTCGGCGACATCGTCGAGGAACTCGCGCTTGATGCGGAAGGGCCGGCCGGCGAGCGAAACTTCGACCTCGCCATGCCGGCGGATGTCCTCGACCTTGTCCTTGAACAGGCCGGTGACATGCGCGGGATCGGAGGGGGCCGCAATGGTGACGACCGCCTTCGTTTCCGGAATTTGCCCGGCGGCGGCGAGGATCGCCGCACCGCCGAGGCTGTGGCCGATCAGGATCGAAGGGGGTTTGCGCGTTTGCCGCAGATGATCCGCAGCGAGCACGAGATCGGCGACGTTGGACGAGAACGTCGAATTGGCAAAGTCGCCTTCGCTGGAGCCGAGCCCGGTGAAATCGAACCGCAGCACCGCAATGCCCCTGGCGGCAAGCGCCGCTGCGATGCGTTTGGCGGCCAGCACGTCCTTGCTGCAGGTGAAGCAATGCGCGAACAGCGCATAGGCCGTGATCGCGCCATCCGGTAGGTCCAGCGCAGCGGCGAGCTGGTGGCCTCCGGTACCCGCAAATTGAAAACGCTCGGTTGGCATTGCTTGTACTCCACATTGAGTTCGACCCTGACAGACCCTCATCCTGAGGGGCCGCGAAGCGGCGTCTCGAAGGATGAAGGCCACCGGCGGGGCCTCACGGTTCGAGGCGCCTGCTTCGCAGGCTCCTCACCATGAGGGGTGAGATTTTCAGTCCCCTGAATAACGTTGCTCGGCCCAGGGATCGCCGCGGTTGTGATAGCCGCGGACTTCCCAATAGCCGGGCTTGTCCTCGGTGACTAACTCGACGGCCTGCAGCCATTTCGCGCTCTTCCAGAAATAGAGATGCGGCACCACGAGCCGCACCGGGCCGCCATGGTCGACCTCCAGCGGCTTGCCCGACCAGCTGTGCGCGAGCAGGGCGTCCTCGGTGGCAAAATCTTCCAGCGCCAGATTGGTTGTGTAGCCGTCATAGCAATGCAGCACGACGAAGCGGGCGTCTTCCTTCGGCTGGCAGGCCATCAGCAGGTCGCGCGTCGCAAGCCCCTGCCACTGGTTGTCGTAACGCGACCAGGTGGTGACGCAATGGATGTCGGAGATGAATTGCGACTGCGGCTGCGCGGTGAACTCTGCGAAAGTCCAGAACACGGGATCGTCGACCGCACCGTAAACGTCAAGCCGCCAGCGCTCGCGCGAAATTTCCGGCGACAGCCCGAGATCAAGCACGGGCCAATCTTTTGTCAAATGCTGGCCCGGCGGCAGGCGCCGCTCGGACGGGCGCGCGACCTTGCCGGTCAAGAATTTGCCCTCGCGCGCCCAGCGCTGCTTTGTCTTGGTCAGCTTGCTGTCGGGCGGCGGATCGTTCTCTTCGGCCATGTCAGTGCCAAACGATATGACGCCGGCGGTTGCCGGCGCCATATCGTAGCAGGAGAAGCGGGGAGAGGCGAACCGGATCAGCCGGCTTTGCCGAACAGCACCGGCAACTGCCGCGGGCCGCGCACCGTGCCCTCCGACCAGGTGACGGTGCCGGCGGGGTCGAGGCGGAAATCCGGTATCCGCTTCAGCCATTCCTCGATCGCGACGATCATCTCCATGCGCGCGAGGTTGGAGCCGACGCAGCGGTGGATGCCAAGCCCAAAGGCGGCATGACGGTTCTCCTTGCGGTCGATCACCACCTTGTCGGCGTCGGGGAACATCGCGGGATCGCGGTTGGCCGCCGGGAACGACAGCAGCACCATGTTGTTCGACTTGACCGGGCAGCCCGAGATCGTGGTGTCCTTCATCACTTCGCGCGCCATCGTGACCGGCGAATAGGCGCGCAAAAACTCCTCGATGGCGGTCGGCATCAGCTCCGGCTCCCGGACCAGCCGCTCGCGGTCCGCAGGCGTCTTCGCGAGGTGCCAGAGCGAGGCGCCGATCGCGCTCCAGGTGGTGTCGATGCCGGCGATCAGGAGCAGGCGTAGCGAGCCCAGCACATGCCCGTCCTCGAGCGGCTTGCCGTCCGGCCCCTTGGCGTTCATCAGCGTCGTGATGAGATCGTTCTTCGGGTTCTGCTTGCGCTGCTCGAGATGGCCGGCAAAAAATTGCGTCATCTCCTGCACCGCCTTCATCAAGGCGTTGTCGTCCTTGATGCCGAGCTCGAGGATCTCGTGGATCCATTTGATGAAGAGGTCGCCGTCCTTCTCGTCGATGCCGAGCATGTGGGCGATGGCGCGCACCGGAATGTGCTTGGTGTAACGCGCGGCCGCGTCGCACTTGCCGTCGGCGATGAACTCGTCGATCAGCTCGTTGCAGATGGCGCGGACCCGCGGCTCCAGCTTCTTCATCGCGTCGGGTGTGAACGGCGGCAGCAGCAACTGCTTGGCCGGCTTGTGCTCCGGCGGATCCGAGGTGATCGGCGGCGCCCTGGCAGTGATCTCCGGCCGCACGTCGCGCACAATGACGCGGCGCGACGAGAAATGCTCGGTGTCGTAGGAGATTTCCTTCACCGCCTGATAGGTGGTCGGCATGTAGCAGCCGAGGAAACGCTCGGTGTGCACCACCGGGCTTGCCGCGCGCAGCTCTTCCCAGATCGGGAAGGGGTTTTCGGTCCAGCGCGGATCGGTGTGGTCGAAATCGTTGACCCAATCGGTGACCGGCGGATGTTCCGGCAAATAGCTGGTGGGTGAATCGGACATCGGACCAGTCCTCTGTTCTGTTCGGTGGATTTCGAGCTGAATTCGAAAGCGCGGAGCTATTCCTCGGTCACTTCGATCGCGATTTCCGGGCAGTTCGACTTGGCGAGATACGCCTTGTCCTCGAGCCCGGCGGGCACAGTGCCGTCGCCGATCTCATGCGCATTGCCGTATTCGTCGAGATTGAACAGCTCTGGCGCCAGCGACTTGCAGCGTGCATGGCCCTGGCACTTGTCCTGGTCGACGTGGATCTTCAGCTTTCCTGACATCGCAAGCGCTTCCCCTCGAACCGGCGCAGTGTTGCCCGCGCATTATGTCTTTTGTTTTGGTGACCGGGCTCTTGGCCGGCTCTTGAAATTATAGCATATTACATTCGCAGTCCCGTTGTGCTGTCAAGTAAAAAGTCATAGAGAATAACATTCAATGCCGCCGCGATTGGTCCGCAAAGCCCTCAACACCTACCACCACGGGGATCTCCGCGATGCCCTGGTGCAAGCCGCGTTCCAGGAAGCGGAACGGGGCGGGCCGGAAGCCATCAACATCAGCGCGCTCGCCAAGAAGCTCGGCGTTTCCCAGCCGGCGCCATACCGTCACTTTGCCGACCGCGAAGCGCTGCTGGAAGCGGTGACTGCGGAAGCGTTCCGGCAGTTCAACGTCATCCTGCGGGAACTGGTCGACAAGCCGGCGAAGCAATCAAAACTGTCGCGCTTTGCGCAGGCGACGCTCGCCTTCGGTTTGCAGCGCAACGGCATCTACCGGTTGATGTTCGCCTCGCGCACCATGGCCTGTGCGGCCAAGGGCGGCGAGCTGCACAAGGCGGCGATGGAGACGCTGGCGCTGCTGATCGAATCGATGGAGGCGCCGGCGGTCGGCCTGCTGCGCGAGCGGCAGGCCCTCAAGATGTGGGCCTCGCTGCATGGCGTCGTCATGCTGGCGGAGCAGGGGTTGCTCACCGGTCAGGCTGCCGGCGGCGTCAGCCGCGAGGAATTGCTCGAGGACATGGTGCAGGAAGCAAAGCTCGCTCTTTCCGTTGCCATGAAGGCGGCGGCCGAGCGCTAATCTCTATTTCGGCGGCCGCGGATCGATCGGCGTCGAGCCGCGCACGCCCAGAACATCCTCCAGCATTTTTGCGCCCGCCAGCAATCGCGCTTCGCCGCGAGGCGCAGCCACCATCTGCAATCCGACCGGCAGGCCCGACGCAGTGAAGCCGCAGGGCAGCGACAGCGCCGGACAGCACGCCAGCGTGATGGCATAGACGATGCCGAGCCATTCGACATAGTTGTCGAACTTCTTGCCGTCGCATTCGGTGACGTAGCGGTTCTCGATTGGGTATGGCGCGACTATTGTTGCTGGCGCCAGCAGGAGATCGTACTTTTCGAAAAACTCCAGCGCGCGCTGTGCCATCGCCACGCGCTGCGCCTCGGCACGTTCGATCTTCTCGACCGTCAGCTTCAGCCCTTCTTCGATGTTCCAGATCACCTCGGGTTTGAGCAGGTCGCGCTTGGTCCGAAGCAGCGCGGCCTTGCTCAGCGCAAAATCGAAGGCGCGCAGCACATGGAAACATTCATGGGCCTCGCTGAAATCGGGATGCGCTTCCTCGACGATGACGCCGACCTCGGCAAAGCGCTCTGCGGCCTTTTTGGTGATGGCAGCGACTTCCGGATCGACCGGGGTGATGCCGAGATCGCGCGACCAGGCCACCCGCTTCGGTTTCGCGCCGCTGCGCGCCGCCGACAGGAACGACGTCGGCAATTTCGGCAGCGACAGCGGATCGGCCGGATGCTCGCCGCTCATCGCATCGAGCAGCAGCGCAAGGTCCTCGACATTGCGCGCCATCGGGCCCTGGACGCCGAGATTGCGGTCGATCGCGGCCATTGGCGTATGCGCGACGCGGCCGATGCTCGGCCGCAGGCCGACGATGCCACAGAAACTGGCGGGATTGCGCAGCGAGCCGCCCATGTCGGAGCCATGCGCGAGCCAGGCCGTGCCGGTTGCAAGGGCCACCGCCGCGCCGCCGGAAGAGCCGGCGGCGGAGCGCGACGTGTCCCAGGGATTGCGGGTCGGGCCGAACACTTCATTAAAAGTGTTGGCGCCGGCGCCGAATTCCGGCGTGTTCGACTTGGCGTAGATCACGCCGCCGTTTGCCTCTAGCATTTCGACCAGGACGTCGGACTTGGCGGGCACATTGTCCCTGTAGATCGGCGAGCCCTGCGTGGTCAGCACACCAGCGACATTGGTAAGATCCTTGATCGGGATCGGCATGCCTGCGAGCAGCCCGCGCTGCGCTAGCGGCTTCTTCATCAGCTCGGCCGCATGCTTGCGGGCGCGGTCGAAGCACAGCGTGGGCAGCGCATTGACCTTGCCGTCGACCTCGACGATGCGCTTTTCCAGCACGTCGAGCAGATCGAGCGGCGTGACCTCGCCCTTGTTCAGTTGGTCGACGATCGTGGTCGCGCTTTCGCGGATCAGGCTTTGGTCGGCCACCGGCATTTTCTCCTCGTTCGCTCGGTTCTGTTTCTTCGCTGCGGCGACCAGGCTGTCAACTCCATCCCGACGTATACCCGCCATCGACCGTGAAGAT
>Ga0081539_10000543_pt1 | contig 77988 bp, 76 predicted proteins | sample TabmetS4T2R2_FD_71023 | JGI IMG/M metagenome (GOLD analysis project Ga0081539, IMG submission 71023) | Tabebuia heterophylla rhizosphere microbial communities from the University of Puerto Rico - S4T2R2 | ecosystem: Host-associated > Plants > Roots > Rhizosphere ...
GGCGTCCGGGGGTGCCGGGCGGAAGGTCGCATACCGGTGTTGTATGTGGCCTTTCGTCCGGTGCCGCCGGTCGTCGTCTGGGCCCGCCGCAGGCCGGGCATGCCCTTATGAAACACGCCCTAGAGGGGCCAGGCGCCAAGCTGGTCGTAGGTGGGTCTGGGGCCGGGGTGGCTGCGCATCAGCACCACCTCGGCCACCGTCCACGGTGGACTCTGGTAGGCGTCGAGCGTGGCTCGGTCGGCGTCCACGGCCGCACGGTCGACGCGGTCGCCGGGGCGGGCCACGGTCAGGTGCGGGCGGAGCGGCTTGGGGTCGTATGTGAGGCGTGCGCGCTTGAGCTCGCGCCGCACGCCGCGGCTCAGCCCGGCCAGTGCCGGCACGTCGCCGCTCACACCGACCCAAAGGATCGTAAACCGGCCACGCCCGAAGCGGCCGCCACCGCCCAGACGCACCTCGAACGGCGCCGCGAGAGCGGCGGCCCGCTCGACGGCGGCGGCGGCGTCGGTCCAACGTTCGTCGGGCACGTCGGCGAGGAACGCCAGCGTCACGTGCCAGTTGGCGCGGGTGGCGACCCGGGTGTTGACGCCTTCCTGGAGGGCCTGGCTGACCCGCAGCCGCTCGACGCACGTGGCGAAGTCGTCGGCCACATGCTCCGGCGGGTAGACCGCGACGAAGAGCCGCAACGCCCTGGGGCCTAGTGGCGGGGCGCCGTGGAGCGCAGGTGGAGGCCGGCCGCCTCGAGCTCGCCCTCGACCCGCACGCGCTCGATCTCCAGGTCGACGCCGTCGAGCGTGTCGAGGTGCTCGCAGACGCCAAGGCAGCGGCTGGCCAGGCGGAGGCGGTCGTCGTATGCCAGCAGCACGGCCGCATGCCAGACCCTGGAACGGGTGGCGATGCCGAGGCGCTGGTGGTCGAGCCGGCGCAGGTCTGCCGCGATCTGCTGGATGCTCGGCTGGTGCTGGTCGAGCTCGGCGAGCGAGATGCTCTGCTGGCTCAGCGTGCGGTCGAGGCGGTGCAGGGCGCGGCGGTCGCGGTGCTCGCGCACCCGGCGGCGGACGCGGCTCGTGCTGCCCTCGGCGCAGATGGCGAGAGCGACCAGGCACGGCAGGAACACCAGCGCTATCAGCGCTAGTGCCAGCACAACCGCGTGCACGATGGCCACGATCCTTCACGCTAAGCCGATTTCTCGACTATTGCTACCGGTTTCAATTGACGGAAGGCGGACTCACTGTGTGGTGTCTCTGAGCAGGTCGCGGAGGCTGTCGATCCGCTCCCGCTCGCCCTCCAGCCGGACCGCGTCGCCGCCCGCCCGGCCCCACAGCCACAGCAACACGCCCTGCGGATCGCCGGTGACCGAGGCCGCTGTCTGACCCTCCGCCGGCCCCACGCGCACCCCCTCGGCGGTCGGCGTGACCGACCAGCGTGCGTCACCGGCGACGATCAGCACCGAGTGGCCGTCGCTCTCCGACAGCGCGGTGCCGAACGCCTCCGGGGCGCCTCCCGTCTCGAACGCCAGGAAGAGGTGGAGCACCTCGTCGATGCCGTCGACCGCGAGATCGTCGGGAATCGGCGCGACCGCCACGCGGAGGGCGAGCTCGGCGTCGACCCGGTGGATCACCGTCTCCTGTGCCATGCGGCGCACCCAGAAGCCGACCGTCTGATCCGGCTCGTACCACGTGAAGGCCGGCGCGGAGGGATCGCGCCCCAACTCTTCGACCAGCGCGGCGTAGGCGCGGTCGAGGAGCGGCAGCGGATCTTCCTTTTCCAGGCTGTGTGGCGGCCAGTGTGAGGGGCGCACACCGGTGCGGATGCACTCCACCTTGTGCAGGTAGACCTCGCCGACGTGGCGGACCAGGTCGGTCACCGTCCACCCAGGACAGCTGGGCACATCCGCCTCGAGATCGCGGGCCGCCACCTCGCGGAGCCGTGCCTCGTCATCGGCAAGGCAGCGCAGGAATCGCAACCGCTCCATGCCCGCCAGTCAAGCACGTGGCTACGACACTCCGGCGTGGATCACGTACAGGCGGGGCAGCGGGCGAAACCGGAGCCGCAGCCGCCCGCCGGTGCGGCGCAGCTGCCAGGCGAGCGCGAGGGCCGCGGCGGCGATCGAGATCAGGCCGCCCGCCCAGATGCTCACGCCGGCGCCGAACTTCTCCGCCACCATGCCGATGAGCGGCGCGCCGACCGGGTTGGTGCCGAGGAAGACGAGCACCCACAGCGCCATCACGCGGCCACGGTAGGCCGGGTCGACGCTGAGCTGGATGCGCTGGTTGGAGGCCTGCGCGAAGTACACCATGAAGAACCCGGTGGGCACGAGCAGAAGCGCCACAAGCCAGTACGCCGGGGCGAGGCCGACGAGCGTGCCCAGTACGCCGAACGCGAGGGCCGCGCCGATCACCACGTACGCGGAAGGGCGCTCGCGCCGCCCGCTGCTCGCCAGCGCACCACCCAGCGCGCCCATCGCGAGCGCCGTGGTGAAGAGGCCGAACGAGGCGGCGCCGGTGTTGAAGACGGTCTTGGCCAGCGCGGCGAGCGTGAGCTGGAAGTTGAAGAGCACCATGCCGATCACCATGATCAACGCCATCGGCATGATGAGGTCGGGGCGGCGGGCCACGTACCGGAGGCCGTCGGTCACCTTCGCCGCGTCACGCTCGTCGATCGGCGGCAGCTCCTGGCGGTGCAGCTCGGCGGCGTTCATCCGAGCCAGCATGAGCAGCGGGGCGAGCGAGCTGACCGCACTGATCATGAAGACCGGACCCACGTCGAACGCCGCGATCGCCACACCGGCCACCGCCGGCCCAACGATCCGCGCGGTGTTGAACGTGGCCGCCGAGAGCGAGAGCGCGTTGGGGAGCAGGTGGGTGCCGACGAGCTCGGAGACGAACGCCTGCCGCACCGGCGTCTCCACCGCGTTGGCCACGCCGAGCAGGCCGGCGAAGACGAACACGTGCCACAGCCGCACGGCGCCGCTCACCACGAGGATGCTCATGGCGAGCGAGAGGACGCTCCACGCGCCGTTGCCGATCAGGAGGAGCAGGCGCTTGTCGTACCGGTCGGCGAGGCGCCCGGAAAGGAGCGTGAGCAGCAGCACGGGCGTGAACTGGAGCGCGGTCACCACACCGAGGGCCGTGGCGGAGTCGTCCGACAGCTCGAGGACCAGCCAGTCCTGGGCGATGAACATCATCCAGACGCCGATCAGCTTGGTCAGCTGACCGGTCGCGAAGAGCCGGTAGTTACGGACCGTCAAGGACTGGAAAGTGGTGCTCAGCTTTGCCCGCACGTGAGAGTGCGCCTCCCTCGGTGATACGCGTCATCCACAGTGGACGAAGCGGCACCGATGGGGCGCCGGTCAGGCGCTGGCGAGCTTTCGCAGGATCTCGGCGGCTCGCTGTAGCGTGTCGCGTTCCTCCGGGCGCAGCTCCGCCAGGCGGCTGGCCAGCCACTCGTCGCGGGCCCGCTCGAACTGCGCGAGCACCGCACGACCGGCCTCTGTCGCCGCCAGGATGACCTGCCGCCCGTCGGTCGGGTGGGGCGAGCGTTGCACGAGGCCCCGCTCCTCCAGCTTCGCGATGATCTTCGTCATCGTCGGGGGCTGGACCCGCTCGACGTCGGCGAGCTCCCGTGGTGTCAGCGCACCGGCCAGCTCGAGGCTGGTCAATGCGTTGAGCTGGGTCGCCGTGAGGTCGCCGACGGGCCGGGTCTGCCGGACCCGCCGGTTGAGCCTGGTGATCGCATCGCGCACCATCGGCGCGAGCTGCACAGCGGTAACTGGCACCGCCATCACCGTCCGCTCCGTCACGGTCGTTAGCCTAACTAATAAGCTAGGCTAACGACCACCGAATATGACTGCGATCACGTACAGGGAACGCTCAGAAAAGCAGCGTCTCGATCGGACCGCGTAGGAAGTACAGCACGAAGAGCGCGGCGACGGCATACAGCAGGGGGTGGACCTCGCGCGCCTTCCCCTTCACGAGCTTGATCAGCACGTAGGTGATCACGCCGGCCCCGATCCCGTTCGAGATCGAGTAGGTGAACGGCATCAGCACGATAGTGAGGAACGCCGGAATCGCGATCTCGTAGTCGGTCCAGTCGATCGTGCGCACGGCCGTGAGCATCAGGAAGCCGACGATCACCAGCGCGGCCGACGCGGCCTCGAACGGCACGATCTCCACCAGCGGCGCGAGGAAGACCGCGACTAGGAAGAGCCCACCCGTGACGAGGTTGGCCACACCGGTCCGGGCACCCTCCGCGACACCGGCGGCACTTTCGATGTACGAGGTGTTGCTCGACACGCTCGCCGCGCCACCCGCGGCGGCGGCCACCGAGTCGACGAGCAGGATCTCCCGGGTACGCGGAGGCTGGCCGTTGTCGTCGAGCAGGCCGCCCTCCTGGCCGACCGCCACCATCGTGCCCATCGTGTCGAAGAAGTCGGTGAGCAGCAGCGTGAAGACGAACATCAGCGCGACGAGCACGCCGGCCCGATCCCACGCGCCGAGCACGTTGAACTCGCCGAGCAGCGACAGGTCCGGCGTGGCGTCCCAGCTCGACGGCCACTCGGGCACGTTGAGCGACCAGCCGTGCGGGTTGCCCTGCGGGCCGCCGGCGGGGCCGACGTCGGCGATCGCCTCCACGATGATGGCGAGCACGGTGGTGCCAAGGATGCCGATCAGGATCGCGCCCTTGACCCGGCGCACGACCAGCAGCAGCGTGGCCAGCAGGCCGATCACGAAGACGAACGCCGGCCAGGTGACGATCACGCCACCGATGCCGAGCCCGACCGGCGGGGTGCCGGCGTTGCCCTTGACGAAGCCGGCGTCCACGAAGCCGATCAGTGCCAGGAAGAGGCCGATGCCGACGCCGATGGCCGTCTTGAGCTGGGTGGGCACCGAGCGGAACACGGCTGTGCGCAGGCCGGTGAGCACGAGGATCGCGATGATCACACCCTCGATCACCACGAGGCCCATCGCGTCGGCCCAGGTCATCTCGGGCGCGATCTCGTACGCCACGAGCGCGTTGACGCCCAATCCGGCGGCGAGCGCGAGCGGGAAGCGGGCCACGACGCCCATGAGGATGGTCATCACGCCCGCCACGAGCGCGGTGGCAGCGGCCACGGCGGGGATGGCCAGCTTCGCCCCGTCGCCGTCGGTGGCCCCGAAGAGGATCAGCGGGTTGAGGACGACGATGTAGGCCATCGTGAAGAACGTGGCGAACCCGCCTCGGATCTCGCGACCCAACGTGGAACCACGGGCGGTTATCTCAAAGAACCGGTCGAAACGGTCCATGGAACCTCACCTATGATCATGGATACGGCTCCGCGCATCGTCCCAGATCACGGGGTACCGAGAAAGCACCGGCGAGTTACAAAGCCGTACCCTTGCCTCGTGTCTGATCAACACGAGCCACCACCCCGGGTGGAGCCGCTCGATCCGCCGATGGTGCCCTTCGCCGTCGCCGGGATCGTGGGCTGGGCGGTGGCCGGTTTGGTGCTGCTGGTCTTCTTTCGCGGTTGGCTGGAAGACAACGGGCACACCGACTGGCTCTGGACGTGCCTTGCCGGTTTCCTGCTGGGCTTCGTCGGCCTGGCAATCATGCTGCGCCACGACCGAAACCGGCGGCGGCGCCGCGGCTCGTAACGCTTACCCGTGCCCGTAGGGCTCCGCGGGCTCGCCCGCCTCGACCGAGCCGGGTGCGCGGCTCACCGCGACCGCCTCGACCTCACTGTCGTCGTACACCGTGGACAGCTCGTCGACCGGCGCCTCGGCCACACGCGTCGCCTCCGAGTGGGCACCGCAGCCGTGGTCGGCGCTGACCGCGCGGCCGTCATCGGGCGCGTAAAGGTTTCCGCACACGCCGAACGCCTGTCGCATCGAGCCGGCCAGTGGGAGGTAGAAGCCGCACGAGCCGCACCGGGCGGTGCGCGGCGCGGCGGTCGAGATGGGTGCTTCGGGGCCGTGGTCGCCGTCGTACCACCGCTGGGCGGTCTCCATCCGCCCCTCCAGCGACATCACCCGCGAACGGCCGAGGCCGAGCTCCCAGGAGACCTCCTCGACGGCGGGGTCGTCGGACAGCATGTATCCGGGCGCCAGGCGGTCGTCGTCGGGCGGCGTGGGCAGCAGGTCGCCGACGCCGAGGTCGCCGGGCTGGAGCCGCTCCTCCCACGGCACCCAGCCGGGCGCGAGGAGCGCGTCGGGCCCGGGGAGCAGCACGGTCTCGCAGACGGTGACGTGTTTGCTGCGCGGCACGCGGGTGACCGTGACGGCCCAACGCCAGCCGCGGTAGCCCGCGAGGTGGCACTCGAAGAAGTGGGTGACCACGCGATCGGCCTCGGGGACGGCATCGAGGTGCTCACCCACGTCTGAGGCGTCGACCTCGGTGATGGCGGCACGAGCCAGATCGACCGCGTCGGCGCAGACCTGGTCGAGACGAGCGGCGCGAACTGCGGCGGTCCTGGTCACGCCGGCTATTGTGCCATGCGCCAAAATGGGGGGATGCCGCTGTTGCCATCGCTCGGCCGAGCTGTCGGCTCGATGATCCGATGGACGCGGCTCCTCGGCCGAAGTTCGATCCGCGGCGGCCGGTGGGCGGGCCGCAAGGTCGGCGACGTCCGCACCAAGGGCGCCGGCGGCGAGGTCGGCATGACCCGCCTGCTCGACCTGCACGCCGCGTCGTACGCGGGCGACATCCTCATCGCCATCGGCCTGGCCGGCACCATCTTCTTCAGCGCGTCGATCGGCGAGGCACGCAGCGGCGTCGCCGTCTACCTGCTGGTGACGATGATCCCGTTCGCGGTGCTCGCGCCCGTGGCCGGCCCGCTGCTCGACCACTTCCGGCACGGCCGGCGATACGCGCTGGCGGTAACCATGCTCGGCCGCGCGTTCCTGGCCTGGATGATGTCCGACTACATCCACGGCCTCGCGCTCTACCCGGCGGCGTTCGGCGTGCTGGCGCTCTCCCGGGCATATGGCGTGGCGCGCTCGGCCGCCGTGCCCCGCCTGCTGCCCGAGGGCATGGGCCTGTCCCAGGCGGCCGCGCGCGCCGGCGTGTACGGCATGATCGCCGGCGCCGCCGTGACGCCGATCGGGCTTGCGGCCTTCAAGTTCGGCCCGCAGTGGCCGCTGCGGGTCGCCTCGGTCATCTTCCTCGTCGGCATGGTCGTCGCGCTGCGGCTGCCGCCCAAGGCCGACTCCGACCCGCCGGAGACGCTCCCCCGCCCGTTCGCCGCGATGGGCCTGCGCCGCGGCGACCGCGCGCTCACCGGCCGCCTGGTCATCGCCACGCTCGTCAGCAGCGCCGCGCTCCGCGGGCTGTACGGCTTCTTGCTGCTCTTCCTCGCGTTCGCTATCAAGTCCGGCAACCTGACGACCGAGTTCCTCGGCCGCGACCTGGCCGACGAGCTCGCGCTGGGCCTCGCGGGCGGCGCGCTCGGCGTGGGCGGTTTCCTCGCCACAGCCATCGGCACCCGCATGCGCATCCAGCGCCCCGCCGCCCTTCAGTCCAGCGGGCTCGTCATCGTGGCCGGTGTGGCGGTGCTCACCACGCTGAAGTTCTCGCTCGCGATGGTGGCGCTGCTGTGCCTGGTGACAGCGTTCATGAGCGGCATCTCCAAGCTCGCCGTCGACGCGTCCATACAGGAGCGCGTCGGCGAGCGACTGCGGGCAAGCGCGTTCGCCCACTCGGAGACCGTGCTGATGCTCGCCTGGGTGGCCGGTGGCGCGCTGGGGCTCATCCCGTTCCAGGGCCGCCTGGGCATCGGCGTGGCCACCGTCGTCGCGGTCCTCGCCGCCGCCCGCGCGGTCGTGGTCGCCGGCGCGCTCCGCAAGGAGAAGCTCAACGGCCGCGCCGACCCCGACGCCGACGCGCCGCCGTCCTCGCCGCCCCCCAAGCCCCCGGCACGGCGGCGCCGCAAGGCGCCACCGCCGCCACCGCCCGAGCCGGAGCCCGATCCGAAGCCCGCGGCGGAAGCGGAGAAGGACACGGTCCCGCCGCCCGGCTTCCACGTGTACCGCCCGACCTCCGGCCCACCCACATGACGCTGCTCGTCGTGACGGCCGTCGAGGCGGAGGCCCAGGCGGTCCGTGCCGGCGCCCGCGGCGTGACCGTCGCCGCGGTAGGCGTCGGCGCCGCGGCAGCCGCAGCCGGCACCGCCCGCCTGCTAGCCCTGGCCGAGGCAGCCGGAAACCCTTACAGCGCCGTGGTCGCCGCCGGCATCGGCGGTGGCTTCGCCGGCCGCGCCCCGGTCGGCGCCACCGTCCTGGCCACCCGCAGCATCGCCGCCGACCTCGGCGCCGACTCCCCGGACGGCTTCATCCCGCTCGACGACCTCGGCTTCGGCACCGCGATCGCGCCCGCCGACCCGTCCCTGCTGGCCCACCTGCGCACCGCGCTGCCGGACGCGATCGCCGGCGACATCCTCACCGTCAACACCGTGACCGGCACGGCCGAGACCACCGAGACCCTCGCCCGCCGCTTCCCGGCCGCGGTGGCCGAGGCCATGGAGGGGTACGGCGCCGCCCGCGCAGCCACGGACGCCGGCCTCCCCTTCGCCGAGCTACGCGCCATCTCCAACACGATCGGCCCCCGCGACCGAGCCGCCTGGCGCATCCCCGACGCCCTCGCCGCCCTCACCAAGGCCGCCAACGCCCTGGCCACCTGACCCCAGGTCGCGCTCCGTCAGCCGGCGGGCGCGACGCCCGTCAGCGGGCGTGGCGTCCGAGTATCAGGGCGACCGGACGCCAGGAGTCCTCCCGAAACCCACACCGCAGCAGGAACGCGGCCGGCAGCCCGGCTCCGACCACCGCCCGAGCGACCGCCACGCCGGACCGCTCCACCTCCGCCACGAACTCCCCGACCAGCTGCCGCCCGATCCCCAGACCACGCAGCCCTTCGATCACCACCACGCCGTCGAGGTACACCTCGCGCTGCCCCGGCGGCTCCTCGGGATGCCCGGCCCGTACCACGGCCCGTAACTCACCGACCAGCTCACCGTCCGCGGTTTCCGCCACCCACCGCCACTCAGCCCCCACACCGGCGCCGCCATCCTCCACCCGCCGCACGCGAAGCGTTTGCCGCACCCACTCCCGCCACCGCCGGCGCTCCCGCCGCGCCCGGCTCAAGTCATAGGTGAACTCCGGCGGCTGCAACGGCCAGGCCTGTCGTGGAAGCCGATGCCAATGCGCCCACCAAGCCCCCGCCCAGTCGGTCAGCTCCTCCACGGGCCGCACATCGAGGTGCGCCGGATAGTGCCGGTCCGCCTGATCCCGCAGTCCTTCACTCGGAGCAGGCTCACCTCCATCGCTGACGGCGAGCTCGGCCCCGGCCGCACGCACGAGGCGCTCCAGGGTCCGGACCCGCGGATCCGTCACCTCCCCCGACTCGATCCGAGCGACTGTGCTCCTTGGCACACCGGCAAGCTCGGCCAACTGGCGCTGGCTCAGGTCCGCCCGCCGTCGCAGGGCACGAAGCATCACAGCGAGCTCCATCCCGCCCGTGTCCACCATCCGGGCAGCGTGGCAAGCTCTCCGCCGCGCTTCAAGCCCGCCCGACTTCCTGTGGATAACCCAGCGGCAGTCCGAGGGTGTCGTGTGGGGAGCTGTCGAGCTGCTCGCAGCAATGCGTCCAGCCGATGGACGCATTTGTGCGAGCAGCTCGACAGCTCCCCACACGACACCTCCCACCTCGGCGGCGCTCTGCCGCCTGGGTGAGTCGCTGGCCGGGATAGCGTGAGAGGGTGGCGCTCTCACTTGCGATCTCGCCTTGTCCCAACGACACCTTCGTCTTCCACGCGCTCGTGCACGGGCTGGTGCCGGGGGCGCCGGAGTTCGACGTGACCTACACGGACGTGGACGTGACCAATACCGCCGCCGAGAAGGGGGCGTTCGACCTGGTCAAGGTGAGTTACGCGGCGTTGCCCTGGCTGCTTGACGACTACCACCTGCTGCCCTGCGGCGGGGCGCTCGGGCGGGGGTGCGGGCCGCTCGTGCTGACCAGGGAGCCGCGGGAGGACCTGACCGGGGCGACGATCGCGGTGCCGGGCGAGCGGACCACCGCGTACCTGCTGATGCGCCAGTGGGCGGCAGAGCGGCCGGCGGCGAAGGTGGAGGTCGTGCCGTTCGACCAGATCATGCCGGGCGTCGCGGCTGGTCGCTTCGACGCGGGGCTGGTCATCCACGAGGCGCGCTTCACCTACCAGCGCTACGGCCTCACCGCGCTCGCCGACCTGGGCGAGTGGTGGGAGGGCGAGACCGGGCTGCCGATCCCGCTCGGGGCGATCCTGGCCCGCCGCGGCGCGGTGGATCCGGAGGCGGCGGCGGAGTGGGTGCGGGCGTCTGTGCGCTATGCGTGGGCGCACCCGGAGGCGAGTCGCGACTATGTGCTGGCGCACGCCCAGGAGATGGAGCCGGACGTGGTCGACCAGCACATAGCGCTCTACGTCAACGAGTTCACCGAGGATCTCGGCAGCGAGGGGCACAAGGCCGTCGAGGCCCTGCTCAGATCTCCAGCTCTTTAGCCACCGCGTGCACGACCTGGGCGACCATCTGGGACGTCTTCTTGTCCGGGAAGCGGCCGCGCCGCAGGTCGGGCATTACCTTCGCCTCGAGCACCTTGATCATGTCTTCGATGAGGCCGTGCAGCTCCTCGGCCGGGCGGCGGCGCAACTCGGTGACCGACGGCGGCGCCTCCAGCAGGGTCACACCCATCGCCTGCGCGCCTTTGCGGCTGTCGACGACACCGAACTCGATCCGCTGGCCGCTCTTGAGGTCGGTGACGCCCCCCGGCAGCGCGTTTTTGGGCAGGAAGACATCGCCACCCTCGTCGCTGGTGACGAACCCGTACCCCTTCTGCGCGTCGTACCACTTCACTCGACCCGTTGGCACCGCTGACCTCAACTCCGTTTGCGGGATTGCTGATTGTCACAAGGCTAACCGGAGCAACCCCGTCAGCGCGCCTCGGAATCCATTCAGGTCACCCAGCACCTCGCTGGCGCCAGCCGCCCAAAGCTCGTCGGCCGAGCAGGGGCCGGTGGTGACGCCGAGCCCGGGGATGGTCGCCGTGCGGGCGGCGACCATGTCGGCCATGTGATCGCCGACGTAGAGCCGCACGCCGTGCTCGGTCAGCGCGGTGGCCTTGCCCTCGGCGAAGAGGTCGCCGGCCACCTCGTCGACCGCCAGGCCGACGTGGTCGAGGTGGAGGCGGGCGAGCCGGCCGAGCTTGGACGTGACGACCACCACTCTGCCGCCGAGCGCGCGGACGGTCTTGACCGCCTCCGCCGCTCCGGGCAGCAGTTCCGACGGGGTGATCGCGTACTCCGGGTAGAGCGCGCGATATCCGTCGACGGCCTCCTCGACCCGCTCGGGCGGAAACCAGAGCCGCAGCTCATGGCGGAGCGGCGGGCCGAGGCGGGTCACGGCGGCGGCGGCGTCGACGTACACGCCGGTGCGGGCGGACAGCTCGCGATAGGCGGCGGCGATGCCGGGGCGGGAGTCGATGAGGGTCATATCCAGGTCGAACCCGACTACCAACGACTCAGCCACACCGGTGCTCCTCCCCAGACCGTTTCCTCGATCATCGTTGCACGGCTAATTTTGGGAGACGATGGCCACCACACTCGCCGAGCACCTGCGGTCGCTGCCCGACCGCGCGCTGGCCGCGCTGCTCCAGCTGCGGCCAGACCTGGTCATGCCCGTGCCGTCCGACCTATCGGCGCTGGCGGTGCGGGCCCAGTCGCGGGTATCGGTGGCGCGCGCGCTCGACGGGCTCGACAAGTTCACCCTTCAGGTGCTCGACGCGGTGCGCCTGACCCGCGATCCCGACGACGGCACCACCTCGTTCGACGCGGTGCTGGCGATGGCGAAGGGCGAGACCGCCGCCGTGCGGGAGGCGCTGGGGCGGCTGCGGGAGCTCCTGCTCGTACCCGGTCCGGATGACGCCCTCCACGTGGTCGGGGGCGTCGACGAGGTCTCCTCGCCGTACCCCGCCGGCCTGGGCCGACCCGCCGCGGAGCTGGACCCGGCCGCGGCGGCCCTCTGCGCCGACCCGGCCCGGCTCCGTCGCACGCTGCTGGCCGCGCCGCCGCCGGCACGCGCGGTGCTCGACCGCCTGGCGGCCGGACCGCCGCTGGGCACCCTGACCAACGGCACCGCCGCGGCCGACTCGCCGGTGCGCTGGCTGCTCGACAACGGGCTGCTGGTGCGGATCTCCGCCGAGGCCATGGAGCTGCCCCGGGAGATCGGCCTGCTGCTGCGCCGCGACGCGGGCCCGCTGGGCCCGCTTCAGGTGCGGCCGCCGGCCATCGCCGGCGCCGCGCGCGACCTCAAGAGCGTCGACTCCGCGGGGGCCGGGCAGGCCATGGATGTGGTACGCCAGGCCGAAGCCGTGCTCGCCGCGCTCGACGCCGAGCCGGTCACGATGCTCCGATCGGGCGGGCTCGGCGTGCGCGACCTGCGCCGCCTGGCCAAGGCGACCGCGCTGGACGAGCCGGTGGCCGCGCTGCTGCTGGAGGTGGCGTACGCGGCGGGGCTGGCCGGCGAGGCCGAGGCACCGGGAGCGCGCGTGGGCGCCGAGCTCGTCTTCCTGCCCACGGCGGCCTACGACACGTGGCGCGCCCTCCCGCTGGCCCGGCGCTGGGAGCGGCTGGCCACGGCGTGGCTCGCCATGACCCGGCAGGCCGGGCTGGTCGGGCAGCGCGACGAGCGGGACCGGCCGATCAATGCCCTCGCCGGCGAGGCGGAGCGGGCCGGTGCGCCCGCCGCCCGCCGTGGGGTGCTCGACATGCTCGCCCGCCTCGAACCCGGCACCGCGCCGACCACCGACGAGGTGCTCGCGCTGCTGGCCTGGCGGGCGCCGCGTCGGGCCAAGGGTCGTGAGGCCATCCACCGCGAGGTGCTCGCCGACGCGGCGCTGCTGGGGGTGACCGGGCTCGGCGCGCTCACCTCGTACGGGCGGATGCTCGCCACGCGCGACGAGGCCGAAGACGACGACCCGCTGGGGGTACGGGCCGACGAGGAGCCGGACGTGGCCGGTGCGCTCGACGCCCTCCTGCCCGCCCCGGTCGACCATGTGCTCGTGCAGGCCGACCTGACCGTGGTCGTGCCCGGTCCGCCCGAGCCGGCGCTCGCCGCCGAGCTGGAGCTGCTGGCCGAGCAGGAGTCGGCGGGCGGGGCGAGCGTCCACCGGGTGACCGAGGCGAGCGTGCGGCGGGCACTCGACGCCGGCTACACGGCCGACGACCTGCACTCGCTCTTCCGCCGCCGCTCCCGCACGCCGGTGCCGCAGGGCTTGACGTACCTGGTCGACGACGTTGCCCGCAAGCACGGTGGGCTGCGCGCGGGCGGCGCCGGGGCGTACGTGCGCAGTGACGACGAGGCGCTGCTGGTGCAGCTGCTCGCCGACAAGCGGCTAGCCGCGCTGACCCTGCGCCGGCTGGCTCCGACGGTGCTCGTCACGCCGTACCAGATCGGGCGGCTGCTCACCGCGCTGCGCGAGGCCGGCTATCCGCCGGTGCACGAAGACGCCAGCGGCGCCGCGGTGCTCAGCCGCACGAAGTCGCGCCGGGCGCCAGTGCGCACCGCGCTCGGGCTGCGCACCGACCCGCTCGGCCCGCCGCCGCTCACCCCGCCGCGGCTGGCTGGCATCGTCGAGCAGATCCGCCGGGGCGACGCCGCCGCCCGGGCCGCCCGCCGCGCGCCGGTCACCGTCCGCGCCGCCAACGGTCATGGCGTCGAAGGGCTCACCGCGGTACAGGCGCACAGCCAGGCGCTCGCCGTGCTGCAGCAGGCGGTGCGCGACAAGGTGCTGGTCTGGGTCGGGTATGTCGACGCGCACGGGGCCACCGCGTCCCGCCTCGTACGGCCGGTGTCGATCGGGGGCGGCTACCTGCGGGCGGAGGACGAGCGCACGGAGATGCTGCACACCTTCGCGCTGCACCGGATCACGGCCGCGGTCCTCGACGACGCCTGACGCGCACGGCGGCTGCCTTACCGCCATATCGCCGGATACATCCCTCACATATTAGTTCTTGTGAATTCTTGGATGTGATGGAAACGTTCTTCACATCTCGACATCAAAACGGTCGAGATCATCCATCACGTCACCGACGTGTGCCAAAACCCCCGGAGGCTCACGTGAGACTCAACCGAACCGCCGCCATCCTCGCGGCACCGGTCCTCCTGCTCGGCGCGGTGCTCTGGCCGTCTGCCGCCCAGGCCGCCCCCGAACCCCTGCTCGCCGCCGACGCGCCCGCCGCCACCAGCCTCAGCGACAGCCTCGGCGCCCGCTCGGCCGGCACCTTCCTCGAGGCCACCACCGGACGCATGGTCGTCACGGTGACCGATGCCGCCGCCGCGCGGCAGGCGCGGGCCGCTGGTGCCGCCGTCAAGACCGTCAAGTACAGCGCGGCCCAGCTCGACGCCGTCATCGCCCGCATCTCGAAGGCGGCCGGCATCCCCGGCACCTCCAGCCACACCGATGTGACCACCAACCAGGTCGTCATCACGGCTGACAGCACCGTCACCGGCGCGCGCCTGGAGTCGGTGAAGGCCGCGGTCGCCGCCGCCGGCGACGCGGCCCGCCTCGAGCGCACGGCCGGCAAGTTCGACCTGTTCATCGCGGGTGGCCAGGCCATCTACACCGGCGGCTCGCGCTGCTCGCTCGGCTTCAACGTGCGTACGTCGAGCACGCTCTACTTCGTCACCGCCGGCCACTGCACCAACGCCGGCGCGACCTGGACCAACGGCTCGGTCACGCTCGGCACCCGCGCCGGCTCCAGCTTCCCGGGCAACGACTACGGGATCGTCCGGTACACCAACACGACCATCGCCCGCCCCAGCGCGGTGTACCTGTACGGCGGTACCCAGACGATCAGCTCGGTCGGCAGCGCGTTCGTCGGTCAGTCCGTGCGGCGCAGCGGCAGCACCACCGGCGTGCACAGCGGCTCGGTCACCGCGACCAACGCCACGGTGAGGTACTCCCAGGGCACGGTCACCGGCCTGATCCGCACCAGCGTGTGCGCCGAGCCGGGTGACAGCGGCGGCTCGCTCTTCGCCGGCAGCTCGGGCCTCGGCCCGCCCTCCGGCGGCAGCGGCAACTGCAGCAGCGGCGGCACGACCTTCTTCCAGCCACTCAACGAGGTGATGTCGGTCTACGGCCTGAGCCTGGGCTGATCACCAGCGGTCCCAGCGGCCGCCGGCCGGGTGCGTCAGGTGCCCGGCCGGCGGCCGAACACGTACACCCGGGTGCCCACCTTGCCCAGGTCGTAGAAGGCGCGGGCGTCGGAGGGCAGCAGGTTGGCGCAGCCGTGCGAGCCGATCGACTTCGTGTGGATGTACGTCGTGGTCTCGTGGAAGCCGATGCCCCCGTTGAAGCGCTGCCAGTACGGCAGCCACACCTCGTACGGGTTGGACCACTCCCTGAGCGCCTTGTTCTGCACCGTGTAGGTGCCGGTCGGGGTCGCGAAGCCGGACATCCCCGTGCGCGTGACGGTCGGCTCGAGCACCACCTTGCCGCCGCGCATCGCCCACACCGTCTGGTGGGTGAGATCGAGGCAGAACGTGGTACCCGATCCGGTCTCGCACTTGCTCGTGTCGGTCGCGGCCAGGCGCTGCGCGACGTCGGCGGTCGTGGGGCCGGCGCGGCCGACGGCCGGGCTGATGCCGTATCGCTGCTGGAACTTCTTGATCGCCGCGCAGTCGGCGTCCGACTGCTTGCCGTCGACCGTGACCTTGCCGAACGTGCCCAGCTTGGCCAGCGCCGTCTCCACCTCGCGCTGGCTGTCGCCTTGCGGGCAGCCCACCTTCACCGGCTTCTTCTTCGGCTGCGGGGCCTTCGTCGTATTCGTCGGCGTCGGGCTCGGCTTCACCGTCGGTGACGTCGAAGGGGTCGGCTCGCCGGTGGGAGGCGCTGCCGGGTCGGGCGACGCACTCGCCCCCGTAGCGCCCTGCCCCGCACTCACCGGCTGGGGATCTCCCCCACCCTGGCCAGGTTGCGACTCGAGCGCGCACGCACCGACGCCGAACAGCGCGACGACTGCAACGGCTACTACGCGCAAGCCCCTGTTTACCACGCGCCCTCCCCAGAGCAGTTGTCGTCACGTAGACGCACGACAGTGCCAGTCCGGTTGCAGCAAATGAAGACTTTCTTCGCGGCAGTGTGACAGCCAAGAGCAAGTTCGCCGGCCGTGCAACACTGGAGGGTCTGCTTGGAGGAGGGGGCGATCTTGAGCGGCGGACCATTGATCGTGCAGTCGGACAAGACCCTGCTGCTGGAGGTCGACCACCCGGACGCGCTCGCCTGTCGCATGGCGATCGCCCCGTTCGCGGAGCTGGAACGCTCGCCGGAGCACGTGCACACCTACCGGCTGACCCCGCTCGGCCTGTGGAACGCGCGGGCCGCCGGCCACGACGCCGAGGGCGTCGTCGACGCGCTGCTGCGCTTCTCGCGCTACCCGGTGCCGCACGCGCTGCTGGTCGACGTGGCCGAGACCATGGACCGGTACGGGCGGCTCCAGCTGGCCAACGATCCGATCCACGGGCTGGTCCTGCGCGGCCTCGACCGGGCGGTGCTCGTCGAGGTCGCCAAGTCGAAGAAGCTGGCCGGCATGCTCGGCGCCAAGATCGACGACGACACGATCGCCGTGCACCCGTCCGAGCGCGGGCGGCTCAAGCAGGCGCTGCTCAAGCTCGGCTGGCCGGCTGAGGACCTGGCCGGCTACGTCGACGGCGAGGCGCACGAGATAGCGCTGGCGGAAGATGGCTGGAAGCTCCGCTCGTACCAGCAGGAGGCGGTCGACGGCTTCTGGGCCGGCGGCTCGGGCGTGGTCGTGCTCCCCTGCGGCGCGGGCAAGACCCTCGTCGGCGCCGCCGCGATGGCCCAGGCCTCGGCCACCACGCTGATCCTGGTCACCAACACGGTCGCCGGACGCCAGTGGAAGCGGGAGCTGCTCGCCCGCACCTCGCTGACCGAGGAGGAGATCGGCGAGTACTCCGGCGAGCGCAAGGAGATCCGCCCGGTCACGATCGCCACCTACCAGGTGCTCACCACCCGGCGCGGCGGCGCGTTCACCCACCTCGACCTCTTCAACGCGCGCGACTGGGGCCTTGTCATCTACGACGAGGTGCACCTGCTGCCCGCGCCGATCTTCCGCTTCACCGCGGACCTACAGGCCCGCCGCCGGCTCGGCCTCACCGCGACGCTGGTACGCGAGGACGGCCGCGAGGGCGACGTCTTCTCGCTGATCGGCCCCAAGCGGTACGACGCGCCGTGGAAGGACATCGAGGCGCAGGGCTGGATCGCCCCGGCCGACTGCACCGAGGTGCGGGTGACACTCTCCGACGACGAGCGGATGGCGTACGCCACGTCCGAGGCGGAGGAGCGCTACCGCTTCGCGGCGACCGCGCGTTCCAAGCTGCCGGTTGTGAAGGCGCTGGTCGAGCGCCACCCCGACGACCAGGTACTGGTGATCGGGGCGTACATCGACCAGCTGCACCAGCTCGGCGAGGCGCTCGACGCGCCGATCATCCAGGGCTCGACCACCAACAAGGAGCGCGAGCGGCTCTTCGACGAGTTTCGCTCGGGCACGCTCCGCACGCTGGTGATCTCCCGGGTCGGCAACTTCTCGATCGACCTGCCCGAGGTGGCGGTGGCGGTGCAGGTGTCCGGCACGTTCGGCTCCCGCCAGGAGGAGGCGCAGCGCCTTGGTCGGGTGCTGCGCCCCAAGTCCGACGGGCGGCAGGCGCACTTCTACACGGTGGTCTCCCGAGACACGATCGACACCGAGTACGCGGCGCACCGCCAGCGGTTTCTGGCCGAGCAGGGCTACGCCTACACGATCGTCGACGCGGACGACGTGCTCGCCTGACGCTCCTGCGGGACCACCACGGTGGCTGGCGCGGTCCGGCGGTTTTCCGGCATGACCAGCGCGAGCAGCGCGGCACCGGCGAGCGCCACCGCGCCGACGAACTGGCCGGCGCGCATGCCGTCGACGAAGTCCTGCCCGCTGGTGTAGCCGCCGGCGGCCGAGAAGACCGCGCCGAGCACCGCGATGCCGAGCACCGTGCCGAGCTGGCGCAGCGCGTTGGAGGCGCCGGACGCGACGCCCTCCATCCCGCCCGGTGCGAAGTCCATCACGGCGCGGGCGATCGGCGCGAAGAACAGCCCCATGCCGACGCCCGCTATCACGAACGGGGGTACGAGGTCGCCGTACGGCGCGTCCGGCCGGCTCACCGCGGCCAGCCAGGCGACCCCCGCGGCCTGGAAGGCGAGCGCGATGGCCAGCACCCGCCGCACGCCGATGCGGTCGGCGAGCACCCCGGAGATCGGGGCGACAAGGGCCGGCGCCGCGGTCCACGGCAGCGTCCGCACCCCGGCTTCGAGCGGCGAGTACCCCTGGACGGTCTGCAGGAACTGCGCGCCCAGGAAGACCGCGCCGAACATGCCGAACGCCATCACGAAGCCGACCGCGATCGAAACGCTGAAACCGCGGCTGCGAAACAGCGGTAGGGGCAACATCGGGTGCCGCGCGCGGGTCTGCCAGGCGACGAAGGCGAGCACGCCCGCCCCTCCCGCGATCAGCCCGAGGAGCACGGGCCCGCTGGTCCAGCCGTGGCTGCCGCCCCGGACCAGCCCGAAGACCACGCCGAAGAGCCCGGCGGTGGCGAGGGCGACGCCGATCGGGTCGAGGCGGCCGGCCCCGCCGCGGCTCTCCCGCACGGCCGCGACGAGCGGAAGCAGCACAAGGCCGATCGGCACGTTGATCCAGAAGATCCACTCCCAGGACGCGGAGTCGACCACGGCGCCGCCGATCACCGGGCCGAGCGCGACGCCGAGCCCGCTCATCGCGCCCCAGATGCCGAACGCCGTGCCCCGCCGTTGCGGCGGCACCGCGTCGGCGAGCAACGTGAGGCTGAGCGGGGTGATGATCGCGCCGCCAACGCCCTGCACCGCCCGTGCGGCGATCAGCGTGTCGATGTCCGGCGCGAGCGCCGCAGCGGCCGAGGCCGCCGTGAAGATGACCAGCCCGATCGCGAAGACCTTCCGCCGGCCGAACCGGTCGCCGAGAGCCGCGCCGGTGAGCAGCAGGACGGCGAACGTGAGCGTGTACGCGTTGACTGTCCACTCCAGCCCTTCGAGGCCGGTGCCGAGGTCGACCCGGATGACGGGCAGCGCGTTGGTGACGACGAGATTGTCCATCGCGACCATGAACGTGGCAGCGCCGGTGACGACGAAGGTCCACAGGAGCTTGCCTAGTGATTGATCACTAACTTCTTTACCCATGGCGGTTTCCCCGTTCCCTATCGGGTGTCTCGTGCTCAGGCGGGTGGGTCGGAGAGGCCGGCGAGCGTCTCGCCCAACTGCTCGCGGATCGTGGGCAGGTCCATCGCGGCCATCACGTTGAGCAGCATGCCGGCTGCCAGAAACTGCATTACCCGCTGGTCGTCGGCCCCGGAGAGGCGCACGACCTGGCGCCACAGCCCGCTGACCCGCTCGCGGGCAAGGTGGCGGATCTCCTCGTCGTGGCAGGCGGCGGCCCACATCTGCAGCTGCATCTGGAGCGTCGCCTTGTCGTCGAGCAGCATCTTGTAGGCGCGGCCCATCTCCTGGAGCGCCGCCTCACCGGCGAGTCCCTCAGCGGCCTCGTCGAAGATTGCCTGCACGTGGTCGAAGCAGTGGTCGATGCTTGCGAGGAAGATCGCCTTCTTGGTCGGGAAGAGCCGGAACAGGTATGGCTGGGAGACGCCGACCCGGCGGGCGATGGCCTCGGTGGAGGCGCCATTGAGCCCGCCCGCGCCGAACTCTTCGCGGGCGGCACGGAGCACAGCGACCCGCCGCTCGTCCGCGCTCATCCGCATGTCGGTAAGTTATCACTCACTAACCAGGTAGGGAAGGGCCCTCGGTCAGCAGTTCCTCGAGCAGATCGCCGTACTCCGCGATCCGCTCCAGCACCTCGTCGGAGGTGAACGCCCGCGCGGCACCCGCCTCCACCTCCTCCCACGTCAGCGGCGTGGAGACGGTGGGCTGGGCCTGGGCGCGCAGGGAGTACGGTGCGACGGTCGTCTTGGCCGCGTTGTTCTGACTCCAGTCGATGAAGACCTTGCCCGGCCGCAGCCGCTTGGCCATCTTCGACGTGATCGACTTGGGCGTGCTCCGCTCCAGCTCCTCGGCGATCCGCTTGGCGTAGGCGGATACCTCGTCGGCCGGCTGCGTGCCCGCGATCGGGCAGCTCAGCTGCATGCCCTTCTTGCCGGAGGTCTTGGGATAGGCGGCCAGCCCGTCTTCGGCGAGCCGGTCGCGCATCAGCACGGCCACCTCGCAACACTCGCGCAGCCCCGCCGGCGCGCCGGGATCGAGGTCGACCACCATCAGGTCGGGCTCCTCGCCGACCCGCCACTGCGGTGTGTGCAGCTCCAGCGCGGCGAGGTTGGCCAGCCAAACCAGCGTCGGCAGGTCGTCGGCGACGACGTAGTCGATCGTCTCCCGGTCCTTCGTCGAACCCGGCACCGGCAGCGTCTCGACCCGCACCCAGTCGGGGGTTCCTCCGGGCTTGTTCTTCTCGAAGAACGACTGCCCGTCGACGCCGTTCGGAAAGCGGATCCGGGTCAGTGCCCGGTCGCGCAGGTGCGGGAGCAGCACGGGCGCGACCTGCGTGTAGTAGTTGATGACCTCGCCTTTGGTGAACCCCGCGGCGGGATAGAGCACCTTGTCCAGGTTGGACAGCTCCAGCGACTGCCCGTCGACGTCGACCCGGATCCGCTGCTCTTTAGGTGGCATCTTCGACGTCCTCCGGTCGCTTGTCCGGGCGCAGCCGCAGGAAACGCGGGAAGCGCAGTCTCCCGTCCGGCGTGCGCTGGCCGTACTTCACCTCCACCACGATCTCCGGTCTTACCCAGATCGCGCCACGGGCATCTTCACGGGGCACGTCGTCACCGAAGGGTGATGGTGCGCCCTGGCGCGGCTCCAGCAGGTTGAGCAGCGCGCGTTCGGCCGCGGCGCCGATGCCGCCGCCCACCCGTCCGCGAAAGGCAAGCCGCCCGTCCGGCCGCGGCACGCCTACCAGCAGACCGCCGATCTTCCGGGCGCCCGGCCGCCAACCGCCCACCACGAACTCGGCGGTGAACTCCGCCTTCACCTTGATCCAGTCGGGGGAACGGACGCCGGGCCGGTAGGTCGAGTCGAGGCGCTTGGCGACGAGGCCCTCCATCTGGTTCTCCTTCGCCGCCGCGTACGTGGCCGGACCATCGGAGAAGGACGGCGGCACCGCCCAGCGCGGCCCGGCCAGCCCCAGCGCCTCCAGCGCCGCCCGGCGGTCGTGGTAGGGCCAGCCGGTGAGGTCGGCCCCGCGCAGCCGGAGCAGATCGAAGATCATGTACGTCACGGGGATGCTCGCGGCAAGCCGCGCCGCCCGCGCCTTCTCGCGTACGTGCATCCGCTCGGCCAGCGCGGTGAAGCTCGGCCGCCCCGCCTCGTCGAGCAGCACCACTTCGCCGTCCAGTACCGCGTCGTCGACGGTCTTGCCGAGGCGGGCGAGCTCGGGGTAGGCGGCGGTGATCTCGGCGCCGGAGCGGGCCCACATGCGCGAGGCGCCTTGGGCGATTTCAGTGATCGCGCGTACGCCGTCCCATTTGAACTCATACGTCCACCCGGAACCGGCTGGAAGCCGCTCCCCGGTGGTCGCGAGCATGGGTTTCAGCGGCATGCCAGCCACGAAACAGACCATAGCCCGCCCACCTCCCCAAGACCCTCCGACCGCTGAAGCCCTCGCGTCCACTACGTCGGAGTGCGATCCTGGTTGGGACCGGGCTGTGCCATCAGGATGCGCGGCGGGGGTTCCGGGCAGTTCAGCACGGGTAGGGAGCCAGGATGCGGGCAATCTGGAAAGGCGCGGTCTCGTTCGGCCTCGTATCGATCGCCGTAAAGCTCTATTCGGCGACCGAAGAGAAGGATATCCGTTTTCACCAGGTTCACCGGCAAGACGGCGGCCGCATCCGATACAAGCGCACATGCTCGGTCGACGGCGAGGAGGTGACCTACGACGACATCGCCAAGGGCTACGACATCGGCGGTGGCGAGATGGTCATCCTCAGCGACGAAGACTTCGCCGACCTGCCGCTGAGCACCTCGCGCGCGATCGACGTGCTGGAGTTCGTGCCGGCCGAGCAGGTCGACCCGATCATGTACAACAAGGCGTACTTCATGGAGCCCGAGGGCGCCGCCACGAAGCCGTACATCCTGCTCCGCGACGCGCTCGCCGACGCCGACCGGGTCGCGATCGTCAAGGTGGCCCTGCGCCAGCGCGAGCAGCTCGCCACGCTGCGGGTGCGCGACGGCGTGCTGGTGCTCAACACGATGCTGTGGCCCGACGAGATCCGTAAGGCCGACTTCACCTTCCTCGACGAAAACATCGAGGTCCGCCCGCCGGAGCTGGCCATGGCCGGCTCGCTGATCGACTCGATGGCCGGCGACTTCGACCCGGACGACTTCAAGGACAACTACCGCGAGGCGCTCCAGGAGGTCATCGACGCCAAGGTCGAGGGCCGCGAGGTCGTGCAGCCCGAGGAGGTCGAGGAGGCCCCGGCCGCCGCGGTCGACCTGATGGCCGCGCTGAAGGCCTCGGTCGAGCGCGCCCGCGCCGCCCGCGGCGAGGAGGGTGGCGAGCCCACCCCGATCTCTTCCGCCCGTTCGGCCAAGAAGGCGGAGCCAGCCAAGAAGGCGCCCGCCAAGAAGGCCGCACCGGCCAAGAAGACCGCCGCGAAGAAGGCCGAGCCGGCCAAGAAGGCAGCGGCGAAGAAGACCACCGCCAAGAAGGCGGCCTCGCGCAAGTCGGCGTGACCGCTCAGCTGACCTCGGTGACCTCCAGTGCGCCGTCGGCGTAGCTGGAGCGGACGCGCTTCTTGTCGAACTTGCCGACGCTCGTCTTCGGCACCGCCTCGATGAAGGCCCACCGCTCGGGGAGCTGCCACTTGGCGACCCGCTCGCCGAGGAAGTCGCGGAGCTCCTCGACGGTCGCCGTCGCGCCCTCCCTCAGCACGACGGTGGCCAGCGGGCGCTCGTCCCAGCGCTCGTCGGGCACGCCGACCACGCACGCCTCCAGCACGGCCGGGTGGGCCATCAACGCGTTTTCCAGCTCGACCGAGGAGATCCACTCGCCGCCTGACTTGATCACGTCTTTGGCGCGGTCGGTGAGCGTGATGAAGCCGTCGGCCGAGAGGGTGCCGACGTCGCCCGTGCGTAGCCAGCCGCCGCGGAACTTGTCCGGGTCGGGCACGTCCTCCCCGATGTACCGCGAGGTGGTCCACGGCCCGCGGACCTCCAGCTCACCCACGGACTTGCCGTCGGCGGGCATCTGCTCGCCCAGCGGGCCCACGATGCGCGCGGCGACGCCGGCCGGCACGCGGCCCTGAGTGATCCGGTACGCGAACGCGTCGTCGCCGGTCGCCCCGGCCGGCGCGCGGGACACCGAGCCGAGCGGCGACATCTCGGTCATGCCCCAGGCGTGGATGATCTCGATGCCGTATCGCTCCTTGAACGCCGTCATCAGGGCGGGAGGGCAGGCCGAGCCGCCGACGATCACCTCCTTGAGCGAGGAGATGTCGACATCGTGAGTGTCCAGGTAGGACAGCACATCGGTCCAGATCGTGGGCACCGCACCGGCCTTGGTGGGGCGCTCCGCCTCGATCATCTGGGCGATCGGTCCACCTTGGAGGAAGCGGTCGGGCATCAGCAGCGAGGCGCCCGACATGAACGCCGCGAACGGGATGCCCCACGACATCGCGTGAAACATCGGCACGATCGCCAGCTCGCGGTCGGCCGGGCTGAGGCCGAAGCCCTCGGGCGCGCAAACCTGCATCGAGTGCAGCCAGATGGAACGGTGCGAGTACGCCACGCCCTTCGGGTTGCCGGTCGTGCCGGACGTGTAGCAGAGGGCGGCGGCGTCACGCTCGTCGGGCGTGGGCCAGTCGAAACGCTCCGGCTTGTCGTGCAGCAGCTCGTCCCACCGGTGAACGGACACGCGGTCACCCAGCGGCGCCACGTCTCCCCCACCGACCACCACGACGTGCTCCACAGTGGACATCGTGGGCAGCACCTTGGCCAGCAACGGGATCAGCGTGCTGTCGACGATGACGATCCGGTCCTCGGCGTGGTTGGCGATGTACGTGATCTGGTCGGGAAAGAGCCGCAGGTTGAGCGTGTGCAGCACGGCGCCCATGCTCGGCACGCCGAGGTAGACCACGAGGTGCTCGGCATTGTTCCACATAAAGGTGGCCACCCGCTGATCGCCGGTCACGCCGAGGTCGTCGCGCAGGGCGTGCGCCAGCTGGGCGGCCTTGGCACCCACCTCGGCGTACGTCATCCGGCTGCTTCCGGCGCCGGTCCAGGTGGCGATATCCGCGGTGCCATGCACGGTGCTGCCGTGCTCGAGGATTCGGGAGACGAGGAGCGGGGCGTCCATCATCGTGCTGCGCATGGTCTGAATCTAGTGGCCTGGATCACACCAGCGGAAGAGATCGGGACGGCATCTAGGATCTGGCGTTGTGGCGAGCATTCCGTGGGCGGAGTCGTACCTCGGCCAACTGCGCGCGCTCGCCGGCGACCGCACTCTCCTGTTCGTCGGCGCGCGCGGCATCGTGTTTGACGACCAGGGCCGCGTGCTGCTCATAAGGCGGCGCGACAACGGCATCTGGGCGGTCCCGGCAGGTGCCATGGAGCTGGGCGAGTCGATCGCCGACTGCGCGGTGCGCGAGGTCTACGAAGAGACAGGTCTGCGAGCGGCCGAGGTCACCCCGTTTGCCTTCTACACCGGCCCGGCCTACACGTTCACGAACATGTACGGCGACACATACCAGCTCTTCGTGGCCGCGTTTCGCATCGACCGTTGGGCGGGCCAGCTGGCGCGCGTGACCGACGAGACCATCGACGCCGGTTTCTTCCACCCGGACGAGATGCCCGCGACGCTCTCCCGCAGCGTCTACGAGTCGCTGGCCGACCTCGCCGCCTTCGAACGCACGGGCCAGATGGTGCTCAAGTAGGGATGGCCAAGGCGATCCGCAGTGCACCGTTGACAGCGAGCATCGTGCGCCCGGACAGTGCACCCGCCGACTCGACGATCTCGTCACGATAGATCGGGCCCAGGTCGTCGCAGACGACGTAGCCCACCAGTGGGTCGTCGTGAGTCAGGCGCACCACCGTCGGCATGCCGGCATGCCGATCCGTCGTAGTGATGCGCACGGCGAGCACGCTCTCCAGGTTTCGATTGCGCCGGTTGTTTGACACCACCAGCCACGGCTTTCGACCGACCCCGGCGACCTCCGCCCAATAGATCTGGCCCCTCGCCGGCTCGATCACGATCGAACCCGCTTTGCCCCATCCGCATCCTCACCGGCAGCGTCCTCCGCCGCCCAGCGCGGCGCCTCGCGGCCCACCCACCGGTCACGCGCGGCCCGGCGCTCGGGGTCGGTCTCGACCCACCACTCCGCCATCCGGGCGTATCCGACGTCGAGCGCCCTCTCCTGCAGCGCCTCACCAGCCACCTGGATGAGCGCGCGGATCCGGCCACCCTCGCTGCGCAGCGCGTCGGGGGACTCGCCGTGCTCGACGAGCCACTGCTCCAACACCTGCCGCAAGGCCGTCTCGGCGCCGCTCGCCTCGACCACCCAGGCAGCCTCGCCGTCGAGAGTCACCGTCGTCCGCTTCATCTGCAACAGCATACGCCTCAGCGTACTCACCACATCGCGATGCGGCAGGTGCATCAGATGATGCATCACCGGATGCCGGACGGCGGGGTCAGTGCTTGCCCTCGGCGATCTCCTCGATCATCTTGTCGCAGAAAGCTGGCAGGTCGTCGGGCTTGCGGCTGGTCACCAGGCCGTTGTCGACGTGCACCTGCTCGTCCACCCAGTTGGCGCCGGCGTTGCGCAGATCGGTGCGGAGGCTGGGCCACGAGGTGACGGTGCGGCCGTCGAGCACGCCGGCCTCGATGAGCGTCCAGGGGGCGTGACAGATCGCGGCGACCGGCTTGTGCGCGTCGAAGAACGACTTCACGAACCGGACCACGTCCGGGTGGGTCCGCAGCGCGTCGGGGTTGGCCACGCCGCCGGGCAGCACGAGCGCGTCGTACTCGTCCGGGTTGGCGTCGGCCACCGTGCGGTCTACCGGGTAGGAACGCGACTTGTCCAGGTGCTGGAACGCCTGGATCTGCCCTGGTTTGATGGAGATCAGCTCGGGCTGGCCGCCCGCCTGCTCGACCGCCGCGCGCGGCTTGGTGTACTCGACCTCCTCGACCCCGTCCGTGGCGAGGAAGGCGACTCGCTTGCCCTGCAGTGTCGTAGTCATAACCCTCCCCCTTCCCGGGTGAGAGGGCGGCAAACTCGCGCAGGCTACAAGCGGTCGGCGGGGGCCGGGCGGGGGCGGCGGGCTTCGGGCGGGCGGGGGCGGCGGGCATCCGTGGGGAAGATGACGTCGGTGGCGAGGTCGTCGACCGGCTCGGCGCCGATCCGAAACTCACGGACCATCGTGGCGCCCAACCAGGCGCCGTAACCGCCGATGGTGAGGGCGAGCAGCTCTACCAGGAAGATGCCCCCGGTGGGCGCGCCGGCCTGGTCTTCGACCCGTACCAGGCACACGATCGCGAAGAGCGCGACCATGCCGAGGTTGACGAGCTCGTACGCCACGACGCGCCGCTTGCCCGCGCCGGCCGGCACGTCCCAAAGGTCGATCATCCCCGCCCCGACCGCCAGGACCGCGGCGAACAGCCCCGCCACCAGCGTCCAGTAGCCGACCTGCCCGAGGAAGTGCAGCCCAACCAACGCGCCGAAGTCGAACAGGACCGCGCACACGATCAGCCCCAAGGGCAGGGTCATCATCAGCGGGTGAACGGGATGACCGGAGATGTTGAGCCGTGTCTGCATGATGGCGGCACCTCTGTTGGGTAGGCGCTGTCGACTGGGCAGGCAATGTCAAACCGTCGATGCGGTACCCGGATAGCTGTCCACCAAACATACGCCCGACCAGTGCCGATCGGGACATGCGGCTAGCGGATCACGATGGGGTCTTCGGCGAGGCGTACCGTCAGTGGCTCCTTGGGCTCGACCCACGGGGTGCCGGGGGCGCCGCCCGGGTTGGCCTCCCAGCCGTGGCAGACGCGGTCGATGGCGACCGGGTAGATGGTGAGGGTGCCGTCGGCGGCGATGTGCATGCGGAGAAAGCTCTTGGCGTCTTCGATGCCCTGGCCGGCGAAAAGCTCGTTGAGATTGACGCCGAACGAGCCGGCCACCAGCAGGTACGCCGCCACGAGCAGGCTGGCCGCGTACCCGACGATCGGGCCGTAGAGGACCGCGCTGGCGACCGGTGGCAGGGGCCAGGGCCAGTCGACGAAGGGAAGCTGCAGCCACGCCCACGTGCCGGCGATGGCCAGCCCAACGTGGGCCAGCCCGTGGCCGAGTCCGAGCAACCACATCCGCGCGTGCCCCTTGCTACTGGCGCTGGGTGGCTTGGCGAAGAGCACGGCGCCGCCGATCGTGACCAGCAGCATGATGGCGAGCGGGATGCTGAAGATGCGGGTCTCGCTGGCGCCGTTGCGATGCACCACGCCGACCATCGGCAGCATCAGCAGCGTGTGCAGCAGGCCGAGCATGATGGCGAAGCCCGGGTTGCGCAGCGGCAGCCGCTGGAAGACGCCCCAGCCGAAGCGGCGGGAGCGCTCCGGCTCGGGGTAGGTGCCGGCTAGATCGTACGGCAGGCTGCGGCTGGCCCGGCGGGCGAGCGTGTCGGGTGGCGGCACCTGGATGCGGCTGGGCAGCTTGTGCGTCGGGTAGAGGTATGCGCCACCACCGCCGCAGGTGACGAGCTGCCGGTCGCCGTTCGCGTAGCGGGCGTAGTGATGCAGGTCACCCGCGATGATCAGCGGGACGCGGGCGCCGGTGGGCGCGATCACGGTGCGGATGAAGTAGTCGACCGCGTCGTACGCCTCGGGGTTGTCCACCGCCTTCACCCAGGTGGGTGCGGGCACCACGAGCACCACGCGGTCGTCCGGGCCCAGTTGGCGCGCGGCCTCCTCGAAGTAGATCAGCTGGGGGTCGTCGAGGTACGCCCCGAACTGCTCGTCGATGCCGAAAAGCCACCAATCCGCAGGCAGCTCGGTGGCGAAGTACGACCTGTTCTGCTCGGTGCGCCACCCGCCGATCGCGCCGTCCTTGCGCCGCGCGAAGAGCCGCAGGAAGGCGGTCAGGCCGTCGTACCAGTCGTGGTTGCCGGCGATCGCGAAGAGGGTGGGCCGCGGGCCGGTGGCCGGCGGGCCAGGGAGCGCGGCCTGGTAGGGGCCCTTGCACCGGTCTTCGTAGGCCGCGCCGCTCGCGGTGGGATAGACCTGGTCGCCACCCATGACCAGGACCTGGCCGCGGGGCAGTCGCCGCCCGCCGAGGTCGAGGTCCGGCTGGGCCAGCAGGTATGCCACCGAGTAGGTCGCGTCGAAGCCGTCGCCGAGGTCGGCCACGTAGTCCATCCACAGCTCGCCGTCGACGCCCCGCTGGTGGTAGATCCGCCCGGGCAGCGCGTTTTGCAGCTCGCGCTTGTCGAGGTAGGCGCCGAAGAGGATGGCCAGCAGCGTGCGCAGGCCGGTGGCGATCAGGAGCAGCGGCGCCAGCCAGGGCACCCGCTTGCGCGGGGTAAAGCCGAGCTCAAGGGGGTCGAGGGTGCGCGGGCGCGGGGGTGCCGTCTGCTGGGCTTCGCTCACCGCCCGCAGCCTAGCGGCGGCGACTGTCTATGCGCTGCCCCCGGGAGCCGACGAGGGGGAACCCGTGCGACTCGGCCGCCGCCGTGCCGTACACTTGACCACCGTTGCCGCCTTAGCTCAGTCGGCAGAGCGATTCACTCGTAATGAATAGGTCAACGGTTCGATTCCGTTAGGCGGCTCGGCAACGAAAGGCCCTGGTCCCTCGGACCAGGGCCGTTCAGCTTCCGTAGGCCTCGTCGTGGGCCTTGCGCGGGCCGCAGACCGACGCGCGGCTGCACATGCACCGCGAGCCGTCGGCGTCCATCCGCACCACGACCGAGTCGCGGGGCACGCTGTGTGCCACCACGCGGCCGTCACCCTCCGGTGTGGACACCCGGCTGCCGACGGCCGGCGCGGAGGCCTGAAACTTCTGGTAGAGCGGGTGCTCGTACTTCAGGCAGCACATCAGCCGCCCGCAGGCGCCGGAGATGCGCAGCGGGTTGAGCGGCAGGTCCTGGTCCTTGGCCATCCGGATGGTCACCGGCTCGAAGTCGGTCAGGAAGGTGGCGCAGCACAGGTCGCGCCCGCACGAGCCGATGCCGCCCTGCACGCGCGCGGAGTCGCGGGCGGAGAGCTGGCGCAGCTCGACCCGGCAGCGCAGCGTGGCGCCGAGGTCGCGGACCAGCGAGCGGAAGTCGACGCGGTGCGGCGCGGTGAAGTAGATGGTGGTGCGCGCGCCGTTGGCCCCGCCGCCGGACTCCTGCACGTGGTCGACGGCCACGACCTTCATCGGCAGGTCGTGCTCGCGGATGAGGCGCTTGGCCGCCACCTTCGCCTCGGCCTTGCGCTTGCGCTGGGTCTCGTCACGGCGCAGGTCGCGCTCGCCGGCCATGCCGGCGAGCTTGGGAAAGCCCTCGGTGTCTTCGCTGACCCACTGCGGCGCCCACACGCACTCGGCCACCTCGGTGCCGTCGTCGGTGGGCACCAACACCCGGTCACCGACCGCCGGGCGAAACTCGCCGGGATCGAGGTAGTACAGCCGGCCGTACCGGTTGAAGCTCACCGCGCAGAGCATCCCCATGCGCCCCACCCTACGGCGCCATCCGACCTCCGCTGAAGAACAACCATTCGGACGGTTCGCCCCTGTCCATATGAATGGGACCTATCGCCGCGCCGCAACGCGCTCGGAGAGCCCTCGTTGGGCCCCGGCGTACGCCCCCGAATGCCGGAGGTCGCCCCCATGACGCTGTCCAGGATCGCCGCCATCGCCGTCGCCGGCGCGCTCACCGCCGGGCCCGCACCCGCCGTCGCCGCCCCGACCTGCGAGACCCCCATCGGGTACGCGGCCGGAGCGGGCGCCGAGGTGATGGCGCTCAGTGCGCTCGACCTGCGCCCGCTCGGCCTGCCCGTCGGCCCGGTCGACGACCTCCGGCTCGGCTCGACGCGTTCGGCCATGGACCAGGAGGCCGGCCCGGTCAAGGCGGCCTCGGCGGCGCGCTACCTCGACGCGGCGCTTGCCGGGGTCGAGCTGCCCGCCGGTCCGCTCTCCCGGTCGGCCTACCAGCAGGCACCGCCGCGCAACGCCGAGCCGGTGATCGTGCGCGCGGACCGGCGGGACCTCGGCGTCGCGTCGGCCGGTGCGGGAGAGCTGACCGCGTACGCCACCTGGCACGCCGGGCTCTCCTGCGGCACCAAGCGGGCGGAGGCGACGCGCAGCAGCGCCACCGTGGCGGGCGCGGACGTGCTGGCCGGGCCGGGTGGGGTGGCGCTGGTGCGGATACCGGCCGCGCCGCGCGCCAGTACGGCCACCGGGCTGCGCGCGGGGGGCAGCCCGGTGGCCACGGCTTCGGCCGGGGTGGCCGAGGCGCTGCTCTTCGCCGGCACGCCCGCGCAGGTGAGCGTGAAGGTGGTCCAGCCGGCTGAGCTCACCGTGGGGCGGGACGTGGACTACGAGGCGCCGGTCGTGGAGGTGTCCGGCCCGGGCATCGGCACGCGCCGGCTGGACGCGCCCGGCCAGGTCCTGGATGTGCCGCTGGACGGGCTGGGCGGCACGGTCGGCGCGCTGAAGCCCGAGCGGCTGCGCGGCGTGACCGGTCGAGCCGGCGAGGGTCCGCTCGCCCTGCCCGTGCTCCCCGCGCTCCCAGGACTGCCGAACGTCGCCGCGCTCCCCCTGGACGGCTCGCTCCTGCGGGTGACCGTTGGCACGCTGACCAAGGACGTGACCGACGGGTCGGCGCGCGCCGAGGCCACGACGGTGCGCCTTCAGGTGGCCACCCGGCCGCCGGACGAGGACACCGCCTCGGTACTCGACGTGCACCTCGGCCGGCTCGACGCGATCGCGCTGGCGCCCCGCCCGCACTCCGTCGCACCGCCGCTCGGCGGCGCCGGCGGACTGCCCGTGACCGGCGCAAACGTCGCCTGGACCACATTCGCGGGCGCACTATTGATCATGGCGGGTATGGTGGCTGTGATAGCCACTCGGCGCCGCCGCGCGGCGGTTCGTCCCATTCACGATCGCCCTTACGGATGATTCCGGGACGGCGGCCACGACAAAGGTCGGACATCGGCGTTGAGTGGGATGTCCACAGACCTGCGGGGGGTGCAGGAAAGGGCCACGGCGTCGCAGCCGGAGCGGTGGGAGAGCACTACCCGCTCCAGAGCGCGACGCCGTTGCCATAGGTGGTGGCTCAGGCCCGAGTCGTCGGCCCGAACGCCACCGGGCCAATGTCTGGCGGCCGGTAGGGCAGCTCCGCGAGGTCATCCGCCCACCGGTGCAGGAGCGCCTCGGCCCGCTCGTAGGCCACGTCGACCGCACCCAGCACGCGCGCGCCGATGTCAGCGGCGGCGACGGCCGCGGGCAGGCCGGGCGGCTCGACGGTGACCGTGACCGCCTCGCGCGAGCCCAGCACCGCGGCCAGCTCCCGGGCCAGCCCGGCGCGGCTCTCCTCGACCCACTCGGCCACCGCGGCCGAATAGCCCTCGGTGGCGGCGAGCTTGCCGGCCATCTCGCCGAGATGTGCGGACAGGGCCGCCCGGTGGGCGCCGAAGACCTCCGCACCCGCCCCCTCCCATGAGCCGGAGTCCGCGATCGTCTCGCCCCTCTGCTCGTACACCTCGATGAGACCGTGCAACGAGGGGCCGGCGGCGGCCAGCGGCGCGGGACGGAGCCCGGCGATGGTGCTTGTCGCCGCGCCCGGAAGGGCGCCGAGGCGGCGCAGGAGTGGCCAGATCGGGTGACCACCGGGTGCGCCGCTCGCGGTGAGGGTGCTGTCGACGCGGTCGAGCAGCGCGGTGGCCGAGCCGGCCAGCTGGTCGAGTGCGTCCATCACACCTCCCGGGCGCGGCCGCGGGCGGCATCGTCTACATCGGAGTAGTCGACGGCGGTGGCGCGCAGGGCGCCGGCGACGTCGGCCAGCCGGTCGCTGGCGACGGCCGCCTCGCGACCGCGCGCGTCGAACGCGTCGAGCCACTGGCGGTGCAGCGCCCGCCCGACCTCGCCGAGGCGCCCGGGCCCGCCCGCGCCGAAGGACGAGGCCGGCGGCTCGAGGTGGGTCAGGCGCCGGCCGGCGGCGGTGAGCGCGGTGGCCGCCTCGTCGAAACCGGCCGCGAGGTCGCGCAGAGTCTCCATCTCAGACCTCCCGCAGCGACCGGTAGCCGGCGAACATCTCGTCGTGCAGCTTTTCCCGGGCCCACCGGGCGGCATCGGCGGCGGCCGTCACCGCTGCCTGGATCGAACGGGACACCTCGGCATTGCTACGGCCGTCGAGCGCGCCGGTGATGCGCACGTCGGTGACGGCACCCGCGGCCGTCACGACGAGCTCGACAAGCCCGTCGGGCGAGTGGACCGTCACCTTCAAGCCACGGGCCGCCTGGTCGAACTCGGCCTGAAGCGCTTCGATACGGCGATAGCGCTCCACGGCCTCTTCGATCCAGCCCTCGTCGATCTCACGCCCCATATATGCAGGCCCTTTCACCCGACGTGGCAACCCGACCTCAGACCGTACCGGCCGAGGGCGGCCGCCCGCTGCCCCGTGAACGCGCTATTCGCACGCCTTCGTGGGATCAGCCCCGCCAGAGGGCCAGCATCATCGACTCGACCGCGATGCGCGGCTTGACGTTGGCCTCGATCGCGTCGCGGCAGGCGAGGATCGCCTCGACGCGGCGCAGCGTGCTCTCCGCGGTCCACCGCTCCGCGGCGGCCGAGGCGAGTGGCGCGGTGTCGGTGTGTACCGGCGACACCGGTGCACCGATCTTGACGGCCAGCACGTCGCGGTAGAACCCGACGAGGTCGACGAGTGCGCGGTCGAGCGCGTCGCGCTGAGCCCGTGTGGCCCGCGACTTCTGCCGGCGCTCGAGGTCTTTGAGCTGGCCGGCGGCGCCCCGGATCGCGCTCGCCGCGCCGCGCCCGGTGCCGCCCGCGCCGAGCGCGGTCTCCAGCGCGGCCCGCTCGGCCGCGTCGGTCTCGGCGACCGCTGCCTCCGCCTCCGCCTCGGCCGCCTCGATCAGCGCGGACGCCGCGTCGAAGCAGGCGCCGACGCCGGTCAGGCGCCGCGGCACCGCCAGCACCGCCTCGCGCCGCTTGCGCGCCTCCGGGTCGCGGGCCAGGCGCTTGGCCCGGCCCACATGCCCCTGCGCGGCGGCCGCGGCCCACTGGGCCACGTCTTCGGCGACGCCGTCGCGGGACGCCAGCACCGTCGCGACCGCGGTGGCCGAGGGCTGCCGCAGTGGTACGACCCGGCAGCGCGACCGGATCGTCACCGAGATGTCGTCGGGGTGGGTCGAGGGCGCGCAGAGCAGGAAGACCGTGCGCGGCGGTGGCTCCTCGATGGCCTTGAGCAGCGCGTTGCCCGCCTGCTCGGTGAGCCGGTCGGCGTCTTCGATCACCAGCACCTGCCACCGGCCGCCGGACGGGGCGCTGGCCGCCCGCAGCACCAGCGCGCGCATCTCGTTGACCCCGATGGAGAGCCCCTCCGGCACCACGAACCGCACGTCGGCGTGTGTGCCGGTGAGCGTGGTGTGGCAGCCGCGGCACTCGCCGCAGCCCGTGCCGAACTCGCACTGGAGGGCGGCCGCGAACGCGCGCGCGGCCACCGAGCGGCCCGAGCCGGGTGGGCCGGTGAAGATCCAGGCGTGGGTCATGCCCTCGCCTGTCGCGGCCCGGCGCAGCGTCTCGACCGCCTCGTCCTGCCCGACGAGATCAGCGAAGACGTGACTCATCATGCCCCCCGCTCGGCGACCGTGTTGAGCGCGCCGGCAACCTCGTGATCCGGCGGCTCGTCGGGGAAGAGCTCGGACACCCGCTCCACCACGGCGGCCGTGAGCTCCTCGGCCGGGCGCGTCGCGTCGAGCACAAGGTAGCGCTTCGGATCGCCGGCGGCCAGGTCGAGGAAGGCGTATCGCACACGCTCGTGGAACGCCATCGACTCGCTCTCCAGCCGGTCGGCGGCACTCCGCTTGGCCGCCCGCCCCAGCCCCACCTCGGGCGGGAGGTCGAGCAGCACCACGAGGTCGGGCCGGAGCCCGCCGGTGGCCCAGGAGGACAGCCAGGAGACCTCGTCGACCGGGAGCGTGCGGCCGGCGCCCTGGTACGCGAGGGAAGAGTCGACGTACCTGTCGCTGATCACCACCGCGCCCCGGGACAGGGCGGGGCGCACGACAGTGGCCACGTGGTCGGCCCGGTCGGCGGCGTAGAGCAGCGCCTCGGCGCGGGGCGAGAGGACGGACTGCTTGCCCAGCACGAGGCTGCGGATGCGCTGCCCGACCTCGGTCGCGCCGGGCTCGCGGGTGACCACCACCTCGCGGTGTCGCTCCCGCAGCGCGTTGGCGAGCGCGGCGACCTGCGTCGACTTGCCGGCACCCTCGCCACCCTCGAACACCACGAAGGTGCCCCGCCCGACAAGCCGCTCTCCGGCCGACAGCGGGCGGCCACGCATCGAGCCCCAGAGGTCGGGCAGCACTGGTACCCCCGGCTTGTCGTCCATCTGCCGAAACGCGCTGATGCCGGTGAAGATGCTGGCGAGCCCGGCCGCGAGCAGCAGCAGGCGGGTGGACGAGATCGAGATGTCGCCCACGCGCCAGGAGCCGCCGAGGCCGACGAGGCTCGACGAGAGCGCGATGGCGAGCATCAGCACGACCCGCACGGCGGTCTGCACGAACGCGAAGACCCGCCCGCGCACGTCGTCGCCCACCTCTCCGCCGAGCAGCGTGACGCCGGAGAGGAAGGCCATCCCGGCCCCGCTGCCCACCAGCAGCGCGCCAAGCACGGCCATGCTCAGGTGGAAGGCCACGGCGAGAAACAGCACCGAACCGCCGGCAAGCACGATGCTCATGCCGAACCAGCGCCGCCGGGACAGGTCGCGCACCACCGTCGGCCCGAGGCCGATGCCGACCCCCAGCCCGACGAAGAGCGTGCCGAAGAGCAGGTAGAAGGCGGCGTCACCGGCGTTGAGCGAGCGGGCGAAGAACTGCGCGGTGCCGATCACGATGCCGCCGCCCGCGAACGCGCCGAGGATGCCGAAGACGAGGCCGCGGACGAGCGGGGTGCGGCCGACGTACTTCCAGCCTTCGAGGAACTGCCGCAACAGGCTCTGCCCGTGCTCCTTGGCGCCGTGGGCCCGCCCGCTGATCTCCTTGATGCCGAAGAACACCACCAGCGCCATCGCGAGGCGGGAGAGGGAGTTGAAGTAGAGCGCCAGGTTGGACGCCTCGGCCCACTCCGGTGGCGTGGTGTTGCCCGAGCGCAGGATGCGGTCGAGTGCGGCGATGCCGAGGCCGGCGAGGACGGGCGTGATCCCGTACGTGGTGATGAGCGTGAGCTGGTTGGCGATCTCCAGCCGCGAGCGCGGGATCAGGTTGGGGACCGCCGCCTCCTTGGCCGGGATCCACAGCAGCGTGATGGTCTCGATGACGAAGGTGGCGATGGCCGCCCAGCCGACCGTTATGCCCGCGTTTTCGGAGAAGAGGGCCACGACCGGGATCGACGCGAAGAACACGAAGCGCAGCACGTCGCAGATGACCATCGTGTAGCGGCGGTCGAAGCGGTCGGCCATGACGCCCGCCACCGGACCGAGCACGAGGGCCGGCAGCAGCCGCACGGCGATCACCGAGCCGAAGGCGAGACCCTTCGCGGCGTCGCCGCTGACCTGCGCGGAGGCGAACGTGGCGGTGGCAAGCAGGCCCAGCCAGTCGCCGAGCGAGGCGACGCCGGTGACCATCCAGAGCCGGCGAAACGCGCGGATCCGCAGCACCGACCGGAGCGCCTTGAACCCGGACAGCTCGACCTGAGCCGACGACGAGCTCTTGGCCGACGCGCCGGCCCGGCTACCGCTCTCGTCGCGGGAATTCGCGTCGATGGCCGTGATCCCTCCGCGTGCGGGCATTCGCTGACACTCTAAACGCGCGGCCTGACGTCCCTGGTCGCGCGCTCGTCCGGATGATTGATACGCGAAGGAGTTTCGCTTTCCGGCGCTGAACCGCTAGCGTGCTCGTGTGACGACGACCGCACGCGACGCGCTCCGCGAACGCCTCGACAAGGCGACCGCGGACCTCGACCCGCCGTTCGCAGTCGTCGATCTCGCCGCCTTCGACGCGAACGCGCGCGCCCTGGCCCGCCGAGCCGCCGGCAAGCCCGTGCGCGTGGCCAGCAAGTCGGTGCGCAGCCGTGCCCTCATCGAGCGCGCGCTCGCCACACCCGGCTGGCGCGGGGTGATGTCCTACACACTGGCCGAGGCTATCTGGCTGGTCCGCGCCGGGATGACCCACGACGTCCTGCTCGCGTACCCGACCGCCGACCGGGGCGCGCTCCGCGAGCTGGCCGCGGACCCCGGCCTGGCCGCCGCGATCACGCTCATGGTCGACGGGCCCGCGCAGCTCGACCTCGTCGACTCGGTCGCCGCGCCCGGACACCGCGCCGAGATCCGCGTCTGCCTCGACCTCGACGGTTCCTGGCGCCCGCTCGGCCTGCACATCGGCGTGCGCCGCTCGCCCGTGCACACGGCCGCGACCGCGGGCGAGGTGGCGCGGGAGATCGCCGGCCGTCGCGGGTTTCGGCTGGTGGGGCTGATGGCGTACGACGCGCAGATCGCCGGCCTCGGCGACGCCCCCGACGAGGCGCTCCGCGGCTTCGCGATCCGGCTGATGCAGCGCCGCTCCTACCGCGACCTGCTGCGCCGCCGGAGCGCCGCGCTCGCCGCCGTGCGGCAGCACACCGACGTCGAGCTCTTCAACAGCGGCGGCACGGGCAGCGTGGCCGCCACCGCCGCCGACCCGGCCGTGACCGAGGTTACCGCCGGATCCGGGCTGTACGGGCCGGCGCTCTTCGACGGATACCGGGCGTGGCGCCCCGAGCCGGCGGCGTTCTTCGCGCTCGCGGTGGTGCGCCGCCCCGCGCGCGGCTTCGTGACCGTCTCCGGCGGCGGGTGGATCGCCTCCGGCCAGACGCACGCCAGCCGCCAGCCGCTGCCGTGGCTCCCGGCCGGGCTGCGCCTCGTGGGCACGGAAGGCGCGGGTGAGGTGCAGACCCCGCTGCGCGGCCCGGCGACCGGCGGCCTGCGCGTGGGCGACCGCGTGTGGTTTCGCCACGCCAAGGCCGGTGAGCTGTGCGAACACGTCAACGAGCTGCATCTTGTCGATGGCGCGGAGGTGGTGGAGACGGTGCCCACCTACCGCGGCGAGGGCCGCGCCTTCCTTTGATCTCAGGCGTCGACGTGGCGGTGGAGGTACTCACGGATCAGGGCCTTCGCCTCGCCGAGCACCGTGTCGTCGCCGTCCGGGTCGCGGCGGAACGCGAGCTTGATCAGGGCGTCGGCGGCCTCGACCGCGATCTCCAGCGCGAACCGCAGCCGCTGCGTCTCGGCCACGCCGAACTGCTCGACCAGCACCTGGGCGACCCGCCCGGCGATCACCGCGTTGTTGTCGCGCTCTTCGTCGAGCAGGTGGACGTCGACGACGTCGCCGAAGTGGAGGGTGCGGAAGCCGGGGACGGAGCGGTGCATCGCGATGTACTCGTCGATGGCCGCGTCGACGCCCTCCCACCAGTCGGCGAACGAGCCGCCGGCCCAGCTGGTGGCCAGCCGCTCGAGGTAGGCCTCCATGTTGCGGAGCGTGAGCGCCTGGACGATCGCGCGCTTGTCCGGGAAGAACTGGTAGACCGAGCCGATGGCCACCTCGGCGCGCTCGGCGAGCAGGGTCGTGGTGAGCCCTTCGTAGCCCACTTCGTCGACGAGCTCGGCGCAGGCGTCGAGCATCCGCTGGACACGCGCCACGCTGCGGCCCTGGACCGGGACGCGGCGCAGCGGCCCGGTGGTGACGGTCGCGGTAGATGTCGACACTCGTCGCCACTCCCTTTCGAGGTTTTCGACGGTGAGAACCTTACTCAAGTTAACGAGCGAGCCCGGCCCACGGATCGCAGCTGTTTACGCGGAGTGGTCGCCGCTGATATGAATGTTACTCACATTTAGCCGGAGGTTTGGATGGCCTCGACGACAGCCACCTGGCGCAACTGGGCCGGTAACCAGAGCGCCACACCGGTCACCGTAATACGCCCCACCAGCATCGATGAGGTGACGGCCGTCATACAAGACGCCGCGGCCAACGGGCGCCGGGTCAAGGCGGTCGGCAGCGGACATTCCTTCACCGATATCGCCTTGGCGGAGGACATACGACTCGACCTCTCGGGCATCGGATCGACCCTTTCGGTCGACCTCGAATCGAGGGTGGTGACCGCACCCGCCGCCATGCCACTGCGCGCGCTCAACGAGGAGCTGGCGGCGCGCGGCCTCGCCCTCCCCAACCTCGGCGACATCGACGCGCAGACCATCGCCGGCGCCATCTCGACCGGCACACACGGCACCGGGGCCGCCTACGGGTGCCTGTCCACGTTCGTGGTCGGTTTGACGCTCGTCACCGGCACCGGCGAGGTGATCAGGTGCAGCCCCGACGAGCGCCCCGACATCTTCGTGGCCGCCCAGGTGGGCCTCGGCGCGCTCGGCGTCGTCACCGAGGTCAGGCTGCGCTGCGTCGACGCGTTCGTACTGCACGCCGACGAGCGCCGCATGCCACTCGACAGCGTGCTTGCCGGGCTGCCCGAGCACGTCGGCGACAACGACCACTTCGAGTTCTACTGGCTGCCGTACACCGAAAGCACCCTCGTCAAGCGCAACAACCGCGTCGCCGCCGACGACCGTCCACTGTCGAAGATGCGCGCCTGGTGGGACGACGACTTCCTGCAGAACACCGTGCTGGGCGGCCTCTGCCGCGTCGGCCGCCGGGTGCCCGCGCTGGTGCCGGCCATCTCCCGCGCCGAGGCCCGCGTGATCAGCCCGCGCGTGTACACGGCCCGCTCCGACGAGGCGTTCGTCAGCCCGCGGCGCGTCCGCTTCACCGAGATGGAGTACGCGCTGCCCCGCGCCGCGCTGCCCGAGGCGTTCGCCGGCTTGCGGCGGGTGGTGGAGTCGCTGCCGTTCAAGGTGCTGATCCCGGTCGAGGTCCGCTTCAGCGCCCCGGACGACATCTGGCTCTCGCACGGCCATGGCCGCGAGTCCGCGTACATCGCGATCCACCAGTTCGTCGGCGTGGAGTACGAGCCGTACTTCCGCGCGTTCGAGCGGGTCGCCCAGGACCTGGGGGGCCGCCCGCACTGGGGCAAGCTCCACTACCGCGACGCGGAGTCACTGCGCCCCGCATACCCCCACTTCGACGACTTCCTGGCGGTCCGCGACAAGCTCGACCCCTCCCGCGTCCTCACCAACGCCTACACCGAACGCGTCCTGGGCCCTTGACGGCCCCTTTTTAGAGAATTTGGGACCCAATGCCACTCACGCTAGTTTGATCAAGGTCTTGACCTGCGCGGTGTGGCGACCTCAGCCATCCGCTGTCGGCTGGCGTTTTGTCCACATTGTCTGCTGTTGGAGCGGCTGAGGGGAACACCGCCGCGGGTTCTGTTGCCCTGAGTGACCGTCACGGTGGGATGAGCGGCATCAGGTTCCAGATCTTGGAAAGTTGGGGTTGAAATAGCACCCAAACTTTCCAAGATCCGGAAATCACCACCTGTCGGCGGTGACGCTGCGTTAGTGGGCAGGCCGGGGGTGGGTGCGGTCTGAGCCCGATGCCCCTTCAGGTCGACTTGATCAAGGCTTGAGCTCGGCATTCTCGGGGGCTGCGCGGACTGCCGGCGTCGGCCGGGCGCGGATCGTCCCTGCCCCAAACGTGGTCGACCATGGGCCCGAGCTGCTCCCGCAGTCTCACCGTCCGCCGCTCGTCCCGCTCCTCCCAAGGGGGCCGCACTCTTGGGGTGAGGCTGGGGCTTGGCCCGCGGACGTGGCAGCGGAGGCCGGGGATCTCGGCGAGCGCTAGCGAGCCGCCGGCCGCCGCGGTCTCCGGCGGGAGCGGCGGTCCGCAGCTGACACGGACCCGGGAAAATCTGCTTGAAAGACGGCCGGCCGCCGTGGGTCAGCCGGCCAGGCTGGGGTGGCGGCGCTCCCAGTCGCGGCGGACGGATGGGGGCAGCGCCAGGCTGTGCCACTCGCGGCGCAGAGTCGGGACGTCGAGCCAGGTGCGGAGCTCGTCGTAGGACAGGGCCTCGCGCAGCACGATCTCGTACATCCGGCGGAGCGCGGCCGGCTTGTCGAGGTCGAACACGCGATCGGCGTGCCAGAACATGCGGTGCGGCAGCCTCACCCGGCCCCTGACCGGCCCGTGGAAGCCGGACAGGCTGTGGATGACGACGGCACGCTTGTCGGGGACGTCGCGGTCATACACGCGCCTCATCGTACACGTGTTCGAACTACTCGGAAGCCTTCCGCGCGGCCGCCTTCTTCGGTGCGGCCTTCTTCGCCGCCGTCGTCTTCTTCGCGGCCGTGGCCTTCTTCGCGGCCGTCTTCTTGGCCGCCGTGGCCTTCTTCGCCGGCGTCGCGCCGTCTGCCGCCGCCGTCGTCTTCTTGGCCGCGGCCGCCTTCTTGCGCGGCTTGGCCGGGCCCCGCGCGCGCCGGTCGGCGAGCATCTCCGAGGCCTGCTCGATCGTGAGCGACTCCGGCGTCTGGTCGCGCTTCAGCGACGCGTTGGTCTCGCCGTCGGTCACGTACGGCCCGAAGCGACCGTTTTTGATCGTCAGCTGCTTTTCGGTGAGCGGGTCGACGCCGAGCTCGCGCAGCGGCTCGGCGGCCGCACGGCGCTGGCGGGTCTTCGGGGCGGCCAGCAGCGCAAGCGCGTCGTCGAGCGTGACCGTGAAGATCTTGTCTTCGCTGTCGAGCGAGCGGTAGTCGTCGCCGCGCTTGACGTACGGGCCGTAGCGCCCGGCGGCCGCGAGGATCTCGTTGCCCTCCGGGTCTTTGCCGACCAGGCGGGGCAGCGTGAGCAGCTTGAGCGCCTCTTCGAGGGTCACCGTCTCGGGCGACTGCGAGCGCAGCAGCGAGGCGTTGCGGTCGCCGGTGGACACGTACGGCCCGTAGCGGCCGGACTTGAGCACCACCGGCTCGCCCGTCTCCGGGTGCTCGCCGAGCTTGCGCTCCCCGCCGCCGCCGAGGAATAGCTCCTCGACCTTCTCCGGGGTCAGCTCGTCGGGCGCCAGCCCCTCGGGGATGGAGACGCGGTCGTCCCCGTTGTCGGACCCCTCGTTGGGCGTGGCGTCGGGGAGCGTGCGCTGCAGGTAGGGCCCGTAGCGGCCGACCCGCACCACCACGTCGCGCCCGTCGTCGTCGCGGAAGAGCGGGATCGAGTTGACGCTGCGCGCGTCGATGTCGCCGAGGTTTTCGGTGACCATCTTCTTGAGGCCACCGGAACGTGCGATCGATCCGTCGTCGCCGACCGGCGAGCCGAAGTAGAACGAGGTCAGGAAGTCGATCGAGTGGGCGTCGCCGGAGGCGATCTCGTCCAGCTCGTTTTCCATCGCGGCCGTGAAGTTGTAGTCGACGAGCCGGGGGTAGTGCCGCTCCAGCAGCCCCACCACCGCGAACGCGAGGAACGACGGGATCAGCGCCTGTCCGCGTTTGAAGACGTAGCCACGGTCCTGGATGGTCGCCATGATCGACGCGTAGGTCGACGGGCGCCCGATGCCCAGCTCTTCAAGCTGCTTGACCAGCGACGCCTCGGTGTAGCGGGACGGCGGCTGGGTGGTGTGCCCGACCGCGGCCAGCTCCTCGGCGGTTAGCGGCTGGTCCTTGACCAGGGTGGGCAGGCGCCGCTCCTGGTCGTCGGCCTCGGCGTTTTCGTCGTCGGAGGACTCGACGTACGCACGCAGGAAGCCCGGGTCGGTGATCGTCTTGCCGGTCGCGCCGAAGTCGGCCTCTTCCCCGGAGGTGGAGATGGCCCGGATGCGCACGGAGACGGACGAACCGACGGCGTCGGTCATCTGGGACGCGATCGTGCGCCGCCAGATCAGCTCGTAGAGCTTGAACTCCTCGGTCGACAGTTCCTTGGCCACCTCGCCAGGTGTCCGGAAGTTGTCACCCGCGGGGCGGATCGCCTCGTGCGCCTCCTGGGCGTTTTTGACCTTGCCGGTGTAGCGGCGGGGCTCCGGCGGCACGTTGCGCTCGCCGTACAGCTCGGCGATCTGCCGGCGGGCCGCCGCGAGGGCGGTCTCCGACAGGTTGACCGAGTCGGTACGCATATAGGTGATGTAGCCGTTTTCGTACAGCCGCTGCGCCACCCGCATCGTCTGCTGCGAGGACAGGCGCAGCTTGCGCGCGGCCTCCTGCTGGAGCGTGGAGGTGATGAACGGCGCGTACGGCCTGCGCCGGTACGGCTTCTCCTCCACGCGGGTGACAGTGAACGGCCGCCCGTCGAGGCGAGCGGCCAGCCCACGAGCGCCGTCGGCGTCGAGGTGTACGACCCCGGCCCCCGGCCTCACCTGCCCGGTCGTCGGCTCGAAGTCTTTGCCGGTGGCGATGCGGTCGCCATCGAGCGCGATCAACGTCGCCCCGAACGTGCGGGGGCCCTCGACCTTGCCCTGCACCGCCAGCGTGGCGGCCACGTCCCAGTACTCGGCCGTGCGGAACGCCATCCGCTGCCGCTCGCGCTCCACGACGATGCGCGTGGCGACCGACTGCACCCGGCCGGCCGAGAGCCGGGGCATGACCTTCTTCCACAGGACGGGCGAGACCTCGTACCCGTAGAGGCGGTCGAGGATGCGACGGGCCTCCTGCGCGTCGACAAGATCGCGGTCGATGTCGCGCGGGCTCGCTATCGCGGCCTGGATGGCCGACCTGGTGATCTCGTGGAAGACCATCCGGCGGACCGGCACCTTGGGCTTGAGCGTCTCCACGAGGTGCCAGGCGATGGCCTCGCCCTCGCGGTCTTCATCGGTGGCGAGGAAGACCTCGTCGACCTCCTTGACCAGCGAACGAAGCTTGCGGATCTGGTCCCTTCGGTCGGGAGAGACGACGTAGAGGGCGGCGAACCCGTTGTCGACGTCGACGCCGAGCCGGGCCCAGGGCTCCTTCTTGTGCGAAGCCGGCACGTCGGCGGCGTTGCGCGGAAGGTCACGCACATGGCCCAGGCTCGCCTCCACGACGTATCCCGGGCCCAGATAACCCGAGATCGTCTTGGCCTTCGCCGGTGACTCGACGATGACCAGACGGCTGCTGGCGTTGCTCGGCACTTCTCTCCTGACCTTTACTACTTGGCCCCTTGCGTCCGGTAACAGAACCGGACGCCAGATGTCCAACGTAACGCGCCGTCGGCCCGGCGGTTGCGCGGACCGGTCGGCGACACCGTACACCGAACCGCAACATGGACGTCGGCCACCGCCGCTCCACGAAGCTCTTTTCCCCCGATCAACCAGGCCATTCGGCTGGCGGGGCGGCAGCTGGGCGGTCGCCCACAAGCTCGGCCAGACGGCCCAACCTGCGCCGGCCGGTTATCCGGTATGCGGGACCGCCGGCACGCGGTCCGAGCAGCACTCCGGGCAGCCCGGCGGCCGCGAGCGCCGCACCGACGGGCTCCCAGCAGGGCTCGTCCGAGGCACCTAGGCGCAGGACGTATCCGTGCTGGTCAGGGCCGCCCGCCGCGGCCGCCCAGAGGCGCAGGCGGGGCCCGTTGAGGTGAAAGCCCGCGGGCGGGCGCTTGACCGCCGTGCGCAGCCAGGCCGTACCGAGCGCGGCGAGCGTCGTCGCGTACGCGGTGCGCACGGCGAGCTGTCCCTCGACCGTGGCGAGCTCCCACGTCGCCTGCAGGCCGCGCAGGGCCAGCTCCGCGATCAGCACGTGTACCCGCCAGGCGCCCTCGACCTCGACCGACACTCGAGCGGTGCCGCCCATGCGGACCACCTGAGCCGGTCCGGCGAGGAGGCCGGCCAGATCGGCCGGGGTGGGGTCGTGTGCCTCCACCCCGAAGAGCGAGAGCTGCCGCCGGGTCGGCTCGTGGGCGCCCGGGGTCAGCGACACTCCGGGACCTCGTCGAAGGCCGCCCGCAGCTCCTCCGAGTCGAGCGAGCTCGTGTCGAGGGCGCTCTGGTTGTACTCGGTCGTCAGGGTGCTCATGACCGACTCGACGCCGTCGTAGAAGGGGTCGGCGTGTCCCGCGTCGAGCCCTTCGACGCTCTGCCTGGCCCGCCCGTACGCGTCGCGCATGGCGGTCAGCGAGCTGACGAAGCCCTTGGCCACGCCTTCGCCGCCGTCGACGTCCGGCACGCCCGCCTTTTCGACCTTGGCGCGCGCGGTCTCGCTGGCCGACTCGGCACCGCCCAGCAGGCGTACAAGATTCTCCTTGGCCTGCGCGGGCGTGGTCTTGGCGGTCATCTGCTGCTGGGTGCGGCTGGTCAGCGTGCTGATCTCGGTGCGCCAGGGACTCAGCGCCGTGCACACGTTGGCCGCCCATGCCCGCGGCGCGGGCCCTCCCCCGCAGCCCCCGGCCAGGAGCGCGAACGCCGTCGTGAGTGCCACGATGACCGCGCGGGGCGTACGCATGCGTTGCAGCGTAGCGGTTTGCGAAGGGCGCCCCGTACACGTACGGGGCGCCCTTCGTTGGTGCACTACCGCGATCTCAGGCGTTCACTCGCTCGTGCTCCTGGTCGGTCGTGCCGTTACCGGCTTTTCCCGACTCCGAACCTGACCCCTCGTCGCCCATGGCGATCGGCTTGCGCTTGCTGAACGCCACCGCCGCCACGACGATCAGCACCGCCACGACCGCGATCGTGATGCGCAGCGCGTCGTTCTGGTCGTCGCCGATGCTGTAGGTCACGACAGCCGGGGCGATCAGCAGCGAGACAAGGTTCATCACCTTGATCAGCGGGTTGATCGCCGGGCCGGCCGTGTCCTTGAACGGGTCACCCACCGTGTCGCCGATGACCGTCGCGGCGTGCGAGTCGGAACCCTTGCCGCCGTGCGCGCCGTCCTCGACGAGCTTCTTGGCGTTGTCCCAGGCGCCACCGGAGTTGGCCAGGAAGACAGCCATGAGCACACCGGTGCCGATCGCGCCGGCCAGGTACGCGGCGAGCGCGCCCGCGCCGAGGCCGAAGCCGACCGCGATCGGTGCCAGGATCGCCAGCAGGCCGGGGGTCATCAGCTCGCGCTGCGCGTCCCGGGTGCAGATGTCGACGACCTTGCCGTACTCCGGGCGCTGGGTGCGGTCCATGATCCCCGGGAACTCGCGGAACTGCCGCCGCACCTCCATGACCACCGCGCCGGCCGAGCGGGACACCGCGTTGATGGCCAGGCCGGAGAAGAGGAACACCACCGCGGCGCCGACGATCAGACCCACCAGGTTGCGCGGGTTGGCGACGTTGAGCAGCTCGTCGATCGACAGGTCGGAGCCGGCGTCGGCGAGCGAGCCGACCACCGTGTCCTGGTACGAGCCGAAGAGCGCGGTCGCCGCGAGGACGGCCGTCGCGATCGCGATGCCCTTGGTGATCGCCTTGGTGGTGTTGCCGACCGCGTCGAGCTCGGTCAGCGTGCGAGCGCCCTGCTCGTCGATGTCGCCGGACATCTCGGCGATGCCCTGCGCGTTGTCCGAGATCGGCCCGAACGTGTCCATCGCGACGATCACGCCGACCGTGGTGAGCAGACCGGTGCCGGCCAGCGCCACCGCGAAGAGCGAGAGCGTGATCGAGCCGCCACCCAGCAGGAACGCGCCGAACACGCCGGCGCCGATGAGCAGCGCGGAGTACACGGCGGACTCGAGGCCGACGCTGATGCCCGCGAGGATGACGGTCGCCGGGCCGGTCTCGGAGGTCTTGCCGATGTCGCGCACCGGGCGGCGGTTGGTCTCGGTGAAGTAGCCGGTCAGCGCCTGGATGGCGGCGGCCAGCACGATGCCGATCACGACCGCGCCGATGGCGATCCACTGCGGGTTGCCGTCGAGGTCCGGCACGCCGCCACCGAAATCGGCGAAGTCGGACGGCAGGTACGCGAACGAGGCGACCGCGACGAGCACGGCCGCGATGGCCGCGGAGATGTAGAAGGCCCGGTTGATCGCGGTGAGGCCGTTACGGTCCGAGGCACGCAGGCGCGTGATGAACACGCCGATGATCGCGATGATCGCGCCGATGCCCGAGACGATCAGCGGGAAGACGAGGCCGTCTTCGCCGAACGCCGCCCGGCCCAGGATGAGCGCCGCGACAAGCGTCACCGCGTACGACTCGAAGAGGTCGGCGGCCATACCGGCGCAGTCACCGACGTTGTCACCCACGTTGTCGGCGATGGTGGCCGCGTTGCGCGGGTCGTCTTCCGGGATGCCCTGCTCGATCTTGCCGACCAGGTCGGCGCCGACGTCGGCCGCCTTGGTGAAGATGCCGCCGCCGACCCGCATGAACATCGCGAGCAGCGCGGCGCCGAAGCCGAAGCCCTCCAGCACCGTGGGCGCGTCGCCCTCGTACAGCACGACGACGAGCGCCGCGCCGAAGAGGCCGAGGCCGACGGTCAGGAAGCCGACGACGCCGCCCGTGCGGAAGGCGATCTTCATCGCCTCCTCACGGCCACCCTCGCTGGCCCGCGCCGCGGCCGCCACCCGCAGGTTGGCGCGCGTCGCCAGGGCCATGCCGGCACCGCCGATGAACGCGCTGAAAGCCGCGCCCACGACGAAGAACGCCGAGCGGCCGATCTTGACGAGCGTCTCGTTGTCAGTGTCACCGTGCACCGGGAGTATGAACAGCACCACCACGGCCAGCACGACGAAGATCCCGAGGGTCCTGAACTGGCGGAGCAGGTAGGCCGACGCGCCTTCTTGTACGGCGCCGGCGATCTCCTGCATGTTGGTGGTGCCCTTACCGGTCGCCAGCACGCCTCTGACCAGGGCTGCCGCGAAGCCGAGCGCCACCAGCGCGATCACTGCCGCGAGGATGACGTACGTAAGGTTGCTACCGGTGATGGACAGCCCGCCGCCGTCGGCGGCCAAGGGTCCGGACATCTATGTCCTCCTGTGCCGTTTGCGATTCCCGCCCAGCCGGCGGACGAACCGGCGGAGCGCCTGCACGCGATTGAGCAATCGAACCCCGGCGCCCGCGCACCCGGGTTCTTGCAGATAACCCGGGTACTGTAGCGGCACACCGTGTTCATGGTCACACCGCCCACCAGCTGTGTGACGGTGATATTCGCCGCTGTGTTAGCCGGTTTACTTCCCCACGGGCCAGACCATACGCACTTCTGTGCCGATGCCGACGTCGACGGGGCGCACCTGTAGATCATCGACGAAGCCGGCAAGGAGCGCAAATCCGACACCAACCGTGAGCGCCTCGTCGGTGAGCGACCCGTTGGCCAGCTCGTCCGGCGGGAGGGTGCGCAACCCCAGCCCGGTCTCGATCGGCGCGCGGTCGATCACCCGCACGGTGTAGCTCTCGTCGTCACTCATCTCCACCTGGACGAGGTCGGGCAGTTGGTACTGCCGGTGCAGCGCCACGGCCCGCGTGCACGCCTCACCGATCGCCAGCCGCACCTCGTCGAGCAACTCCTCGGCCACACCGGCGCGCCGGGCCACCGCCACACCGACCAGCCGCGCCGTGCGGACGTGCACCGGTGCCGGCGAGAACGCGAGTTTTACTGTCGACATCACGCGGTGGGGCCGGCTTGATCCGTCGCCGCCTCCACCGAGGGGTACAGGGGAAACACCTGGTCCAGGGCGGTGATGCGGAAAATCTTCAGCAGCGGCTCCTTGTCGCAGGCCAGCGCGCACCGGCCATTGAGCGGCCGCAGCCGCCGGTGGGCGCCGACGAGCACGCCGAGCCCGGTGGAGTCGAGAAACTCCACCCGGTTGAGGTCGACCACGATGCTGCGCGCGCCCCCGTCGATCAGCTCGTTGAGCCGCTCGCGCAGGCGCGGCGCCGTATATACGTCCACCTCGCCGCCGACCTCCAGCACCGCGTGCTCGGCGACGGCGCGGGTCGCAAGCGAGAGCTCCATCGGGGCCTCCCTCTACTGCCTTCTTGGGGCATCTAACCACCGACACGACGGATGAGGTGAGCCGCCCGGCCAGCACGTTCAGGTTTCGGCACGCTCACCTGTTTGGGTTTTCCGCACACCAGTGCGAGAGTGCGTGGCGTGACGACCGTCGCCGAGCCGGCTGAGCTCCTCCGCCGATTGCGCCCAGAGTCCGTCACGCACGTCGAGCGGGTGCCCACCCGCGACGGCGAGACCGTGCCCTGGCCCGGCTGGGTGCCCGGCCCGCTGCGGGAGGCGCTCGCCGAGCGCGGGGTCACGGCGCCCTGGCGCCACCAGGCCGAGGCGGCCAACCACGCACACGCCGGCCGCCACGTCGTCGTCGCCACCGGCACCGCCTCCGGCAAGTCGCTGGCCTACCAGCTCCCGGCCCTGGCCGCCCTGCTCGAAGACCCGCGTGCCACGACCCTTTATCTAGCGCCGACCAAAGCGCTCGCCGCTGACCAGTTGCGCGCCGTCGCCGCTCTCGGCATCGATGGTGTACGGCCTGCGTGTTACGACGGCGACACACCGCGCGAGGAGCGGGAGTGGATCCGGCAGCACTCACGCTTCGTGTTGACCAACCCGGACATGCTGCACCACGGCATCCTCCCCGGGCACGCCGCGTGGCAGACGTTCCTGCGCCGGCTGCGATACGTCGTGGTCGACGAGTGCCACACCTACCGCGGCGTCTTCGGCTCGCACGTCGCCCACGTGCTGCGCCGCCTTCGCCGGGCGGCCAACCGCTACGGGCGCTCGCCGGTCTTCGTGCTGGCCTCCGCGACGTCGGGTGACCCGGCGACCTCGGCCAAGCGGCTCACCGGCCTGGTCGTCGAGGCCGTCACCGAAGACGCGTCGCCGCGCGGCGGGGTGACGTTCGCGCTGTGGGAGCCGCCCCTGCTGCCCGTTCACGAAGGAGAGGGTGACGCCGCGCCGGTTCGGCGCTCCGCGCTGCGCGAGAGCGCCGACCTCCTCGCCGACGCGGTCGTCAACGGCGTTCGCACGCTGGCGTTCGTCCGCTCCCGGCGCGGCGCCGAGGCCGTGGCGACGATGGCGCGCCGGTCGCTCGACGAGGCGGTGCCCGGCCTGGGCGCGCGGGTCGCCGCCTACCGGGGCGGCTACCTGCGCGAGGAGCGGCGCGAGCTGGAGGCCGCGCTCCACTCGGGCGAGCTGCTCGGCCTCGCCTCGACCAACGCGCTGGAGCTCGGCGTCGACCTCGTGGGCCTCGACGCGGTCGTGATCTGCGGCTGGCCCGGCACCCGCGCGTCGCTGTGGCAGCAGGCCGGCCGCGCGGGTCGCAACGGTCACGAGGCGCTTGCGGTGCTGGTGGCCCGCGACGACCCGCTCGACACATACCTCGTGCACCACCCGGAGGCCCTCTTCGGCCGCCCGGTGGAGGCGACGGTGCTCGACCCCTCCAATCCGTACGTGCTGGCGCCGCAGCTGTGCAGCGCCGCGTACGAGGCACCAATCACCCGCGCCGACCTGCCGCTCTTCGGCCCGGACGCGCCCGCGGTGCTCGACGACCTGGTCGCCGAGGGCGTGCTGCGGCGGCGCCCGAGCGGCTGGTATTGGACCGGCGAGGGCCGGCCCGAGGTCGACCTGCGCGGCACCGGCGGCCTGCCGGTCTGCGTGGTCGAGGCCACCACCGGCCGCCTGCTCGGCACCGTCGACCCCGGCTCGTCGCACTTCATGGTCCACTCCGGAGCGGTCTACCTGCACCAGGGCGAGTCGTACGTCGTGGACACCCTCGACCTTGACGACGCGGTCGCGCTCGTACACCGCGAGGAGCCCGAGTGGTCCACCCACGCCCGCGACGTCACCTCACTCTCGGTCGCGTCGGTGCGCTCGTATGTGGACGCCGGCCCGGTCGGCCTCTTCTTCGGCGACGTCGACGTGACCAGCCAGGTCGTCTCGTACCAGCGGCGCCGCCTCGGCTCCGGCGAGGTGCTCGGCACCTGGCCGCTGGACCTGCCCACGCGCGAGCTCCGTACGACCGCGGTGTGGTTCACCCTGTCGCCGCAGTCACTGGAGGCCGCCGGCGTCGAAGACATACCGGGCGGCCTACACGCGGCCGAGCACGCCGCGATCGGCCTGCTCCCGCTGGTCGCCACCTGCGACCGCTGGGACATCGGCGGCATCTCCACGGCCGCCCACCCGGACACCGGCGCACCCACTGTCTTCGTTTACGACGGCCACCCGGGCGGCGCGGGCTTCGCGGAGCGCGCCTACCGGATCGCCGCCGGTTGGCTGCGGGCCACGAGAGACGCGATCGACGGCTGCGCCTGCGAGGCGGGCTGCCCGTCCTGCGTGCAGTCACCCAAGTGCGGCAACGGCAACAACCCCCTCTCAAAGCCCGACGCCGTACGTGTCCTGGATGTGGTGCTGGCGTCGCTGCCCCGTTAAATCTTGCTCACCTACTTCGACAGGCATGGATGGCTAGGTAGCGTCAAGCCCGTGGCCAACACGATCGCCGAGACCATAGAGATCCTCTACGCAATCAACCAGGAAACCCTGACCACCGACCAGCAGATCGCCCTAGCCCAGGCCTACGCCGCCTTCGCCCAAGCCGAACGCCTAGAGATGATCAACCAACGCCTCTACAGCATCCACCAGGTCCTGAACGGCCTAGCTCTACGCGTCGCGCAGCCCTAGGGCATGAGGCCAACTCCCGACCCGACGCAGCGCAACGGCATGGGGTGTGACGGGTTCAGCACAGGCTCGCCCTCCTCGGCACGAATCAGGCCAGTGCAGGCTGGCGTTATTTCGGTGCGTATCAGGCCGGCACGGGCTGGCCTTTTTGCTCGGTGCGGATCGGACCGAGCGCAAGCTGGCGCTTCACTCCGTGCGGATCGGGCCGGGCGCGAGCTGGCGCTTTACCCGGTGCGGATCGGACCGAGCGCAAGCTGGCGCTTCACCCGGTGCGGATCGGACCGAGCGCAAGCTGGCGCTTCACCCGGTGCGGATCGGACCGGGCGCAAGCTGGCGCTTTACCCGGTGCGGATCGGACCGGGCGCAAGCTGGCGTTTACCCCGTGCGGATCGGGCCGGCGCGGGCTGCGGCATGGGCGGTGCGGGTGAGGCCGGGCAGTGGTGTCACGTCGACCTCGGCGGCGACGATGAGGTCCAGACCGTCCACTGTGCACGCGGCGAGCCGCCCGCCGTTTCTGGACACCAGCTCGCCCGCGCGGGCGCAGGCGGTGTCCGGGCCTTCGAGCACCCGCATCGCGCCGGCGAGAGCGCCCAGGTCCGCGGCCGTGCGCGCCTCGTGCCGGGCCACCCGCGCCGCGCCCACCGCCGCGCCGGCCACAGCCACACCGATCAGCACCAACCCGATCGCCAGCACCATGACGGTCGCGGCACCCCGATCCCGCGCCCGTCCCTCACCGCGCCGTCGCGCCACGGCGCACTGCGGTCGCCCCACAGCGCACCGCCGTCGCCCCACGGCGCACCGCCGTCGCCGGATCTCGCGCAGTATGTGGCTCATCCCGCCAACTCCTCACCTCGACGCCGCCACCGGCCGGGCCACCGTCTCCGGACCTCACCTAGTGGGCGGCTCGTCCCCAGTTCCTCACCTCGACGCCGCTCCCTGCCGCAACGCCAGCGCCGGACATCGCGTGGTGGGCGGCTCATCCCGCCGGCTCCGGTGTGCTGGGCTCCACGGCGGCGACCGCTGTGGCGGTGACTGTCGTGCCGGGAACACCCGCCCCGACGGCGCGCACCGGCGCTCTCACGGTCGCCACAACCGTGTCGCCGGCAGTCGCTATCGACACAGTGGCGCCCGGCGGCGCTATCCGCTGACCCGCCGCCAGCCCGCTCTCGCCGCGGGCGGCCGCCAGCGCGGCCTCGCGGGCGGCATCGACGCACTGGGCCTTTGTGGTCACGGCGTTGACCGCCGTCAACCCGACGAACAGCAACAGCATCAGGGCCGGCAGCCCAGCCGCCAACTCGGCGGTAAACGACCCCCGGTCGCGGCGTGCTCTCCAATTGCGGCCAGATCGCCGGCCGCGGCCGGGCTGCCGGCCCCGGCTCACCTCAGCGCTCCCTCGATAATGCCGGTGAGCGCCCGCAGGATGCTGCCGCTCGTGACCACCTTCAGCAGCACGCCGGCGAACGCGACAGCCGCCATGGTCCCGACGGCGTACTCAGCGGTGTTCATCCCGGCATCCGCCGCCACACGGCGCCTCCGCGCCACGATCCCCCGCGACCCGGCTCCCCATAGCCGGGCGATCAGACTGCGCACACGAATCCCCTCTCCTCGTCGAATCCCCCACACCCGCCGGGCTGGCGGGCGAAGCTCTCTATCGCGCTCGATCCCAGTCAGCGACCCGCTCTCCACACAGCGGCCCGCTCTCTCGCACAGCGACCCCGCTCTCCACACAGCAGCTCGGTCTCGCACCGCGACCCCGCTCTCGCACCACGACCCTGCTCCGGCACCACGACCGCGCTCTCGCACCACGACCCCGCCCTGCCATCACGACCCCGCCCTCGCACCACAACCCCGCCCTGCCATCACGACCCCGCCCTCGCACCACGACCCCGCCCTCCGCACAGCCGCCCGGTCTCCGGGCGGCGGCTCGAACCGCATGGCGGCGTCAGAGCACGTCATGCAGCACGGCGACCAGCACAGGCACCAGGCCGGCGAGGATGAATGCCGGCAGGAAGCACAGCCCCAGTGGCAACACGATTAGGACTCCCGCCCGGCGCGCAGCCGCCTCGTTAGCGACGGCGCGGTCAGCACGCAGGTCGTCCGCTAGCCGGGCCAGCGCGCCGGCCAGGGCCGCTCCGCTGGCGCTGGATCTGGCCGCCGCCTGTGCCATCCGCGCGGCGCCGGCCACCGGTGCGAGGTGGCCCCAGGCCTCGGCCGGCTCAGCACCCAACCGGAGAGAGCGGGCGACTCGCGCTAGGCGCTCGCCAAGTGGGCCGCCGACCGCCTCGGCAACGGCTGCGGCGGCGTGATCCACCGGAGCGCCGGCGCGCAGGCCGGCGGCCATCAGGTCGGCCGCGAGTGGCAGGTCGGCAACCTCGCGCAGCCGCCGCGCCCGTGCCTCGGCAGGCTCGAGGCGCCGCAGCAGGCGCTCCAGAACCAACGCCGCGACCGCGCCGACCACAATGCCCAGCAAGCCGCCGACGAAGATCGCCAACGCGAAGCCGCCGAGGCCGGCCGCGAGGCGCATCGGGTTGGGCCGCCACTGCCGGCGCGTGGACAGGCTCGCCAGGCGCCGCCGCGCCGGCCGGCCGCGCACGCCGACCACGACCGCGGCCGCCACCAGGCTCAGGACGAGCACCGCTTCTGCCGGTGTCATGTGTTGCTCCCCCGGCCGACCTGATCGGCGACGACCGCGGCCTTCCGGCTGGCCGCCGCGCGTGGCAGGGGATAAGGCTTCCTGCGACCGGCATCGCGTGAGGCGTCGCCGCCGGCCGTCCGCGACGGCGTGGCGCTCACCGGCCATGGTGTCGTCAGCCCGACCGCCGTCCAAGGTGGATCGGGTGGCGCCACGGTCGGTGCCGGCGCCACGGCCCGGACCGGGGCCGGTGCGTCCGCCGGTCGCGGTTTCTCCGTCCGCGCCGGCGCCCCTCCCGATGGCGCTCCTCGTCGCGCCGGCGGCGCCGCCTTCGCTTGTGATGACACCGCCGCCGCTCCCACAGCCGCTGTCCCCGCCTGTGATGGCGGTGATGCCACCGCCGGCGGTGATGACACCGCCGCCACTCCTGCGGCCGCCGTCCCCACCTGCGATGGCGGTGATGCCACCGCCGGCGGTGATGACACCGCCGCCACTCCTGCGGCCGCCGTCCCCACCTGCGATGGCGGTGATGCCACTGCCGGCTGTGATGGCACTGCCGCCGCTCCTCGTGCCGTCGTAGGTGTGGGTGCTGGCGTCGTCGATGCCGCCTTCGGCCGCGGCGGCAGAGCCGATGCCGGCACAATCCCGGGCGCCGTCGTCGGTGCGGGTGGCACTGACGGCGTCCACGGCCCGGTCACCGACGGAGGTGGTACTGACGCCGCTGTGGGTGCCTGTCTTTGCTTCGGCGGTGCCGGCTCGGGTCGAGTGGTGCCCACGGACGCGATGCGGTCGGCCCAGGCCAGCCCTGCGATCTGGAGCGCGATCGCTCCCGCCGCACAGGCGGCGCCGACCGGGGTGTGCAGCAACACGGCCAGCGGATCGGCGCCAATGCTGTATCCCAGCCCGATCCCGCCCACCGGCAGGGCGGCGAGCAGCCAGGCCGTGGCCCGCGCGCCGGCCGCCTGTGCCGCCGCGGCCGCGCTCGCGCGGTCGATGGCTCGGGCGTCGGCCTCGATGCGCTCGACCAGATCGGCGATGGGCGCGCCGGTGCGCTCCGCCAGGCGCCAGGCCGCGCTCGCGAGCTGGGCCATGCGGCGGTCTTCGATCGTGGCTGGGCCCGTCGCGAGGTTGGTGGGGGTGCTCTCGCCGAGGGACGCGGCAGCGGCCACCGGGGCGGGGCCAGTGGCTGGGAGGCCGGCCCGGAGATCCGCCGCCAAGCCGCACAGGGCGTCGAGCGACCGTGTGCGCATCGCCGCTGCGGCGCGGGTGGCGCGGCTGCGCAGCACCGTGCGTACGGCGATCGCCCCGTATCCGCCGGCCACCAAACCCGCGACCGGCCCGGCGACCAGCGTGCCGGTGAGGGCTGCGAGGACGACCACGAGCGTCATCACCCGAGGGCCGGAGAGCGACTCGATCCGGGCCCGAAGGCTCGGCGCCGCGGGGATCGACGGGGTCAGCAACCGTGCGGGGCGACTGCGCCGCGGCCAGCAGAGCACTGCGGCTGAGGCGACAAGGCACGCGGCGGCGACCAGCCAGTCTGCTGTCACGGCCGGCCCTCCTGCGCTGAGAGCACTGGCGGCACCAGGATCGAGCGGTCGAGGAACATCCGCGCCAGCGCCGGCGCTCCCGGGCCCGGCCCGTGCCCGCGCCGCCAGGCCGGGAGCACCGCCACGAGCCGATCGCTGCCGGTGGGCATCAGCACGCTGATCGAGTCGAGGAGGCGCCCACCCCGAGTGCGCCGCACGTGGAGCACCGCCTGCAGCGCCGCTGCGGCCTGGGCATGCAGCGCGGCGCGCGGCAGGCCGCCCAGCAGCCCCAGCGCCTCCAGCCGAGCGGGCACGTCAGCCGGCGAGTTGGCGTGCATTGTGCCGGCGCCGCCCTCGTGGCCGGTGTTGAGCGCCGCGAGCAGGTCGACGATCTCGCTCCCACGGCACTCGCCCACCACCAACCGGTCTGGTCGCATGCGAAGCGCCTGGCGCACGAGGTCGCTGAGCGTCACGGTGCCAGCACCCTCCACATTGGAGGTGCGCGCTTGGAGGCCGACGACGTGCGGATGCACCGGTCGCAGCTCGGCGGCGTCTTCCACCAGCACGATCCGCTCGATGGGCGGCACCAGCCCGAGCAACGTATTGAGCAGAGTGGTCTTGCCGGAACCTGTGCCGCCGGTAACCAGGTAAGCCAGACGGGCGCCCACGATCGCGGCCAGCAGCGTCGCGATCGGCTCGGGGACCGTGCCCTGCTCGATCAGCTCGTGCAGCGTGAACGGCCGCTGCCGGAACGTGCGCAGCGACAGATATGGCCCCTCGGTGGCCACCGGCGGGAGCACAGCGTGCAGCCGGGTGCCGTCGGGCAGCCGCGCGTCGACGCACGGGCTGGCGTCGTCGAGCCGGCGACCGCACCCCGCCGCCAGCCGCTGGGCCAGCCGTCGCACCTCGTCGACGCCGCCGAGCACAGCGGACACCCGCTGCAGGCCGCTGCCCCGGTCGACCCACACGTCTCGGCCGTTGACAAGCACGTCGGTGACCGCCGGGTCGGTCAGGTAGGGCGTCAGCGGGCCGGCGCCCACCAGATCGCTGTGCACCTGGCTGGCGAGGCGGAGCACGGCGCTGTCACCCAGGACGGCTCCGCCCGGCTCGCTGCGCACCGCCGAGACCACCGCGGACGGGGTCGCCTCCACACCCTCGACGGCGAAGCGCCTCCGCACCCTGCCCGCGAGGTCGATCTGCCCGCTCATGCCGCGGCCTCCATGGACGCCCCGGTCAACTCGGACACCAGGCGCTGGCACAGCGTGGCCAGTGGCCCCCGCCCCTTCGACGTCGGGGCCACACCCTGCTCCAAGCTGCGGCACAGCGCGGGCTCAGGGCGCAGGGTGCCGGCGAGCGGCATGTGCAGCGAGTCGGCGATGTCGCGGGCACGGAGTCGGCCCGGAGTGGGGCCGCGCACGATCAGCGCCACGTCGGCGCAATGCAGGCGGGTGAGTGCGGCGATCCGGCCGGCGGCGGCAGCGGCGCGAAGCTCGGCCGGCACCACCAGGTAGACCCGGTCGGCCGACTGCAACGCCACGACTGCCGCGTCGTCGAACTGTCGCGGAAGGTCGACCACCACCAGGTCGCAGGCTCGACGGCCGGCATCGATGGTCGCCGCCATCGCCTGGGGTGGCAGGCCGACCATCTCGCCGCGATCCCAGGAAAGCACCACGAGCCCGCCGCGGTTGGGCAGCGCCCCCACCAGCGCGGTCGCGTCGATGCGACCGTCGGCCTGGCTGAGCGCCGGCCACCTCAGTCCATCGAGATCTTCCCAACCGAGCACCAGATCGAGCCCGCCGCCGAGCGGGTCGGCGTCTACCAGGAGCGTGCGGAGACCGGCCCGCTTCGCGGTCACCGCCAAGCCACTGGCCAGCACGCTCGCGCCGGCACCGCCCCGCCCGCCGACAACGCCCAGCACCCTGCCGTGTCCCATGCTCGGCAACCGCTCGGCGAACCGCTCCACCAGCCACCCCTCGGCGGCCGGCAGCATCGCCACGTGCTCGGCTCCCAGCGCTGCGGCGAGCCGCCAGGGGTCGTCCGTGTACCCCGAAGACCTGCCGACCAGGACGACGCGTGGGCGGCGCGGCAAGGCCGTGCGGAGAGCGGCGCCGGCCTGGTCCATCCCGATGAGGACCAGCGGCGCGCCCGGATATCGGGGCCGGGCGGCAGCCGGATCCGGCGCGACCTCAAGCTCACAGCCGCCGGCGGCGGCCAGGCGGAGGAGGTCTTCGAGGAGGTCGTCATCGGTGGTGACCAGCAAGGGCAGGCGGCGAGCGGCGGGCGTGGACGGCATGGGCATTCGCTGCTCCTACGGCGGTGGCGGGATTGCGAATACCGTCCTGCCGGGAGCGCCGCGAGCCAAGGCGACCAAGATCGATCTGTGGATAACCGGACCCGCTGTGGAAAACCCCCGAAAAGCGAGTCGATCTGCTAAGCAGGAGGCGTGTCGGGCGGGTTTGAGCCCCGTGTGCCCTCGCCGGTGTCGGAGCTGTGCGATGCGCGGCTGGAGCGGCTCGGGGTCCGGCTCCACCTCAAGCGCGACGACCTGATCCACCCAGAGATCCCGGGCAACAAGTGGCGGAAGCTGAAATACAACCTCGCCGCCGCACGCGAGCAGGGCCACCACACGCTGCTGACCTTCGGCGGCGCCTACTCCAACCACATCCGGGCCGTGGCCGCGGCCGGGCACTACTTTGGCTTCTCCACCGTTGGCGTCATCCGCGGCGAGAAGCACCTGCCGCTAAACCCCGCGCTGGCGTACGCGGCCGGCCGGGGCATGCGCCTCGTCTACATGGACCGCGGCACATACCGGGCGAAGACGGACCCTGAGGTCATCGCGGGACTGCGCCGCGACTTCGACGACTTCTACCTGGTACCCGAAGGCGGCAGCAACGCGTTGGCCCTGCGCGGCTGCGCCGAACTGCCAGCGGAGATCCCGTTCGCGTTCGACCACATCTGCTGCGCGACGGGCACGGGCGGCACCCTGGCTGGGCTGGCTCTCGGCCTGGCCGACGGCCAGCGGGCGATCGGCTTCGCCGCGCTGAAGGGCGGCGACTTCCTGCGCGACGACGTCCGGCGGCTCCAGACGGAGTACGGCCGGGTGACCGACAACTGGTCCATCGAGACGGACCACCACTTCGGCGGCTTCGCCCGCCACGACGCCGAGCTCGACGGCTTCATCCGCGACTTCGAGGAACGCCACGACATCGTGCTGGAGTGGGTCTACGTGGCGAAGATGCTGTACGGCGTATTCGCGCTCGTGCGGGCCGGACACTTCATGCCAGGCAGCGTCGTGGTCGCCGTCGTGACGGGCAGCGCGTGACTGGAAGATCCACAGCGGACGGAAACGGCCGCCCGGAGGCATGCTCTTCGCGCCGAGTCTCGCCACACTGGTGGCAGCGCGGCTGGGCCATCCCGGCACGCGATGCCGGCGGGGCGTCGGCGATGCTGTGGGCGTGGAGTACGTGTCCAGAGTGCCGCGACCGCCGCTGGACGGGCTGATCGACGACCTCTACTACCTGGAGGGTGCGCCGCCATACGCCCAGCTGACGCTGCCGCCGGCGCCGGCGGCGCTGCTCGTCGTCAACCTCGGGGCGCCGTTTCGCATCCGCGCCGGCACCGACATCGAGACGGCCGAGTACGCCGACGGCTGCGTGGTCACCATGCCCACCCGCGCGTGGGAGTTCGGCTACCCACCGCGGACCCGGTCCGTCGGCGTGCACTTCAAGCCGTGGGGGCTGGCGCCGTTCCTGCCGATGCCCGCGGCCGAGCTGTGTGACCGGCCCGCGACAGTAGAGCAGGTCTGGGGCCGGCCCGCCATTGCCGAGCTGCGAGACCGGCTGGCCACGGCGCCCGGACCGCACGAGATGCTGACGCTGCTCGAGGAGGAGCTGATGCGACGGCTGTGCGAGACCGCCGGCCTGGGGCTGGTCCGCCATACGAGCAGCGTCATCGCGGCGATCAGCGGGGGCGTGGCGATCGGCGACCTGAGCGTGGCAGCCGGTGTCAGCAGCACTCATCTGGCACAGCGGTTCAAGGAGCTCGTCGGCGTCACGCCCAAGCGGCTGGCCCGCACCTACCGCTTCGCCGCCACCGTGTTCGCGATCAACCCCGCCGGACCGATCGACTGGGGCGACGTCGCCTGTGGCGCAGGCTACTTCGACCAGGCCCACTTCGGCCACGAGTTCCGGGCGTTCACCGGGCTCACGCCGACCCGGTACGTCGAAGTCCGGCGGCGATTCCTGCGCGAACATCCCGGCCACGTGTTCGACGGCTGGCCGCTGCCGGCCGATTGATTTCTTACAAGAGCGACAGCTCACGAAAACGCTAACCTCAGGGCTCCCAAGGCAGAGGAGCGCCCCCGTGGGCAAAGTAGTCATGTACGCCTCGGTGTCGGTGGACGGTTTCGTCGCGGACGAGAACGACCAGCCCGGACCGTTGTTCGACTGGTTGACCAGCGGTGACGTCCCGTTGGACGAGAGCGGCGTGTTGAAGGTGTCGCGGCCGTCCTACGACTACACCCGGGCGTACTGGGACCAGATCGGGACGACAATCGCCGGGCGCCACGTCTTCGACATGACGGACGGCTGGGACGGGAAGCCTCCGGCCGGGGTCGACCACGTCGTGGTCGTGACCCACCGGGGCAGGCCCGAGGGCTGGAATCCCGAGGCGCCGTTTCACTTCGTCGACGGCGTCGAGGCAGCCGTGGCCAAGGCGCAGGAGCTCGCGGGTGACCGCATGGTCGAGGTCGCCGCTGGCGACGTCGGTGGCCAGGTGCTTGCCGCGGGCCTGGTCGACGAGGTGCGCATGGACGTCGTACCCGTCGTGTTCGGGTCCGGCAAGCGCTACTTCGGGTCGGTCGACGCGCAGCACCTGTTGGAGGATCCTGACGTGGTGATTCAAGGCAACCGGGTGCTTCACCTGCGCTATCGGGTGCGCCGTTGACCCGATCTGAGCGGATACGCAGACTTTCGTCACGCCGCCCGCGGTGAATACCCCACCTGAACGGGGGCACGTCCAGGGCGGCGTTTCGTCACCTTGCCGGCGCTTTCCATCACGGCCGACCGCCGTTCCGCCGTGGTCGCGTCCACGCTCTGTAAGCCCAGTGTCTGGCCGAATGCGGCCGGCGCTGGGCTTTCGTCGCGTCCGGCCGCCGGTGTCGCGGGCCTCGCGCCGCACGAATACGCAAAGAGGGTCCTCTGACTTTTCGGCCGTTTGAAGATCCACAAGCGACGGATCATGGCCTTGACCTGGGACGAAAGCGCTTCCACAACGAGGACGACCCCCGCCGGGGGGAGGCGGGGGTCGTCTGGGGTCCGGCTCCGGGGGGGTCGAGCCGAAACCCACTCAGCGGTCACGGGGGGTGCAACCGCCGAGAGCTTTCACGGACACGTCGCGTAGGGACGTGAAACCGCGTCGTAAACAAGCATGCCTGAGCGGACCGGCGCGCGTCGAGTGGCGTTTGCCGCAACTCTCGCGACACGCCGACTCAATACGGTGATCCGGGTCGCCGTGTCGCTGATCAGCGGCTCAGAACCGCAGGTCGGCGGCGCGACGGCCGTGACCCCGGGCACCCGCTGACCTTACGCCATCCGGCTAGACTGGCGCGTCGTGGGCCGGAGTGCCGCCTTTTTTGACCTGGACAAGACGGTGATCGCTAAGTCGAGCGCTTTGGCGTTCGGCCGGCCGTTCTACCGAGATGGGCTGATCACGCGGCGCGACGTGGTGAAGTCGGCCTATGCGCAGCTGATGTTTCGGCTGGGTGGCACCGACGAGCAGAGCATGGCGCGCACCCGTGACTACCTCGCCGAGCTGTGCAAGGGCTGGCAGGTCGACCAGGTCCGCCAGATCGTCACCGAGACGCTGCACGAGCTGATCAACCCGTACGTGTACGCCGAGGCCGCGGCCCTGATCGAGGAGCACCAGGCGGCCGGGCGAGACATCGTGCTGGTCTCGGCTTCCGGCGAGGAGATCGTGCGGCCGATCGGCGAGCTGCTGGGGATCACCGACGTGATCGCCACGCGGATGACGATCGAAGACGGGCGTTACAACGGCCAGGTGGAGTTCTACGCCGCCGGTCCCAGCAAGGTCACCGCCGTGACCGAGATGGCCAAGGAGCGCGGATACGACCTCGATGAGTCGTACGCGTACTCCGACTCGTTCAGCGACGCCCCGCTGCTGGAGGCGGTAGGCCACCCGACGGCGGTCAACCCGGACCGCATGCTGCGCCGCCTCGCCACCGAAAACGCGTGGCCGGTGCTGGAGTTTCGCCACCCAATCCCGCTGGGGCGGCGGCTGCGGGAGCGGCCGGCCGTGCCGGTGGCGGCGGCCGCGATCGGCGTGGGCGTGGGGGTCGCGATCGGCATCGCCTGGTACGGCCGCCACCGCCGCACTCGCGCCACCCGCACGGAAGCCAGCTAAATCAAAGCGCCACCCGCACAGAAGCCAGCTAACCAAGGCGCCACCCGCACAGAAGCCGGGCCAACCAAGGCGCCACCAGCACAGAAGCAGGCCAACCACAGCGCCACCCCAGTAGTCACCCACCGTCACACAATCTTGCGGAGGGCTAGCGATCAAGGCCGGACCGGCGTAGAACAAGGGGTGCGGACCTCGCGGGATGCGGGCTCCGTGCACGGCCACCGGGCACCCACGCGCGACCAGCCGCGGCAGGCGCGTTGCGGCGGCACCGTTAGGACCGCTGACAACGACTTTGGAGGTGCACGCTTGGTAACCCGGATGGACGTGTGGTGACGGCGCCTCGTAAGCGAGGCGCCGTCCACGTGTCCGGAGCCCGTTAGGGGCTCAGGCCGGGGCCAGGCGGAGCGCGGCGGCGTGGCGCTCGCGCAGGTCGTGGTAGACCGCGCGGAAGACGCCGGGCTGGTCGTGAAAGTCGACACCCTTCGCCCACAGCGACGTCGGCACGTGCACCCCGTCGGCCCGCTCGATCAGAACCGTCATGCCGCTCGGGATCTCCAGCCGCCCGATGCGGTGGGCGGCCTCGTGTAGGCGGAATTGCTCGACCTCGCGCCACGCGATCGTGCGGGAGCGGACCAGCCCTCGCACCCGCACGCCGTATCCGCTGACGTAGACGCCCATCCGCGCGATCCGCCAGCAGCCCAGCACCCACAGCCCGGCGAGCCCGATGCCGAGCGCCACGACCGCGAGGCCGCGCAACTCGAAGAGCTCCGCCGTGGTCCAGCCGAAGATCGCGAGCGCGGCGAACTCCCACAGCATGATCAGGCGACGGCCCCGACCTGGGGCATACGGCCGCAGCCATCCAAAACTCACCCGGCAAGGCTAGCCTCCGCTCCATGGTGATCGGGATAGTCAGTCCGGGCTTCATGGGTGCCGGTCTGGGCGGCGCGCTACGTGAAGGCGGAGCGCGCGTGGTGACCACGCTCCAGGGCCGCTCGGCACGCAGCGGGCGGCTGGCCGCCGGCGCCGGCCTGGAGATTCTGGACAGCCTCGACGATCTCGCGAGCGACGCCGAGGTCATCCTGGTGGTGACACCGCCAGGTGCGGCCGTCGACGCGGCCGGGCAGATAGCGCGAGCCGCCCGGCGCACCGGCAAGAGGCCGCTCGTCGCCGATCTCAACGCCGTCGCGCCCACCACCGTCGCGACCATCGAGGCGACCTTGGCCGAAGCCGGCCTCGACCTCGTCGACGGTGCGATCTCCGGCCCGCCGCCGAGCGCGCGTCCCGGCGCCCGCATCTACCTGTCCGGTCCGCGGGCGGGCGAGGTCGCCGCCCTGCCGTGGCGCGACGTGCGCCCGATCGTGCTGCCCGGCCCGACCGGGCAGGCCAGCGCGGTCAAGATGTGCACCGCGAGTGTCTACAAGGGAACGACAGCCGTCGTCACGCAAGCATTGCGGGCGGCGGACCACTACGGCGTACTCGATGCGGTTTTGGAAGATCTTGGTGACGCGGCCGATCCTGGGGCGGTGGCCTCGGCCGCCGCGAAGGCTGCCCGGTTTGTCCATGAGATGCGCGAGATCGCCGAGGCTCAGCGCGCCGCTGGACTGACGCCCGCCCTGTTCGAGGCCTTCGCGGATGTCTATGCGGACGTCGCCGCCACCGCCCTGGCGGCGGTCGACCCGGAGCAGGTCGAGAAAGGCATGCCGGCGGACGTCGTGACCCAGCGGCTCAGGAGGCGGTAGCCGAGGCCGCGTCCTCGAGCTCCACCGCGGCCACCTCCACCGCCGCCGCGTAGTGCCGCAGCCAGGCGCGCAGCCCGTCGGGTGTGCCGGTGGCGAAGGCGTTGGCCGCACCCACGTACTCCGGCTCGCGGGCCAGGTGACCCACGTCGAGGGCGAGCAGCCCGCGCGGGTCGAAGCCGCTCGCGATCAGCGTGAGGCGCGCGGCCGCCCGCGCCACGACGCCGGAAGGGCCGGCGAACGGGCGGAGAGCGAGCAGCTCACCGTGTACGACGGCCGCGAGCACCAGCGGAGGCACACGAGAGCCGCCAACCAGCTCCATGAGCGCGTCCAAGCGGCCACCCGGCGAAAGCGCGGCCGGGCGGCCCAGCGACTCCGGGTCCACCACGTCGCGCGCGGCGAGCACGTGCACCTTCGCCAGCACCTGGCGCGGGGCGCCCGACCACCGCTCCGCGAGGCCGCCGAGCGCGCCGGCGACGCGCAGCGCACCCTGCACCACCGGATCGGTCACCGTGCCGGCGCGGACCGCCTCGCGCTCGTACGCGTACCCCTCGAGGGCGGCGCTGGCCACCGCGGACCGCAAGCTGACCTCGGCCGCCACCTGCCCGCCCTGGCGCCGCAGCGCGCGATGCCGCATCGCGGCGTCGGCCCGGTCACGCGCGGACGCCACCGCCTCGCGCACGCCGGCGAGGTCGAGCAGGGGAGCGAGCGGGTCGGCCATGGTCGCCAACCGTAGCCGCCGTGACGGTGTGTGCGCGAAACCTGCTCGGGACTGTTCGTAACAGACCCGAAACGGCAAGATATGCGCAGGCGCACCCGGCCGCCGCAACGATCGCCACGCTCGGCGATCGATCCATACCGTGCGGCGGCGGTCGGATCGTGCCCGCACTAACCTCACAAACGGAAACCGAGACTGACATCACACCCCGCAGGAGGAGCCGACCCATGAGCGAGACCCTGGAGAACCTGCTGCAGGAGAACCGCCAATTCCCGCCGCCGGACGCGCTCGCCGCCAGCGCCAACGTCACCGCGGCCGCGTACGACGAGGCGGCCGCCGATCGGCTCGGCTTCTGGGAGACGCAGGCACGCCGGCTGAGCTGGGCCACCCCCTGGGAGAGCGTGCTCGACTGGTCAAACCCGCCGTTCGCGAAGTGGTTCGTGGGCGGCAAGCTCAACGTGGCCTACAACTGCCTCGACCGGCACATCGAGGCGGGGCGGGGCAGCAAGGTCGCCATCCACTGGGAGGGCGAGCCGGGCGACACCCGCACGATCACATACGCCGACCTGCACCGCTCGGTCTGCCAGGCGGCCAACACGCTCAGCGGGCTCGGCGTGACCGCGGGTGACCGGGTGGCGATCTACATGCCGATGATCCCGGAGGCGGCCGTCGCGATGCTCGCCTGCGCGCGCATCGGCGCGACCCACAGCGTGGTCTTCGGCGGGTTCTCCGCCGACGCGCTCTCCGGCCGCATCCAGGACGCGAGCGCCAAGGTCGTGATCACGGCCGACGGCGGCTACCGGCGGGGCAAGCCGTCGGGGCTCAAGGCGATCGTCGACGAGGCCGTCGCGCAGTGCCCGACGATCGAGCACGTGCTCGTCGTCCGCCGCACCGGCCAGGACGTGGCCTGGAGCGACAAAGACCTGTGGTGGCACGACACCGTGGAGCAGGCAAGCCCCGAGCACGAGGCGCAGCCCTTCGACGCGGAGCACCCGCTCTTCATCCTCTACACGTCGGGCACGACCGCGAAGCCGAAGGGCATCCTGCACACGACCGGCGGATACCTCACCCAGGTGAGCTACACCCACCACGCGGTCTTCGACCTCAAGCCGGACACCGACGTCTTCTGGTGCACCGCCGACATCGGCTGGGTGACCGGCCACTCGTACATCGTGTACGGGCCGCTCTCCAACGGCGCCACCCAGATCATGTACGAGGGCACGCCGGACACGCCGCACAAGGGTCGCTTCTGGGAGATCGTGGAGAAGTACCGGGCCACGATCGTCTACACCGCGCCTACGCTCATCCGCACGATGATGAAGTGGGGCGAGGACATCCCGGCCAAGTTCGACCTCTCGTCGCTGCGGCTGCTCGGCAGCGTCGGTGAGCCGATCAACCCCGAGGCGTGGATGTGGTACCGCAAGTACATCGGCCGCGACGCGTGCCCGGTCGTCGACACGTGGTGGCAGACCGAGACCGGCGGCATCATGATCTCGCCGCTGCCGGGCGTGACCGCCACGAAGCCGGGCTCGGCGATGAGCCCGCTGCCGGGCATCAGCGCGGACGTCGTCGACGACCAGGGCCAGTCGGTGCCCAACGGCGGCGGCGGATACCTCGTGCTGCGCGAGCCGTGGCCCTCGATGCTGCGCACGATCTGGGGCGACGACCAGCGCTTCGTCGAGACGTACTGGTCCCGCTTCGAGGGCATGTACTTCGCGGGTGACGGCGCCAAGCGCGACAACGGCGGCCACCTGTGGCTGCTCGGCCGGGTCGACGACGTGATGCTCGTTTCGGGCCACAACATCTCCACCACCGAGGTGGAGTCGGCGCTGGTGAGCCACCCGAGCGTGGCCGAGGCCGCGGTCGTGGGCGCGACCGACCCGACGACCGGACAGGCCATCGTGGCGTTTGTGATCTTGCGTGGGACGGTGGAGGGTGGCGACACGCTCGTCAAGGACCTGCGTGACCACGTCGCCAAGACACTCGGCCCGATCGCCAAGCCGCGCCAGATCATGCTGGTACCCGAGCTGCCGAAGACGCGTTCCGGAAAGATCATGCGGCGGCTGCTGCGCGATGTCGCGGAAAACCGGTCGCTGGGCGACGTGACGACGCTGCAGGACTCGACGGTCATGGACCTGATCGCGTCCGGGATGAAGACCGGGAAAGACGAGGACTGACCCGATAGGACCCAAATGATATGGGGCGGGCCCGCACGGGCCCGCCCCATTTTTGTGACACAACACTTCCCACCGGCCACTTAACTGTTTAGGTTTCACGTTGGCCCCAAACGTTTGGGCCACCCCCATACGGACGTCGTCCGCCGCTCACCATGTGGCCGCGTCGTCCTACAAACCGGAGGTACCACTCGTGCGTAAAGTCATGGTGGGCCTGCTCACCGTGTCGCTCGCCTCGGGCATGGGCGTCTCGCTCGGCCCGTCGGCGCTCGCGGCACCGCCGGCAGATACGCCCGCCGCGGCACCGTCGAAGGCTGACACCCCTCGGCGTGACGATCTCCCCAACCCCCTCGAAGACAAGCGACGCGAGCTGCGCGAGCAGGGTCTTACCGACGTCCTCAATGGACAGGCCAAGCCCGAGGTGCGCAACGGCAGCACGGTCGTCAAGGTGGGCCAGTCCGATGGCACCGGCCCCCTGGCCAAGAAGAGCGGCAAGAACGGCAAGAAGGACCAGTACGTCGAGCTCGCTCGCGAGCGGAGCGACCGGCTGTTCGTGATCCTGGCCGAGTTCGGCGACGAGCGGCACCCGGACTACCCGGACATCGACAGCGACCCGTCCGTGCCCGGCCCGCTGCGGTTCGACGGACCGGTCCGCAACCAGATCCCCGAGCCCGACCGCTCGGTCGACAACTCGACCGTATGGCAGCCGGACTACAACCAGGAGCACTACCAGGACCTGTACTTCGGCACCGGCAAGGGTGTCGAGTCGCTGCGGACGTACTACGAGACGCAGTCCTCGGGCCGGTACACCGTGGACGGTCAGGTCACCGACTGGGTCAAGGTCCGCTACAACGAGGCCCGCTACGGCCGCGACGTCTGCCCCGCGTGCGACGGCCGCAACCCGTGGAACCTCGTGCAGGACGCCGCCAACCAGTGGGTCGCCGACCAGAAGGCCGCCGGGCGCACCGACGCCCAGATCACGGCCGACCTGAAGTCGTTCGACCAGTGGGACCGCTACGACTACGACGGCGACGGCAACTTCAACGAGCCCGACGGGTACATCGACCACTTCCAGATCGTCCACGCGGGCGGCGACGAGGCAGACGGTGACCCGTGGCAGGGCGAGGACGCCATCTGGAGCCACCGCTGGTACGCGTTCGTCGACCAGGCGGGCATCACCGGCCCGGCGACCAACCCGCTCGGCGGCACCCAGATCGGCAACACCGGCATCTGGATCGGTGACTACACCATGCAGCCGGAAAACGGCGGTCTGAGCGTTTTCGTACACGAGTACGCACACGATCTGGGCCTGCCGGACGACTACAACATCCTCAACGGCGGCGACAACAACAACGAGCACTGGACGTTGATGGCGCAGAGCCGGCTGTCGGCCAAGGAAGACGACGCCATCGGCACCCGTGCCGGTGACCTCGGCGCCTGGAACAAGCTCCAGCTCGGCTGGCTCGACTACGAGACCGTGGTGGCCGGGCAGAAGCGGACGCTCAACCTCGGTCCGCAGGAGTACAACAGCGCGAAGCCGCAGGCCGTCGTGATGGTGCTGCCCAAACGGGCACGGGTCATCGACAACGGCGCGCCATTCGAGGGCCAAAAGCAGTGGTTCTCCGGCAACGACGACGACCTGCGCAACACGCTCACCGCGCCGGTCGACCTCGGCGGCAAGACGGCCGCCGCGCTGACCGCCAAGGTGCGCTACGGCATCGAGGCCGGCTACGACTACCTCTACATCGAGGCGTCGGAAGACGGCAGTGCCTGGACACCGCTCGGCGGTACTGTCGACGGCCACGCCTTCAGCAAGGACAGCGCGGGCCGGCCGGCGATCGACGGCGAGAGCACCGGCTTCGCCGACAAGCAGTGGGTCGACCTGTCGGTGCCGCTGGACGCGTACGCGGGCAAGGCCATCCAGCTCCGCTTCCGGTACGTCACCGACGGCGGCGTGGCCGAGGGCGGCTTCTACGCCGACGTGATCACGGTCACCGCCGACGGCGCGACCGTGCTGAGCGACGGCGCGGAGGGCAACGGCCCGTTCGTGCCGGACGGCTTCGTCGCCCTGCCCGGCTCGGAGACCCGCTACTACGACAACTACTACATCGCCGGGCACCGGTCGTACGTCTCGTACGACAAGTACCTGAAGACGGGTCCGTACTTCTTCGGGTACGCGAACACGATGCCGGACAAGGTCGACCACTACGCGTACCAGCAGGGCCTGCTCGTCTCCTACTGGGACACGTTCTACAACGACAACGACACGTTCGAGCACCCCGGCGAGGGGCGCAACATGATCATCGATGCGCACGCGCGGCCGTTCTACCGCATCGACGGTCAGCCCTGGCGGTCCCGGATCCAGGTGTACGACGCGCCGTTCAGCCTCACCAAGGCCGACTCGATGACGCTCCACGTCAACGGCCAGGCGTCGTACGTCCGCGGCCAGGACGCGCAGCCGCTGTTCGACGACACCAAGCAGTTCTGGTACGCGGAGCTGCCGAACCACGGGGTCAAGCTGCCCGCGGTCGGCGTGAAGATCCGCGTGGTGTCGGTCGACGGCACCACGATGAAGATCCGTATTTCCTAGTTCGATTGCTGACGGGGCCCGGCTCACCGAGCCGGGCCCCGTTTCACGCGCCGGAACCTCAGCGCGCCGCCCGTCGTCTGAATAGAGTGGCTTTGCGGAAACTTGTGCTGCTGCTGGCGGTGATCGTGTTGGCCGGATGCGCCGAAGACCAGCCGTCGTCGAGCGCGCCGACTCCTTCTCCTTCGACCGCCGCGCCGCCGACCGCCCCTCCCAAGTCGCCCAGCGATCCGCGCCCGCCCAAAGACGTCCTGGTCGGGCGCATCATCCGGGGCGGCAGCGGTCCCTGCTACGGGCTGGAGACCGACGAGGGCAAGCGGTACGCGCTCTACAACGCCGACGGGATGTCACTGCCGGTCGGCACCACCGTGCGGGTGGAGACCGCCCCACTGCGGCTGAAGATCGACTGCGGCCCCGGCGAACACCTCAGCGCGGTCAAGATAGACCGAGTCGGATAAAGCCGTACTTGTTGCCGCACGGCGGCCCCTCCGCGAGCCCGAAGCGCCGCTCGTCGAGGTCGAGCAGCACCGAGTAGACGGTCTCGGCCCGTTCCAGCGGCTCGTCCCGTTCGTCCACGTGGCGGCAGATCGCCATCGGATAGCCGCCGTGGTCGCGGAAGACCGCCTTCAGATCCTCCTCGCCGACCTTGCGGTCGGGCCGGTCCGCCATGATCGCGGCGAGCAGCCTGCGGGCCCGGGCGCCGCGGAAGAGCGACGCGCCGCCGAAGTCGCGCTGCCGATCGTGTACCGCCAGCGCCGTCTCGATGTGGTTGGCGTGCGTGACGAACCCGTCCACCGGGTGCAGCCAGCCAAGGTCTCCGGGCACCACCTCGACGTCGATGACCTCCCCGCCGTACTCGCCCGACTTGCCGGCCTGCCCCAGCAGCAGGTTGAGCGACGCGCCGCGGGGCGTGCGGGCGGCCACGCGGAGCGCGCCGCCGAGGTGGTCGGACTCCAGCACCGCGCGGAGCAGCACGTGGTACGGCACGACGCCGGCGCGCGGCCCGTCGCGGTCGGAGCCGAGCATGTTGAGGCACACGCCGAGCCCGGCCGAGTTGAGCCCCGCCTTGGCCAGCATGCCCGCCTCGGCGAGTGTGACGACCTCGAAGCCGTGCTCGTCGCGCGTCTGGAGCACGATCATGGCCTCGCGCTGGGCCGGGTGCCAGTCCCAGTTCTGCCCGAGCAGCGTGGTGCCGGTGGTCGTATGGGTGTCCAGCACGCCGATCGAGGTGCAGCCGCCGTCGCCGTCGTGCCGCGTGCCGTAGATCAGCTCGGTGCGGCCGTTGAGCGCGTACAGCTCCTCGGCGTTGGCTCCGGCGCCCTCGGCCACCGCGTCGAGCATCGCCGCCACCCGCGGGTGCACCTCGGCGGACGCGCGGCGGAAGGCGGCCCCCGCGGCCCGCACGGCGGCCGCGTCCAAGCCCGCCTGGTCGTGGAAGCGCCGCAGGTAGAGGCGCACGTTGGCGGCGATGAGCGGGGCGGCCGCGGCACCGTACGCCGCGCCGCACTCGGCCGGGGTGCCGGACACGGAGATCACTGAAATCGGCAGGGTCACCCCTCGACCGTAACGGCGAGTTCGAGCTGGTGGCGCGCCCGGACCGTACGCTGGGCGGCATGGATGACTCTTGCGTCCTGGTAGACGGGCCCTGGACGCACCGTTTCGTGGGGGCCAACGGCACGCGCTTCCACGCCGTCGAGGCCGGCAGCGGGCCGCTGGTGCTCCTCCTGCACGGCTTTCCGGAGTTCTGGTGGGCCTGGCACGACCTGCTGCCCGGCATCGCCGACGCCGGCTTCCGCGCCGTCGCCGTCGACATGCGCGGATACGGGGCGAGCGACAAGCCGCCGCGCGGATACGACGGCTACACGATGGCCGCCGACATCACGGGCCTGATCAGGGCGCTCGGCGAGCGGTCGGCGGTGATCGTGGGCACCGGCTTCGGCGGCATGCTCGGCTGGACGGCCGCCGCGTTTCACCCCAAGATGGTGCGGCGCCTCGTCGTGCTCGGCGCCGCCCACCCGCTGCGGCTGCGCGCCGCGCTCTTCGCCGACCCGCGGGGGCAGTTTTCCGCGTCGGCCAACACCCTCAAGTTTCAGATCCCGCGGTACGAGCACGCGCTCACCAAGGACGACGCCGAGCTCGTCGGCATGTTCCTGCGCCGGTGTGCCGGGCCGTCGTGGGTGGACAGCGCCGGATACCCCGACTACGAGCGGCGCTGCCGCGAGGCGATGCAGATCCCGCAGGCGGCGTTCTGCGCGCTGGAGGCCTACCGGTGGGCGTTTCGGTCGGTGCTGCGGCTGCACGGCTACCGCTTCGTCAAGGCCCTCCAGCAGCCGCTGATCACGCCCACGCTGCAGCTGCACGGCGCACTCGACACGGCGATCCTGCCGCGCACCGCGCAGGGCTCCGGCCGCTACGTGATCGCGCAGTACGAGTGGCGCCTGCTCGACGGGGTCGGCCACTTTCCGCACGTGGAGGCGCCGGAGGTGGTGCTGGGCGAGGTGCTCCGGTGGGCGAAGTCTTAGATCCGGTGCTCGCGTAGGTCGGTCACTTCGCTGGCCGGGGCCCAGCCCTGGTAGACGCCGAAGTCGAACTCTTCCAGCCCGAGCGCCTGCGCCATCGGCCAGCGCCCGCCCGTGTACTCCACCCGGAGCCAGGTGTCGTGCTCGGCCAGCACGATGAACGGCTCACCCTTCCACGTGCAGGTGGTGCGCACGTATGCCACGTCTTCGAGCTCCGCGACCGGGAGCACGCGGACGAAGCGGCCGGGGCGCACCTGCTCGAAGTCGTCGCCCGGCCCCGGCTGGTAGAGACGCATGCTCTCGCCGTCGGGGCTCGCCTCGTACTCACGCCCCCGCCAGCGGGCGACGTAGCCGTCGCGCATCATGAGTCGCCCACTTTTCGCCAGGTGGGTGCGTCGGCGTCGAGGAGCGCCACGAGCTTTTCACTGCCGTCCGCGGTGATGCGCCACAACTGGGCGCCGTGCGGCAGGCGAGCACTGTCTACTTTGAACTCGGCGATCACGTCGCCGCTCTCGCTCGGCGCGAAACCGTTGCCACGGAACGGCGCCCGCTCGATGACCCAGCCCTCCATGGCGCGCATGGCCGGCTCGTTTTGCCCGCCGTAGGGAATCCGGTAGAGGCTGGGGCGGTAGGCCGGCCACCGCAGCACGTAGATCTCGTCGGCGTCGCGCTTGAACGCCGAGCCGGCGTAGCCGAGCCCCAGCGCCGCGTACACCTTGGCGGGTGTGTTGAGGTGGGCGACCTCGTTGGCCCGGTGGACGAACCCGGAGACGCGGTCGTATCCGCGCTCGACGTAGTAGTCGACCTGGCTCGGCGCGACCGCCTTCTGCATCAGCGTGGGCTGGTTGGGATCCGGGGTCGCGCTCTTCTTGATCGGGCGGGAGGCCGGCTCGATCTCCTCCGTGTCGCCGCCGAGCCCGACGTCGGCCGCCCAGTTGGCCAGCGCGAGGATCTGGGCGCCCGGCAGCTTGGCGCCGACAGGGGTGCTCGGGTTGACCGCGAACGACCACGCCGCGTCTGGCCACGCCTTGATGAGCTGCATGAACTTGACGTCGATGGTCTCGATCGACTCGCCGAGGTGGTCGCGGAGCCGGTCCATCGAGGTGAAGACCACGACATATGGCTCGCTGTCGAGGGTCTCGGTCAGCCAGGCGAACCCGGGCTCGCCCGGGCGGGTGCCGTCGGCCGACACCGGCGACACCGGCAGCAGGACCTTGGCGAGCAGCAGCGTGGAGAGGAAGGTGTCGGTGCTCCCCTCGGAAGCGGCCGCCAGCAGGCTCTTCTCCACGTCGTTTGCCGGCTTGAAGTCGATCGGCGGAGGCTGCGGCTTGTGCGCCGGCGGCGCCGGCTCGCGGCGCTCTCCCAGCGGCTGCGTAGGCGCGGCGGCGACCGCTCCCGGCGCCTCCCACGGCTGGGTGGGCGTGCCGGTGGAGGTCGGATCCCAGGCCTGCGTCGCCGGTGGCGTATCCCACGGGCGGGGGGCGCCGCCGGTGCTCGTGCCGTTACTCGGCGGGGCGTCGGCAGGTGCCGCGCTCGCCACCGGTGGGGGCGCGGGGCTGATCGGCGGGAGGTTTGCCCCGATGGGACCGAGCGGGATCGCGGGCCCGCTGCCCGCCACCCGCCGCGGAAGGCCGCCGCTATTGCCACCGCTGAGACCGCTGGGCAACTCGGGCACCGGTGGCGGCGGTGGCGCCGCGAGGGGCGAGACCGCGCTGGCAGGCGGTGCGCCGGCGCCACCCTGGCCGAAGCCGCTGGGACCGGGGCTGCCTTCGGCGCCACTCAAGCCGCCTGGGCCGCCCTCGGGCCCGCCGCTCGCGGCCCGCTCGCCTGTGCTCAGACCGCTCTGGCCAGGGCCGGTGGGCCCGCTCTGGGCCGGCGCTGCCGTCGTGAGGCCGCCGCTCTGCGCGGGCGTCGCCAGACCAGCGGGCCCGGCAGCGGTCAGGCCGCCGGCGCTGGCACCGACCAGGCCGCCCGGGGTGGCCGCGCCGTAGCCGGCGCCCGCGGGGCTCGTCGGCGCGGGGGCGGAGGCGGGGCTTGTGGGCTCGGTGCCGGGTGGCGCGATGCGGCCCGGCACGACAGCGGTCGCCCGCGCCCGCGCCGCCGACTCGGCCTTTTCCAGCCGCGCGCGGGCGGCCATCGAGCGCCCGGGCAGCCGCACGTCGCCGCGCGCCAGCTGGGTCACGAACCAGGCCGGCAGGTAGCCCTCGATCGGCAGGCCCGGGTTGATGGCCAGCCACCACTCAAGGTTGGGCCAGGCGGCGGCCAGCTCCTGGTAGGCCATCCGTCGGGCGGAGCCGGCGTTTTCCGCCAGGCACGCCTGCAGCGCGATGCCCGAGGTGAAGGCGAGCACGTGCGTGCGCCCGCTGGTGGTCCAGGTGCCCCAACCGACCGGCGTCTGGCCGGTGATCGAGTCAGCGGAGACCGGCAGCAGCAACTCGGTGCGGGCGAGGATCCGGAAATACTCCTCCTGATCGCCGCCACGCAGCGCGTCGCGCATGGCCGCCTCGGCCTCGGTGGCCGGCTCCCATTCGGTCACGGCCACCTCCTCTCCACCGAACAGGCCACATGCATCGCGTACAACCTACAAGGTAAGAGCAAGATCACAATGGCCGGCATGTATCGGGAACCGCCTCCCGGACACCGACACCGCCGACTCTCACCCTCGCACGTGACGTGAGCCACCGACAGGCCCATCTCAGACAGGCCCCGACGACCACGCGAACGGCTCGCGAGACCAGGCCCCAGCCCAGGCCCCAGCCCAGGCCCCAGCCCAGGCCCCAGCCCGGGCCCCAGCCCAGGCCCCAGCCCAGGCCCCAGCCCAGGCCCCAGCCCAGGCCCCAGCCCAGGCCCCAGCCCAGGCCCCAGCCCAGGCCCCAGCCCAGGCCCCAGCCCTAGAAGCGCCCAGCGGCCCGGCGCTCGGTGTCGTGGTAGTCGGCGGCACTTTCGTCGACCGCGATCTTGATCTCGCGCAGGATCGCCTGCAGATCTCGTGACGCGCGGCGCCAGGTGGCCTGGCGGCCGTCATAGGCCTCGCGGGCGGCGCCCTCCCACGTGGCGACGAGTGGCGCCGCGTCGCGCTCGAGCTGGCCCAGGTGGGAGTCGAGCTGACCGAGTGCGCGCTGGATGTCGGTGCTGGCCTGGTGCAGGGCGGCGAAGTTGACCACAAGCCGGCTGTCGCCCATCGGACACTCCCCTCAGAGTGGCAGCTCAATGCCGCGGTGGGTGCTGGCGAGCCGGGCGGCCGCCTGGTCGTCGGCGGCGTCGTAGCCCCGACCGGCCGCCCGGAGCGCGGCCGCGGTCTCGGCGAGCGTGCGCTGGATGGCGGCCTGGTCGTCGCCCCACTGGGTCTTCACCTGCTCGAACGAGCGCCCACCCGCGCCCTGCCAGGCACCGCGCAGCGCCTCGAGCTGGCTCATCAGCGCCCTGAGCATGGCCTCCAGATCGCGATTGACCTGGTCGAACTTTGCTGCCGTGCGCTCCAGCACCACGGCCTCGGCTTCGGTGCGATCCACCGCGACCTCCATCGATACGACAACGACGCCACCGACCGTAGCCACCCGCCCACTAGATCGACAGACCCTGTGGATAACTTCAGTCGCCAAGCGGCGCGCGGGCGATCGCCGGGTCGAGTCGGACGCCCTCGGGGACCAGCTCCACCAGGGCTTTTGGCAGGCGGAGGGGGCGCACGTCCCCGTACCCGAGGAGGGTCAAGACCTCGCGGTCCGACAAGGCGTGCCGGCGGCCGCGGTCGGTGACCAGATAGATGGTGTCGCCGGCCTGGACAAGGGCCGCGCCGCCGGGCGCGACCACGACTCCGGTGCGCGGCACGGCCGCGCCGACCCGGACCTCGCTGGGACCGGCGGCACCGGGCACGGCGGCGCACACCGTCGCGCCGGGTCGGGCGAGCGGCGGTGTGGTGGCGGGCAGGCCGGCCGGGTCGGGTGCGGGCACGCGTGGAAGGTCGGCGAAGTCGCCCTGGGCCAGCTTCACCGGCTCGCGCTGGTCGAGGTCGGTCAGCAGCAGGTCGGCCTGGAGCTGTGTGATCGGGGCCAGGCCGCCGGCCAGCGCGACAGCGTACTGGCGGCCGCCGCCCTGCGACTCCACCACGAAGACGTCACCGACCGCCGCGCCCGGGACCGCCGGTGCGTCGCCGCCCGCACCCGCTATCGGGATGCGGGCGAGGTCGGTCCCCTGCGGCAGCGCGGCGAACAGGGCCGGTGTGACGGTGGTCGGCCGCTCGGCGGTCCAGCCGAGGGCCGGGAGCACGAGGTCGCGGTCGCGGAGCAGATGGCGGTGCTGCTGCCAGACCAGGTGGAGGTCGCCGCCCACGCGCACGAGCAGGCCGCGCTCGGCCAGCGGTGTGCCACCCTCGGCGGCCGCGCCGACAAGGACCGCCGCACCCTCCGATGTGGAGCAGACGCTCCAGGCGCCGGTGGCCAGCCGCCGCGCGTCGGGCACGGCGTCGGGGGCATGCTCGATCCCCAGGGGTACGCCGCGCGGCAGCCCCTCGATCGAACGCTGCGACACGAGCACGGTCTCCACCTCATGGCCGAGGATCAGCAGCGCCGAGACGTGGTTGGGCACGGGGTGCAGCATGCCCTCGCGGTAGACGAGCCGGGCGCCCGTCTCCCGCTCCACCAGCACCGCCGGGCCGTCGCCCCAGCGCGGGGTGGCGGCGTCGACCACCGTGCCGTACACCGCGACGGCACCGATCGCGATGGCCGCGACAAGCACGCTCGCCAGCGTCGCGCCGGCCGCGCGTGGGAAGGGTGAGCGGCCCGGGTCGGCGTCGCGCAGCACGAGGGCGGCCACCACCCGTTGCAGGAGAAACTGGTGCGAATGGAGCTGATCCTGACGGGACGACAAGGCGCACCCCCAAAGACCGCGAGGCTCCACACGCTAGCGCCCCCCACGCGTTGATCGCTGTCCCCTAATATCGCCGGCCATGGGCATCCTCATCCGGCTCGCGATCAGCGCTCTCGCGCTGTGGATCACGACGGTCATCGTTCCCGGGATCACGCTCTCCACCGACTCGATCGGTGAGGCGGTCCTCACACTCGTGGTGGTCGCGGTGATCTTCGGCGTGGTCAACGCCGTGCTCCGCCCGATCATCAAGACCGTGGGCTGCGCGTTCTACGTGCTCACGCTCGGCCTCGTCGCGATCGTCGTCAACGGCGCGCTCTTCCTCCTGACCAGCTGGGTCGCGGGCGAGCTCGACCTGCCATTCCACGTGGACGACTTCTGGCCCAGCGCGGTCGTGGGTGCCCTCCTCGTCGGCATCGTGAGCTGGGTGCTCAACGCACTCGTCGGCGACAAGGACTGACCACGGGCTGAGAATTGGCCGGCGACCAGGGCGGACCCCCGCGATAGCGTCGGAGGCGTGCCGACGATCATGCACCCCGAAGGCTACGTCTTCTCATCCGATCCGGCCCTGGTCGACGCCGACCTCGTCTACACCTGGCTCTCCACCGACGCCTACTGGGCGCTAGGCCGCCCCCGCGAGGTGGTCGACAAGGCATTCGCAAACTCGCTGGTGTTCGGCGTCTACCGGCCGGAGGGCGACGGCGGCGGGCAGGTCGCGTTCGCGCGGGCGGTGACCGACGGTGCGACGTTCGCGTGGCTCTGCGACGTCTACGTAGACCGGGCCGCCCGCGGCCAAGGCCTCGGCACGTGGATGGTCGGCCTGGTCCGCGACGAGCTGGCCGGTCTCGGCATGCGCCGCGTCCTGCTCGCCACCCTCGACGCCCACGCGGTCTACGCCAAGATCGGCTTCACCCCACTCGCCGAGCCTGACCGCTGGATGGAATACCGGCCGTGAGCGAGCGAGTTGGCGCGGCGGCGTCTGGACGCAGCCGCCCCGCCGACGAAGTCGGGGTTTCGGGGCGGCGGAGGAAGACGTCGCCTTCAGCGCCGCACGAGCGAGCGAACCCGGAGGCACGGTGAGCGAGCGAGTTGGCGCGGCGGCGTCTGGACGCAGCCGCCCCGCCGACGAAGTCGGGGTTTCGGGGCGGCGGAGGAAGACGCCGCCTTCAGCGCCGCACGAGCGAGCGAACCAGGAGGCAGAGTGAGTCTCAGTCCGGCTCAGCTCGACCGTCTCGCGTACCGCCGCCGGCAGACGCTTGTGTCGGTCCTTGTGGCTGCTTTGTCCACATTGGTGCTCGGCGTGCTGCTGGTCGTCGCCGTGACCGGGGCGCCGGGGTGGGACCGGGTGCGCGAGTCGTTTCTCGACCCGGCCGTCGCCCGCGACTCGCTCCCCGACGTGCTGCGCGGCCTGTGGCTCAACGTGCGGCTGCTCTTCTTCTGCGCGATCGGCGCGCTGGCGCTCGGGCTCGTCATCGCGCTGCTGCGCACCCTCCGCGGGCCGGTCTTCTTCCCGGTGCGCCTGCTGGCCACCGGATACACGTACACGTTTCGCGGGCTGCCGCTCATCATCGTGCTCTACGTGCTCACGCTCGGCGTGCCCGGACTGCGCCTCCAGGGCATGCCGAGCACCCTGGTGCTGGGCGGCATCGCGCTCGTCATCACGTACTCGGGCTACCTCGCGGAGGTGTTTCGCGCCGGCATCGAGTCGGTGCACCCGAGCCAGCTCGCGGCGGCGCGTTCGCTGGGGCTGACCTACCGGCAGACGATGCGCTTCGTGGTGCTCCCCCAGGCCGTGCGGCGGGTCGCGCCTCCGCTGCTCAACGACACCGTCGCGCTCCAGAAGGACGTGGGGCTCGTGTCGCTCGCCGGCCCCATCGACGCGGTACGGGCCGCGCAGATCCACACCGCCGAGACCTTCAACTACACGCCGTACATCGTGGCCGGCGTGCTCTTCGTGCTGCTGGCCGCGCCGCTGATCGCGGTCACCGACTGGGTGACGCTCCGCGCCGCCCGGAGGCAGTCGTGAGCGAGCGAGTTGGCGCGGCGGCGTCTGGACGGAGCCGCCCCGCCGACGAAGTCGGGGTTTCGGGGCGGCGGAGGAAGACGTCGCCTTCAGCGCCGCACGAGCG
>Ga0081539_10000544_pt1 | contig 77895 bp, 71 predicted proteins | sample TabmetS4T2R2_FD_71023 | JGI IMG/M metagenome (GOLD analysis project Ga0081539, IMG submission 71023) | Tabebuia heterophylla rhizosphere microbial communities from the University of Puerto Rico - S4T2R2 | ecosystem: Host-associated > Plants > Roots > Rhizosphere ...
ACGTGGTACAATCGCACCCGGCGGCATTCAACCTTGCAGTACGTCAGTCCCGCGCAGTACGAGCAGTTGCAACTCGCTTCGTAGCATTCTTAACCCCGTGTCCACAAAACCGGGTCAAGCCCAGTCAGCTCCGTTCGATCCGTTCAATCCGCGAGAGTCTTTTTCGACGCCGCGACAGCCTATCCGTGATTGTCGAGGGCCCGCTGTCGGCGAAACGCTTCGTCCCAATCGATTTCCGGAGCGACGTCGGTGTCCTCCAGATTCAGGGAAGCCATGGCGCGTTCGACGACCGGAGCACCGATCTGCGGGGGAAGGGCGAGGCCGAACTCGAGCTCCGCGCGCCGGCAGATGCGCTCTTCGTGCGCCCGGTCGCGTCCCTCCTCGCTCACGCCCATCCGGTGCACGCGCGCGTGCATCCCCTCGTGCACGATCGTCGACGCCACCGTCGCCGGCCCGATGTCGCGGCGGGCGAGAAAGGTGAGCTCCACCATGCACGTCCGCTGGGAGGGGAAGTACGCCCCGCGGCACGGGTAGCGCATCACGCGAATCTGCGTGAGGTCACGGCACAGGTGACGCAATCGCCACGGCTGATGTTGTTCAATCAGCGCCAGCGCTTCGTCCAGACGCGCGACGCAGTCCTCGGTCGCGATGTCGGGGCGGGTGTTGTCGACGACGACGGTAAAACCGCGAAGACGGTGCAGTCCGACGTTCTTCTGCAGCCAGCCCTGGAACCAGTCACGCAGTGATGGCACATCCATATAGTAGTGGAGATGAGGTGGCGAGGCGTCCGCTCCTCATGCTACACTCGGTCATGCAGCGTATGGCAGCAGTCGTGGCTGCCGCGGTCGTCTTTGCGGCGCGGGCCGATGCCCAGGCGAACGCGATCGCGGGGGTGGTGAGCGACAACGGCAAGCCCGTCGAGGCGGCGCAGGTGCATGCGGAGCGCTCCGACCGCAGCGTCTCGCGGGACGCGATCACGGACGCGCAGGGACACTTCCGCATCGCGACGCTGCGCGCCGGCGTCTACGTCGTGATCGTGCGGCGGGTCGGCTACCGCTCCGCGGAGCTGCCGGGCGTACGCGTGGCGGATGGACAGACCGTGACGCTCAACGTCTCGCTGACTCAGGCGCCGCGGCAGCTCTCCACCATTCAGGTGGTCACGTCGCCCACGTCCATCGACGCGACGACGCCCGAGCTGACCATGCGACTGGACCGGACGTACACCGCGCTGCTGCCGAGTGCGCGCGAGGCGTCGAGTCTCATCGCGCTGGTCCCGGGCGCGCGCAAGGACCAGCTGTGGGGTGGGGCACCCGGCGTCTCGAACGATTATCAGATCGACGGCGTATCGATGAATCACCCGGGCGTCGGCGGCGACTTTCTTTCGCTGAGCGTCGACTGGATCGACGCGCTGGACGTGCGCGGGCTCGGCGCGGGGGCGGAGCACGGCAACTTCCAGGGCGGGATCATCAACGCGATCACGAAGACCGGCGGCAACGCGCCGCAGTATGCGGTCCGGACCAATTACGAGTCGGCGCGTCTCACGGCCTCGAACTTCAACGCCAACGAGCAGGGCGTCGAACAGGCGGGGCGACGCGAGGTCGCGGGCGAGGCACTCGGGCCGATCTCGCGGGACCGGTTGTTCTACTTCGTCGCCGGCCAGATGGTCAGCCGCGACATGCGCTCGCCGAACCTCACCACGCCCGCGAGCGATTTCCAGAGCACGCTCGAGGAACATCTCGACGCGCGCGGGATCGCCAAGCTCACCTGGCTGCCCGCGGTCGGCCAGCGCGTCGATCTGCTCGGCGGCTGGTTCGCCGCGAACGCGAACCATGCCGGGATCAACGGCGTGGACGATCCGACGGCGACGGTTCGCGTGCGGCAGCCGACGACGTTCTACGGTCTGACGTGGAACAACACGATCGATCCGCGCAACGTCCTCGACGCACGCATCGCCGGGTTCGTGTCGAGCAGCGCGAGCACGAGCTACGACGGACCCGACGTGCCGGCGGTGCAGAGCTTCAAGATCGGACGCACGCCGACGTATCAGAACGCGATCTTCGACGAGCGACGCGAGCCCGCGAGCATCGCGGCCACGCTGCAGTGGCGCACGCTCCAGGACATCGCGGGATCGGAGCACGCCTTCGTGGCGGGCGCCGAGGTGTCGCGCGGACGCTGGCGCAACACGAAGACGCGCAACGGCGGCATGACGTGGCGGCCCTTCACGGCCGGGGTACCGAACTTCGATCCGTTCAAGGCCACCACCTGGCAGACCATCGGCAGCGACTGGGGCGGCGAGGTCCACCTGGACAGCGACGTCGCCAGCGAAGCGCTGTACCTGCAGGACTATTTCTCTCTCGGCTCTCGCGTCACCGTTACGCCAGGCGTACGATACGGCTCCTGGGCCGGTTACATCCATCCGCAGTGCTCGGCCGCGGCCGCGTTGACCACGCCGTGCTACCGCTTCGAGGCCGTGCACGCCACGGGTGTCGACCCGCGCATCGGCGCGGTGTGGGACGTGACCGGTCGCAACACGCTCGCGATCAAGGCCCACTGGGGCCGGTATCACCAGGGGATGTATTCGCTGTTCTTCGACCGCGCGCGGTTCGCGAACGTGTACACGAACAGCCGCTTCTACGTCGCGGGGCCGGCGATCATCGATTCACGGCGAACGTATACCGCCGCCGAACGCGACGCGCCGGGCTCGGGATTCTCGACGACCTTCCAGGAGAAGGTCCAGGACGAGTCCGGACGCGTCGAGAACTACAGGCAGCCGTACGTCGACCAGACGGTGCTCGGAATCGAGAAGAGCATCGGTGGGAAGTGGAAGGCGGAAGCGGTGTATACGAATCGCCGCAACGGCGACATCGTCGGCCTGATCGACCGCAACATCGCGACGAACTATTCGCCGGTGTTCAATACGTCGGTCAACCACCGCTTCGCCGCGGGGCGTGTGCTCGACGCGCATGGCGACCCGCTGGTCATCCCGGTCCTCTACGTCGCGAACCGCGATCTGATCGACGTGCTGGCCCGGCGCCTCGCGTTCAACAATCCGGGCAGCGTAGCCGGATACGACACGTCGTTCCTGCGGACGCTCACATGGAATCCGGACGTCGTGCTGACCACGATCCCGCAGGCGAGGCGGCACTACCAGCAGCTGACACTGATGCTGCGTTCGTATCAGGCGTCGTGGCGCGGCGAAGGATCGGTGTCGTTCGCGCGGCTGGAGGGCAACGTTCCCGGCGTGACGGGGTACGGCACGACCGGCTCGGAGTTCAGCGCCGGCCCGTTCGTGCGACGCAACGAGGCGATCAACTCGTCGGGCTTTCTCCCCGACGCGCACGAGCTCGAAGGAAAAGTGTGGGCGACCGTACGCCTTCCGTACGCGATGCAGGGCGGAGCGATGTACACCCACATCCTCGGCGAGCGCTTCGCGCCGACCTTCGAGTTCCTGAACCGCTATGCGTACACGGACAGCACGGGCAAGATGCTGCCCGACCCTCTGTTCCTGCACATCTACGGCCAGTCGCTGTTCGTGGAACCGCGCGGCGCACGGCGCTACGCGAGCCGCGACCTCGTGGATCTGCACTGGGAGTGGCGCACGGCGCGCCGCGCGACCATCACCGCCGACCTGTTCAACGCCTTCGGCGCCAATGCGCTCACGAGCATCAACACGAACATCGGCGACCAGGACGCCAACGACCCGACGTCCGTCTTCGGCGCCGCGCGCCTCCGCGTCGCCCCGCGTACGCTGCGCGTCGGCTTGCGCATCGATTAGTGAGATTCTCGGGGGAAACGGCGAGAAAGAGCGCTGAAACGGCAGGACACAACTTTCTTGGTGTGCCCTCAACCAGGATTTTCTCACGCCTTTGCCAGGGCCTTCTTGCAGTTTCCCCCGAGAACCGCCGCGATCTTCACGAACAGAGTTGTCATCTCTGCCGCGAAGATGTTAGTTGAACGAATGCGTAGAGTCCTTCCGCTCGCCGCGGTGCTGATCGCCGCGGCGACAACTGAACTGGTCTCACAGGACTGGCGAGCCGTCGACGCCGCCATCGGACGGCCCGGTGTCGACCAGCCTGGCGGCGTACGCCGCTACAACTTTCCACGCCCGGATCTGCGCGTCGTTGCCGCCGGGGTGCAAGTGAAGCCGACGCTTGCGCTGGGCGGCTGGGCCGCGTTCAAGCGCGTGCCCGGCGCGATCCACGGCGACGTCGCGATGATGATGGGCGATCTCGTGCTCACGGAAGCCGAGCTCGCGCCCGTGATTCTGCGGCTGCAGCAGGGCGGCATCGAGCAGACCGCGATCCATCATCACCTGGTTCGCGAGGCGCCGCGCGTCCTGTACGTGCACATCCACGCGATGGACGAGCCGGTGCGGCTCGCCGAGACCCTTCGCGCGGCCGTCGCGCTCACGCGCATCCCCGCGCCCACGACCGCGCGTCCGCCCGCGACCCCGTCCGCGCTCGACCTCGACACGGCGGCGATCACCCGCGCGCTCGGCTTCGCGGGTCGTGAGAACGGCGGCGTCTACCAGGTGAGCATTCCGCGCGCCGAAACGATTCGCGAGAGCACGTTCGAGATTCCCGCCAGCATGGGCCTCGGCACTGCGATCAACTTTCAGCCCACGGGCAATGGCCGCGCGGCGATCGCGGGTGACTTCGTGATGACCGCCACCGAGGTGAATCCCGTGATTCGCGCGCTGCGCGAGAACGGCATCGAGACGATCAGTCTGCACAACCATCTGCTTGCCGAAGAGCCGCGCCTCTTCTTCATGCATTTCTGGGCGAACGACGACGCGGTGAAGCTCGCGCGGGGTCTCCGCGCCGGCTTGGACAAGACGAACGTCAGGCGTTGAATGTCCTTACTGTCATTCTGAGCCCGCGCAGCGGGCGAAGAATCTACTGTAGGCGGAGTAGATCCTTCGCTTCGCTCAGGATGACAGCAAGGTTTAGAAGCGGAAGCCGAACATGATCGGCGGCGCTTTGCTGGGCGAGGCGCCGCCGCGTGACGGCAGCGGCATGCGCAATTCACCGAACGCCGGCACGCCGAACACGCGGACGTTGAAACCTGCTCCCCAGATGAGCGCCGGGTCGACGTCGTGTGACCTGAAGGGAACGCGATCGACGGCGTAGCCGCTGTCGGTCAACTGGAGGCGCCCGAAGCCCAGCGTGCGCGTCGAGTACAGCGCGGCGCCGCCGAAGACGTATGGCTGCAGCCGCCGCGTGCGCGCAAACGTGCGGATGCCGAGCGCCTGGAGGCCGAAGACGCGCTCCTCGCCGCAGTAGCCGTTGCAGTTGAGTGCGTCGTCGAATCCATACTGGTTGAACCAGTACTCGCTCGCGAGCCGCCACGTGACGCTCGAGCTGGCGGGCTTGACCTCGACGCCGAGGAGGTAGACCGGCACCGCATGGTTGCCGTGGGACGCGATCGGACCAGCCCCGAGGATCATCTGTGTCAGCGTCCGCGACCGTTCCTGCGCCGCCAGGCTCCACGGCAGGGAGACGACGACAATCAGCGCGACTACTCGATACCGCGTGCTCATATCAGGCACCCTCCGGAATGTGGGCCATCCCGTGAGACGCCCGAGCACCCCGGACTTACACACTACCTCCGGGGCGGCTGCCACGGCGGCACCGCCGCCAGAATCGGCGCGACGTTCGCGAGCGTCGCGTTCGGCCACATCGACGGGACGCCACGGATGAAGGTCACGAGGCCGTCGATCGGGGATCGCACCTCGCCGGTGGGCCGCCCTAGGTAGTCGGTGGTGCGGCCCAGCAGATCGCCTTTCCGCACGTGTGCGTCGCGAGCGACGGCGGCGAACCACATGCCGCCGGAGTCGGCGGCGATGCGGCTGCCCGCGCCATCGAGCCAGACGATGCTTGCGGGGCGGCGCGGCGCGCGGTCCAGCATGCCCAGGAAACCGAGCACGTTGAGGGACCCCGTGACGAGCCGCTCGACGTCGTCCTCCAGCACGAGCCCACTGCGTCCAGCTTCGGCGACGAGGACGGTCTTGCCGCGGACGAGCGCCTGCGTCGACAGCGAGCGCGCCGGCCCGTTCGGGTCGATGTCGCTGACGATGATGTGGTCGAGGCCGAACGCGATGGCGAGTGCACGTCCCGCGGAGTCCTGCGCGGCGCGCCCGCCGCGGAACCAGTAGCTGTACGGGCGCAGGTCCTCGTCGAGATCGCCGCCGTGCAGATCGACGACGACGTCGGCGCGATCCACGACGTTTCGCGTCATGGCGAACAGCGCCCGCTGCGACTGCGTGCCGGCGGAGTCACCGGGATACTCGCGATTCATGCCCTTGCGATCGACGGGATTGATGTGCGGCGTCATCTGCTCGATCGACGCGATGTTCAGGATCGGCACGACGATGACGGTGCCCGCGAGGCGCTGCGCGGGAATGCGCGGGATCAGGCGCTGCATCGCGACGATGGATGCGTACTCCGTTCCGTGGCTCCCCGCGACGAAGGCCACGGTCTTTCCGGGGCGCGTGCCGTGGATGACGGCGACCGGAATCCTGAGACCGGAGTCCCCGCCCGCGGGAACGACGATCGCGCCGTACGCGGTCTGTCCGCGCGCCGCGGACGCGGTGCCGACGGTGAAGGAGGCGCGCGGGTCCTGCTGCAGGAGCGCGACGAGAAGAAGGGCTGCATGGGTCATTTTCGTTTTCCTTTGACAGCTCGAAGTTCGTACGCGTCCTTCACAAGCTCGGTCACCTCGCGCCAGTTGACGCGCCCGTCGAGGCGGACACCGACCCAGCCGACGGTGCCGACGTACGGGGGCACGAAGAAGCGCTTTGGCTTTGCCTGCACCATGAGGCTCTGGTTCACTGGCGTGGACATCAGCCAGATCGAATGCTGTCCGGCGCCGTGATGGTTGGTCGCGCTCGCGTACATCGCGAAGATCTTGTTCTCCACGCGAAAGGTCGGCTCGCCCCACGCCTCGACCTCCTGCGTATCGGGCAGCGCGCGGCAGATCTTGCGGATGCGGCTGAGCGGGGACGGCGGCACGAAACCAAAATGCAGGGGCTCGGGGCTGGCATGCCAGCCGTACATCAATGGTATTGCGACCGCGCCGCGCTCCCTGCGCCGTACGGGAACGTGTGGAGAGGTTGGAAAGGTTCAGGCGCTTGCCGCCTGATGTCGCATCGTGGTTGACACACGCAAAATCATATAATATGATTCACCGCATGACATCCAAACCTCGGCGAATCACGGTAACCGAGGCGGCGCGGAACTTCGCTGATATCGTCAATCGCGCCTTTTATCGGCATGAGACCACCATTCTCCTTAAGAACGGCGTCCCCGTAGCGCACATCGCGCCAGCCACGCCGAGCGGGCTGACCGCGAACGAGGCGCTCGGGCGCTGGAAGCTCATTCCCCGGCTGGGCCGAGACGAGGCGACGGCCCTCGCGCACGACGTTGATTCGGGACGTGCGGCGCTGCCTGCGCTCCGCTCGCCGTGGGACTGATTCTCGATTCGTCCGTCTTGATCGGCGCCGAAAGAGAGACGTTCGACCTCGCGGGCCTGCTCGAATCGCGCGCGGAGGATACCGTCGCCATTGCTGCCATCACAGCGTCGGAGCTCCTGCACGGAGTCGAGCGCGCACGCGATGCTGCGTCGAGGGCAAGGCGCAGCCAGACGATCGAAGGCCTGCTCGCCGGCTTTATCACGCTGCCCTTCGGCCTTGCGGAAGCGCGCGTTCATGCCCGGCTTTGGGCGACGCTCGCGAAAAAAGGGCGAATCATCGGCGCACACGATCTCCTCGTGGCCGCAACGGCGATCACGGCCGACAGCGACGTGGCGACTCTGAATCAGAAGGAATTCAAGCGAATACCAAGTCTGCGGCTGACGCCCATCGCCACTTTCGTCAGACGCTGAGGCGTAGGACGACCCTGGACACAGGGAGCACGTCATTGGAACACGTCGCTCCGGATCCGGTACTATCTGGGGTCGGCACCCGAGGGATGGATGCGGAGCGCTGGTCTCGTCGCGATCGCCATTGTCGCCGCATGTCATGGGAAACCACGCACGACGCCCACGCCAGCCGGTGACCTCATGGGCACGTACAGGTTTGCGCGCGAGGGCAAGACACTCGGTCACAGCTGGCGACTTCGATCCGAGCTGACGCTCGCCGCGCCGGATACGTACTACCTCGATCAGTACATCACGACGGATGAACAGGACCATGAGGAATCCGAGACCGGCACGTTCCGCGTCGAGGGCGACAAGCTCGTGCTGCGAAGCCGGAAGAACGAATCGAGCGACTTCACGATTCGCGGCGACTCCCTGGTCGCGAAGCTCGATTGGCCGGGACGCTGGTTCTCCGGCAAGGTCGGTGGAGCGCGCGTATTCGTGAAAATCGCGGGGCGGTAGAAACGGATCAGCCGCGCCCGAGCGTCAACAGCGTCTGCCCGCGCCCTCAGGGTTTTCTCCGCCAAGGCGGTGCTCGCTCTCGCTGGCAGTGAATTCCAGATTTCCAGCGGACCGGGGCTCGGCACGCGCGTCGTCGCGCGCGTCCCGGAGGCGGAGGGCACGAAGACAGCATGACCGTAGACATCATTCGTGTCGTCCTCGCGGACGACCATGCCGTCGTGAGAGCGGGACTCAAGGCCGTGCTTGGCGCCCCAAGGACATCCAGGTCATCGGAGAAGTGAGCAACGGCCGTGACGCGGTGGCGATGGTGCAGCGCATGAACCCCGACGTGCTCGTGATGGATCTGTCCATGCAGCCCATGGATGGCGCCGAGGCGACGAAGCAGCTCGCGGCGGCCGGAGTGAGCACGCGCATTCTCATCCTCACGATGCACTCGCCTGACGAAGCGCTCATCCCGCTACTCGAGGCCGGCGCGAGCGGCTTTCTCGAGAAGAGCGCGGCGGACCGCGAGCTCGTGGACGCCGTGCGCGCAGTGGCGCACGGGGACACCTACATCCAGACATCTGCGGCGCGTGTGCTCGCCGGCGGCATCCGCAAGCGCGGCGAGCACTCGGACGAGCGCGGCAAGCCCGGCAACGCGAGGGACCTGCAGTGCCGATTCAACTGCAGATTCCTCGCCTCGCCCGAAGGACCCGAACCGGACGCGCACAGGCGTCTGCGCTTCGTCCGTTTTAGCGCGCCCTTGCTCGCGGCGACTCGCCCCCTTCCTCGTACCACTCCTCGAGCTTGCGCGCCGCGAGGTCCCGGCCGCCGAGACCGAACGCGAGGCCGCCCGCCAGCGCGAGTGCCGCGACGGCGCCGGTGAACAGCGTGTTGACCAGCATCTGTCCGATACCCACCTGATTCACGGCGATGACGACGGCAAAGACCCAGACCGCCGTCTTGGCGACGTTCGCCAGCGTATCAGGATTCTTGAATCCCGCTTCGGACGTCGTGCCGCGTACGAGATCGCCCAGGGCACGCGCTCCGATCCCCGCGAGCACCAGCACCGCGAGTGCGACGACGAGGTTCGGAAGCCAGATCAGGAACTGCCGGAGCACGTCCGATATCGCCGGCAGGCCCAGCGCGTCGAACGCGATGAGAAGGACCACGAACCGGATGATCCAGCGAACGGCACCGGCCACGAGCGCGGCGCCATCCAGGCCGGCGCGCATGCGGGAGAGAAAGTCGGAGACGCCGATGCGTGCGAGGACGTCGTTGAAGCGAATCGCGCGCAGCACCGTCGCGACGATCTTCGACAGTACCGCGGATACGATCCAGCCGACGAGAAGAATGACGATGAACGCAAGCAGGCGGGGAAGCCAGGCAAGCGTCGCCCCGATGGCCTGGCCGAATGACTGCTTGATCGACTGACCGATCGAGGTGGTGGTCGAAACGACCGTGGTCTGTTGCAGCATACGCGGACGCCTCCGGATCGCGGGTAAGAGGAGACCTGCGATAACGGTAGGGTCTGGTACGCAGGAACGGGGCCGCGCCGCCGAATACTTTCGGGCTCGCGAACGGGTGCGAGTGCGGTCGTCGCCCGAGCCCATTCGCTTGCTCAAGGGCTCGGAATGACAACACGGTTTGGAGCCGATAATATCGGAATCATGCCCCGAATTGCGGCTGCTTTTTTTCTTGTGACCCTGCTCACCTCGCGCGGCGGCGCGCAGGTGCGAGAGCGCGTGCGACCGAACGACAACCGCGCGCGTGCGGGACTCTTCTCGGGGACGGTGCTGGCGTTGCGCATGGAGGCGCGTCTCGCCGAGTGGCACCCTGACGGCGAGGACCGTCCCGGAGCGGTCGTTCCCGTGTTCGCGGAGATCGGGCGGCAGGCGTCGATCCCCGGCCCGCTGATCCGCGTGCCCGCCGGCAGCGAAGTCATTACCGTCGTTCGCAACGCCGTACCGAACACGATCCTCACCCTGCACGGCCTGCACGCACGACCCGTCGTCGGCGCGGCGTTCAACGACAGCGTGCAACTCACTTACGGCCAGATCCAGACGCTCCGCTTTCGTCTCGACCGGCCGGGGACGTACTACTACTGGGGCACGACGACCGGTGCGTCGTTCGGCAATCGCACGCACGACGACGCGCAGCTCAATGGCGCGATCGTCGTCGACGAAAAGGACGAGCGCGCGCCGAAGGATCGCATCCTGATGATCGGCATGTGGGCGGACACGGCCGCGAGCGAGCTGACACGGCATCGCACGCGGCAGCTGTTCGTCATGAATGGCCGCGCGTGGCCGAACGCAGATCGTCTGCAGTACGAGAAGGGCGAGCTCGTACAGTGGCGCGTGATCAATGCGACGGCAGACGTGCACGCGATGCATCTGCATGGCTTCAACTTTCGCGTGCGGCGCCGCGGCGACGGCAAGGCCGACACCGTCTTCGGCGCAAAGGGCGACTACGTCAACACCGAACGCATGGTGCCGGGCGAGGCCATGTTGATCGCGTGGAATGCCGATCGTCTCGGCAACTGGCTGTTCCACTGCCAGATCCCGGGCCACAGCGCGCAGCGCGGTCCGCTCGGATATCCATTGCAGCAGTCGCTCGCGCAGGCGGGCGAGCTGCGGACGGCGACCGCGGGACTCGGCGGATTGATCAGCGGCGTCGAGGTGAAGCGCGCGGAGGACGATACGTCCGCCGTGGTACCGGGGACGGCCGCGCCGCCAACGCCGATTTCGACGACCAACGCCCGTCGCCTGCGGATGCTGCTGCGCCAGAACATCGGGTCGACACCAGCGCGGCCACTCTATGGCGTCGCCTTCGCGGATCGCTCGGCCGCGCTGCCCGAGCCTCCGGAAGAGACGGGACAGCGCGTGGGTCCGACACTCGTGCTGAATCGGGAGGAGCCCGTAAGCATCACCGTGCTGAACCGCATCGGAGAGCCGACGTCGATCCACTGGCACGGCATCGGACTCGAGAGCTACTTCGACGGCGTTCCCGGCTTCAGCGGGGTGCGGCCACAGGTCGCGCCGGCCATCGCGCCCGCCGATTCATTCGAGTACCAGTTCACACCGTCGCGTGCGGGCACGTTCATCTACCACTCGCACGTCAACGAACCGCGGCAGATCCGCGGCGGCGTGGCGGGCGTCGCCATCGTCGCCGAACGCGGGCGCTACGACGCGACGAAGGACATCGCGATCGTGCTTTCGTCGCCAAGCGACTCGCTGGATGAAGAGCGCGCGGTGCTGATCAACGGCGCCATGCAGCCGACGGCGCTTCAGGTGCGGCGCGGCGTCGCGACGCGCCTCCGTTTCGCGAACATCACCACCGGGCGCCCCGAGCTTCGGGTGGAGCTGCATCAGAGCGTGGGCGCCGACACCGCGACCGCGATGTGGAGGCCGATCGCACGCGCCGGCATGGACATCCCGGTGGCGGAGCGCACCCTGCGTCCCGCGCGCCAGATCCTGACGATCGGCGAGACCGCCGACTTCGAGCTCACGGCCGCGCGGCCGGGCGAGTACCGGCTCGAGGTGAAGACGCCGATGGGGGTTGTGCTCGGAGCGATGACAGTACGCGTCCAGTAAGACGAACTACAACAGCGGGAATGGGGAACGGGGACAACTAAGACTGCGGGAACGGGGAACCGGGAACAGGGAACAGGGAACAGGGATAACGAAGACGGCGGGAACAGAGAAACACGGCGGGAACGGGGAACAGGTCCGTTCCCGATTCCTGTTCCCTGTTCCCGATGTGTCGTCCCGTTCCCGCCTTTTTGGTTGTCCCCGTTCCCCGTTCCCCGTTCCCGCAGTCTTTTCGTCCATCTACCTCAACACCAGATATCGCTCGAACCACTCGAAGATCCGCTGCCAGTAATCCGTCGCGTTCGCGGCGTTCCACGTGCCGGGATGATGGTCCTCGCCCTCGTACCGCACGAACATCGTCTCGCGCCCCAGGCGCCGCAGCGCCACGAAGGTCTCCGCGCCGCGCGCCGGATTCACGGTGCGGTCCGCGCCCCCGTGCAGCAGCAGCACCGGCGTTCGGACGCGATCGAGGAAGAAGAAGGGCGAGTTGTCGATGTACCGGTTGCGGAACTCCCAGGGGCTTCCGCCCATCCTCCCGACGTCGCGCTCGGCCCACGTGACACCGACGGCGCTGCCGTCCTCGCGCATCTCCCCGTACTGCGTGATCAGATTGCTGAAGCCGCCGCTGCTGACCGCCGCCTTGAAGCGGTTCGTCTGCACCAGGATCGCGAGCACGGAATACCCACCGTAGCTGTGCCCCATGATCGCGAGGCGCGTCGGATCCACGAGCCCCATCGCAATCACGCTGTCGATCGCCGGCAGTATGTCAGCGGCGAGATCGTTGAGCGGGGAACCGACGCGCAGCGGCGCGTCCGGAAGGAGCACGCCATACCCGCGCGTCGCCAGCAGATGGAAGTTGTTGATGCCGGGCATCAGCCCGAAATGGTTGAGCGTGTTGGACAGTCGCATCCCTCCGTAGACGTTCACGACGAGAGGGAAGCGCCGCCCCGGCTCGTAATTCGACGGCATCAGGAGCGCGCCGCGCAGCACCTCGCCCTGGGGCCCCGTCCACTGCAGGAGCTTCGCGCCGCCGAGTGGCATGCGCGTGATCTGGGGATTGAGATTCGTGATGCGGGTGGAGTGCGTGAGCGCGTCCTGCGTGATCATGATCTCGGCGGGACGATCGGCGCGCTCCGCCACGTACGCGATCACCCTGCCGTCCGCGGACACGTCCACGCTGAAGGGGAGCGCCGTCCCCGCGAACGCTGTTTCTTCGTCGAGTCTGGCGGTCAGCGCTCCGGTCGCGAGGTCGAACATCCGAAAGCCGAATGCCTTCGCGACCGGATCGGTTACCGCAAGCGCGACGCTGCGTCGCGTCAGGCGCTGTGCGTCTGCCGGCGCGACGACGTCGACGATGCGACGATCCGCGACGGCCGCCGCGACGCTCGCGGCGCCGGTCGCAGTGGAGACCCGCCACAGCGTGTCGCCCGAGACGGCGAGCAGGGCGTCATCGCTGGCCCACAGGGGCGCGCGATATGGTGCGGCGAACCGCCGGTCGCCCGCGTCGAGGCGGCGAATGTCGCCACCCTCGCGCGACACCGTGTGCAGCGAACCGTTGGACTCGAACGCGAGCGCGCGGCTCGTGGGTGACCAGGAGAATCCCATGCCATACTCCTGTACCATGCGTGGCGCGACGAGCCGCGGCGGCTGCCGTCCCTCGGTATCGACGACGAACAGGTCGTAGTTGTCGAAGACGAGCGCCCCCGTGCCGCCGTCGGGCTGGCGCGTCGTGAACGCGAGTCGCGAGCCGTCCGGCGACCACTGCCAGCCCATGACACGCACGCGCGATGCGACGCGTCTGACGCGGCCGGTGGCGACGTCGACGATCGCGAGGTCGGCGAGCTCCGCGTTGAGGAAGGAGCGTGCGCTGTCGAGGCTCGGCGCGCGGTCCGCCGCCGACGCCACGCTCGTGTCGCGCGATGCCGACGCCGTGGCGTCGAACACCGTGGCGCTGACAGCGGCGTCGTCCACGCGCACGCGCGAGGTCGATGCTGTCGATGTCGGCGGCAGCAGTCGATCGAGCTGCGTCCGAGTCATTCCGGCGGGCGACAGCTTGACGGCGATGCGGCGGCCATTGGGCGACCAGCGGATGCCCTCGAAGCCGAAGAAGGCGCGCACCGGCTCGCTCGAGACGCGCCGCGCACTGCGCCGCGTTCGATCCCACACCCAGAGCCGAACCTGTCCGTCGCGGTCGGAGAAGAATGCGAGCGTGCGACCGTCCGGGGACCACGTCGGCGCCCAGCTCGCGCCCGCGCCGGAGGTCACGGCGGTCATCCTCGTCGTGAGCACTTCGGTGACGTAGATGTCCGTGCCGCGCTGTCCACGCGGCACGCCGGTCGCGCTGAAATACTGCGTCCCGCTCGTGGACGCGGTGCGCAACGGATTCTGCAGCGTGAACGCGATCCACTTTCCGTCCGGAGAGAGATCGACCTGCACGAGGTCGGGAAAGCGTTTGATCGCGAGCACGTCGCGCACCTGGAGCGGTGCCTGCGCCGCGCCGGCGGCGGGCGTCACCAGGGACAGCGCCACCGCCAGGCGAAACGCGCGAAGGGGGAACATTGGTCGAAATCCTACCAATCCCCGGGTAGCCTCGCTACGGCACGCTCAGCGGAGAACGTCGAGCACCGCGCTGCCGACCCGGTCCCTCAGCGTCGCGGCGTATTCGCCGCGGACGCGGCGCTTCACGGAGTCCGGCTCGAGGCGCGTTCCGGCGGCGTCGAGCGCCGCACTGAGCCCCGCGAGCTGCGCCGAGTCGCGCAGCATGAAGACGCGCATGTGGGTGTACGGGGACAGCGTGTCGCGCACGACCATGGTCGTCACGCGAATGAACGCGCCGTGCCGCTGCGCGTCGGCATCGATCGGCTCGGCCACTTCCTTTATGTAGCGGTTGTACTCGTCGAGCTTTCCCGGCCGTGCCTTCCAGTAGAACACCTGCGCGAGCCTGACGTCGGCGTCGGCAGGAACGCCGCCGGTCCGCATCGCCGGGTGGCATCCGAAGAGCGCTACGGCGCACAGCCCGGTCACAACTACAGCTCTTTGCATCACGCCTCCTCGTGCGAGTTCCAGCAAACGGCTGCCTATGGCCGCCTGATTCTCAGCGCGCGCGCGGCGCGATCGGCAGTACGATATGCGACGGATACGTCGCGCTGTGGTAGACGGTGTTGTCCGCCGACACCGCGCGGCGGTTCCGGCCCAGCGGCTCGCCGGTGTTCGGGTTCACGTCGAAGCGCGGAAAGTTGCTGCTCGAGATGTCGACGCGAATGCGGTGCCCCTTCTTGAACACGTTTGCCGTTGGGAACGGCTCGATCGTGAACTCATACACCTTGCCGGGCGTGAGCAGCTCGGCGTGATCGCGCGTCGCGCGATAGCGGCCGCGCACGATGGCGTCGGTGAGATTGAGATCGAAGCCCTGCGGATAATCGACGCTCGGCGGATAGACGTCCACCAGCTTCGCCGTGAAATCGGTGTCGTGCGCCGACGACGATGCGTACACGTGGACGACGATCGGTCCGACAACCTCGACGTCTTCCGCGAGCGGCTCCGTCTGAAAGACGAGAACGTCCGGGCGCGCGCTGAGCCGCAGATATGGCGGCCGCGATGGCGGAAACCGCGGGTCCTCGCGCTGATCGTACCCGCCGTCGCCGAGACGCGCCGAGATCCCACCGCCGATGCTCGGCACCGGATCGCGAGGATCGAAGGTGTAGGTGGTGGATGCCGCGCCGGCTGTGGGCTTGCGCGGATCGAGCGTACCGTCCGCGTGAAAGTAGTACGGCACGTACCGCGTCCCGGGGAGCGGCCACTCCTGCGCATCGCGCCAGTATCCGCCGTGGAAGAGACGGTTGTCCGCGTCCTTGTGGCCGTCGCCGGTACCCATGACGAACAGGCGGACCGGCGCGGCGCGCTCGGCGTCCGTCGGCGTTCCCTTCAGAAAGCGATCGAACCAGCGGAGATGCCAGTCGGCGTCGAAGTCGGAGATCGCGGCGGCCGGTCCGAACGACACGTCCCCTGCGTACGGACGCGTGTTGCCGTGATGCGTCCACGGTCCGACGAGGATGCGCTGGGGCGCTCTCTTGAGCTTCCTCAGCTCCGTGAAGTTTCGGAACGTGCCGGCGGTGTAGATGTCGTACCATCCGCCGACATGGATCATCGGAATGTCCGAGGTCTGGGCGTAGTACTCCTCCCAGTTCATCCCGATGCGCTTCCAGTACGGTCCGTAATCCGCGGTGTTCTGCTCGTCGATGTAATAGGCCTCGTACTCGGGCGCGACGGACAACGGATTCAACCCTTTGCGAAAGGGCTGCGCGCCGTACCAGTCGGCAACCTTCTCGCGCGCGAGAGCCGCCTTCACGGCGGGTGACGTCGCGTCGGCGTCCGCCTGCTGCCACGCCCAGGTGAGCTGGCGTCCCATCTCGAACGCGCCGCGAAAGCGCACCGAGTGGTCCCACGCATTCGACATCCCGCCCATGTTGAGCACGATCGTCCTGAGCGAGGGGGGATTCAGCTTGGCCGCGTCGGCCTGCGTGTGCGCCGCGTACGACGTGCCCCACATGCCGACCGCGCCGTTCGCGTACGGCTGCCGCGCCAGCCATTCGATGACGTCATAGCCGTCGCTCGCGCCGCGGTCGTCGTACTTCTCGAACTTGCCCTCCGAGCCGTGCCGCCCGCGGATGTCCTGGACGGCCACCACGTACCCGTGGCGCGCGAAGTATTCGGCGTCGCGCTGCTGCTCCGCTTTGCCGTACGGGGTGCGATGTAGCAGCACGGGAAGCCGCTCGGTGACTGCCACGCCGTTCCGCGCGGGGCGGTAGATGTCCGTCGCGAGTCGCACGCCGTCGCGCGTTGGGATCATGACGTCCCTGGTGACGGAAACATCGGGGAAGGGCGCCGGCTGCGCGACGAGGCCGCGGGTGGCTGCGACCACGCACGTCAGGAGCGCGCAACAGGCGTGGCGTGCGTGCATCGGCGCTACGATGACGCCTGAAGTGGCGGCGCGCCGAGGACGCGCTCGCGTCGTGCCGCGCGCAGCAATCCGATCGCCGTGTACACCACGACCGCGATCACCAGCCACCGTACCGCGGTCAGTGGCAGCGACTTGACGATGAACGCCGCGAGGAAAACGGCGGGGATGCTCCCGATCGCGAGACCGAGCGACGCCCGCAGATCGTAACGGTTCACGCGGATGAACCTGGCGCTGGCGATCGGCATCAAAAACGCGCACGAGCCCATCATGATGGGAAAGGCCGCCGTCGGCGTCAGACCAAGCAGGCTCACGAGAATGAGACAGGGGGCGTAGAGACCGATGCCGAGTGTCATGAGCGCGCCGAGCAGGAAGTTGCCGAGGACTGCCACGGCGAGCTTCGGGCCCGTCAGCGCGAGCGCGACGCCGCCACCCGGCAGCACCTCGAGGATCGTTCCCAGCATGATGGCAGCGGCCACCAGGAGCGCGGTGCCCATCCCGACCTGAATTCGTGGACGCGACCAGCCCGCTACGACGCCGGCGCCGAGCCACGCACCCAGCACCGACGCCGCGATCATGAGAATCAGCGTACGCGAGTCGACAGGGATGAGTCTCGTGTAGATGTACGCCTGCACGACGGTCGGGAGCGTGATGCCGACGTTCAGCGTTCCCGGGATCAGCTCGTCGCGCACGAGCCGCCACTGTCGAAAGATCGACGTGGTCGTCGCGAAGGATCCGATGCCGAGCGTATCGAAGAAGGCCGTCACGAATCCGGCAGCGGCCGCCTCCTTCGACGGAGCGGGACGCGCGCCGTCCGGATGAGCGCGGATGCCGCGCCACAGACACCAGAGGTAGAACGCCGTGAACAGCGCGAGCGCAATGAACAGGTCGGTTTTGGCGTCGCCGAATATGCGTTTCATGGCGACCAAAAATGCCGAGGCGGCCGAAAATCGTCGAGCAAGTCACGGGAATTTCACGCCGCCAGGTGATTCGGGTCCCGAATCTGCGACAATACGCGGTGAAAACCTTCGTTGAGACCCTCCTACTGCCGATGCCTGTACCACCGAAACGCGTCGAGAGTCTGAAAGCCGAGATCGCGGCGCGCCTGCGTGGCGTCTGCGAGAACTGGCCGCCGGAAATGTTCGACGAGATGGTGCAGCGGGTGGCCGAGGTCACGGCCAAATACGAGGGCATTCCGCTGCCCAGTGTGTACGACCGACGCGATACGGATCGCATCGTCGAGGACCTGCGTGACGCGCTCGAGCGGGACGAGAACACTCCGGGACCGACCGACGACACGAGCCGCGACTGAGCCCGTACCGGCGGTGGAGCGCTCCAGCCTGCCGTTAGGGCTCCTGCCAGAGCGCGAAGCTGGAGATGCGATCGTCGGGAGCGAGCCCGAGCTGGAGCCGGCGCTTGCCCGTGGCGAACTGTAGCTCGTAAATGTACAGCCGGTCATCGCCGAGCTCGCGGCGCTCGAGCAATGCGACGGACTGTGGGGCTCCCAGCTTCTTCAACTGCTCCTCGTAAAACTTCGCCGCATTGGGAAAGAATCCGGCGCGTACATAAGCGAACTCCGCGGGCGTCAGCTTTCCCTCGCGCACCGTCTCCACCAGACGCCGCACGCGCGCGGTCACCTGCGGCTCACGATCGGCGATGGGTGTGTTTGTCGACGTGATCGCGAGCGCGGGGTTGATGATGGCCGCGATGCCGTCGGCGATGCGACCCGGATTGGCCTGTGCGAGGTTCGCGAGCACGATGATCGACAGCGAATCGTCGATGAAACGTGTCAGCACCGTCTTGAACCCCTGCCACGCGCCGCCGTGCGCCTGCAGCGCGTGTCCGTTGCGGGTCGTGATGCCCCAGCCCATTCCGTACGGGTACGTCCTGCCGCTGTTGAGGTGCACGGGTGTCAGGATCTCCCGCCAGCTCTCCGGCTTGAGGATGGCGCGACGCTCGACGGCGGCGTTCCACGCGAGGAGATCGTGCACGGTGAAGTACAGCGAGCCGTCGGCCGTGGTGTTGAGCAGCGGCGCGACCCAGTCCTGATTTTTCAGCTCGCCCTGCACGAGCTGGTATCCCGCCGCCCGATTCGGCACGATGTCCGCTTCGCTGATGATGCGCGTTTCCGTCATGCCGAGGGGCTTGAACACGCGCTCGGCGAGGACGTCGCCGTAGAACCGGCCGGACACCTTGTGCACGATGAAGCCCAGCAGCGCGTATCCCGTGTTGCTGTAGTTCCAGCGCGAGCCGGCGGGAAACTCCGGCTTTTGCTCGTACGCGAAACGCGCGAGCTGCTCCTCCGTGTAGTCCTTGCGGTAGTCGAAGGTCGACGTGGTGTAGTCCGGGATGCCGGACGTGTGCGTGAGCAGATGCCGCACGGTGATGCCGTTCCAGCTCGGCGGCGCGTCAGGAAAGAACTTCGTGATCGAATCGCTCAGGGACAGCTTGCCGTCTTCGACCTGGAGCATCACGGCCGTCGCGGTGAACATCTTGCCGAGTGACCCCGACTGAAAGACGGTGTGCTCGGTGACGGGCACCATGTGCTCGACGTTGGCGTATCCATAGCCGCGCGCCGTCACCTTGCCATGGTCGACGATGCCGACCGCGACGCCCGGAATCTTTTGACGGGCCATCTCCGCGCGAACGAAGGCGTCGATCGAATCCGACTGCACATTCCTCGTGCTGTCATCCCGAGCGAAGCGAGGGATCTGCAGTTGCCGTCGCAGCGCGCGCCCCGGATGCCGCCCTGTCGTCTTACCGTCCTGGAACACGATCTCGCCATTCACCCACACGGTTTTGATCCCAACAGAGAGCGCGTGTGGGTCCGCGATCGTCGCGCGATCGATCACCGTTACCGGATCGAACAGCGTCAGGTCCGCCGCGTATCCGGGCTGAATCCGACCCCGATCGGAGAGACCGACGTGCGCCGCGGACAGCGCGGTCATCTTGCGGATCGCGTCGGCGAGCGACACGACCTTCTGCTCGCGCACGTAGCGGCCGAGGACGCGCGGAAAGGACCCGAAGCCGCGCGGGTGCGCACCCTCGAGGGCGCCGTCGCTGCAGATGTTCGTGTGCTCCCACCGCATGATCGTCGCGATGTCGCGCTCGTCCATCCCCTTCGCCACCACGCTCTCGTCCGCCTGCCGCGCCTGCGACTCCGCGATGAGCGCCATCAGGGTCGACGCGGGATCGCTGCCGCGCATCTGCGCAATCTCCCCGACGTTCTTCCCTTCGTAGGATTTGTTCAGCGCGAACTCGCCGATCACCAGATCTTCGGGCGCCGCGACCTCTTTCAGGATGAAGTCCGTCTCGGCGCGGTCCGAGAAATTGCGCTTCGGGTACAGCACGGTGAGCGTCGATTGCCACATGGTGTACGGATACACGTCGGCGGTCACGTCGACGCCTTCCTGACGCGCGCGATTCAGCGTGGCGATGAGCCGGTCTCCCTGACCCCACAGGCTGCGCATCGCCAGCTTCATGTGTCCGATCTGCACGGGGATTCGCGCGTCGCGTCCGATGCGAATCAGCTCGTCGAGCGCGGACCAGAAATCGCGGTCCTCGCTTCGGATGTGGCTGATGTACCGGCCGCCCTCGGCGCCCGCGACCCTGGCAAGCTCCAGCACTTCCTCACGCGACGAAAAAATGCCGGGGTCGTACTCGAGCCCCGTCGAAAAACCGAGCGCGCCGCTCGCCATCTCTTCGCGGACGAGATCGCGCATCCGCGCCACTTCCTGCTGCGTCGCGCTACGCTTGAAGTCGTCGCCCATCACGCGCAGTCGAATCGTGCCGTGTCCGACGTATGACGCGACGTTGATCGCGGCCGGTTGTGTGTCGAGGCGCTGAAAGAATTCCGCGAGCGGGAAGTGCGACGAACCATCCTGGCCGGCGACGATCGTCGTGATCCCCTGACTCACCGCGGCGAGGGCGTCGCGCTCCTGAAAAATGCCGTAGTCGTGATGGCTGTGCGTGTCGATGAAGCCTGGCGCGAGCGTCAGCCCCCTGGCGTCGATGACGAGGTCGGCCGGTTCGCGCGCGAGCCCTCCGACCGCGGCGATGCGTCCTTCCACGATCCGGACCGAGGCGGGACGCGCGGCCGCCCCCGTGCCGTCGATGACCGAGGCGTTGACGATGAGCGTTGGGCGCGGCTGCGCGTCCGCAACGGCGCTGATGAAGACGCCGGCGACGATTGCGCGGCAGAGGGAGTTGAATCGCATAGGCGCGCAGAACATGCTGCGCGCGCGCGACACCGGCCAGCCTGGCGAGCTATGCGCTCAGGGACGTGATTGCGGGGGAACGAGCGGAACCGTGTCGCCTCTGGCCGGCAATGTGTCGGGTCGCATCACGCCGCACTGCTGCACGGCGGAGCCCTTCTGCTTCTTTCGCGTCTTCTCGCACAACGCGTTGTCGACGAGGTTGCCGACGAAGCCGCGATCGTCCGGCAGCGCGAGGTTGCTCCCGGGCCTGACGCGGACGGGATATCCGGGGCTGCAGGCGCTGCTTGCGGCTGCGAGGATGACGACAAAAAGGGTCTGCCGCGCTCTCATGGCACCGCGGTATAGCGATTGGGGTGCCAGGTCCTGCCGGTGCGCATGTCCGTGCAGGAAACAGACTTCGCGTTCTGGCGACGCTGACCACTGTCGCTGGCCGTGGACGGTGGTGTCGCGCGGTGACACGCAGCCGAGTCCGTATACTCCAGGAGAGTTCGCGTGACGGACTCGCGCTGCCACACGGTTTCATCCGCGAGAGCACTTCCATGCACGTATCCGCCGTGCGACAATTGGGTCGCGATTACGTAGTCCCTCGCCCTACCTGACCAAGTCAACGGAGACTGGAGATGCTGAAGCGCCTCGTGACGTGTGCTGCAAGTGTGAGTGTGTTTGTCGTCGGCTGTGAATCGGACAAGAGCATCACCGAGCCCAAGCCCTCGACCGCGCTCGTGCGCTTCATCAACGCGACCCAGAAGGATACCATCGACGTCGCGACCGGCGGCAACGTCGCCACGGCGAATGCCGGTCTCGCTTTCGGCACATCCACGGGCTGCCTGACTGTCGCCGCGACAAGTCCTCAGATCTCCTTCCGAACGAAGGGAACTACCACGGACCTGTCCGGCTTTACGCCGGCGTTCACGGCGGGCCACGAGTACTGGGTCGTCGCCATGACGGGCGCGACAGGGACACCGTCGTTCGTGACCATAGATCAGGCGTTCACGCCGACAGCTCCGGCGACTGACAACGGCATCGCGGCGCTCAACGCGATCGCCGGCAGCACGAACTACGATCTCCACGTCACCACGCCGGGCACGACGCTCAGCAGCTCCACGGTCACGCGCGGCGGGCTCGCCTTCGGCGTGCCGAGCGCGTTCGTCAACAATACGATCCCGTTCAACACCGCGACGCCTCCGGTCGCACAGCCGCAGCAGCTGCAGTTCACGACCGCGGGCACGACGACCGTCGCGCGCAATCACGGTAACGTGACGATGGCGCCGGGGACGTCCACGCTCGCGATCATCGCGCCCGGCACGGCTGCGGCGCCGACGACGCTCCGCTCCATCTTCAATGCGGGGTGTTAGCGCGGCGTAGCACCGGCGTGTTCCAACCCAAATCGCGGAGGCGCTGTCGAACCCTGCGTTACTGACGCAGAGGATCGATCGTGCTCATCTCCGCCGTCGCCGTCATCGCGGCTGCAGTGTTCGCAGTACCGCACCAGGATGTACCTGCTGCCGGAGGCGCGGGAATTCGCACGGCCACGGCGGTGCGCACGGACCGCGCGCCGCACATCGACGGCCTCGACGCCGACATCGTGTGGCAGAACGCGCCGAGGTACGGCGAGTTCCGACAGTTCGAGCCGAAGGTGGACGTCGATCCGTCCTTCCGCACCGAGTTCCGCGCTGCCTACGACGATCGCAACCTGTACGTGTTCGTGCGGATGTTCGATCCGCACCCGGACAGCATCATGCACGCGCTGTCGCGTCGCGACGTGCGCGGTCCGTCGGATCAGATCAAGCTTCTGATCGACTCGTATGGCGACAAGCGCAGCGGATTCGAGTTCGCCGTGAACCCGGACGGCGTGAAGCGCGATTTCTCCATGAGCAACGACGGCAACGAGGACGGCTCGTGGAACGGCGTGTGGGACGTCGCAACGCGCGTCGATTCGGCCGGCTGGACCGCCGAGTTTCGCATCCCGCTGTCACAGCTCCGCTACACGAAGGGAGCACGATCCTTCGGGTTCGGCATCTGGCGCGACATCGAGCGCTACAGGGAACGCGACAGCTGGCCCCTCTGGTCGCCGACCCGCAGCGGCATCTCGTCGCAGCTCGGCATCCTCGATGGCCTCGCCGATCTCTCCGTGGAACGCCGTGTCGAGCTCACGCCGTACGCCGTGACGAAGAACCTGCAGCGCACGCTGCCGACGTCGCGGTACAATCGCGACCAGGAGGTCAGCGCGGGTGGGGACATCAAGGTCGGCATTACCCCCAACGTGACGCTCGATGCGACGGTGAACCCCGACTTCGGGCAGGTCGAAGCCGATCCCTCCGTCGTCAATCTCACCGCCTTCGAGACCTTCTTCTCCGAGCGCCGGCCATTCTTCGTCGAGGGCACCGGGCTGTATCGCTTCGAGCTCAACTGCTACATCGTCGTCGATTGCAGCACGAACGAGGGACTGTTCTACTCGCGCCGCATCGGCCGGTCGCCAACGCTCCGGCCCCTGTATGGCGACGCCACGACGCCGACGGCGACGCGCATCGCCGCCGCGACGAAGCTGACGGGACGCACGCGCAACGGGCTGTCCTTCGGCGTGCTCGATGCCGTCACGCCCGAAGTCGAGGGCACTTGGGATGTGAGCGGCCTGAATCGCCGCACCGTGGAACCGAGGACGAATTACGGCGTCATTCGCGCGCAGCAGGACATGCGCGGAGGTGAGGCGGGCGTCAGCGTCATCGGCACCGCGGTGAATCGCGCGATCGACCAGTGGACCGATCCCTTCATGCACAGCGCCGCGTACACCGCCGGAGCGACGTTCCGGAATCGGTTCTCGAAGAAGCGGTACGAGTTTGCGGGGCAGATCGCCGGTTCACGCGTCCTGGGCTCGCCCACCGCGATCTATCGCACGCAGACGAGCCGCGTGCATTACTACCAGCAGCCCGGCGACAACCTGGACGTCGATTCCTCGCGCACGTCGCTGACGGGCTACGCCGGCCAGCTCAAGCTCGGGAAGTACTCCGGTGGCATCACCCGCTTCGAGACCAGCGTCGTGCGACAGTCCGCGGGATTCGAGGTGAACGACCTCGGCTTCCTGCGCCGCGCGGACCTGATGGACTGGAGCACGTGGGCGGCGCTGTCGTTCCGGAACGCCACGAAGCTGTATCGCTGGGCGCAGGTGAACGGCAACCACTGGGAGACGTGGAACACCTCCGGCACGCGTCTCCAGAATGCGCTGAACTTCAACGGCCATCTCGGGCTGCCCAACAACTGGGACCTGCACGCCGGCGGCACGGTGGACCGGTTGACGGAGAGTTTCTGCGACCGCTGCACCCGGGGCGGACCGACGCTGCGTGGGTCGCGCGGTTTCTATCCGTGGGGTGGGTTCAATACGGACAGCCGGCGGCTCGTCTCCGGCGGAATGTGGGTGAATCTCTGGTACACGGATGAAGGAAAGACGCATGGCACGAGCCTCAGCCCCTACGTGAATTTCCGCCTGTCGTCGCAGTTCCAGCTCTCCGTCGGCAGCGGATTCAGCCGGGACCAGAACAACACGCAGTGGTTCGGCAACTTCGCCGACGCGGCGAACGTGACGCACTACTCGTTCGCACACCTGGAGCAGCGCACGACGTCGATGAATCTGCGGATGAACTACACGGTCACGCCGGATCTCACGTTCGAGTTTTACGGACAGCCGTTCGTCGCGACGGGCACGTACTCCGACGTTCGCGAGGTGAGCGCGTCGCCCGACGCTCCGTCCTACGACGCACGCTTCCAGGCGTACACGCCACCCGGCGGGTCGAGCACGCGCTTCAAGGTGACGGAGCTGATCTCGAACAGCGTCGCGCGCTGGGAGTATCGCCCCGGATCGACGCTGTTCGTCGTCTGGCAGCACGGGCGCCAGGGGCCGGGCCCGAACGACACGTTCCGCCAGTCGTGGACGCGCGACTATCGCGAGCTCTTCGATCTTCACCCGCAGAACACGTTCCTGGTGAAGATTGCGTACTGGTTGAGCCGGTAGGAGAAAGGAGGAAGGAGGAAGGAGGAAGGAGGAAGGAGGCAAGACGCAGAGAGAAGACTCCTCCTTCCTCCTTCCTCAGCCCTCCTTCCTCAGAATACGTCCAGATCGTGCGCCGAGATCACGCGCCCCTTGTATCCCGCGCGGATCTCCTTGAGCATCACCTCTTCGGTGTCCGTGGGACCGCCGAAGAACATCTGGTGGTACAGGATCAGCGTCTTCGGTTTGGCCTTCGTCGCGAGCTCCGCGAGCTCCTTCGTCGACGTATGGAACGCGGAGATGTACTGCTTCCAGGGCTCGGTGCTCTTCGAGTAGCCGAGCTGCGTGTACGCTTCGTGAATCAGCACGTCGCAGCCGTTGCAGCTCTCGGCGACGGTCTCGCTGGGTGATGCGTCGCCTCCGACGACGATCGTCTTGTCCGGTGCCTCGACCTTGTACGCGTAGGCGTTCTTCCATGACCCGTGCTTCACGGGGAAGACCGTGATCTTCACGTTCGAGTCGCGATAGACGAACCCCGGCCGCACGTCGTACGCGTTGACGTCACCGCCCGTGTCGTTCGCGCGTTCGAGCCCCTTGATGCGGACGTTCGCGTCTTCCTTGTACGCCTCGCGCAGGTGCTTGGCCATCGCCGATATCCCCGGGGGACCGTACAGCTCGAGCGGCTTCGTGCGGCCCATGATCCACGGCGTGGTCATCAGGTCCGGCAGGCCGATCGTATGGTCGCTGTGCAGGTGCGTGACGAACACGAAGCGCAGGTTCGCTGCGTCGAGCGCCTTGATCGTCCGCGCCTTTTCCGCGGCACGTCGCACGGCACCCACGCCGGCGTCGAACAGATATGGCGTTCCATTCACGATGATCGCCACGGAAGGACCCATGCGTTCCGGGATCGGGCGTGGATAGCCCGTGCCGAGGAAGACGATCTGTGTCGCGCCCCTGGCGCGCGACGGGGCCTTCGTCTGCGCTGCCAGCGGAGGGACGAGGGCGAGCGCGCATAGCGCGCGAGCGAGCAGACGTTTCGTCATTGGTACGCGGGAGAGGTGGCGGATGCAACGCGGGGCTACATCATGTCAACCACGATTGAGCTCGCGCAAGATGGCCGTGGCGCGCTTGCTCACCTTCGGTTGACGCCCGCAAGCCGACCCCCGCATCCTCTCCCGCCATGCAACGACGCGACTTTCTCGCCGACATCGCGCGCCTCGCCGCGCTGACCGCGACCATCCCGAACGATTGGCGCGTCATCACGCGCGCGCGCTGGGCCGACGACCCGTTCCAGCTGGGCGTCGCGTCGGGCGACCCGAAACCGACGTCGGTGATGATCTGGACGAGGCTCGCGCCTCGGCCCCTGGAGCCCGACGGCGGCATGCCCGGCCCTCGCACCGCCGTGAGCTGGGAGGTCGCCGACGACGACGGCTTCAGGAACGTCGTACAGAAGGGGCGCGCGACCGCCGCGCCCGAGCTGTCGTACAGCATTCACGTCGACGTCAGCGGACTCGCGCCGGATCGCTGGTACTTCTATCGCTTCACCACCGCCGACGCGGCGAGCCCGGTGGGCCGGCTGCGCACTGCGCCCGCGTCGACCGACGTACGTCCGCTGCGCTTCGCCTTCTGCTCCTGCCAGCATTACGAGAACGGGTATTACACCGCCTTCCGTCACATGGCGTCAGAGGAGATCGACCTCGTCGCGCACCTCGGCGACTACATATATGAATACGGGCCAATCGCAGGGCGCGTACGCACGCACAGCGGGCTGGAGGTGCGGATGCTCGACGACTACCGCCGCCGCTACGCGCAGTACAAGAGCGACGCGATGCTCCAGGCGGCCCACGCGCGCGCCCCGTGGCTCGTCACGTGGGACGACCACGAGGTCGACAACAACTACGCGGCTGCCGGCGGCGAGAACGACATGGAGTCCATCGAGCAGATGCGCGCGCGCCGCGCGGCCGGATATCAGGCGTGGTGGGAGCATCAGCCCGTCCGCGTGCCGCGCGCGCGCTCCTGGGCCGACCTGACGATCACGCGGACGCTCGACTGGGGCGCGCTCGCGCGCTTCTGGGTGCTCGACGGCCGGCAGTACCGCAGCGATCAGGCATGCGGCGACGGCATCCTGAAGGTGCCCTGCGGCGATTGGTCCGACCCCGCGCGCACGATGCTCGGGTCAGTCCAGGAGCGCTGGCTCGATCGCGGGCTCGCGACGTCGACGTCGCGCTGGCAGGTGCTGGCGAATCAGACCATGCTCGCGACGGTGGATTCGGGCGTCGGCCCCGACGTCGTCACGTCGATGGACAGCTGGGGCGGATACCCCGCGGCACAACGCCGCCTGCTCGACAGCATCGGCCGGCACGCGCGGAATCGCACGGTCGTGATCACGGGCGACAATCACGCGAACTGGGTGAACGAGCTGCACATGCGCGCGCCCGGCAATCCGATGGTCGCCACCGAATTCCTCGGCACGAGCATCAGCTCGGGGGGCGACGGCTCGGAGCGCTCGAACTTCTTCACGGACGCCGTTGCCGCCGAGAACCCGCACGTGAAGTGGCAGAACAACCGCCGGGGTTACGTCGTCTGCGACGTGACGCCGGATGCGTGGCGCGCGGAATATCGGACGGTGGAGTACGTCACGAAGCCGGATGCGCCGCTGCAGACGCCGTCTCGGTGGAGGGTGCAGCGCGGCAGAGCGGGCGTCGAGCGCGAATAAAACACTGGGTCAGGGAATCGCGTTCGCCTGCGTCACCCGATTGCGGAGCACCCCCGCGCCCTCGAGCTCGACCTCGACGATGTCACCCGCCTTGATGGGCTTCGTCGTGCCTGGAGTGCCGGTGTAGATGATGTCGCCCGGCAACAGCGTCACGTAGCGGCTCACGTAGCTCACGATCTGCGCGACCGGGAAGATGAGGTCCGACGTCCGCTGCGACTGGACGACCTCGCCATTGAGTCGCGTCTGGAGCAGCAGGTCGTCGTAGTTCAATCCGGTGGCGATGGCGGGACCGAGAGGCCCGAACGTATCCGTCGCCTTCGCCCGGAACCACTGCAGGTCGGCGCGCTGCCAATCGCGTTCGCTCACGTCGTTGCCGATCGTCACGCCGAACACGTACGTCTTCGCGCTCTCGACCGGCACGTTCTTCGCGCGCTTTCCGATCACGACGACCATCTCTCCCTCGTAATGCGTATTCCGGGCGTCGGGCGGGATGACGATGTCGGTGTTCGTGGCGGTGAGCGTCGTCGGCAGCTTGAGAAACAGTCCCGGGTACTGCGCGGCCGGGCGCTCGCCGAGGTGCGTCTGATAGTTCAGGCCGACGGCGATCACCTTGCTCGGCTCGCACGGCGTGAGCAACCGCACGTCCGCGAGACGCACGCGTTTGCCCGTCGCTTTCGGAGACTCGAACAGGTTCCCGCGCAGCTCGCGAATCGCGTCGCCGTCGAGGATTCCGTACGAGGTCGTGCCGCCACTGACATAACGGACGTATCTGGTGACGGCCTGCGCGTCGGCTGTGGTGGTCAATGCAACCATGCTCGCGAGGAGGAAGTATGTGCGCATGCGCGGGATCATGCGTCCGCCGCCCTCGTCCCGCAAGCGAGAACATCTCAACCGCAGAGGAAGACCGAGGACGCGAGAAATAGTCCTGGTTGTCATCCTGAGCGAAGTCCCTGCGCCTCGATCAGCAGATCCCGCCCGGCGAAAAAGTCGCTCGCCGCCATGCGTGCGCTGCATAATAGTCCTACCTCTCAGCGTCCGCCTTCCCACATGGAGTGTCGCCATGCGTCGATTGCTAGTGGTCTGCGTACCCGCCCTGCTCGCCGCGCAACAGCCCGCGCAACAAGCCGCCGCCCCGAAGCCGGGTTGGCGATGGAGCTTCGACAGCGCGATGACTGTCGTGAATGCCGTGCGCGCCGGCCGCTCGCTGCAGCCGAAGTCATGGCCGGGAGGAGCGCGCGTCGCCGTGCTGCTCTCCTTCGACGCCGACAACGAGACGATCTCGCTGCGCTTCGGCGAGCCGACGGTCGGTCACCTGTCGCAGATGCAGTACGGCGCGCGCGTCGGCATCCAGCGGATTCTCAAGCTGCTCGACGCGCACAAGATCCCTGCGACGTTCTTCATCCCGTCGGTGAGTCTCGCGATCAGCCCGTGGATGACGGACGCGATCAAGCAGAGCGGACGCCACGAGTTCGGCGTGCACGGCTGGATTCACGAGATGAACATGACACTGCCGGATTCCGCGGAGCGCGCACTGCTGGCCCGGGCCATCGCCGAGCTGACGCGCATGACGGGCGTGAAGCCGACGGGCTATCGCGCGCCGAGCTGGAACTTCAGCCCCAACACGCTGTCGATTCTGCGCCAGATGGGATTCCGCTACGAGAGCTCGCTCATGGCTGACGACAGCCCGTACGAGCTGCTCCAGAATGGCCAGCCGACGGGGATCGTCGAGATCCCGGTCGAGTGGATCCTCGACGACGCACCGCTGTTCGATCCGCGCGGGCAGAGCTACATGAATCCGCGCGACGTCGCGCGCGTGTGGATGGACGAATTCGACAAGGCGTACGAGGAGGGCACGATGTTCGTCCTGACGATGCACCCGCACGTCTCGGGGCATCGCTCGCGCATCGTGGCGCTGGAACAGCTGATCGCGCACATCGAGGCCAAGGGCGCGGGCAAAGTGTGGTGGGCGACGCACGGCCAGGTCGCCGAGTACGTGCGCGCGCAGTCGGGTCTCGCGCTGAGCGTTCGCTAAGAGCGGGGCTGCGGGCTGCGCGTCCTCGGCTTGGGCAGCATGGGCGAGGGTCCTCGCGCCAGGACCCTCGCCCGCGCACAGTCGCTCCGCCAGGCGAGCGGCCGCTAGCGGCCCATCACGGCCATGCATTCGATCTCGACCTTGGCCGCCGGCACGACCAGGGCGGCGACGGCGACGGTCGAACGCGCGGGCGGGTCCTTCGGGAAAAACTCGCGGTAGACGCGATTCATCGCCTGGAAATCGGCGACGTTGACCAGGAACACGGTGCACTTCACCACGTTCGCCATGCCTGTTCCCGCCGCCTCGAGCACCGCTTTCGTGTTCTCGAGCGCCACCCGCGTCTGACCGTCGATCGTGCTGTCGGGCGCGTCGCGTCTCAAGCCCAGCTGGCCTGACGCGTACACCATGTCGCCGACGCGGATGCCGGCGGAGAGCACGGCGTTCGGCGAGCCGCCCGGAGTCGTGATCACCTGGCGCGCGGGGGCCTGCGCGGCAGCCGTGGTTGCCACACACAGCATCGCGATCGAGCGAAACAAGGTCTGCATCATCGGTCTCTCGTGGGAGTGGCTGAATGGGTGGGCACGCTCCAGATCTCGCTGAGCACGCGGCGGAAGTTGTCGCCGAGGATGGCGGTGATGTTCGCGTCGCTGTACCTGCGGCGGATCAGCCCCTCCGTGAGATCGTACATCCGCTTCGGATGATCCACGCCCTCGATGTCGATCTTCTCACGAAATCCGTAACTGCCCTTGTAGCCGGCGCGCAGGTTCTTGTTGTCCTCGGCCGGCATGTCATCGTAGCCGTCGAGATCGATGTCGCTGCCGACGCCGAGGTGCTCGACACCGACGAGTCGCGCCACGTGATCGTAGTGGTCGAGCATGTGCTCGATCGTCGTCGGCTCGTCGTTCTTCACGAACATCCGCACGCCGGTGATCCCCATGACGCCGCCAGTCTTCGCCATGGCGCGGATGGCGTCGTCGGTCTTCGTGCGCGGATGTCCGGGGACCAGCGCGCGGGCGTTGGAGTGCGTGATGAGCACGGGCTTCTTGGAGACGCCGCACGCGTCGATCGACGTCTGCTCGCCACAGTGCGACACGTCCACCGCCATGCCGACCTCGTTCATGCGCTCGACGATGGCGACGCCGAAGTCGCTCAGCCCGTTGTTCGTCCGTTCGGTGGAGCCATCGCCGATGAGGTTCCTCGCATTATAGGTCAGCTGCGAGACGCGCTGACCCAACCCATGGAAGTAATTCACGTCGTCGCGCGTGCGGAAATGCTCGGAGTTCTGCAGCCCGATGAGGATGCCGATCTTGCCGGAGCTCTTCACGCGCGCGAAATCCCAGACGGAGTCGATGCGCATGAACCGCTCGTCCTGCCCGGCAAGGAAGGAATTCCACTTGGCGACGAAGTCGAGCGCCAAGTCGCGCGCGTTCGGGCCGCCGAGGCCGACCGCGATGTGAAAGACGTTGATGCCGGAATCCAGATAGCGCTTGAATTCCGGAGCGCCGAAGAGCTCGGGCTGCGCTTCCCATCTGGCGGAGAGCCCGAAGTTGAGCGTGAGGGGGCTCAGCATGTCGATCACGAGCGACTCACGCACGAGACGCACCGCGCGCTCCGAGTACTCGGCGTTCGCGAACAGGCGGAAGCGTCCGAGGTTCAGCATCGGCGCGCCCGCGATGGTCAGCGCGGCGCCAGCCGCCGATTTGAGCACGTCTCTTCGCGTCAGGTTTCTCATTGGGGCACCTCCCGAAGCCAGATGTTGCGAAAGCGCACCCGCACGCCGTGATCCTGGAGGCCGAGCGGCAGTTTGTCCGGATGCGCCTCGTATGGCGGGCGACGCTGATGCGCGGTCGGCCCGACGAGCGTCACGTTGTCCTGCACGAGCACGCCGTTGTGCAATACGGTCATTCGCGCCGGCGACGTGGTCCTACCCGTCGCGTCGAACCGCGGCGCATGGAAGATGATGTCATACGACTGCCACTTGCCCGGCGGCCGGGTGGCGTTGACGAGCGGCGGATACTGCCCGTAGATCGCTGCCGCCTGACCGTCCGGGTACGTGCGGTTCTCGTACGAGTCGAGCACCTGGACCTCGTAGCGCTGCATCAGAAAGACGCCGCTGTTGCCGCGCTCCTGCCCCTCGCCCTTCGCCGGCGTGGGCGCGCGCCATTCGACGTGGAGTTGGACGCTGCCGAAGCCGCGCGCGGTCTCGATGCCGCCGCTGCCGGGCACGACCTCCATCGCGCCATCGACAATCTTCCAGCCAACGGACTTCCCGGGTTCCTGTGATCGCCACTGCGCGAGCGAAGTGCCGTCGAACAGCACGATCGCGTCGGACGGCGCAGGCACGGCGGCCACCGGCCCGGCACGCACGACGGGTGGTTGCGGGCGATCCATCGAGTGGATCGGCCAGGAAATCTCTTGAGCGAGGGATACCCGAGCAGCGCAGAACATTAGAGTTCCGATCGCGAGGCGCATGAGGGCTGAGGGCTGAGGGCTGAGGGCTGAGGGCTGAGGGCTGAGGGCTGAGAACCGAGAACTGAGAACTGAGGGCCGAGAACGCAGGGCTGAGGGCCGCGCGTAGCGCTTGAAGGTCGAAGTTTCTTTCTTCTGTTCTCCGCACTCAGCCCTCAGCCCTCAGCACTCAGCCCTCTAAGGATGGTACCTCCTCTCCTGATGCGCCTCGACCTGCGGCCGATAGAAATACACCTGCCGCAGCTCCCCGGCAGCATACCGCTCCGCCTGATCCCTGAAATGCGGTGAGTTGACGTCGCCGCTTTCGCCACCCGCGGTGATCGCAATCGCGCGAACGCTGTCCGCGCCGAACTCCACCACCGCGACGAAGCTGTTGCCGCTCGTCCCATAGATCTTCTTCGAGCCCTTGTACGGACGCGCGCCGAAGGACGCGAGCGAGCCCCAGCGCGCCGAGGTGAAGGGCACGGGGATGCTCGGCGCCGCATCGTTGAATGGATGTTCGATGTCGTCCGTCAGGCGCTGGAAGCGGTTGATCTCGCCCCAGGGTGTCTTCCAGCTGCCGAACCGGGCGACCAGCGTGTCCGTCGCGGCCGCGAGCGTCTCGAGACGCTGCTCGTCGGACACGCGCGTGAACATGTACTCGTCCACGGACACGCCGGCCGCGCGGGCGTCGCCGGACACGCGCCGGCCGAGCTCTTCGCCCCAGAATACGGCAAGGGAGGTCGGTATGGACGCCGCGCCCCAACGGTAGTCCCAGTCCCGCAGCATCGTGACCTGCTCGGCGATTCTCGCCTTGAGCGCAGCGTCCGACGCGTCGTCATACGCCTTGAGCAGCCGCGGCACGAGGAGGGCGAAGGCCGGCAGATAGCTGTCGTACGCGGCCGCGCGCAGTCCTTCGATCGTGAAGTCCTTCCTGTCCCTCAGCACACGAATGGCGTGCAACGCGCGCGCGTTCTCGCTGCCCGACTCGACGTACCGCGGGAAGCTGTCGCGCTTCGGGCTGTACGGCCCCGCCGCGCTCCACGGCGAGTTGTTCGTGTTGTACAACCAGCCGTTGGGCGGATTCAGCAAGCCCGGTGTCTCGTCGATCGACAGCACGCCGTTCCATTCGGTCGCGGGATTGCTGCCGTCGACGGGACGCGTCCAGTCGAACGACGTATCGCGCCGCGGAATGAAGTTGCTGTGGAAGTACGCGATGTTCCCGTCGGCGTCCGCATAGATCGTGTTGTTCGACGAGTTCGTGTGCAGCTCCATCGTCTGGCGGAACGCCTTGTAGTTGCGTGCCTTGGTGCGCGTATACGACTGCGTCAGCGCTTTCACCGGCTCCTGCATGAGACGCACGCTCACCCATTTGCCGTCGGTCTCGCGCACGATCGGACCATGGTGCGTGTAGTAGACGACGAAATCGCGCCTGGCCATCCCGTTCGGCGTCTTGTACGGCACCGCGATCGTTTTCGTGGCGAGCGGCCGCGTCGCACCGCCGTACGCGTACACGTGGCGGCCGCCCGTCTGCGAGACGGTCTCGAGGTACTCGTCGATGTTGTCGGCGCCGCTCGACGTGTGCATCCACCCGGCGCGATCGTTGAAGCCCTGGTACACGAAGAACTGTCCCCACGTCGTCGCACCGTAGGCGTTGAGCCCTTCTTCGCTCACCATCTGCAGCTCGGCGCGGAAGTAGAACGACGTGTGCGGATTGATGAGGAGCAGGGCGCGGTGGTTGAGCGTGTTCGACGGCGCGATGGCGATCCCGTTGGAGCCGCGGGGCTCGCCGTCGCGCGTGCCGCTCTCGTTCGCGCGCGCGGGCGAGCGCTTGCCGTAGAACTGCTCGAGCTCGCGCAGAGAGACGCGCTCGATGTCGCCGCCGATGCTCCCCTCACTGAAGGTGAGCGCCATCCACGGCTCGAAGCGGCGGATGACGCGCGGCGTCGTCTGCGGGTGCTTGGAGAGGTAGTAATTGAGCCCGTCTGCCCACGCGTCCATCAACGATTTGAGCCATGCGGGGCTCGTTGCGTACTTCGCGCGCATGCTGTCCGGGTCGATGAACAGCTTCATGCGCAGGTCGCGCCAGATCGCGGACTCCCCCTCCGCCTCCGCGAGCCTGCCCATCGAGTTGAGGTAGTTCGTCTCCACGCGGTTGAAGTCGTCTTCCGCCTGCGCGTAGATCATCCCGAACACCGCGTCCGCGTCCGTCTTGCCGTACACGTGCGGGATGCCCCACGTGTCCCGGATGATCGTGACGTTCTGCGCGTGGCTGCTCCAGCGCTCGGCGTCCTGTGCCGGCGCACGCGTCGCAGAAATGCTGAGCGCGCAGCCGGCGAGCGCCGTGGCCGCGAAGATTTTTCTCATGACGATCTCAGTATGTCGTTCACATGGTGAAGATGGCGTATCCGAGGAGCGCCAGCGCCGTCGCGCCAAGGCTCACTGCGTAAAATGGAGCGATGGCGGCCGCCTTGAGTAGTGTGCGAATTCTCGATTCGCCGAACACACGGCGCATCGCGATATAGGTGTAGGCCGCAATGTATGCCGGGGTCACGATGCCGATCGCCTGCGCGGCGGCCGTGGATGCCAACACGCCCATGAGGACCGTGCCGGCGGCGAGTACGACAAACCACGCCGCGTGGAGGTGCAGCGCGAGATAGATGTGCGCCGGGTACCGCGGCATGCGGCGGCGCCACGCGATGTTCGTCAGCAAGGCGAAGAGCGGCAGCAGCACGAACATCGCTTTCGGAAAGCTCGAATCGATCGCGCGATTGAGACGCTTCTGATCGCGCGACGCGCGAACCAGCCGGTCGGCGCCAAAGATCCGGCCCGGCAGGCCGGCCTCGATCGCGCGACGTTCCTCCGCCGTCAGTTCTCCCGTGCGACTGCCTCCGAGCGAGATCCGCGCGACCTCGCGCGTCGATCGATGCGTCACCGCCTCGACGATCGGTTTGCTGACGAAGAATGCCAGGCTGCAGATCAGGTACACGCGCAACGGCGGCAACCAGCGCGCGCGGCGTCCGGCGAGAAAGTCGACCGTCAGAAGTCCGGGTTTTGTCAGCAGCGTCTTCAGCGTGCGCGGGACCTTGCCGTCCAGGTGGCTCAGCTCCTCGGTCGTCTCGTGGAGGAACTCGCGCAGCGTGAGATCGGTGTGGGGAGCCTTCTGACCGCAGCTCGCGCAGTACGCGCCGCGCATCTCCGCGCCGCAATTCAGGCACGCCGCTACGTCTGGCACGGCCATGCCGTGTACCATCGCGCGTCCGCGCATGCATGTAAAGAATCTTTACAGCGTGCAACAAAGTGAGTGATCAAGTCATTGCGTCCTCGAGAAACAAATTGTTATGGCACATGGTGTTACACGCGGGCATCCACCATGCGTTTGCTGGCGACCTCAATCCCCAGTATGGAGGCAACAAGGTGAACACTCTGAGACACCTGTTCCGACACGGCGCCGTGTTCGGAACCGCGGCCCTGGCCCTCGCATGCGCGGAACGCGCGACGACCACGGCCCCGCAACTCACGACCCTCGAGTCCGCGTCAATGGCGAGCGTCTCGGGCAGCGGCAAGGGCGCGATCGTAAAGCGAACGGTGTCGCTCGACGAGGACGAGATCGTGACGGCGACGATCACCAAGGCAGGCGGCACGGTCTACATGCCGAAGGCAGGGCTGTACATCGTGTTCTCGAAGGGGGCGGTACGGGAGGATCTGGTCATCACGGCCACGGCGTTCGCCGGCCACCGCCTGATCTACGATTTCCAGCCGCACGGGACGGTCTTCGAGGCGCCCGTGTATTTCGCCCAGGAGCTGCGATACACGGAGCTCAACACGCCGCGTAGCAGCAAGACTCGCCCACCGGTGTGGGGCGGCTACCTGCTCAACGGCCTCTCGGATGTGTCGGTCGACGACATCGGCTCGTTCTCCGAGACGTTCGCCGGCGACTACTACGGCAAGGGCAACGACGCGCTGGGATATTTTGCGACGACGCATTTTTCCGGCTACGCATGGGCATCAGGTCGTTGTTCGACTGACGGCTTCTGACCGAGGTACTTTGTGACGCGTGATTCATCGGATCGCCGAGTGAATCGGACTGGTCGCGCGCGTCGGCTTCTCGATCGGGCCCGCGCCGCGGACGCCCGAGGCGAGACGGCAGCCGCGATCGAGACATTCGATCAGGCGATCCAGTTGCTGGAAAACGGACCGCAGCATCCGCTCCTGGCGGACGCGCTGCGGTGGAAGGGCACGACGCATCGGGAGCGCGGTGAAACGCAGCTCGCGACGCAGCTGTACGAGCGCAGTCTGCAGCTCGCCCGCGACCTCGGCCTCCGACTCGCCGAAGCGCATGGTCTGAATTGTCTGGGGATTGTGGCGCAACGGCGTGGCGACGTCACCGAAGCGGAACAATGTTTCGGGCAGGCGCTCGCGCTCGCGCGCGCGCTCGACGAACATCAGCTGCTCGGCATGATCGAGCAGAATCGCGGGGTCATGGCGAACATCCGCGGCGACCTCACCGAAGCGGAGGAGCGCTTCCGGGACGCGCTCGCCGCCTTCGAGGCCGCGGACAACCGCGAAGCGATGACCTGGGTGCTCAACAACCTCGGCATGCTCCAGGTCGACCGCGGGGACTTGAATGAAGCCGAACGGTCCTTCGACCGCGGCCTGGTGCTCGCGGTAGAACGGGGCGATCGTCGCATGGAAGGTCTGCTCGAGGTCAACCGCGCCGAGCTGCGTCTGGCGCAGGGCCAGCTCGACGAAGCCGAACGGTGCTGCTCCCATGCATTTACGATCGCGAACGAGCGCGGCGACAAGCTCAATGCCGCGGAGGCGCTCAAGCGGCGCGGAGAAATCGAGGGCCGGCGCGGTCACTGTGCGGCTGCGCGACTGACGCTGGTCGCCGCCAAGACGCTCGCCGACGAATGCGAGGACGTGCTTCTCGGCGCCGAGGTACTTCGGGAGCTCGGCCAGGTGTGCGAGCGCGAGGGCGAGATCGAAAAAGCGCGTGAAGTGTGGCAGCTGGCCAAAGACGGCTTCACGCATCGCGGTGCTGCGCCGGATGTGATGGGCGTCACGACGCAATTGCGGCTCCTTCGGTAAATAGGCATGCGAGTTGCCGCAGTCCCGCTCGCTCGGAAAGACGACGTTGCCTTCGGAGCGCGTATGCACACCGCCCTGTTGAATGCCGAACGAGCGCGCCCGTACACCATCGGCGATGATGCCTTCGCGCACATCGTGGGCGAGTCTGACGCGATCCGGGAAGCGATCGCGCTCGCGCGCCGGGTCGCGGCGAGTCCGCTGACGACCGTCCTCTTCGAGGGCGAGACCGGAACGGGCAAGGAGCTGTTCTCGCGCGGGTTGCACCGCGCCAGCGCCACGGCAGCGGAACCCTTCGTCGCGATCAACTGCGCGGCGATCCCGGACAACCTGCTCGAGTCGGAGCTCTTCGGCTACGAGCGCGGCGCGTTCACCGGCGCCACGGAGCGTCGGGCCGGGCTGATCGAGCAAGCGGGACGCGGGACGCTGTTTCTCGACGAGGTGCACCAGCTGCCCCTCGACCTGCAGGCCAAGCTGCTGCGGGTCCTCGAAGACCGCACCTTCCGCCGGCTCGGAAGCGCACCGGAACGCCAGGTGACGTGCCGCGTCGTCGCCGGCGCGAACACCACGCTGGAGCAAGCCGTGGCGGGCGGCCGTTTCCGCGAAGACCTGTACTATCGCTTGAACGTCTTCCACATCGAGCTGCCGCCGCTGCGCGCGCGCTCCGAAGACGTCGTGCCGATCGCCGAGCACTTTCTGCGCGCGGTCGCGGCGCGCACGGGCGAGTCGCCGAAGAGTCTGTCCGCTGAGGCCCAGGCGCTGTTGCGCGCACACACGTGGCCCGGCAACGCGCGCGAGGTGCGCAACGTCATCGAGCGCGCCACCATCCTCGCGCCCGGCAACGTGATCCTGCCGCAGCACCTCAAGCTGCAGCGCCGCGAGCTCACACCGTTCGACGCCGAGGGCGTCGCGGGGATGATCGCCATCCCGACACGCGGCAAAACGCTCGAGGAGGTGGAGCGCGAGGTCATCCGGCTCACGCTGATTCTCACCGCCGGCAATCTCAGCGCCGGCGCGCGACTGCTCGGCATTTCGCGCCCGACGCTGATGCGCAAGATGCGCGACGGCGGCATCACTCGACGAAGCCTGCTCGCCTCGAGCTGAGACGCCGGTGCAGACGACCTCCTGGCTGGATGCGCCGACGCACCTTCAGCCACTTCTCTCCGAAGCGGAGGGGAGTGAGGCGCGCGGCCGTTGGCGTGTCGCGCGCGAGCAGTACGAGCGGGTGCTGCGTGAATGGTCGCCGCGAACGCCGTGCGGCGCCGCCGTTGCCCGTGCCGTCCGCCGCATTGCGCGCTGCTTCGTCGAGGAGGGTGACCTCGATGGCGCGATGGACACGATCGCGGTCGCGCGTGCCATCGCGACGCAGTACGACGAGACGGGCGGCATCGCGCACGCGATCAATCTCGAGGGCATCATCGAACGGATGCGCGGCGATCTGGGCGCCGCGGAGCAATGCTTTCGCGCCGCGCGTGCGCTGGCGTGGCAGGCGGGCGAGCGTCTCCTCGTTGCCATGATCGACCAGAACCTCGGCAGCGCCGCGAACATTCGCGGCGACCGCGTCGAGGCGAAGTTGCGCTATCAGGCGAGCCTCACCGCATACGAGAAGCTGGGCATGTCGCGCGCGATCGGGCCGCTCCACAACAACCTCGGCATGCTGCACCGCGACATGGGCCAGCTGGCGGAGGCCGAGCGCCATTTCCGCGAGGCGTTGCGCAACGCCCTCTCGCACGGCGACGTCGCGGGGCGCCTGCGCACGGAAGCGAACCGCGCGGAGCTCTACGTCCTGCGTCGCAGGTTCCGCAAAGCGAAGCGCATCTGCCGCCGCGTGCTCGCACTCGGCCTGGCGCCGGACGCGTGTCACGGATCGTGGCTCGCCCACGCGTTCCAGTATCTCGGCGTCGTCGGTCGGGAAACCGGAGACTTCGTCGCGGCCGAACGCGCGTTCCGTAGCGCCCTCGCCCACGCGGAGCGACAGCAGGACGCGCTGTTCACGGCGGAGATCCTCAGCGATATCGCGGTGCTCGAGCAGCGCCGGCGCAGGTATCCCGAGACGCTCGCCGCGCTCACCCGGGCACACGAGCTGTTCACCGGTCTGACCGCGCACGCGGACCTGGCGGACGTGGAACGGCAGCTCGAAGCGCTGGAGCGCCAGTTCGTCGACATCGTGCGCCGCTGGGGCGAGTCGATCGAGACGGCGGACAGCTACACGCAGGGCCACTGTCAGCGCGTCGCCGACCTGGCATGTCAGCTGGCCGTGGACGCGGGCATCGAGCCGGCCGTCCTGCTGTGGTTTCGCATGGGCGCACTGTTGCACGACGTCGGCAAGCTCGTGGTGCCGCTCGAGGTGCTCAACAAGGCGGGCGCGCTCACACCGGCCGAGATGAATCTCATGCGCGAGCATCCGGTCGCCGGTGAGCTGCTCCTGTCCGACACGGAGTTCCCGTGGGACATCCGGCCGATGATCCGCAATCACCATGAGCGGTGGGACGGCACGGGGTACCCAGACCGCCTGCGCGGCGAAGACATCCCATTGCCCGCGCGCATTCTGTGCATCGCCGACGTCTACGACGCGCTCACGAGCACCCGCAGCTATCGCGAAGCGTATGCGCCGGACGTGGCCATCGCGATCATGCGGGCGGGGGCGGGCCAATCCTTCGATCCGACCCTTCTGGACGTGTTTCTCGAGCGCTCGCTCCCCACGTGGCGCGGCGTACACACCGTGCCTGCGGCGCGTCAGCCACGCAGCAGCGCATCGATACGCGCGATGCCGGTGCGCCAGGTGGGATCGACCTTCGCACCCGCAGAGACGAGAGCGTTGACGATCGGCGCGTGATCCAGCGTGGGATTGGCCTCGTCCCACGTGTGATGCACCGCTGACCACAGCGCCTGCCCCAGCACCGTCCCGCCGTACTCGTTTGTGATCTCGAGGGGCGCGCGGCGAGCAAGCAGAAGCTTCACGATCTCGACATGGCCGCCGTGCGCCGCCATGTGCAGCGGTGTCTGCCGTCCCGGCCGGGCGATCTCCGCGCCGCGGTGGAGGAGATGTTCGACCACGTCAGCGTGCCCGTATTCGGCGGCGAACACGAGACCCTGATACAGCTCGTCGGCCGTCGCGTCCGCGAGCGCCTGCACGAGATCGAGACGTCCGCATCCCGCCGCTGACGCGAGCGTCATCCGCGCGCCGTGGTCGGCCAGCCAGCGCGCAGCCAGGGGACGTCCATTCGCGAGCGCCGCCATCAGCGGCTGCCAGCCTCCCGGAAGTCCATCGACGTTCGCGCCAGCACCGTGGAGCAGCTCGAGCAACTCGATCTGCACCGGCGCGCGACGGATGCACGCTGGTGGCGACGAGGCCGAGCGCCGTGCCGCCGCCGCCGTAATCGTCGTTGGGCGCATCGACCTCCGCGCCGGCATCGAGCAGCATGCGCGTGATCGCGACGATGTTCCTGGGCGTCCGCTGGCGCGCGTCCTCCACGCCATTGGCGGCGACGTAATGCAGCAGCGTCGCATGATGTGGCCGCGCCGATCGCGCATGGACGAGGCCGCGATCCTGGCGCAGCATCGCGTCGAGCCCCGCAGCGTCGCCGCTCACGACGGCGTCCGCGGCGGCCTCGAACATCGCGGCGCGCGAATCCATGCGAATCAGTACGTCAGGGCGCGGTGTCCCGGCAACTTCTCAACGTACATGCGACTTCGTACGTTCCTCGGGTATGAGAAGCGCTGTCAACGTGGCCAGATGGCTCCCTGTCGTGATCGCCGTGCTCGGCGCGCGGATGGTTCTCGCGCAGGGAGCCAATGCATCTCCGGCCGCAATCGCCAGGGCGGACAGCGGACGGCCGCCCTTTACCGCCGCTGACGTTCGCTTCCTCCAGGGGATGATCGGCCACCACGCGCAGGCGATCGTGATGGCGCAGTGGGCGCCGACGCACGGCGCGGGCAACGCGGTACGGCGTCTCGCGGAGCGCATCGACGTCGGACAGCGCGACGAGATCGCGGCGATGCAGCGATGGCTGCGCGACCGCAAGCAGGAGGCGCCCGATCCGTCGCACGCGATGATGGGTCACACCGGCCCCGGCATGCCCATGACCATGGGCGACACGCTCATGCCGGGCATGCTCACCGCCGAGCAGATGAAGCAGCTCGACGCGGCGCGCGGCGCCGAGTTCGATCGGCTGTTTCTCACGTTCATGATCCAGCACCATCAGGGCGCGATCACGATGGTACGCCACCTGTTCGGAAGCACCGGCGCGGCGCAGGACACCTGGGTCTTCCGGTTCGCGTCGGACGTCGAGACCGATCAAATCACCGAGATCGACCGCATGCGTTCGATGCTCGGACTTTCCCGGGAATAGCGGAATGAAAACGTCGAAGCTGTTCGTTCCCGTCGCGGCAGCATTCCTCCTCGCTGCGTGCGCCCGCCGGCAAACGGTGATGAGCTCCCAGGCAGCGCCGCGCCCAGACCCGCGCGTCGGCTTGCGCGCCGGATGGTTCGACGCGGCGACCGCCGCCTGGAATCTGGACCTGGTGTCGACGACGCGACCCTCCGAGCAGTTCCTCAATCTCAGCACGCCCGGCGACAACCGACTCACGAACTCGGACCTGGCGTTCACGGGCAACTACGTCTTCCAGGGCAACTACAGCGGCTGGCAGGTGTGGGACATCTCGAATCCGATGAAGCCGACGCTGCGCACCACGTACGTCTGCCCCGGGTCGCAGAGCGACGTGACGGTCTACGGCAAGCTGCTGTTCGTCTCCGCCGAGGCGACGAGCGGGCGCGTGGACTGCGGGCTGCAGGGCGTCGAAGACACGGTGAGCCACGAGCGCGCCCGCGGCATTCGCGTGATCGACATTTCGGACATCGATCACCCGCGCTACCTCACGACCGTCCAGACCTGCCGCGGCTCGCACACGAACACGCTCGTGACGGATCCGAAGGACCCGAACAACGTCTACATCTACGTATCCGGCTCCGCCGCCGTGCGCTCCTCGAGCGAGCTTGCGGGCTGCTCGGATTTGCTCCCGCAGGAAGATCCGAACAGCTCGCTCTTCCGCATCGAGGTGATTCGCGTGCCGCTCGCGAACCCGCAGCAGGCAGCGATCGTCAGCTCGCCGCGCATCTTCGGTGGCCTCTCCGCGCCCGAGCGACACGGTGAGCTGCCCGCGGATTCCATCGCGGCCGCGGAGCGGCGCGCGCGCCGCCGCGCCGAGGGCGCGGCCGCGGGCGGTGCGGCCGGAGGCCAGACAGACAGAGAGGAGCGCCGCACCGGTCGCGATCGCGCGCGCGAGCTGCACATGGGACCCACACAATGCCACGACATCACGGTATACCCGGGGATCGGCCTCGCCGGCGGTGCATGCGCAGGCTATGGCTTCCTCCTCGACATCAGCGACGTGCCGAATCCGAAGCGGCTCAGCGCCGTCGCCGATTCGAACTTCTCGTTCTGGCACTCGGCGACGTTCAACAACGACGGATCGAAGGTGCTGTTCTCCGATGAATGGGGCGGCGGGACGCAGCCGCGTTGCCGCGTGACCGACAAGCCGGAGTGGGGTGCCGACGCGATCTTCACGCGTAGCGGCAGCACGATGACGTTCCAGAGCTATTACAAGATCTCCGCGCCGCAGACGCCGAACGAGAACTGCGTGGCGCACAACGGGTCGCTCATTCCGATCCCCGGCCGCGACGTCATGGTGCAGGCGTGGTATCAGGGCGGCATCTCGGTGTTCGATTGGACGGATCCGAAACACCCGACGGAAATCGCGTACTTCGACCGTGGCCCGATGGACTCGACGAAGCTGGTCATGGGTGGCCATTGGAGCGCGTACTGGTATAACGGCTACATCTATGGAAGTGAGATCTCGCGCGGGCTGGACGTCTTCGCGCTCAAGCCGAGCGCGTATCTGACGCATAACGAGATCGACGCCGCGAAGACCGTGCGCTTCCAGCAATTCAATGCGCAGGAGCAGCCGAAGCTGGTGTGGCCTGCGAGCTTCGCGCTGAGTCGCGCGTATCTGGATCAGCTGGAGCGCAACAAGAGCCTCGATGCCGCGAAGATCGGTCGCGTGCGCGCCGAGCTCGCGCGCGTCGAGGGCCTCTCGCCCGCCGATCGCAAGAGTGCCTTGTCGACTCTCGCGACCGAAGTCGCCAGCTGGTTTTACACGTCGCGCGACCAGGCGAAAGTCGGCGCCCTCGAGGCGTCGATCAGACAGCTGTCGTTGGCGCAACGCTGACGGGCAGGAACGAGGGCTGAGGAAGGAGGAAGGAGGGGTCGCCTGCTCTCCTTCCTCCTTCCTCCTTCCTATGCTGGAGCTGGCGTCGCTCCGACCGGCGCGCGGCCATTGAGCCGGCGCTCGAACTCGCGACGCAGCAGGAAGAGACTCATCGCAAGCTGCAGGAGCACGGAGGCGACCGAGAGATACCAGATCCAGTTGAGCTGGAAGCCCGGAGTGCGGGACAGCAGAATCGCCGGCACGGCCACGGTCACGATGCGGATCCCCGACGTGAACAACGACGGTATGGTGTTCCCCATCGCCTGGAACATGCTCGAGTTCACGAAGATGATCCCCGACGCGATGTAGTTCCACGAGACGATGCGCAGGTATTCCTCCCCGATCGCGATCACGGCCGGGTCCCTGGAAAACACCCGCATCAGCGCGCGCGGGGCGATGTGACACACGATCATGAACAGCAGCATGACGGCCGACGCCATCAGCACCGCGTCCTTGAACGTCGCCTTGACGCGCGCGGCGAGACCGGCGCCGAAGTTCTGGCCGGCGACGGGAGCCACAGCGAAACCCAGCGCCACCACCGGCATGAACCCAGCCTGGATCACGCGCTGGCCGATGCCGAACCCTGCCTGCGCCGCGGCGCCGAACGGCCGGGACAGCGCGTACACGATCACCATGTACGCCGCCATGAGCGCGAACTCGAACCCGGCGGGAAGGCCGATGGCGAGCAGCCGCCGCCACACGTCCAGCTTCGGCTTCCAGTCGGCGACGCTGAACCTGAGGAAGGAATCCTTCGCGAAGAAATAGAACGCGTACCAGACGAGACCGACGATGATCGCGATGAGCGACGAGACCGCGGCGCCCGCCACACCGAAGGGCCGGCCCGTTCCCCATCCGAAGATCAGGAACGGGGCGAGCACCATGTTGACGATGACGCTGCCGGTCGCCACGACGGTGCCGGGCTTGAAGTTGCCGGTGCCGCGCAGCGCCGCGCCCATGGAGACCATCGCAAACTGCAGCGCCATCGCCGGCACGAACCACCGCAGATAATCGAGGGCCAGCCTCGCCGTCTCCGCGTCCGCGCCCATCGCCCTGGTGTACCGTCCGGCGCCCGCGAGCCCGACCACCAGGAAGATCGCGCCGACGACGAACGACAGTGCCTGCGACTGATTGAAGACGAAGTTCGCGTGCGCCTTGTCTTTCCGGCCGACGGCGTGTGACACCAGCGTCGTCGTACCGACGCCGAGCATCTGCGTCAGGGCGAGCACGATGAAGGTGAGGTTGCCCGCGATGCTGACCGCGGCAACGGACGCCGTGCCGAGTCGCCCGACCCAATACAGGTCGATGAGGAAGTACAGCGTCTGGAAGACCATCATGACGAGCATGAAGCTCGTGGTCTTCAGGAGGTGTCGGCTGACCGAGCCGGTGGTGAGATCCTGCATGGGAGAACAACGGTAATGCGGCGCACACGCTTCGTCCACGAGACTCGGGTCGATGTCAGCCAGCGCGTCGCGTCGTGCAGCGAACGGCGAAGAGTACAGGGACGCTTGTCATCCTGAGCGCAGCGAGGTTGTCATCCTGAGCGAAGCGAAGGATCTACTGTGCGCGGAGTAGATCCTTCGTTTCGCTGCTCAGCGCTGCCTGCGCAGGCGGCGGAGCTCGATCTCGGACAGAATGAATCCGAACGCCGGCCATCCACCGGACGCCACGGATCGCTCGAACCACCGGCGCGCGCGCGCCGTGTCTCCGCGCAGGAGATACCAGTTGCCCAGGCCATAGCTCAGCGTCGCGACCTGGATGTCGGCCGTGTCGGCCGGTGTGAAGACGCTGTCGGGCAGAATCTCGCCGCGATACAGCTGCAGGCGCCGCGCATAGGCGTTCGACACCGGCAGCGAATCGGGGCGTCGCGCGAGCATCGCGCGCGCTTCCGTCGCGCGACCGGCGCGCATCAGCGACATCCACAGCCAGTCCGTCGAGCCGGCGAGCTCTCCCGGCTCCGGCGCGCGGCGCTGCGCCCGCTGGAACATGCCGGCCGCGCCCGCATAGTCGCCGTTCGCGAAGCGCACGATCCCGAGGTGATACAGGATGCCATAGTTCGTCGAGTCGAGCGCGAAGCCCCGCTCCAGGTCCGCCTTCGCCCTGCCCAGCTGGCGCGTCGACAGATAACGATGGCCGCGCCAGCGGTACAGCATCGGATCGTCGGGCGCGATGGCCATTCCCCTCGTGAACGTCTCGATCGCCTCGCGAAACTGTCGCGCGCCCGACTGGGCGACACCGAGCGCGATGACCTTCTCGACGCTCCGCGGATCCGCCCGGAGCGCGCTGTCCGCGCGCGCGATCGCACCGGTGTCGAGCTGCGCGCGATAAACGGTGCCGGCCCGCGAGCGATACTGCACCGACTGCGCCGATACGGGCGTCGCGAGAACGAGGAGGACGGCAACGACGACGATGGGCAGGCGCATGGTGTCCCTCGGCGAGAGAGGTGGCGGAGCTCAATACACGCGGGTCCGACTCGGCTGCGGCGCGACGCGGCAAAGTTGCTCCCTGATTGCAGCGTTCGGCAACTATCTTCTCCTGCGTGACGAAGGTCGTGCGAATGCTCCTCATCGCGAATGTCGCGATGTTCTTCGTGCAGACGACGCAGCCGCTGCTGGCGAATCTCTTTGTCTTCGTGCCGCAGCTCGTGCTGTACCGCCCGTGGTCGATCATCACGTACATGTTCCTGCACGGGTCGTTCATGCACATCGCCTTCAACATGCTGGCGCTGTACTTCTTCGGCCCGCGCGTGGAAGAGCGTCTGGGATCGCGGCACTTCACCCTCCTCTACTTCATCAGCGGCATCTCGGGCGCGTTGCTCTCGTTCTTTTTCTCCCCCGCGGCGCCGATCGTCGGCGCGTCGGCGGGCATCTTCGGCGTGATGATGGCGTTCGCGTGGTTCTGGCCGGATGCGCCCATCATGATCTGGGGCGTGCTGCCCGTGCCGGCGCGCATGCTGGTGATCATCACGACGGTGATCGCGCTGTTCAGCGGGTTCACGGGCGCGCAGAGCGGCGTCGCGCACTTCGCGCACCTCGGCGGCTACGCCGGCGCCTATCTCTATCTCAAGCGATTCGAGCGCGCGCGCACGGCGTTCAAGCGGCGCGTCCAGGCCGCGCCTCCCGACGCCAATCGCCGCCTCGAGGCGTGGAAGTCGATTGACGTCGGCCGGATCCACGAGGTGAACCGCGAGCAGGTGAACCGCATCCTCGACAAGATCTCGGCGCAAGGCGTCGCGTCGCTCACCGCCGAGGAGCGGATCTTCCTCTCGAACTTCGTGCCGCTCGACGACCGCCCGCCGACCGTGCAGTAGGCAAGCGTAGTCGCTCGCGGGCGGCGTCGGCCACAGAGCTGCTATTCTCCCCGCGCGACCGCTCGCTTCGCGACAACAGCTTTCGCTCGCTTCTCCGCTTCGCGCCACCCGCTACGCGGGTACCCGGCGCTCGCGGATATCGCGCTTGGGAGAACAGCAGCTCTGTGGCCGCCGCGGCTGCCGACTGCACCGGCGTAAACGATGGCGTTGCGCGGCGACGCGGGGCGGGCGCGGGGTGCTCCCGAGGGCGATGTCGAGCCGACCTGGGAACCCGCCGCGAAGCGGCGGGTCGGTTGGCGAATCAAGCGAGCGTAAGGCGCTTCTCAGCGAAGCGAGCGTTCGCCCTTGGGAGCACCCCGCGACCGCCCTCCATCGTCGCCTAGCGGAGTCGCCCCGCTCGCGTCCAGCGCGGCAATCTCTCGCGCCGTACGCGTCGCCGAGCGAGAGGCCGAGTTAGGACGCGCCGTCGAAGAAGTCGACCTCGCCCGTCTCGAGCGAGTACTCGGCGCCCACGACGAGCAGCCGGTCCTCCTGGATGAACCGCTCGAGCAGCGCCGAGCCGTGGCGCAGGTGGTCGGCGGAGGCGCGGACGTTCGCGCGCACGGCCTCGTGCACGAGACGCTCCTCGTCAGTGATCCCCGCGGTCATGACCGTCGCCACCGCGGGACGCACGCGGTCCACGATCGAGCGCACGTTCGGCGAGTGGCTGGTGGGCTGTCGCGTCTCCGCGATCGCCGTGAGGATCACGCCGCACTGCGTGTGGCCCAGCACGACGACGAGCGGCGTCTCGAACATCTCCGCCGCGAACTCCACGCTCCCGACCTGCGACGGCGACACGATGTTGCCGGCCACACGAATGACGAACAGGTCGCCGAGCCCCTGATCGAAGACGAGCTCCGCGGGGACGCGCGAGTCCGAGCACCCGAGCACGGTCGCGAAGGGACGCTGCCCGGCGGCCAGTTCCGCGCGCCGCGTGTGCGAGAGCAGCGCGTCCAGGCTGCGCACCCCCGACACGAACCGCCGGTTCCCCTCGCGCAATCGCGCGAGCGCTTCGCGCGCGGACACGCTCATCGCTTCACGTCCAAGCCGTGGCGGTTCATCGGGAGATAAATGTACGACGCCTCGCCCGCGATGTGTTGCGCGCGTAACACAACGCGCGTGAGGCGGATCACGACGCGTTGCGTCGGCGTTGCACATACTGTCTCTCTCGGAGCAGGACTTGCTGTTCCGTGTACTACCAAAGGGAATCAGGTCTGCAACGGCGCGACTTGTTCCTCGATGCTGACCCTCAGGATGAGGTCAACATGGAGCCGCGCGAAGCGGGCGAACCAGCATCACGCACCTCGCATGCGATTTTCGGCAGTCGTCGCTGCGCGATGCGTGTGGTTCAGAGCGGAAGGCAGTTGGTTGCTGTATACGAGCTGGATCCGATGGATCTGGCTTCGCCGAAGGTACTCGTCTTCGAGACACCGGAATCGTCGGTGTGTGTCGAGCGCTATCCCCCCGAATGGCATCGCATGTCGGAGGAATCGCTGCTCTCGCTGCGAACCGCAGTGCGCTAGGACGCCAGCACCGAGTTGCGCATCGCGTCGATCAGCGCGTGTACCGTCGCCGGAACGCCGAGGTTGCCGCTCGACCGCCAGTACAGCGAGAGCGGCACGCCGACGATCGTGTGAATCAGCACGAGGCTCGCGAGCGTCGCGACACCTTTCGCCGGCGCGATCGGCAGGTGCCAGACTCCCCAAAGGACTGACACGAGGATCGCCGACATCCAGCGATGCGGGTCGGCCGGCCGATGCACGTACGCGTCGATCGCGCCCCGGAAGAACACTTCCTCGAGCACGAACGTCACTGGCAGATAGAGCAGAAACGACCTCACGCCCGTGGACAGCGCGGGTTGTGGGGACGCCGGACGCGCGAGTGCAGCAGCGAGCATGAGCGCGGCACCCGCGACGCCCGCGGTCAGCGCGCAACCGAGCAGGGCGCGCAGGGTCGAGCGGCGGAATCGACGAAACGCGAAGGCCGCGGCGACGGCTCCCACGAGCGAGCAGCTGAGCCACGCGACGACGACCGGAGACCCGCGGCCAGCCACGGATTTCGTCAGCTCGTACGCTGGTGCGGCGGCCAGCAGCGCGGCGAGCACGATCCCGCGTCGATCGAGCCGCCAGCCGGTTGCGTCGCGAACCCAGAGCGTCTCCACGCCGCGGCGCGCGATCCACAGCTGAAAAGCGATCGTCAGCGGCACGCCCATCAGGAGGTAGACGTTGGCATCGCCGCGCGCGAGAAAGCCGAGCGCCATCCAGAGCGCGACTGCCGCGGTCGCGAGACCGACGCGCCGAACGCTCACCCGATTCGCTTGAGAAAGCAGCGGATCTGACCCGTCTCCGCAAACCCTAGCGCGCGGTGGGCGCGCGCGCTGACCTCGTTGTCGATCAGCGCATCCGAGCCGAACTCGACACATCCCTGCTTCAGCGCCCACGTCTCGGCGGCGTCGATCAGCGCGCGGCCGACGCCCTGTCGCCGCGCCTGCGGCGCGACGTACCAGCCCTCGAGATAGGCGACACGGTCCGTCTCGGCGTCTTCCGCGTAGTTGCGGATCGAGAGCTCCGCGAAGCCGAGCGCCGCGCCGTTTTCGTCGAAGGCGAGCAATACCTCGGCGGGATTCCGCAATGTGCCGCCGAAATACTCGCGCACCTCGGACGAATGCGAATCGCCCGGATCGTCCGGCCAGAGCGACCGCCGCATCGCGATCCAGGCGGGCGCGTCGTCCGGTGCCGCGGGTCGAATGACGATGTGCGACACGGGTGTAGAATTCCGTTCTGCCCGAGGTGCGCGTCAAGATGCCCGTCAAGCTCGGCATGTGCGGCTTCACGATCGGCGCCGCTGCCTACTACAAGCAGTTCAGGGTGGTCGAGGTCCAGCAGACGTTCTACGATCCGCCGCCGCTGGCCACGCTCGAGCGCTGGCGCGCACAGGCGCCGGTGGATTTCGAGTTCACCATGAAGGCGTGGCAGGTGATCACGCATTTTGGCACGAGCCGCACCTATCGGCGTCTGAAATCCGAGTTCGGCGATCGCGCGCGTGCGGAAGCGGGCGGGTTTCGCGTGAACGACACGGTGATGCGCGCCTGGAAGAAAACGCTCGACTGTGCGCATATCCTTCGCGCCTCGGCGATCCTCTTCCAGTGTCCCGCGAGCTTCCGCGCGACCGACGAGAACGTGGCCGCGATGCGCAGCTTCTTCGCGACGATCGTGCGCCCTGACGGCGTACGCCTGATGTGGGAGCCGCGCGGCCCGTGGCCGGACGAGACGGTATCAGCGCTGTGCGACGACCTCGGACTCGTTCACGCCGTCGATCCGTTCATTCGCCCCTCGCTGACGCCGGACGTCATGTACTGGCGCCTGCACGGGAACCGCAGCCACTACGCGCGCTACACGGACGACGAACTGCGGCAGATCCACGACTGGCTGCCATCCGGCGATCGCGATGCGTACGTCCTCTTCAACAACATCCCGCGCGTCCACGACATCCGGCGCTTCCGCGAGCTCGGCCTCGACGTGCCTGGGTCACAAGCGTTGCGCGGAGAGCGCGGAGGAACCGAGAGGCTGTCATCCTGAGCGAAGCGAAGGATCTACTCTGCGCACAGAAGACTCTTCCCTTCGCTGCGCTCACTCAGAATGACAGCGGGCTAGCGCGAGAGGAGCGCGTCGCGATCGAGGACATTGCCGCCGAGGATGAGGAGATGGATCCGCTTGGCGTTCGCGATGTCGGCGGTGGGATCGGCGTCGAGAACGATGATGTCGGCGTCGCGGCCGGGGGCGATCTCGCCACGTGTGGACCACGGCGCAAGGCGACTGAAGTTCCACGTCGCGGCGGCGAGCGCCTGGCGCGGCGTCAGACCGATCCGCACGAGCAACTCCAGCTCGGTATGCAGCGAGATGCCCGGCATCGTGCCGAAGGCGGTGACGCCGCTGCCGGCGAGATAGCGAGCGCCGGCGGCGCGGTAGCGACGTTCCAGCGCGAGCATGGCCTCTGGAGTACCAGTGGGGAATCCGTCGCGCGTGGTATCGGCCGGCGCCTGCGCCGCTCCCGTCTCGCGATTCGCGGGAAGGTGAATCGTCGCGGAATCGATGATCGCGGCAGCGGGCTCGCGCCACGGATTCGCGTGGCCCGCGAGCATCAGATAGCTGAGCGAGAGCGTCGGCATCAGGAGCGTGCGCCCCGCGCCGAGACGCGACGCGTGGCGCGCGACGACTGTGTCGCCAGGCGCCAGCGAGACCAGATACCGGTAGTACTCCAATCGTGGTGGGCCGAAGGGACGCCGCGCCACGACGGCGCGCAGCGGCGGCGGTGCGAGCTCGAGGGAGTAGCGGGAAGTGTGCACGAACGCATCGACGCCGGCGTCCATCGCCTCGTAGTACGTCGTCGCTCCGAGCTCGCCGACGGTGGCGACGCTCAGCTGCCGCGCGCGCGCGACGACGGCGCGCAGCGCCGTCGGCGTCAGGAAGTAGTGCAGCAGCACCAGTCGCGCGCCCGCCTGCGCCGCGCTGTCGAGCGACGCCACCGCTTCCGCGTCGCTCAACGCGCGCAGCGTGTCACCCGGGCGCGACGGTCGCGCGGCGCCGAGCACCGCGCCGAGGAGCACGACGTGAGGGGAGGGGTTCGCCCCCGTAAACGTCGCCGGCCGCCGGACGTCCGGTCGCGCCTCCGGCGTTGCCGGCGGCAGCTCCGCGACGACGGAGGTGACGCCCATGTAGAGATTCGCGTTCGCGAACGCCTGGTTCGCGAGCGCGGAGAAGCCGTCGATGTACCCGGGCACGACGTACTTGCCACGGGCGTCGATGATTCGCGCGTTGCCCGGAATCCGGACGGCGCCACGGCGTCCCACCGCGACGATCCTGCCGTTCTGCACCACGACCACCGCGTCGCGCAGGTCGCGCGTCGAGCTCCCGAACTCGCGAACGTCGATGACCGTACCGCCCTTGATCACGAACGGAATCGTGTCGCGCGGTGCAGCCTGCGCGATGGCGAGCACCAGGGCCCAGGTAAACGTCATCTCGCGGTTGAAGGACGCACGTAAGTCAGCGCACGAGAGCGTACACGTTGCGAACGAACGCGTCCGACGAGGTGACGCCACGTCCCCATCGCGCATCATACTCCGCCGTTGGATGCGCGGCCAGCACCTGCTCGACGCTCTGACCCGCCTGCTTCGACCGCTGCACCCGATCGCGCACGGCGGTCAGCATCTCGCGGAAGCTCGCGATGTCATCCGCCGTCGCCATCTCGCCGCGAGCGCCGACGAACTTGATGCCGTTCGCTTTTACCCACGGCTCCAGCGTCTTGAGCAAACCGTCGATCGTACCGCCGAGCGCGGCGTCGATGCGGGGATAGCCGTCGCCCGGATAGGACTCACCGAGGTAGACGATGCTCGAGTTCTCGAAGTGGACCAGGACGTCCGACGACGCGTAGCCGGGCTCCTGCCGAACGGCATGCATCGGCTCGCCGTTCAGCTCGATCGAGAAGAACTGCGAGAACTCGGCGCGCGGCCGGCGCAGTCCGGGCGCGGGCACTCGCTCCATGCGGCGGACGCCGAATTCCTGCATGATGACGAGCGCACCCCGGGCATCCCACCCTGCGTCAGCCTGTCCCCTCGACGTGAGACCGATCATCGCCAGCACGTACCGTCGCGGCGAGGCCGTGTGGGTCTGCAACCAGTCCGCGATCGCCTTCGCGCTGCTCGTGTCGACGGCGCCGACGAGCACGGCGCCTTCGGGCCCGACGTCCGCCACGAGGTTCGAGCTCGGCGTCTGGAGCAGCGTCAGGTGATCGTTGAGTGCGGTCGCGCGTAGCTGTGCGCCGACGCTTGTCGACCACAGGAGCGCAAGAGCTGGCAAGATTTTCATCCGATGCTCGATGTGCGTCGTTGATGTCTAGCCCTTCCCGCTGCGCATGGCGACATGCTCTCGTAGCGACGTGATATCCAGCTTTCGCCACCGTTCCGTTCTGATAATGAAACCGATCCCGGATCCCAGCAGCGCGCCTGCGCCGCCCCAGCCGATAGCGCTCTGGGGCCGCTTGTCCGGTCTCGCCGAGACGCGATTGCAGAACTGGGCGCCTCCGAAATCACGACAGACCACGCCTTCAGGCCGTCCCGCGTCGCCGATCAGGTAGCCCAACACCGTTCCCAGAAGGATGCCCGACGCGGCACCCGCTAGAGTATGCTGCTTCCTCCCCTCGGACAGCTCCGCATAGGTAATCGTGCTCGCGACGACTCGCACGCTGTCGCCTCGCGGGACAAGGCGATTGATTGTGGAATCGGGCCGAATAAGCAACGATCCGCTGCCGAACCCGATAATGAAGCCCGCTGGATAGCTGTAGCGCGGCTCGGCACCGGCGTCGGAGCTGTCGCGCGCGATTAGTTTCACCCGAGAACCGAGTTGCAGCGGAGGCTCCGGACGCTGCGCGCGAAGCGCGGCGGCGACGCCGATCAGGCACACCAGGGCAATGCGAGTCATGTTATGAAGATGCAACCGCGTCGCGGCACACGCCATTCTTCCGAAGCCATCCTCTGAGGATTCCCTTACAATAATGTTTTGGTTCCGGCGTCTCTGCTTGAGTGCGAACGCGGGCCTGGTCGCCCTCGTCGCGTTTCAACAAGCATACGCGCAACGCACCGAAGGCGACTTCATCGCGCACAATTTTCACTTCGCCTCCGGCGAGACGCTCGGCGAGTTGCGCATCCACTACACGACGCTCGGCCGGCCGCGCCGGGACGCCGCCGGTGGCGTCACGAATGCCGTGCTGATGCTGCATGGCACGACGGGCTCGGGCTCCGGCCTCGTCGCGCCGATGTCGCCACTCTTCGCGCCCGGCGACCTCCTCGACACGACGCGGTATTTCGTCGTGCTGCCCGACGGCATCGGCCACGGCAAGTCGAGCAAGCCCAGCGACGGGCTGCGCATGAAGTTTCCCAAATACACGTACGATGACATGGTGGACGCGCAGCGGCGTCTCCTCGCCGAGGGACTTGGCGTCGATCACTTGCGCCTCGTGATGGGCACGTCCATGGGATGCATGCACGCATGGGTGTGGGGCGAACGCTTCCCGACGTCCATGGACGCGCTCGTGCCGCTCGCGTGCGCGCCGACCGCGATCGCGGGCCGCAACCGGATGATCCGCAAGCTCATCATCGAGGCGATCGAGGGCGATCCGGACTGGAAGAACGGCGACTACGCGGAGCCGCCGCTGCACGGGCTGCGCGCGGCGATGGGATACCTCTTCGTCATGACGTCCGCGCCGCTCGTCCAGCAGCGCCAGGCGCCGACGCGCGCGCAGGCAGACTCCGCGATCGTCGCCTATGTCGAGCGACAGTCGCGCGCCCTGGATGCCAACGACGTCATCTACGCGTTCGAGGCGTCGCGCGACTATGACCCGTCGCCGAAGCTCGAGACGATCACGATCCCGGTGCTCGCCATCAACAGCGCCGACGATTTCGTGAACCCGCCCGAGCTCGGCCTGATGGAGCAGCTGATGCCGCGCGTGAAACGCGGTCGCTTCGTTCTGATTCCGACCAGCGACAGGACGCGCGGCCACGGGACGCATTCGCGACCGGACGTCTGGCACGACCACCTCGCCGAGTTTCTCCATTCGCTCCCGTCCACGAACGAGCGCGCCGCGATCCTGCGCGATCCGGCGAATCCGGAATTCAGAAGACCTGCCCCACCGGTATCGCATCTTCGCTTCGAGACGACGAGAGGACCGTTCGTGCTCGAGCTGATCCGCGCGTGGGGACCGATCGGCGCGGACCGCCTCTACAACCTCGCGCGACTCGGCTACTACGACGATTCCCGCGTGCATCGCGTCAGCCGCGGCTACGTCGCGCAGTTCGGCATCAACGGCGACCCGGCGGTGAATGCCGCATGGAAAGGCGCGTCGATTCCCGACGATCCGCCGCGGTCGCGGAATGAACGCGGGACCTTCGCGTTCGCGTACGTGGGTCCCGGCCATTCGAACACACGCAACACGCAGATCTACGTCAACCTCGGGGACAACTCCCGCAACGATGCGGAGCCGTTCACGGTGCTCGGACGCGTCGTCGAAGGCATGTCGGTGCTCGACAGTCTGTATTCGGGGTACGGGGAGACATCGGGCGGTGGCATGCGGCAGGGCAAACAGGGGCCGTTGCTCGACGGCGGAAATACGTACATGGATCACAGCTATCCTCTGCTGGACCGCATCATTCGCGTAACCGTCAGCCCGTAACGGGGTTTGCCTGCCGGTCGTCCTTGTACGACCCCATGACAACCGACATTTCGACGCGCGCCGAGGCCTCCCCCGCGCAGGCGCCTCGCACGCCGCGTGCGCTCGACGTCGCGATCTGCACGTTCGCGATCCTCGCTCTCGAGCTCGGGCTGATTCGCTGGATCGGTGGACAGATCCGCATCGTCGCATACTTCTCCAACCTCATCCTCCTCGCCGCGTTCCTCGGCATGGGCCTGGGCGTCGCGCTCGGCCGTCGCCGGCCGAACCTCGTGCACTGGGCGCTCCCCGCGATGGCGGTGCTCTGCGCGGTGCTCGCGTTCTCGGGACCGCTGCACATCATGAACGTGCAGTTTCCGGATCCGACGATCTCGCTCTGGGGTGGCGAGACGCGTGCGTCCAACATCTGGCAATTCCTCGCGGTCACCGGAATGATCGCCGCGATCTTCTGGGCGGTCGCGGCGATCTTCGCTCTCATCGCGTCGCCACTCGGCAAGTTGTTCGATCAGATCGCGCCGCTGCGCGCGTACACGGCGGACATCGCCGGGTCATTGGCGGGCATCGTCGCCGTGACGCTCGTCTCGGCGACGGGAGCCGCGCCATGGCAGTGGATCGCGCTGGGCATTCTGCCGCTCCTGTGGTTCTCGCGCACCGCGCTCTCGGTCGCGTGCGCGGGGCTGGCGCTGCTGTTCGCGGTGTTCTCCGCTCGTGGCGCGTTTTTCTCCCCGTACAACCGCATCGATCTCGAGGCCAGGAGCGCTCCCATCCGTCAGGAGGATCCGCTGCGGCGCGAGTGGGAGATGAACGTCAATCGCGACTACCACCAGCACGTGGCGGACTACTCGAATGCGCGCGTGGCGGTGGAGATCCAGAATCCTCGCTCGCGCATTCCGTACTACCAGATGGTGTACGAACTGCCCTTCCGGCTACGCCCGAAGGGCACCGCGGCGCTCGTCGTGGGCGCGGGGACGGGGAACGACGTCGCGGCCGGCCTGCGCGCGGGATATCCCAGTGTGACCGCGGTGGAAATCGATCCCACGATTCTCGTCCTCGGACGGCTGCTGCACCCGGAGAATCCGTATGCGGATGCGCGCGTGCGCACCGTGAACGACGACGCGCGCGCGTTCTTCCAGCGCAGCGACGCGCAGTTCGACGTCATCAGCTACGGCCTCGTCGACTCGCACGCGATGTTCTCGGCGATGTCGTCGCTGCGTCTCGACAACTACGTGTATACGGTGCAGGGCATCCGCGCGGGGTGGCAGCACGTTCGCGACGGCGGCGTCATGGCGATCTCGTTCTCGGTGTACGCGGGACCGTGGATCGAGCAGCGCCTCCTGCGCACCATACGCGAAGCAACCGGCATCACGCCGGCGCTCGTGCGGCACAACATGGATCGAGGCGCGTTCTTCATCGTCGGCAAGTCGGTCGACCTGAGCGCGCTGCCCGCGGAGCTCAAGGCACGCGTCGTCGAGCACCCGACGATCGACGAGAGCATTCGGATGCCGACTGACGACTGGCCCTTCCTATATATGCGGCCGGGCACGTTTCCCTTCGGTTATCTGACCGTGCTGCTGATCATCGGCGTCACGGCGACGCTGGCGATCCGGCGTGTGTACCGGAGCGCGTCCGGCGATGCCGCCCGGGGAAACACGTTCGACCTCACGATGTTCCTGATGGGCGCCGGCTTTATGCTGCTCGAGACGCGCATGGTCACCGAGCTCAGTCTGCTGTTCGGATCGACATGGATCGTGAACGCGTGCGTGTTCGGCGGCGTGCTCGTGATGGTGCTGCTCGCCAACCTCTGGGTGAGCAAGCGCGCTCCCGCGTCGCTGGGCAAATGGTTCGTGCCATTGATCGCCAGCATCGTGATCACGTGGGCGGTCGGCGCCGGCGTCCTGAACGCGTTCGACATCACGCTGCGCGGCCTCGTCGGCGGGGTCCTCTTCGCGCTTCCGATCGGATTCGCCGGCATCATCGTCGCGACCCTCCTCGCGCGTTCGGCGACCCCCGCGACCGCGCTCGGTGCCAACCTCCTCGGCGCGGTGCTCGGTGGAATCCTCGAGTACAGCTCGATGTTCTACGGGCTGAAGCTCGTGGCGATCCTCGCCCTGCTGTGCTACGCCGGCGCGTACCTGTCGCTGCGGCGCGTCGGCGAAGTGCGCACGCGTCTCACGATGCCACGGCGCGCGGCGGTGTCAGAGATCGCATAGCGCACCTCCGCGTCACGCGACAATCTGCGGCCCGCCGAGACGTGACCCACGCGTCGCGTCCGCGAGTGCGACGAAGGCCCAGACGGCTGCTGCGCCGAACACGAGGAATGCGGTCAGCGATCCCCAGAACGCGCCGTCGACGCCGGTCTCCCAGATCGTGCGCGCGGGCTGCGCCGAAAGCTGCCACTCAGGCTGTCCGGTGATCCACAGCCGCGTCAGCGACCACACGTCGCCGAGGGCGTGGAGTACGATGCCGGGCACGATCGAATTCGTGAAGTACGCGATCCCGCCATACACCGCCACGACGCCCACGTAGAACGGCATCATCGCCAGCACGGCGCTCGGATGATGGTTGACGTGTCCCGCGCCGAACAACACGCCGCTGATGAGAAGCGCGGCGACCGGCCCATGCCGTCGTTCGATCGGGCCCTGCATGTATCCGCGAAACGCTGCTTCCTCCACGACGCCCGCCACAATCGACCCCATGACGAGCAGCGTGAACGTCGTGATGAACGGCATGTCCGCCGGTGGTGTGATCGGCTGTGCTTCAACGGGCAGGGCAACGAGGCGTCCGAGCAGTGAGGCGAGCGGCAGGAGCGCCGCCATGCCGATCATTCCCGCCATGAGCGCGATGCCCCACGCGTCCGCCGGGACAGCGTTCGCGCGCAGACTGCTGCGTCGGGCTGCGGACGACGACGACGGCCAACCTTCGCCGTTCAGGTAGCGCCACAGCAGCCAGAGATACAGCGCCGTCGGAACGACTGCCCAGGGTACGCTGAGCAACACTCGCTGGTTCGCCGTCGCGAGCATCGCCCACGGGACGATCCCCGCCGCAGCTACGGCGACGCCGGCGACGACGGCGCGCACGACCACGGGCAGACGCTGCCAGAGCGAAATCATAGTTCTCTCTTCGTCCGATCGGACTCAGGAGTTTCACGCCCGTTGCGTGGCGCCGAGGTTGCGTTCCGTGAGGCAATGACTCGCTTCGGTTACCACGCCTCGCACGAGCAGTACGCGCCCGGCGAGCTGTTGTCGTATGCACGTCTCGCGGCGGACTCCGGCTTCGATGGTGTGCTCAGCTCCGACCACTTCCATCCATGGCTCGAGGAGAACGGGCACAGCGGGTACGCGTGGAGCTGGCTGGGCGCCGCGCTGCAGGCGACGACGACGTCCTTCGGCGTCGTGTGCGCGCCGGGCGATCGTTATCACCCCGCCGTCGTAGCGCAGGCGGCGGCGACGCTCGCGGAGATGTTTCCGGAGCGCTTCTGGATGGCCGTGGGGAGCGGGGAAGCGCTGAACGAGCACGTGACCGGCAGTGCGTGGCCGAAGAAGAGCGAGCGCAACGCACGCCTGCGCGAATCCGCGGACGTCATGCGCGCGCTCTGGCGCGGCGAGTCGGTGACGCATCGCGGACACGTCGACGTCGTCGACGCTCGTCTCTACTCGCTGTCCGCGCGACCGCCGCGTGTGTTAGGCGCCGCTGTCACCGAGCAGACGGCGGAATGGCTCGGATCGTGGGCGGATGGACTCGTCACGACGGGGCGCGACCGCGACGCCATGGCGCGAATGATCGCGGCATTCCGTCGCGGCGGCGGGGAAGGCAAGCCGGTGTTCGTGCAACACGTGCTCGCGTGGGCGCCGGACGAGGACGACGCGCGCAGCGCCGCGCACGAGCAATGGCGCTTTGCCGCGATTTCCGACGAGCACCTGCTATGGGATTTGCGCACGCCCGCGGACTTCGCCCGCGCGACGCGAGAGATCACGCCCGAGGATGTCGCGCGAACCATTCCGACGTCGTCGGACTTCGATGTTCACATCGAGCGCCTGTCAGTTTACGCGGACCTCGGCGTCGATCGCGTGTACTGCCTCAACGTGGTCAGAAATCAGCGCGAGTTCATTCAAGCCTTCGCGCGAGAAGTGCTCCCGGCGCTCGCCCGACCCGCCTCGCGGCGTTGACGTTCGCGCGCGGCAGCGCCAGCGTATGGCGACTCCTGCGCGAGAGGGGACCATGGAACGACGCGAGCTGCTTCGGACGCTGGGCGCTGTCGGCGCGGCGGCTGCCGTTACGCCGAACGAGACCCTGGCGCGCGCGCTGGCGGGATGCCACAGCGGTGCGGGACGTCTCAAGCACTCGATCTCGCGCTGGTGTTACGGCAAGATCCCGATCGATGAGCTGTGCGAGATAGCGAAAGGGATCGGCTACAAATCCGTCGAGTTGCTGGAGCCGGCCGATTACGCCGTGCCGCGACGCCATGGTCTCGTGTGCGCGATGTCCAATGGCTTCGGCACGATCCCTGTCGGGTTCAACCGACCCGACAACCATGACAAGCTCGTGGCGGCGGCGCAGGAGCGCATTCCGCTCGCCGCGGCCGCGGGCGTGCCCAACATCGTGTGCTTCAGCGGCAATCGCGATGGGATGTCGGATGGCGAGGGGATCGCGAACTGCATCGCGGGCTTCAAGCGCGTGGTTCCGACGGCCGAGCGCTACGGCGTGACGCTGTGTCTCGAGCTGCTCAACAGCAAGGTGGATCACAAGGACTATCACTGCGATCACACCGCGTGGGGCGTCGAGGTGGTGAAAGGCGTGGGCTCACCGCGCATGAAGCTGCTGTATGACATCTACCACATGCAGATCATGGAGGGCGACGTGATCCGCACGATCCGCGACAACGCCGCGCACATCGCGCACTTCCATACCGGCGGCGTGCCGGGACGCAACGAGATCGACGACACGCAGGAGCTGAATTACCGGCGCGTCATGCAGGCGATCGCGGACCTCGGCTTCACGGGCTACGTCGCCCAGGAGTTCGTGCCCAAGCGGGATCCCATCGCGTCCATGCGCCAGGCGTTCGAGATCTGTGACGTCTAGGCGTGCCGTTCGCGTCGCATCGGGCGGGCGGCGGGGTGCTCCCAATGGCGACCGCTCGCTTCGCTGAGAAGCGCCTTACGCTCGCTTGATTCGCCGACCCACCCGCGCTTCGCGCGGGTCCCCGGGTCGGCTCGACATCGCCCTTGGGAGCACCCCGCCGTCCGCCCGCGCTGACCGCGGTGCCACGTGTGATGCGGCAGAAGGGTGCGCGCTGGTGTTCACTGCGAGCGATATCCGCGAGCGCCGGGTACCCGCGCAGCGGGTGGCGCGAAGCGGAGAAGCGAGCGGGAGCTGTTGTCGCGAAGCGAGCGGTCGCGAGCGGTGAATACCAGCGCGCGCCCTTCGCGCGGTCAGTACCAGCGCGCGCCCTTCGCGCGCGCGAGACTATATCACGCGTGCCCCGCCCAGGTCTTGTCCCCCGGCGCGTACGGCAGGCACGGATCGTAGCGGCCGGGTGACTCGATGTAGCGCTGCGCCTGGGTGCAGCCGATCTCCGAGGTGAAGTAGCCGAGCAGCGCGAGCTCCTTCATCATCTTGAAATAGTGCGCGGGCGCCTCGGCGGTGATCGCCGGCGCCGGATTCACCTCGGTCTCTGTTTGCGAAGGCTGCTGCGCCTGCGCGGACTCGAGCTTCGCCTTCAGCTCGCGCTGCCGCTCGTCGCGCTTGCGGTCGGCCTCGGCTTTCTGTTCGCGGTCGGCGCTCTCGAGGATCGCGAGCCGCTGTTGCGGCGTCGCCTGCATGAAGCCGACGCCGTGCGCCTTTTTCGTGTTCGCGTCGACGGTGCGCAGCCCGTCGCGGAACGCCTTGCGGTCCTTCGGGTCGTAGCTGTCGGTCACGATCAGCGCCATGAACGCGCCGACCTTCGCATCCTTCGCGCCCGGGGTGCTCGTGCGCGGAAGAATCGTCTCGGCGATCTCGTCGAGGTAGGCGATCTCCTCGTTCGTGAAGGGCGCGTCGGTATTCGGCTCGGACGAGCGACAGCCGGCGAGCAGGTTCGTGCCCCCGACGAGCGCGACACCGCCGAGGAGCGCGGTGATACGCATGATCGCTTCGCGGCGGGAGATCAACTCCGCGTCCGAGAACTGCAGATCCCTGCCCTTCGCTTCGCTCAGGGTCGAGATGACGGCGTTTGTCACAGATTCCTCCGGTTCAACTCTTGAACGGCGAAATCGGCGGCGCGAGCGGTGAGCGCCATGTACGTGAGCGATGGGTTCACGCACGCCGCGGAGGTCATGCACGATCCATCCGTCACGAAGACGTTCGGCGCGTCCCACACCTGGTTGTGCGCATTCAGCACCGACGTCTTCGGATCGCGTCCCATGCGCGCGGTGCCCATCTCGTGGATGCCCATCCCGGGCCAGTACCCGCCGTCGTACATCGAGACCTCCTTCACGCCGCACGCCTCGAGCATCTCCGCCATGTCGGCCATCATGTCGCGGCGCATCAGACGCTCATTCTCGCCCGTCGCGCAATCGATCTTGAGCACGGGCAGGCCCCACTTGTCCTTCCTGGCCTGGTCGATCGCGATCTGGTTCGCGTGATTCGGCAGCATCTCGCCGAACGCGGTCGCGCCGATGTCCCATTGCCCCGGCGTCGACATGCGGTCCTTGAACGCGGCCCCGACGCCAAGCTCGGCAACGCCGCGTGACCAGCCGTCGCGTCCCGCGCCTCCCTGGTAGCCGAAGCCGCGCAGGTAGCTGCGCTTGTCGCCGAACAGATTGCGATACCGCGGGATGTAGAACCCGGTGGGCCGCCTGCCGTAGTAGTACTTGTCGTCGAGCCCCTCGAGCTTGCCCTCGGCGCCGAGTCGGAAGTGATGGTCCATCAGGTTGTGGCCGAGCTCTCCGGAGCTGCTGCCCAATCCACCCGGCCAGACGTCCGTCGCGGAGCGCATGAGAAGCCACGTGGAGTTCAGCGTCGACGCGCAGAGGAAGATGACCTTCGCCTGGTAGTCGGTCGTCTGGTTCGTCGTCGCGTCGAGGACGCGGACGCCCATCGCGCGCTTCGTGTTCCGGTCGTACAGCACTTCGCTCACGATCGACCACGGCTTGAGCGTGAGCCGGCCGGTCTTCATCGCCGCCGGCAGCGTCGACGACTGTGTGCTGAAGTACCCGCCGAAGGGACAGCCGAGCCAGCAGGCGTTGCGGTGCTGGCAGGCGCTCCGGCCGGGGAGCGCGCGCGTCGCGTTCGCCGAGCGTCCGATGATGAGACGGCGCCGGCCGTCGAACTGCTTCACGAGCTTCTCCGCCACCATCTGCTCGCCGCAGTTGAGCGGCATCGCGGGCTGGAACTGTCCGTCCGGCAGCTGCGGGAGATTCTCCTTCGAGCCCTGAATTCCCGCGTGGCGTTCGACGTGATCGTACCACGGCGCGATGTCCGCGTAGCGAATCGGCCAATCGACGGCGATGCCCTCCTTGGCGTTCGCCTCGAAGTCGAAGTCGCTCCACCGATAGCTCTGGCGTCCCCACATCAGCGAGCGTCCGCCGACCTGGTAGCCGCGGTACCAATCGAAGCGCTTGACCTCGGTGTACGGCGAGTCCCTGTCCGACGCCCAGAAATCGAGATTCTTCTCGTTGAGCGGATAGTCGCGCTTGAGGACGGGATACATCTCCTCCATCGCGCGCGTGCGGCCGCCGCGGTGCGGATACTCCCACGGCCCCTTCGTCGCGTTGACGTAGTCCTTCACGTGCTCGACGTTGCGCCCGCGCTCGAGGAGCAGTACGCGAAGTCCCTTCTCGGTGAGCTCCTTCGCCGCCCAGCCGCCGGAGATGCCGGACCCTACGACGATTGCATCATATGTCGTCGACTGCATTGCTCCTCGAGGTCAGCGTGCGCGGCGAATATGTGTCCGCCCGGCAGCGAATGTCCATGCGTGATTCAGGGACGCAGCGTACGTCGCGCCCGCCACGACGCCCTCAGTTCGACGTCTGATACGGCACGAATTTCCCGCGATCGAAGTAGTACACCGTCGCGGCGTCGATGCCCGCGGCCTCGAAGGCGTCGTGGCGCAGCTGCATCGCCGGTTCGTCCGGGCCACCGAGCCGCTGAGGCGGCACATAGTGCAGGACGACCGAGGCACGTGGGTCGTAGATCGAGTCTCGCTTCAGCTCGAAGAATGCCGGCGACGCTGCGCGTCGACCGAGGAGCACGACGCGAACCTCTTCGCCGTCGGTTCGCCCCTGAATCACCACGTCCGCGGCGCCGTCTCCATCGAAATCGGCGACGACCGCGAAGGGCGCCTGTCGCGGCTTCAGCTCGTAGCCGCTGATGGCATCGGGAACGTATTCCTCCATCCGCCAGAGGCGGAAACCCGGCACGCGCTTTTCGATCTCGGCGTGGAACGCCGCGGGCAACCGCAACGTGCAGCATGCGCTGGAGTCGTTCGCGAGGGTCGGCTCCGTCGCCGCACTGTCCTCGACGAAGCGCAGCATCCACGCGGGCCCCGATGCGGCGGACACCTGCGTCGATGTGCCGACCGCCGCAGGTGACGGCTGCGTCGATGCGCCTGTCGTTGCCGGTGACGTCTGCGTCGTCGCGCCTCGACTACTGTCGTCGGGAACGGGCGCGTCCTGCCGACACGCGACGAGCATGCACAGGCAGAGCGTCAGTGCCGGCGGGTCGCGCCACGTCGCATGCAATGCTAACTCTCCCGTCTTCTGAGTGGCGTCCGCCCCATCATCGGAGAACAACATGCTGCTGATTCGCGAAGTGATGTACTGCAAGCCTGGCAAAGTCCGGCCGATGGTCGAGAAATTCGTCGCGATGTCCAAGCTCAACGAGAAGGCCGGGCTCGGAAAGATGCGCGTGATGACCGACTTCTGCGCGGAACGCTACTGGACGATCGTCGCCGAGTTCGAGGTGGAGAGCATGGACAGGCTCGAGCGGATGATGCGGGGCGAGGGGATGGACGAGAAGACGGGGAAGGAGATGGAGAAGCTCATGCAGGGCTACCACGATCTCGTCGAGTACGGCAAGCGCGAGGTGTACAAGCTCGAAAACTGAGTCGCGGCATCACGGCACGAGCAGCGGGTAAGGATTCACAGGAGTGCCACGCGCCCAGTTCGCAGACGGTTTGCCCCGGAGAATGCCGAAGTGCAGGTGCGGCGTCTCGATCGGCGCGTTGCCAGTCGTGCCTACGTAACCGATCACCTGCCCCTGCTTGAGTGGCATTCCCTCGCGCAGTCCGTCGGCGTATCGGTCGAGATGACTATATAGAAGCACGAAGCGGTCGGTCGGGTCGGCGGCGTACACCATCAGCCCGCCCGTCTTGCTGTCGAAGAGTCGCATCAGCTTGCCGTCGGCCGCGGAGAGTACCGGCGTGCCTCGGGGCGCCCGGATGTCCAGCGCCTCGTGCACGCGCGTTCCTCGCGATTCGGTATAGGTGTCGCGCAACTGCGATCTGGCGACGCCCTGTACGGGAACCGCGAGCAGCCGCCGCAGGTCGGCGCGCTCGCGGGTGGTGTCCGAAGCTGGCGGCGTTTCCGGCGGCGTTTGCGGCAGCGGTGTTTGCGGCGGCGGCGTTTGTGGCGACAGTGTCTGCGGCGCTATCGTGTCGCGGACAGCCATCGTGTCTTCGCGCGCGTTGAAGACGCTGTCGACCGCGCGCACGCTCCGCGGCTCCTTGCACCCGGAAACGGTGATCGCCGTGACGACGATCGTGTCCGACCACGAAGCGATCGCCGGCGCGGCGAGCGGAGGATCGTTCTCCGCCGCAGGCTGCGGCGCTCCCCACGCGGACAACTCGAACACCGTGCCGCAGTGCGCGCGGTCCTGCAGCATCACCGCGCCGGAATGCGCCGATTGGGAGACGCGAAGCCCGGGCTCCCGAATGAATCGGCTGATCCGCGTTCCTACCTCGATGCCGTCGAACGTTCGCGGCCCGCGCGCGGCGACGCGCAGCGCGGTGACCCGGTTGCCTTCGTGCAGCGCGAGCACCGGCGCGCCGGCGACCGCCAGCCGTTTGGCGGCGACCGTGTCGACCCAACCCGGCATCGTCACGATCACGGTGGTATCGGCGACTGCGCCGCATCGCGCCCGCAGCGCACCGACGGCCTCGCCCACGTACAGGGGACCGACGCTCGTGTCCGTGATGGAGGTGGCATTCGCGTCGCAACCGGCGTCCGTCGCCGGCGCGTCCCGCCTGCAGGCGGCGAGCACGACCGCCGACATCAGGACCAGGCGTCTCATGTGTTCACCTCCGCGCGGGAATCCGTAACCGCAAATCTTCAAGACTCACCTCGAGGTCGTCACCCTGGAGCCGAGCCAGGAGACCGGGTACGGCGTGTTCCTCTTCGGCACTGAAGTGCGCCGTGCCGGCCGCATAGATGTAGCCAAAGGAGACACGGCCGCTCTCGATTCGAACCGGCGAGTCGGCGCGACAGTGAGGACAGGTGAACCGGCCCGCACGCAACTCCGGCCAGTATTCCGTACAGGCGGCCAACAGTGCTCGCGGTTCGACCTCCAGATGGCAGCTCGGGCATCGGAGCATTCCGATACGAAACATGTCGTCCCGGCATGTGCAACGCACCGGGTGCTCACCGGGCCGAATAGGTCGAGGCGCCTCGCCGCATGCACCTACTTGCGCACCTCGTAGCGCAGATCCACGACGCCGTTCGTGTACGCTCTGACTTCCACGAGATGGAGCGCGACGTCACGGTCGAACTTCTCGAAGAAGGGGATGCCATCGCCGATCGCGATCGGCAGAATCGAGTAGCGAAGCTCGTCGGCCAGGCCGAGTCGAAGGCATTCGCCCGCCAGTACGCCGCCTCCGACACACCAGATCGAACGAAAGGAGGGGCGCAGGCGTCGATTCACGAACTCCGCGAGATCACCTGAATGGAACTCGACGGTGTCGCGAGTCCGCGGGAGACGCCGGCTCGTGAGGACGAACGTGGGCTTGGCGCCATAGGGCCACGCCAGACCCTGCGCCTCGAAGCGCAACGCGGTCTCATACGTTCGCGACCCCATCACATAGCAATCGATCGTCGCGAGAAACGCCTGGACGGCTGCCGGATCCATGCTGTGGCCGTCGGCGAAGTCGTCCGACGTCTCGAGCCAGTCGACGCTCCCGTCCGTACGAGCGATGAAGCCGTCGAGGCTGGCCGCCATGTGGACTGTCACGCGAGAGTCGGCGTCGAATGACGTCATCGTCTCGCTGACGCGGTCAGGCAGCTGGTCGCGACCGTGCGATCGCCGAGTGCCGTGGCACTCTGCCGACGACCGCTGCCGCGAAGAACAGGACCAGCGCCGCGCCGCCCAGCAGCGGCGCATTCACGAACTCGAGTGGAATGCGCAACGATCCGTAGCCGAAGGCAGTGCCGAAGATGACTCGCATGGCCGTGAGCGCGCCACAGATGGCGCCACCCGAGAACAATACGGACGATATGACCCGTCTCATCCCAGATAACAGAGCACATTGTCGGCAAAACGTCGAGCCGCGCTGTGAGCGTCTCAGCGCGGCGACATGGTGCGCGCGACGCGGAAGCCGACGTTGTCACGCGTCTGGTGAGGCAAGTAGGTGCTGTCGCCGCGGTGCGCCGATCGCAGCGTGAACCACTCGTACGCGAACGAGCCACCGCGCCGCGTGCGCGCGACGTCGTTGGATACGTTCACAACGCTGTCTTCAACGTCCTCGATGACGCGTTCGCTGAACGGATACGACTGCCGCCGATCGAGGGTCCACTCCCAGACGTTGCCCAGCATGTCGAACAGGCCCCACTGATTCGGTTTTCGCTGAGCGACGGGGTACATGCGCTCGCGCTTCGTGTTCTCGTCAAACCAGCCGTACGCAGGCAGCAGCTGCCGATCGTCCCCGAAGTGCCATGCTGTGCGCGTGCCCGCGCGCGCCGCGTACTCCCATTCGGCTTCCGTCGGCAATCGGTATCCGGTGCGCTGCAGGTAATTCGCGGGCAGCATCAGCCCGCGTGACGGATCGATACTGTCGGGATACACCCATTGGTCCCTGGGCAAGCCGGCGAGCTCGCTCAGCCAGTTACAGTAGCGGCCAGCATCGTACCAGCTGACGCCGACCTGTGGACTGTCCGATGTCCGGGAAAATTCGGCGAAGCGCGGCGGATCGCCGAATCGCGCTGCCGTCGCATTCCGCCATCGCGCGCCATAGTCCGGCACCGCGGCGAGGAAGCGCGCGAACTGATCGTTGGTGACTTCCGTCGTTGCTATCGCATACGCGCGTGGAATCCGCACTCGGTGCTGTCGCTCGGCGGCGGAGCGGCCACGCTCGGTCACCGGAGACCCCATGACGAACTCGCCGGCCGGGATGACGACCATGCGGTGACCGTTCGGTCCTTCGTACGAGCGGATCGCGGCCAGTTGCGCCGCAGCGGACTTCGCGGTCGGCCGTGCGCACGCGAGTGACACACACGCGCAGGCGAGCGCAATGAGTATCGCGACACGCCTCATTACCGGCGCCGCAACAACAACAACGCTGTCAGCGGTCGCTCTGGGCGTGCACTTGCGAGCGTCCCTTCAGCCGCCAGTAGTACGCTGGCGCCGTACTCAGCGCGACGAAGAATCCGGCCACGATCGCACGTCCGATTCTGGAGCCGTGATTGTCGCCGAGCAGGTCGAGCACGGAGTAGGCGAACAGTGAGACGCTGAACCATGTCATGCCGACGCGCTTTGCCAACTCGAATGGTGTCATGTGCCCTGCCGAACGCAATGACGTTTCCGCGGCCGAGTACGAGTTTAGTCGCGCGTGTCGAGACTCGCGAGGCGTCCGCACGCGCCTCAGTCTGCGCTCAAACTCGTCGACGACCGCGGTGTGCCGTTCGCCGAGGTGGTAACGCACTGAAATCGCCGTCACGATGCGCGCTTCCTGGCCCCGCTCGAATGAGCCGCACTGTCAACTCGCGCATCCATAGTCCGTTCACTCGTCGACCCGCGTCAGCCAGCGGGAGACGGGACTCAGGTAAACCGCCGAACCCCGATCTCGACACATGCTGAATGCTCAGTACGGATCCATGCCTTTTGACTTCAACACGACGGCCACTCGAGGCGACGACAGGAATTGAACCAAGGCTGTCGATGCGTCGGGTTCCGTCCCCGCGGCGCCGACTCCGGCCGCAAATACAAAGCTCGCTGGGTCCTGCAGTTCCGGTGGTAGCAGCCCAATCAGCTCCACGCCTGAGCGACTCAGCATCTCCATTGGTTGCGCGATGGCGATCTCGGCCTCGCCGCGCGCGACCACATCCACGGCGAATTCGCCCGGTGCGGGGAATCTCGTTCGCCCCCGCATCACATCGGCGATGCCAAGTCGCTCGAGGACGCGGGTGAACAAGATCCCGGTCGCACCGCCGCGCCTTGGGTCCGGATAGCTGATTGTCGTAGCGGCTAACAGAGCAATTCTCACGCTCTCGACGGATCCGACATCGGGCTTTGGAGCACCCTTGCGCACGCCTACGCCAACAGCAGAGCGCGCGAAGCTTACGATACTACCAGTCACAATCCTCCCCTGCGCGAGACACTCATCGAGCATTGGTCTCGGCAGGATGACGACGTCAGCGACTTCTCCAGCCTGCACGCGATTGCGAACCGCCCCAGCGGTTCCGTAGTGGATCGTCACCCCATGCCCGCTCATGCGCTCGAACTCGCCGAGTGGAGCTTCCAGCACGCCCGTAAAGACATCGGCGCTCAGGACCTTGATCGTGGCCCGATGTGTCACGGCCGTCCGGCGGCCGCCCGACGATTGCGCGCAGGCGGTCAGGATGAGCGGCACCATCAGGATGATGACGTTTCTGCCGCCGCGGGAACTGCGAGCGACGACGCGCCGTGAGGAGTGCCGGCAGCAGCCTGTCAATGACCAGCGACGTCCCACCATCTCAGCTCGCCTCGCCGGATACGTCATACACGTTACCGTACCACCAGGCCGCGTCTGCGACGGCTCTCGCACGGGCAGCTACGACTCCTCGATTATACGCCCGAGGCGTGTGGTTGCCCAACGTGCCGGAGTGCAGCGGCGGTGTTCTGTGAAAGGCGCGTCCTGCGTTCTTCGCGCTCACCCCTTGCACGCTGCGAACGGTTGCATTAGATACTGAACCATATGGTTCAGTATTTGACGCCCCGACTCGATACTTCGTTCGCTGCGCTCTCGGACGCCACGCGGCGCGGCGTTCTCGAGCAGCTCGGACGAGCCGACGCGTCGATCAGCGACCTTGCCGAGAAGTTCCAGATGACGCTCACGGGCATGAAGAAGCACGTCGGCGTTCTGGAGCAGGCGGGACTCGTCACCACGAAGAAGATCGGGCGCGTGCGGACGTGCCAGCTGGGCCCGCGCCGATTGGAGGCGGAGACGGCGTGGCTCGAGCGGTACCGCCAGCGCTGGGACGAACGCTTCGACGAGTTGGACCAGGTTGTCGAGGAACTGACACGAAAGGAGAAGAGCGATGAACGCAAGAATCGAAAGTAAGCCCGGTCCCGTGAAGAACCGCACTACGGTGAAACGGACGTCGGACCGCGAGGTTGTTGTCACGCGGACCATCAACGGCCCCGCGCGCATCGTGTTCGAGGCATTTACGAAGGCGGAGCTGCTCCAGCGTTGGTGGGTGCCCAAGTCGCTGGGAATGACGCTGCTGTCCTGCGAGCTGGATGCTCGTGTCGGCGGCAAGTACCGATTGGTATTCGATCACGGTGGCCCCGAGCCTGCCGCGTTTTTCGGCACGTATGTCGAAGTGAAGCCGTATTCGCGCCTCTCGTGGACCAATGACGAAGGTGGCGAGGGCGGGCCTGTCACCACAGTGACCTTCGAGGAAAAGGGCGGCAAGACGCTGGTGGTCCTGCGCGAGAGCTATCCTTCGAAGGAAGCGCTCGACGCTGCCGGTACCGGAGCAGCAGATGCAATGGCCGAGACGTTCGATCAGCTCGACGAGCTTCTCGTCGCCCTGGGTGAGACCTCGGAACGGTAACAGACCCGTGGATCTCGCGTCGGTCGTCCGATAGTCCCGAGTCACACTGGCCGGGGCTATCGGCGCGGCGTCGCGAACATTCGATCGCCGCCAGGCTCACGGTGCAGCGTCGCGATACGACCTAGTCTTCCAGGATTCGGAATGGATTCGAGATCAGTCGAGTAGAATCGACTGCCACTCCAAGAGGATTCCTGGCCCCTGGTGGCGGTTGCGTCGGGTACCATCGGCGGAAGACATCACCATAAACCAGCCGGTAGACCCCAGGCACGGGGGGCGGAAACTGCGGAAACGTACGTGCGTCAAAGGAGCCCCAGATCCGCAGGGTGTCGACGCGCGACTGACCTGGCAGGACGCGGGGCGGCTGCATGATCAGGGCTCTGGTGCAAAAGGGCCCCCACACCGTTCGCCAAGCGTCGCCCTCGAGTCGCTGCAGCGTTATCAGCGGAGGAAAGGGCGCACTCTGCAGACACGGATGCACCCAAAGCGTGTCGTGTGTGCCGTTGGAGAGGATAGCGACGAGCGTCAGCCAGACTGCTGAAGGCTCAACAGCGGCGCGATAGACCGTGTCGGTCGTACGCACCACGAGCGAGTCGCCGGCGAGCGATGGTGCGGCACTGCGCGTGCCTGGCCCGACCGAACAGCTGAGCGCGGACGCGAGAACGAGGAGCTCAAACGGTGTGCTGCGATACATCGCCTTCTGGATCCGCCTGACGCGACGGAGTTCCGTTGCAATGACGCGGGGCGGAAAGCGCATCGCGACAAACTGGACTCGTTCATTCATCGCTTCCACTTGCCTCCAAGGCATCGGGCATCTCTCCCGCGGGAGTGTGCCCCAGTTTGGCAAAGTGTTAGCGATGTACTGGACTATTCTGTCAGCGATCTCCCCGGCCGTTCAGAACTAGGAGCCGGTGGCCCAGTACCAGTACAAAGAAATTCCGACGAATAGCGACGAAACAACCGCGGCCATCCAGTAAAAACGCGGAGCGTACTTCAGGCGAATAAGAAGCAGGTTCGCCCCGCCTCCGATCGCGAAGGTCAACAGGCCTGCAAAGACCGCGCGAGTTACCAGTGACATAGTGGATGTCGATAAGGTCGGCCTAAACGCCAATTATCCGGACTGCTTTACATGCAATACGCGCAAATATGCTGCGATTCGCTTGCGACATAAATGACCCGTTGGCGCCGACCGGGCACTTAGGCTGCACCACGAACGCAGCATAATTGTGCGTCCAGCACCTGGAGAGAGTGATACGGCCTGGCGGTGCACCACCACCATCATGCGCAATCCGCCCGAGGTTGGTTCACCGTGTTCGCCGACTCGCTCCCGGCGCCAGCGCCCGGAGCAGCGGATGCGCGGACGCGAGCGCCGCGCAGAGCGCCACGAGGCCGAACATGACGAACGGAGGTCGCTCCGAGCGCTCCAACGACGACGCGAAGCGTAACGACGCGGCACCGGCCGCGAGGACGGCCACGCTCGCCACGGTCAGAATCACCGCGGTGCGCCGCTCCACGGACTCCAGGAGTACGACTGCGACGACGCTCACGCTCCCGACGATCGTCGCAACGATCGGCGCGATCACGAGATGCTCGCGCGCGGCGCCAAGCAGGTGCCGCACCACGAACGCATCCGGATCCGTCATGCCGCTCTGCGCATACAGCGGCGCGAGGACCTCCCGCATGTGCGCCATGAACGCGAAGCCGATCGCCAGCGCAAAGGCGACCAGCAGCGCGGCGAGCGTCGCCCCGCATGCGAGACTCGAGAGCACGCCGAGGCCGGCGGATTTCTCGCGGGCGTAGGTCAGCGAGCACGCCGTGCCGAACGCGAAAAACATGACGCCCCACATCCCGGCACCGAGAAGCGTCCCGAGCCACACGGGGAGCGAGATCCACATCTCGACGACGTGGTTCACCGCGGCAATCGCCGCAACGACGGTCCCCACCCTCATGCCGGTGAGCGCCGCGTTCCTCACACGCACCGGCGCGCGCAGGCGGACCCAAATCGCGGCGGCGACATAAATGACGGCAAGGCCGGCAAGCATCATCGGGCGGCTCCAGTCCGAAAGCAGATGCTATCCCCGGAACGGCAGTCCGTGCAACTGTGACGCACCTCGCATTTCCGCCGGTCCCACTCGGTGTGACAGCAGGCACACGACTTTGGCGTCGTGTCGCGCCGAATCCAACCTTGCGCGGCGCGACATTGAGCCGCCTTCCAGTGGCAGCCGATGCCGGCTCGCCTGCGCCGGCTACCGGCGACCCCAGTGTACCCCGCTTCTCCCCGCGAGGGTGCCCATGTTCCAGGCTCTCATCGACCTGCTTCCGCAGGAGTGGCGCAGTGCTGCGCTCGTGCTCAGCGCTCCGCTCCGCTGGATTCCGGAATGGCAGGCGTTTCTCCTCAACTTCGTCTCCAGTCAGCCGCTCGGCGTGATGATCTTCGCCGCGGCGACTTTGCTCATGCCCATGCTGCTCGTGATTGCCGGCATGTGGAGCACGATGATCTCCCTGTACACGCTGCCCTTCCGCTCCGGACGCGGCGCCTTCGTCACCGCGCTGCTCATGGCGTGGTGGGACGCCGGCCGATGCATCTGGCTGTACTGGACGGGCATGGTACGCCTTGCCGTTGCGCTCGCGGGCTGGGTGCTCGGCGCCGTGAAGTTCGTCCTGCTGACGCTGCGCAACACCCTGCTCGGCGTGCTGCGCTCGCCGCTGGCGCTCCTCGACTGGACGTCGCGCCGCTACTTCCAGCCCGGTGTGCCGTGGATCGCGTTCCTCGTGCTCATGGTGTGGAGCGCGGTCGAAGCGACCGTGTTCACGTTCACGCTGCAGCCGACGCTCAATGAAGTGTTCGGCGGCCTCACCGGCTACGAACCGAACCCGCGCGTGATGGCGCCGCTGCTCTGGCTGTTCCTGTTCATGCTGGTCGGCGGCAGCTTCGCGTGCGTGCAGGTGCTGAACGACGCGATCCGGACCCGCAAGGTCGGCGAGATCGTTCAAATGGCGCTGGTGGAAAGCGCCGTGATGTTCTTCGAGGTGATCTTCCTGTACCGCGAGCTGATCGACGCCATCACGCCGTGGATCGCGCAGCAGTCCGGCGGTGAGGTGCGGCTCGGTCTCGTGGCGACGCTGCTCCTCGCGTCGTTCGGATGGGTCGGCGTCCGCGGCATGTCATGGTTCCTCTTCGGACGCTTCGGTACGCCCGCGCTTCTGGCCATCCTCGGCCGCCAGACGCTCACGCAGGACGCTGGAATCTCAGCCGTTCCCGCTCCGGTCTCCAACGAGATGTGGCGCGCGCCGGTGGAGGCGCTCAAGGCCGACGTCGTGTGGTTTCAACAGGAGGGTAAGCGTCTGTTCGATCTGCTGACCTTACCGGTGCTGCAGATGCTGGCGTCCGCGCTGAACTTCGCCGTGGTCGTCGTGCAGTCGCGCGCCGCGTTCATATTGCCATTCAAGTCACTCGACGAGCTGCTCCAGAGCAACCCGTTTGCGGCGCGTCTCCCCAGCGCTCGCGCGCTCGGCGGCATTCAAACGCCGCACGAGCCGATCCCGAGGATCGCCTCATGAACGCCACATTGCGACGTCCCGGTTGGCGCGCGTCGGCGGTCATCGTCTGCGGCGCTCTGTTCACCCTCGTGGCATGCGCGCCGGCCGCGAACAGCACGCGCGTCGCGCGCTCGACGCTCGTCGTCGGCATCGACGTGAGCGGGTCGTTTCGGAAGAATCACGAGAGCTCGATCGACTTCGCCGCCAACTACATCTATGCGCGACTCCACGGTCTCGGCGGCCTCAAGCAGCCGACGGCCGTGTTCGTGGGCGCGATCGGCGGCGACCGGCCGGAAGAGACGAAGTCGTTCCAGCCGATTCACACCTTCCAGGACATGAACGTCGCGCAGATCGCCGACTATCTCCGCAAGGAGTATCCGGCGCGCGACGGCCTGACGGACTTTAATCCATTCTTCACGCGCGTCGCCACGCTCGTGAAGCGGCAGAACCTCGTGCTGTCACCTCTGGACGTCGTGCTGTTCACCGACGGCGTCCCGGACACGCGCGTGGCGAAGGGCGACAGTCTCAGCCGGTACAGGAACATCAGCGTCGGCGATCTCGAGTATCTCTCCAAGAGCGTTACGGTGCGCGTGCTGTTCCCGCGTCCGACGGTTGCGGTCGCGTGGGAGAAACGCGTCCCGCGTCACCGCGTGCGGATGTGGACCGTGGACGACGAGGTGATGAATACGTGGCGCAAGCAATACCGCGACGGCACATCTCCGGAAGCGCAGAGCGCGCTCTGGAAATGGATCGCGGACAACGTCGACTTCCGCGTCCGTAGCGTCGGAGTTCTCTGAGCGTTCACCGCGAGACAGCAGTGCGCGTCGCGTTCACATGCAGCCGTGACACGCTCGTCGTGTCACCGACGCGCATCTCGACGTCGAGATCGAAGGGCTTGACGTCGCGCCACGTCGGGAACGTCAGCATGATTTGCCGTAGTTGCAGGCTCTCCTTCGCGGGCATGCTGGAAATTGGCTGTTCGACGATCGTTCCACCGCCGCTGTCGGGCAGGATGCGCTCGTCCGGGTTGTACATCGACCGTTCGCCCTTTTCCCTGTAACTCGCGCGCGGCTGCGGATCGAAACGCCCGCTGCGACGCGTGCTCGCGTTCTCGTACGACGACGTCGGCGGCATGTCGGGGGGATTCATGGGACCGAAGCGGTCGGTGCCACTCGGCACGACGTGCACGCCAGGCGGCACGTGGATACGTACGACGACATTCTCGGCCCGCCGATCGCCGTCATTGCGCGCATATATCAGCAGCCGCATGATGCGATGCGCCTCGATCTCCCATTTCCTCCAGAGGGCGGCGTACAGTCGAAGGTCTTCCTCGTACTCGCGCCGGTCGCGCGCGTATCGGGCGCGGGCCGCGGGGGAGAGACCGCTCTGCTCGGGCTCCGGGGGCAATCGCCCGCGGACGTAGTCCTCGATGTCCGCGTGCGTGAGCTCGGGCCCCGGATCGTACAGCGTGACGTCCTTCGAGATTGCGCCACCGAAGGTGGCGGAGAGCTTTGGAGGGACGGGCGTCGGCCACGTCGCCGTGACGTCACGCGTTGCAGCCTCCGGAGAGAGACGCGACGCAAAGTGGGGGACGGCCACGCGCATGATGCGCGCGACGAGCGCGTCGTCCGCAGGCTCCCAGAATTCCGCCAGGTCCTTCGGCCAGGGAGCGTCTGCGGGCGCGCCCTTTCTGCGCAGCTCCCACACAACACCGTTGAGCTTCATTCCGGCGAGCAACACCTGCGCGACGAGACTGTCCTCGCCGCTGTGGGCTTTCTCCGGGAGGCCCACCATGCCCATCGGATCGAACGGTACGAGCACCGGCGCGGCATCCGCCGCCGATAGCATCTCCCACGCGAGCGCCAATTGCAGTGGTCCGATATTCGACGGCTTCGGGTCGCCCGCCCAGCGTAGCACATGGTCGAGGTCGACGATGGGTACGCCGCCTTTCTGGTACAGATCACTCCAGAACGCCGCCTGGAGATCAGGATTCGACGCGTCCAGCGACGCATTCAGCGGAAAGATTCTCGCCATGTACTCGCGCGCGCTCCGCTCGGTGGAAAAGACGGGTATCAAGCCGGCCGAATCCGAGACCACCGCCAGGTCAGATCGGTCATCGGGCTTGGTTTGCGCGAGGACATAGCGCGTCGATCCGGCCTGCCGGATCCCGACAACGAGCGTGATGTCCGGCTCGTTCGTATCCGGGTGCCGGTAAAACCGAACGCGCCGCTCGGGGATGAAGATCGAGTCGGCTGCATCCGCGGGGATCATTTTCGTCGAGCGTTGTCCACGGGGAACGGCGGAGTCGCACGCACTCGACAGCGCCACGAGAACAAAAAGAAGAAGTCTGTGAATAAGCCCTACTAGCCGAGTCCGAGCTTCTGCGCGAGGCCGATGCGCTGGAGCTTGCCGGTTGCGCCGACGGGAATCTCCGTCAGCACGAGGATCTTCTTCGGCACCTTGAAGTCCGCGAGCTTAACCTTGGCGAACTCGCGCAGCTCCCTGTCGCTCGCCTGAGCACCCTGCTTGAGCACGACCGCCGCCGCGACTTCCTCGCCGAGCATCTCGTGCGGCATCGCGAAGGTGACGCACTGGTGCACCGCCGGGTGCTCCATCATGACCTCATCGACTTCGCGCGGTGAGATCTTCTCGCCGCCGCGGTTGATGATCTCCTTGAGGCGCCCCGTGATGCTGACGTATCCGTCCTCGTCCATCACGCCCTGATCGCCCGTGCGGAACCAGTCGCCGTAGAAAGCGTCCGCGTTTGCATCGGGATTGTTCTCATAGGCGCGCATGACGTTCGGGCCGCGGATCACGATCTCGCCAGTGACGCCGGGCGGCACCGGCTTGCCCGTGGTGTCCACGACGCGCACCTCCGGTCCGGCGGCCGGACCCACCGTCCCCGGTTTGCGCTTTCCGGGCGGCAGCGCGTTGCTCGCCATCTGGTGCGCGGCCTCGGTCATTCCGTACGCCTCGATGACGGGGACGCCGAAGAGCGCTTCCAGCTCGCCGATCACCTTCGTAGGCAGCGACGATGACGATGACCGGATGAAGCGCAGTCGGTGGCGCTTGACGATCTCCATGTTTCCGGACGCGCGCAGCAGGATGGCCTGATGCATCGTCGGGACCCCGGTGTACCACGTGGGCTGCACCTCGTCCAACCACGCGAAGAACTTGAGCGCGTTGAAGCCGGGCGAGCAGCACACCTCGCCCCCCGCGGAGAGCGGCGCCGTCAGTGCGGCGATCAGCCCATGGATGTGAAAGAGCGGCATGATCACCAGTCCGCGATCCTCGTCCGTGAGCGCGAGCGACGCGCGGATGTTCGCTGCCGACGCGCAGATGTTCCTCTGCGCGAGGGGCACGATCTTGGGACGCGAGGTCGTCCCCGACGTGTGCAGCACCAGCGCGACATCGTCCGGGGACACCGTTCTCGGCCCGCCGCTTCGCGGCGGTCGGATATCGGTTCTCGGCGAGCCTTCGAATTCGAGAGTGAACGTTCCCGCGCCGCGCTCCGGCTGCGCGACGAGTCGCGCCACTGGAATTCCCAGCTTTTTCGCGACGTCGACGGACGCCGACTGCTTGCCCTTCGCGACAACGAGCAGCTTCGCGCCGAGGTCGGTGAGGTAGAACTCGAATTCGTCCGCGCGGTAGCTCGGGTTGAGCGGGGCGGCCGTCGCGGCCGACGCGATCGTCAGGAACGCCGCAGCCATCTCGGGCCCGTTGTCCAGCACGATGCCGACGCGATCGCCCGCGCCGATGCCACGCGCATTCAGCTGTTGGCCAATGTCCTGTACAAGGGCGCGAAGCTTCGCGTACGACAGCGGCTTTCCACCCGGCGCACTCAGCGCCGTCGCGTCGTCCGCACCACGCCGGAGCAATTCAGGGATTGTCTGCGGATTCATGGGTTGTCGTCACTCAAGCATAACCCATTTGAACCGCAGAGGACGCAGAGGACGCAGAGGACACAGAGGAGTGCAACAGCCTGTCATCCTGAGCGAAGCGAAGGATCTACTCTGTTTGGGCTTGACCCGGTTTTGTGGACACGGGGTTAAGAATGCTACGAAGCGAGTTGCAACTGCTCGTACTGCGCGGGACTGACGTACTGCAAGGTTGAATGCCGCCGGGTGCGATTGTACCACGT
>Ga0081539_10000545_pt1 | contig 77830 bp, 64 predicted proteins | sample TabmetS4T2R2_FD_71023 | JGI IMG/M metagenome (GOLD analysis project Ga0081539, IMG submission 71023) | Tabebuia heterophylla rhizosphere microbial communities from the University of Puerto Rico - S4T2R2 | ecosystem: Host-associated > Plants > Roots > Rhizosphere ...
GTCGCCGGTGTACATCGCCAGCCCCTCGCGCCCCCCGCTCATCGTCAGCACCTGCGTCAACGAGTACGGACCGGTGACCGAAACGGGTCCCGATGTGGAGCCTGAGAACGAGCTCGTCCCCAGCGTGCCGATCAACTGCGACAGCCCGAACGCCGTGTCCGCGTCGTCTGCATACGCGGAATAGGTAATGCCGCCGAGATTCAGCGCGGTGCCCCGAAGTCCATCGCGAAGCCGGTTACGGCGCCCACAATTCCCGTTTGTGTCAGCGATACCGTCAATGGATCGAATCCGCCGAACGGCGCGACGTTGCCCGACACCAGATCCATCGCCGCTGGTCCGAGGATGGTCTCGCCAAAGCCGGTCGTGGTGTTCACCAGCCAGCTCGCAACCGGACCGATGTAGGTTAATCACACCGGCAAGAGGGTTGGCATCGCCAAGCCCGCCATCAGTGACGGTCACCGTCGTTGCACCGCTGGACAACTGCAGTGTGATCGTCCCGGCCCTCGCACTCGTGGCCTATGCAAGCGCCAGTGCCGTGCACACCAGAATTACTGCTCGTGAGATCGTCATCAAGCCTCCCGCTGCCAGTTGAGCGACGCCCCTGCCATGCGCGCGTGTTGTATATCCCGGGAGTTGAATGCACGCGGGTTCACTCGACAACGCGGCGGATTTACGGAATCGTCGAACCGTGATTTTGTGAAGTCACACGACCGCGGACTCTTTGTTCCGCGCGTCGGGACCGATCAGACTTCGACGCCACTTCGGGGCTCCACACTCGGTGCACCATTTGTCGCGACACGGTGTCTAACCGAGCGGCGAGTCAACTCCCAACCTCCGACTCCCTTCACCCGCTCCAACTCCCAACGTTTGGGAGTTGGGAGTTGGTCCAGCGTCAGAGGGTTGGGAATTGACAGGAACACCCGATGGAGTTCACACACTTCGTCCAGCTCGTTGCCATCGGCCTGCAGGCGCGCATTCCGATGCACATGACCGGTTTTCCCGGTGTCGGCAAGACCGAGTTCACCAAGAGCCTCGAAGCGGGATTCGAGCGCGCGGGCATCAGATGCAAGGTCATCATCCTCATCGGATCGATTCGCGAGCCGCAGGACTTCGGTGGCTTTCCCGTCTCCACGCCCGACGGCGTCAGACTGCTGCCGATGGCGTGGGCTCGCGATGCGAAGCGGCTCGCCGAAGACGGCTGTCTGGTCGTCGTCTTTCTCGACGAGCTGACGACTGTGCCGCCGACCACGCAGGCGGCGATGCTGCGATTGCTGACCGAGAACGTGTGCGGTGAGCTGGCGCTCCCCAACTACGAGCCCGGGAAAGGCGGCGTCGTGTATCTCTGCGCGAGCAATGCGGTCGAATGGGCCGCCGGCGGTCAGGAGATTCAGGCGCCGATGGCGAACCGCTTGTGGCACGGCGAGTTCCCCATGGATCACGAAACGTGGTGCGACATGATGGTGAGCGACTTCCCGCCACCCAACGACATGCCGGTGCTGCCGGCCGATTACCTGCGCACGCATCACCACCGTCAGCGCTCGCTCATCGCGGCGTACGTGAAGGCCGCGGGTCGCGACGCGTGGCTGGCACCGCCGGATGATCCGGCGCGGCGCAGCGGGCCCTGGCCGTCGGGTCGCACGTGGTATCTCGCGTCACGATTCCTGGCGGCGGTCGAGGCCGTCTCGCCCGGCAATCGCGTCCTGCAGGCTGCCGCACTCGCAGGTCTGGTCGGCGACCAGGCCTTGCCGTTTCTCGAATATCGCGAGGCGCTGAATCTGCCGGATCCCGAGGACATCTTGAAGGACCCGCGCAGTCTGGTTCTTCCCGATCGCACCGATCGCGCGTATGCGGTCTGCTACTCGCTGGTCGGTGCCGTGCTGAACAACAAGACACCCGAACGATGGCAGGCGGCGATGACGGCGCTGGGCGTCGCGTGCCGCAAGAACGCCGACATTCCAACGGCTGCGGCACGGACCCTCTGCGACAAGCGCAACAGACCAGATGGACCGTTGCGACTGCCTGAAGAATGCCGCCCTTTTTACGAACTGATGAAACTCGCCAATCTGCTGCCTGGAGTTTGACGCCGTAGATGGTCAACTCCCAACTCGCTTGCGCCCGAGCCAACTCCCAACTCCCAGTATATCGTCGGGAGCGTTGGGAGTTGGGGTCAGCGCCAGCGGGTTGGAAGTTGGGAGTTGACACAAGGCTTCATCGAGGAGCGTGAGAGTGCTCGATCGCCTTGCCAGTCTCATTCGTGGCCTCGGGAGCAAGACCGATACGTATTCGCGCGCGCTCCAGGCCGCGCGTGTGCGCGCCTCGTATCAGCGCGCCTACTTCGCGCCGGCGCTGTTCACGCTCGTTCCGGTGAAGACCGATTTGATCGCCAGCATGGCTGTCGATACGCACTGGCGGCTGTACTACAACGACGCGTGGGTGGCGGAGCACAGCGTCGAAGAGAACGCGGCGGTCCTCATTCACGAGGTCAGTCACCTGCTGCGCGATCACGAAACGCGGAAGAAGGCTGCCGCCGCGAAGTTGCCCGCGCTCTGGAACACTGCTGCGGATTGCGAGATCAACGATGATCTCGCCGCCGAAGGCCTGCCTCTGCCGGGCGATCCGCCGCGCCCGGAGAAATACGGATTCACCGCGGGAGAAACCGCCGAACGCTATTACGGTCAACTCGCGCCGCCAGATGACGCGCAGCCACCGCGTGTGCGTCTGCGCGGGCTCGAGCACGATTGCGGCTCCGGCGCGCATGGCGAACGGCGACCGTGGGAACTGCCTGACGATGACGGGAGTCCGGGCGGTGTTCCTGGCGTCGACCCGGTGAAAGCGCAACTGGTCCGGCGGGAAGTCGCGCAGCGCATCCTCGATCGCTCGGGTGATGCGGGCGACGTCCCTCTCGGCTGGCGCCGCTGGGCGCGCGGTGTGCTGGCGCCCAAGGTCGACTACATGGCGACGATCCGCCATACTGTCCGAAAAGCGTTGCGCGACAGCACGCTCGGTCGCTATGACCGCACGTATCGACGTCCGCATCGCCGGCAGGCGGCCTACGGCGACTTCATCATGGCGTCGTTCTATCAGCCGCGCCCACGGCCGGGGTTTCTCATCGACACGTCTGCGTCGATGCAGGACACGCAGCTCGCCCGTGCCGTTGCGGAACTGGGCGGGCTGACGCGGCAGCTCGGTTACAGCGCGGGGGTGCTCGTCGCCTGCTGCGATGCCGCCGTACACGATGCGCGGAAGGCGTTCTCGTCCGCGCAGCTGCAGTTATATGGCGGCGGCGGCACCGACATCGGCGTCGGCTTGCAGTGGTTCACCGACCGCAGGAACGATCCGATCGATCTCCTGGTCGTCGTGAGCGACTGTCACACCTCTTGGCCCGAGGACGCGCCGCCGTTTCCCGTGATCACGATTCGCGTCGGTGACGGTCCGCCGCCACCGTGGGGCGACAAAGGGGCCAACAAGATCATTACAATCGAGGAGTGAGAAACGGGTAACCCATGACGTTTCCTTGGCGACGACGTCATCGCCGCGACCACGCTCCGACAGACCCGTGGCGAAGCATGATCCCCGACATGCGACCGTGGGGCCGGCGCCCGCTGACGATTCCTCCCAATTCAGCTCAGGCCTGGATCAACCTCGCCGCGTGGGAAATGTGGATGGGCATTCTCATCAGCATCGTTGCGGGCGTGGGTGTCGTCCTGGTCGCGACCTCTCCCGACCGCATCTTCACGATCTCGGATCTCAACAGATGTTACGGTCCCCCTCCCGTCCCGATCCCGTGCGAGCAGGTCGTCTACAGGGGTGGAGCGCTCAACGCCGCATTCAGCGCGCTGTGTGGTTCGCTCCTCATCGGTGTGGCTCTGTGGTTGATGTGGGAGCTGTGGAGCGCCGTCGAACCGAAGCCGATCACCGACGACTTCCTGCGGTTGCTCCACGACTCGTTCGGACGCCGCTGGCACAATCCGCTCACCTGGCCGTGGCCGCGGCTGCTGTGGGCCTACGGCTTCCCTCTCGTCGGTGCGACCGTCACCGCCACGATCGCGATCGGCGCGTGGATGCTCGTGATGTCATCGGCGCCGGTGAGGACGCCGACCGTCCACGTGGACACGTCACAGAGTTTCAGGATCAATGGACAGTGACGTTCCTGGTTCCAAGTTCCAGGGTTCCAAGTTCCAGGGTTCCAAGTTCCAGGGTTCCAAGTTCCAGGGTTCCAAGTTCCGGTTCTCGTTCGCCGTTCTCGGTTCTGATCGAGCGAACGCCGAACCTCGGAACGTTTCTCTCCATCACTCCTGACGCAGGGCGACGAGCGGATCGATGCTTACCGCGCGACGTACGGGCAGCCACAGCGACAGCGCGGCGACGACGGCGCACGTCACGGTCACCCCCGCGAGTGTGGCGGTATCGGTCGGCTTCACCCCGTACAGCAGCCCCGAGATCAGGCGCCCGAACGCGAGCGCAAGGCCAAGCCCCACTACCAGACCAATCACAGCAAACGCGGCACCGCGCAGAACCACGAGCTGGACCACTTCCCTGGCGCTCGCGCCAAGAGCCATCCGAATCCCGATCTCGCGAGTCCGTTGCGCAACCATGCAGCTCAACACGCCGTGAACCCCGATCGCCGCAAGCGCGATCGCCAGCGCCGCGAACAGACCGAGCAACAGCATCAGGAATCGCTGCTCGTTCAGCGACTTCGACAGCGTCTCCTGCAACGGTTCGAGACCGAAGACGACGAGCCGTGGATCCAGCTCGCGAATCGTGGCGCGCACGACGTTGGTCAACGCCACCGGATCGCCCGCGGTCCGTACGATCAGCGCCTCGGCGCTCGATGGCACCATCGCCAACGGCAGATACACGGCAATCGGCGCCTCCCTGGCCACACCCTGCGATCGTTCGTTGCCGACGACGCCGACAATGCGCCACGACTGGCCCCAGAAGCCGATCGTCTGTCCGACCGCCTCGCGCCCCGTGAAGAACTGATCGACGACGGTCTGATTGACAAGAACACCGGGACTCTTCGGGTCCGCGTCGCGATCCTCGAGCGCCCGGCCACGCACGATCGGGATGTGCAGCGTCTCGAAGTATTTCGGCGTGACACGGCGAATGGAGATCTCTGGCCAGTTGCGCGACTCCGCTTCTCGACCGACGACGAGGAAGGAGCTGGCGAATCCGCCGTCGAGCGGATGGTTTGCAGCAAAGGCCACCCCCTGCACACCAGGCAGCCCGCCAAGGCGCTGCACGAGCGCGTCGTTGAAGCGCTGGATGGCCGGCGATATCGGCAGCGAGGCGAACGGGACTTGCTGGACCGGATAGCGACTGCCGGGAAGCTCGAACTCCGCCTTCAGCACGCCCGACATCTCGAAGCCGGGACTGGTCGAGCGCAGATGCCAGAAGCTCTTGATCAACAGACCGGCACCGGTGACCAGCAGCACCGCGAACGCAACCTCGGCGACCACCAGCGTCGCGCGAAAGACCTGTCCGTCGTGCCCACCAGACGAGTGCGTATCCTCGGACCTGAGGATCGGCTGCAGCGCCCCGCGTCGCGTCTGCGCAACGGGAACCAGACTGAACACGACGCCGATCGCGGTGGCCACCGCGAATGCCAGCAGCATCACACGTCCATTGACGGCGACGTCTGCGAGGCGCGGAATGTCTCCTGGCGCGATCGCGCGTAATGCCTGCACCAGAACGATCGCGAGGATGACCCCGAGCACGCCCGCGCACATCGTCATCACCACGTTCTCGGCGACGAACTGGCGAGCGAGTCTCGAGCTCTCGGCGCCGAGGGCGGATCTGACGGCGACCTCCCGCAATCGTCGCGTGCCTCTCGTCAGCAACAGGTTCGCGACGTTCACGCACGCGATCACCAGCACCACGCCAACGGCTGCCATCAGCAGCGCGAGCGGAGGCTCCACGGGGCCGAAGATGACGTCCTGCAGCGACTCGACGGCCACGCCCCGTTCCTCGTTGTCCCTTGGGTACTCGCGTTCGAGATCGGCGGCGACGGCGGCGAGCTGCTGTTGCGCCGCGGATCGATCGATGCCCTGACGCAGACGCCCCATCAACAGAATCGGATGGGTGCTGCGTGGCCAGCGTCGAACGTCGCCCTGCAACGGCGCCCACACGTCGACGTGAAGCCGGGGATCGCGGGTCGCGAATCCGCCGCCGTAATTCGCCGCTCGCAGAACCTGGGTGATGCCGACGTCCGCGTCGCTGCGGACAACGCCGACGACCGTCCGCAGGCGGTCGTTGATGCGAATCGTCTTGCCGACGACGTCCACCCCCGCGAAGGCGACGGCACGAAGGCGCTCGCTGATCAGAACGGTGAGCGGCGCGCCGCTGCGGTCGTCCTCCTGCGTGAAGGACCGCCCCGCCACCGGTCGAATGCCAAGCATCTCGAACACATCAGGACTTGCGGCGAGGGCGGCCACGCGCAACGGATCCCCCTCGTCCGGCTGGAGGTTCGCATCGAAGGCCGAGAGCGCCCCGAGGCGATCGGTGACGCGGCTGCGCTGTCGATAGTCGAGAAAATCGGGAAACGATCCAGGCTCCCGAAACGTTCCGCTGGATCGATCGGTTTCCCAGACCATCACGAGTCGCGACGGCTCCGGGTACGGCATGGGCCGCAGCAGCACGCCATCGATCACGGTGAAGATGGCGGCCGTCATTCCGATGCCGAGCGTCAGCGTGAGAATCGCGGCCACGGTGAATCCCGGGTTGCGGATCAGCAGTCGGACCGCATACCGCGCGTCCTGCAGGAAGTCGCGCACGATGTGTGACCCTCCCATGGGCGGCGGCGTCGGCGCCGCTGCGTTCGGAGCGCTGGCGCGCCGGATGTCGCGCACGACCTTGTGATCGTGCAGCTGGCGCGTCGCCTCGGCGAATGCCGTGTCGAATGAGACACCCGACGCGCGCTTCTCCGTAAACAGCTGCTCGAGGTGCTGGGCCAGCTCCTCGATGATGTCCAGGTCCCGCGCGGTGTCGCCGGTAATCTCCGGCAACTGGCCACGCACGTACGCCCGCCAGTCGATCGCCTCAGGCATGACGGATCCGCGCGACGCGGTCGAGCGCCTCGAGGAACTCGTGCCAGAAGCTGCGATGCGTCCGCAGCACCTTGCGGCCTTCCGCCGTGAGCCGGTAGTAGCGGCGCCGCCGCTGCCCCGGCTTCTCCACCCAGCGGCCATCGATCAGGCCGCGCTTCTCGAGGCGATACAGCATCGGATAGAGCGATGCGATCTGAAAGGTGATCGCTCCGTCGGATCGCGTCTCGATCAACTTGCCGATCTCGTAGCCGTGGCGCGAGCGCTCTTCGAGGAGCGCGAGGATCAGCAGCTCCGCGCTGCCCTTCTTGACTTCCCGTCCGAGCAGGTTTCGCAACATATATTGCATAGAGATATATTGTCGTAGCACATCTGTCAACCTGGCTGGATGGTGGGTGGTGGGTGGTGGGTCGTCGGGAATGGTGGGTCGTAGGGGGTGGTGGTTGGTGACACGGCGGCTCTGGCGGTGCGATTGGCCTACGCTTGAGGCGGACGCGATGGCAACGCACGCAACCGAGCCAGGAATGCCCGACTGGATCGAGCCGATGGCGGCGACCTTGACGCAGGATCGCTTCGTCGGACCTGACTGGTTGTTCGAGCGCAAGTTCGACGGCATCCGCCTGCTCACCTACAAGCGCGGCGCAGACGTTCGCTTGTATTCGCGCAATCGCCTTCCTCAGCAAGTGCCCGGAATCGCCAACGCGGTTGCCATGTTGCCAGTCGACGACATCATCCTCGACGGCGAGATGACGTGGGACGGTCACTCCGGCTACCACGTCTTCGATGTCCTGTGGCTCGATGGACGTGACGTCAGGGACCTGCCGCTCGAAGAGCGGCGTGCGCGCCTTCAGCAGCTGCCGTTCACGGAGCCTCTGCGACGTGTCGACCTGCTCGAAGACGACGAACCGTGGGAGCGCGCGCGACGTAAAGGGTGGGAAGGCGTGATCGCGAAGCGTCGCGGGTCGCCGTACGAATCGCGTCGTTCGAAGCACTGGTTGAAGATGAAGTGCGAGGCCGCGCAGGAATTCGTGGTCGGCGGCTTCACCGATCCGCAGGGCGCGCGAGTGGGACTCGGCGCGCTGCTCGTCGGCTATTACGAGGACACTGATTTCGTGTTCGCCGGGAAGATCGGCACCGGCTTCGACACGAAGCTCCTCCTCGATCTCCGCGCGCGTCTCGACGCGATCGCTCTGCCGGTGCCGCCCTTCACGAAGGGCACGGGTCTTCCTCGCAAGGGAGCGCACTGGGTGAAACCGGAAATCGTCGTCCAGATCGGGTTCATCGAGTGGACCGGACACGGCAAGCTCCGGCATCCGCGCCTGCTCGGCGTCCGCTTCGATAAGGACCCACGCGAGGTCGTGAGAGAGCTGCCGTGACGCCGCGACAAACTCATGGTCGCCGCGAGCAGAGTCCAGCGGTGATCACGCATCCGAACAAAGTGCTCTTCCCGGACGAGGGCATCACCAAGGGCGAGCTCGCGGCGTACTACGAAGCCATTGCGCCGGTGATGCTTCCGCATCTGAGCGGACGTCCCGTCACGATGGAGCGGTATCCGGCCGGGATTGGTCAGAAGGGGTTCTGGCAGAAGGACGTCTCGAAGGGCTTTCCCGACTGGCTGCGGCGCGTCGAAGTCCCGAAGAAGGATGGCGTCGTCCATCATCCTGTCGTGACCGACACGCGGTCGCTGCTCTGGGTGACGAACCAGAACACGATCACGCAGCACGTGTGGTCATCGAGGATTCCCGACCTGAATTATCCGGACGTCTGCGTGTTCGATCTCGATCCGTCACAAGACGACGTCGACGCGGTTCGACGAGCGGCGATCGAGCTGCGCGATCTGCTCGCGGAGCTCGGTCTCCCCTCGTGGATCAAGACCACCGGCTCGAAAGGATTCCACATCATGGTCCCGCTCGACGGAAAGACGCCGATGGGACGTGCGGCGCGCTTCGCCACTGCGGTGGGCACGACGTTCGTGAGCCGTGCGCCGGATCGGTTGACGCAGGAGTTCAGCAAGGCGGACCGTGCCGGCCGCATCTATGTCGATACTGGAAGAAACGGGTACAGCGCGACGTTCGCGGCGGCGTATACCGTGCGCGCGCGGCCAGGCGCTCCCGTGTCGGCCCCGTGCACCTGGGAGGAGGTCGAGCGCGGCGAGGTTGCGCCGGGTACGTTCACGCTGCGGAATATGGCGGAGAGAGTTGCCGCCGTCGGAGACCTGTGGGCCGATCTGCGGCGCCGCGGCCACTCGCTGACGCGGCCGATCGAACGTCTTGAAACGCTGTAAACTCCTCTCTTGAAGCTCATGCGTTCGGCATGCGGCTCGCCCTGAACATCACCATCGCCGCAACGACACGAGCAGAGGAGAGCGACACGTGGATCACAGGCAATCGGCGCAAGCCCTCTACGACGCGTTCAACAAGCACGACATGGCCGCCATCATCGACCTGCTCGACGAAAACGTCGAGTGGAACTCGTATTCGGTCGATTGGGCGCTGGCCATCGGCTACTTCAAGGGTCACGCCGGCGTGCAGGACTTCTTCGCCAAGTTAATCGGAACCGGCACCGGCCAGCAGACCGATTCGCTGTTCGAGCCGAAGGAGTACTACGTCAGCCCGAAGTCGGTGCACGTGATCGGCGTCGAGACGGGCTACCTCAGCGCACAGGTGCTTGGTGGCACGGTGGCCAACAGGCCGTTCTTCAACAATTTCGATCACACGATCTGGTTCGCGGAGAACGGCAAGATCTCGAAGTTTCGCGCGAACTACAACCTGGCGATGAGCGGCCCGACATTCTGGCCGGACCGGCTGCGGGCCATCAAATGAAGCACAGCGTCGTGTCCGGCTTCAGCCGGAGCCGCGCGTCGAGCCGAAAGGGCGCGTCGCGCCGCGACGAGGCGGGATGGGTGTACGTGCGCATCGGCGGCGAGCCGTATGAGCGCGGCTATCAGCACGGCTCTCTGCTGGCGAACGAAATCCGCGACGCGTTGCGTGTGCTGCGCCACCTCATTCGTCAGGACACCGGCCTCTCGTTCGAGTGGTTCGCGAAGAACGCGATGGCGATGTTCCATCCGATCCTCGAAGGCAACTACGACGGCAAGCTTCGCGATCAGTTCGGCACCGAGATCCTCGACGAATTGCGAGGCATCGAGGCAGGTGCCAACGCGACGCGATCGAGAGGGGAGACGAAGGTCACACTCGAAGAGCTGATCGGATGGAACGCCTATCCCGAGTTGCTGTGCCAGTGGTTCCCCGCGGTGCTGTCCGGCCAGGTCAAAGCTCCGATTCCGCCGGATCGGCCGCTGCCGTCCGCGTTGCACGTGACCCGGCGCTTTCATCACTTCCATTTGAGCTGCAGTTCGTTTGTCGCCGTCGGCTCGTGGACGAAGGACGGCGCCATCGTCGCGGCGCACACGACGTGGCAGCGCTTCGCCAACGGCGACGCCTACAACGTCGTGCTCGACATCACACCTGCGCGTGGCCAGCGCATCCTGATGCAGTCGGCACCGGGATACGTCCACAGCAACACCGATTTCTGGCAGACGGGCGCAGGCTTGGTGATCACGGAAACGTCGCTGAACGTATCCGGCTTCGATCCAACCGGTCTTCCCGAGTTCGTGCGTGCTCGGCGCGCGGCACAATTCGGACGTTCGATTACGAGCTGGTGCGAGCTGTTTCGTGTCGGCAACAACGGCGGATACGTCAACACCTGGCTGCTGGCGGACGCGAAGCGGAAGGAAGTCGCCGCTTACGAGCTGACGCTGCATCATGAAGAATTGCAGCCGGTGCTGAACGACGGCGCGTACTCCGCGTGCAACATTCCGCTGTCGGTCTCGATTCGACAGCTCGAGTCGAGCGGACCGGCCGGCTACGACAACGTGCTCATGAGTGCGGGACGACGAGTCCGATTCGAACACCTGCTCGGCGAACTGCGCGGCAGCCTGGACGCGGACGCCGCCCGCCGCATCCTGGCCGACCACACCGACATGTACCTCGGCACGGTGATGCCGACGTCGCGGACCATCTGCGGCCACATCGACAACGACAACGGCGCCGTCGGATCGCAGGGAAACGGACCGTACTATCCGTTCGGATCGCTCGACTCGAAAGTGACGACCGGCGCGCTCGTAAAGCAGGGCCGGTTCGAAGGACGGTGGGGACGCGCCTGTGGACTTCCATTGGAGGTCAATCGATTCCTGCAGGAGCATCCCCAGTATGAATGGCTGCGCGGCTACATGCGCGATCGTCCCACGCAGCCGTTCGTGACGTTCCCGCAGTCTGAGTAATGCCGGCGGCGACGTAGTGCCTGTCGGCAAGCCGCTCCATCGTGCAGGGCGGGACCGTGTGTCCGGAGCAAAAACGTAGCAAGTGCCTGGTCACGCACAATTGATCGGTGGCGAACGCTGAGGTGCTTGAATCAAGTCGCTTTTGCGGAGCGACACGGTCTCCCGCTGCAGCGCGCGGGTGAACGGGTGGATCCAGGTCGCCGCCGTCGAATAAGCAGATGATAGAGACGATGCCGCAGTGGGAGCCGGACGGCGCGATCGGTCCGTACGTGCTGCTGTCGCTGGTTGCCCAGGGCGGCATGGGCGAAGTCTGGAAAGCGCGCGACACTCGCCTCAATCGCCTCGTCGCCATCAAGCGAACCAAGGGTGAGCTGTCGTCGCAGGTGCAGCAGGAAGCGCGCGCGGTGGCGGCACTGAACCATCCGCACATCTGTCAGGTCTACGACATCGGCCCCGATTACCTCGTACTCGAGTACGTCACCGGCAAGCCGCTCGCCGGTCCTGTCGCGCCTGACGTCGCCGTCCGCCTGGCGGACCAGATCGCGGAAGCGCTCGAGCAAGCTCACCAGCGAGGAATCATTCACCGCGATCTGAAGCCGTCGAACATCCACGTCACGGATCAGGGAACGATCAAGCTGCTCGACTTCGGGATCGCGCAAGCGGCGCACTCTGCGGACACTGACATCACGCAGCCGCTCCTCGACTCGAGGCTCGTCGTGGGGACGCCGTCGTACATGTCGCCGGAGCAGATTGAAGGGAAGCCGCTCGACCAGCGATCCGACATCTTCAGCTTCGGAGCGGTGCTCTACGAGCTGCTTTCGGGCAGGAAGCCGTTCCGCGGCGACTCGCTGACGTCGACGCTGGCTGCGGTGATCCGCGATGATCCACCGCCGCTCGATGCACCTCCGGCACTCGATCGCCTCGTGCGACGCTGCCTCGCCAAGGACGCGCTCGCACGATTTCAGCACATGGGCGACGTGCGAGCCGCGCTCGCCGGAGCCCCGTTCGAGGTCGTCGAGCCGCCGCCGTCGATCGCCGTGCTGCCGCTCGTCAACCTGAGCGCGGATCCCGCCGACGTTTATTTCAGCGACGGATTGACCGAAGAGATCCTGAACCTCCTGGCGCACGTGCCGGGATTGAAGGTGACCGCGCGCGCCTCATCGTTTGCGTTCCGCGGCAAGGATGTGGACGTCCGACAGATCGCCGAACGGCTGCAGGTCAAATACGTGCTCGAAGGCAGCGTTCGCCGCGCCGGCAATCGCATCCGCGTGATGGTGCAGCTGGTCAATCCTGCGGATACGTATCCGGTCCTGTCCGAACGGTACGACCGCGAGCTCGCCGACGTCTTCGAGGTGCAGGACGAGATTGCCACGGCGATCGCCGACGCACTGAAGCTGAAGCTCGCGTCGGGTCGGGTGGCTTCGCGCGCGGCGACGACCGACGTCCGTGCGCACGAGGCGTTCCTGAAGGGGCGGCATCACCTGCTCCGGATCACACCGGAGTCGCTCGAGCGCAGCAAGGAGTACTTCGTGCAAGCGCTGGAGCTCGACCCGGAGTTCGCGCTCGCGCACAGCCATCTGGCGTGGTACTACTTCCTGCTCGCGTTCCACGGTCTTCGACCGTCGCGCGAGGTGATTCCTCTCGCGCGCACGGCCGCGCGCCGCGCGCTGGAACACGATCCCTCGCTGCCCCAGGCGCGCTCTATGCTCGCCTCGATCACGGCGTTGTTCGACTATAAATGGTCTGAAGCACAGGACCTGTTTCGTCTGGCGCTGACGACGAGTCCCGTCCCCGGCGACGTACGCTGGGCGTACGGCAACTCGTATCTGCTGCCATTCGGGAGGGCAGCCGAAGCGGCGGACGAACTCCATCGCGCCCTCGAGCACGATCCGCTGAACATCGTCTATCGGAATGCACGCAGCATCTTTCTCTACGTCGCCGGACGGCACGAACAAGCGACTCGCGAGGCGCAGCAGGCGATCGAGATCGACGATCGGTACTGGGGCGCGCACTTCTCGCTCGGAATGAACTACGCGTCGCGCGGCATGTGGACCGATGCGATTGTGGCCGCCGAGCGCGCGTACGCACTCGCGCCCTGGACGCCATGCACGCCGGCGCTGCTCGCAGGGGGGCTGCGACGCTCGGGACATGTCGCCCGGGCGGACGAACTATGCGAGCGACTGAACGAGATGCCGGGCCAGCGTCATTGGGGCATGGTGCTCTATTACTTGATCTGCGGATCCACGGAGTCTGCGATCGAGTGGCTGGCCAGCGCGATCGAGCAACGCGACCTGATGACCGTGATTCAGATCCGCTCGCCGCTGGCGGCGCCGATGCGATCGCACCCGCGCTGGACCCAACTGGCGACATTCATGAATCTGCCGGTGCACGAGCGCCCCCGATAGATGCGGCGAGAACCACTGGTCCCGCCGCCGCCTTGGCGAAGGCGGATGGTCCGCGAACCGAAGCAGGTGTAGGGGCCGCCTTTAGGCGGCCCATCATCAGAGTCCGGCCTCGGCGATGTGTCCCTGATACTGCTTTTCTCCCGCCAGCACCTTCACCGGCATTCGATTCTCCGGCAGCGGTATTGGACACGTCGTGAACGGATTGAACGAGCACGGCGGGTTGTACGCCTGGTTGAAATCCAGCACCGTCGTCCGGTCGTCGCGCAGATCGGAATAGAGGAACCGCGCCGCACCATAGGTTTCGACGCCGCTCGACGCATCCTTGAACACGAAATAGAAACGCTTCGGACGAGTGGTGAATGGGCGCAGTCGGAACACGCGTCCCTGCAGGGTGAATTCGACAACGCCTTCGGTCTTGTAGTTGTCGAAATCGCCAAAGGTATTCACGACTTTCATCGTCCGCGGCGCCTGATCGGGAATGAAGCGTCCGACGACCCGGTAGTCCGGCTGGATGTCGAACCACGTGAATCCCGCGAAGTCGCGAGCCTGCTGGCCCTGCGGATCCCAGACGCGTAGCGACTTGCGGTCGCCACTGACGTGCACCGCGATCTTCACCGTGCCGATCGTGAGTTCGTCGGCCTTCGTGCTGTCGTCCTTCAGAGTGACGGGAGCCGTAACCGGTTGGTCGCCAAGACGGATGTCGACCTTTGGCGCCGGCTCGAATCGAACCGCGTCTCCGTCCAGCACGAAGCGTCCGACCGCGGCAGGCACCGACGGCGGGAGGACGACTTCGCTGGTCGCAGCAGAGCCCGCGGTCTGAACCCCCGGATGAAGGAAATGGAGGCCCGCAATCGTGCTCCAGTCGCGCGTGTAGTCCGCCTCATGCTTCGCGCGCCAGGCAACAGTCTCGTGCACGGGATCGTCAGTCGTCGTTTGCGAAGCGCTCTCCGGCCGCTTTTCGCACCCGCTCGAGAGGACGGCCGCGAACGCCACGACCACGGCAACGCCGATCACAGGAGCGGAGGAGCGCAACGCTCTCATATGTGCGGATCGTAGTCACGGCTTCCCGCACGGTCAATCGCATCGGTGGACGCGACATTCCTGTGTGCGGGACGCAACGAAACTGATGTACTCTGCCGACTTCTGAACGCGCCAACTTTGAGCCGCAGGGCTGGTTATTTGCGTTTCGTAGGGGCCGCCTTTAGGCGGCCCATCATGGAGATAACGAGATGAAAGCCGTCCGACTCATCATCACTCTCGGCGCCCTCGCGCTGTGTGCCAGCTTCGCGTCCGCGCAGGGGCAGCAGGACTTCAGCAAGGTCGAGATCAAAGCCAACAAGGTCACCGACAAGTTCTACACCCTCGACGGACAGGGCGGCACCATCGGCGTGCTGTTCGGGCCTGACGGCGTGTTCATGGTCGACACGCAGTTCGCGCCGCTCAGCGACAAGATCGCCGCTGCCGTGAAGCAGCTGACGCCGCAGCCAATCAAGTTCATCGTCAACACGCACGTGCACGGCGATCACACGGGCGGCGACGAGAACTTCGGCAAGATGGGCGCGACGATCATTTCGCGTGAGGAGCTGCGCTTCCGGCTGGCGCATCCGAACCCGGGAGCCAACGGGCAGCCTGGCGTGCCGACGGCGCCCGTCGGACTTCCGAAGCAGACGTATCGCAACCAGCTGACGATGTTCATGAATGGCGAGGAGATCCAGCTGATCGCCATTCCGCGCGCGCACACCGACGGCGACACGATGGTCTACTTTCCCGGCCTCGACATCATCATGACCGGCGACTTCTATCGCTCGATTCAGTATCCGAACGTGGATCGCGCGAATGGCGGGTCGCTGCAAGGGCTGATCGACGGTCTGGGCACGGTCATCGGTCGCGCGGGGCCTAACACCAAGATCATTCCCGGTCACGGGCCGACGGTCGATCGCTCGGCAGTCATCGCGCATCGCGACGTGGCGCTCGCGGTCCGCAGTCGCGTTGCTCCGCTCGTCGCGCAGGGCAAGAGCGAGGACGAGGTCGTGGCCGCGAAGGTGACCGCGGATCTGGACCCGAAGGTTCAGCAGGTGGCGATGACCGGCGAACGGTTCGTGCGCCAGGTCTATCAGGAACTGAAGGCGGGGCGCTAGGAATGGGCCGCCTAAAGGCGGCCCCTACGTACTGAAGAATGTGGCGGCCCTCCGTACTCGGGGATGTGGGGGCCACCTTCAGGTGGCCCTCAACGCGCCCGCCTCGCGCGCAGAATTCACTGACGACCCGATCGAGATGGTGAGCGAGCGTTTCGCTCGTCAGCCACTCGCGATCGGTAATGCGGAGCACGTCGACGTCGGTGAGGTCGCGGTCGATCTGTTCGAACAGGTCGACCGCGGATCGCCGCTGATACACAGCCTCCGGTTCCCCGACACACCAGCTCTCTGCATCGTCGTTCTCCGATGACCCGCCCGTCAGCTCCGCATCGACCAGCAGCATGTAGAGCCGTTCGCACGACAGCTCCGCGACGCGTGCGCGGCGCTCGACCCTGAACGTCAGAAAATCGCGGCGGTTCATTTGCTCACGGTCCGCCTAAAGGCGGACACTACGTCTTCGGGTAACACGGTCGAAGGCGGACCCTACGTCAAACACGGGCGAGGTCCACGAGGGCGCGGCGAACCATATTTCGCGTGAGCGGAACCTTGTAGCCGTTCTTGGCCAGCGGCCGGGCGCCGGCAATCGCCGCCTCGCCCACCTTCGTTGCCAACTCCGGTGTCACGCGCTGACCGGCGAGCAGACTCTCTGCCTCGGGCACTCGCCATGGAATCGGCGCCACCCCGCCAAGGACGATGCGCGCGCGACGGCAGACGTCGCCATCCATCTCCAGAACCATCGCGGCACTGACGACCGCATGCGTCCACGCCTCGCGGTCGAGAATCTTGTGATAACGGCTTCGAGTCCCCGCGCGAGTGGTTGGAATATGCACCGATGCCAACACCTCGTCTGGTCCGAGCACGTTTTCCCGCTTCGCATCCTCGCGCGGCAGGATGAAGAACTGCGACGCGGGAACCATGCGATCGCCGGACGGCCCAACGAGACGGAACGTGGCATCGAGCGCCACGAGCGCCGGCGCCGTGTCCGACGGATGAACGATGTAGCTCGGGCCACCGCCGAAGATGGCGTGAAACTGGTTTTCGCCCGCGGCCGAGAAGCAGGTCGTGCCGCCGTTCTTCAGACAGGCGAATCCGTTGCGGAAGTACCAGCACCACGGCCGCTGCGACAGATTTCCACCGAGCGTGCCGACGTTGCGAATCTGCGGCGTTGCCACACTGCCCGCCGCTTCGGCGAGCACGGCATGGTCGCGACGTATCGCGTCGTGGCGACTGAGTGCGTCGAGCGTCATCAACGCGCCGATCGTCACGCCATCCCGTGACGATGTGACTTGATCGAGCCCCTTCACCGTCTTGAGATTGACGATGACGTCGGGCGAGAGGATGCGGTCTTTGACGAGCGCAAGCAAGTCGCTGCCGCCGCCGGCAAAGGACACCGACCGGTTCTCGGCGTGCGCTCGACTCGACAAGGCGACCGCCTGCGCCAGGTCGCGCGCGTTGGCGTTGGCAAAGGTCTTCATGCAAGCGCCTCCAGAATCTTCGCGCGCGTGATCGGCAGATCTTTGAAGCGATGACCCGTGGCGTTGAAGATCGCATTCGCGATCGCTGCCGGTCCGGGAGCCTTGCCGGATTCGCCGAGGCTCTTCGATCCATACGCCCCATACCCGTCGTCGCTCTCCACGAACAGGACGTCGATGTCGGGTGCGTCGCGGTGCGTGGGAAGCCGGTCGTAGTAGAAGCCCGCCGTGAGCGGCTGACCGGTCCGCTGGTCGTAAATCAAATCTTCGTGCAGCGCCATGCCGATCGCTTGAATGGCGCCGCCGGCCATCTGACCCTTGGCGGTGAGCGGATTGATCAAGCGTCCACAGTCGGCCACGGACACGTACTTCGTCACGCGGACGTGCCCCAGCTCGACGTCAACCTCCACCTCCACGAAGTGTGCGCCGAAGGCATTGCGCACTTTCCGCCCTTCGACCGTCGGGTTCGGCGTCGCCGACGCGATCAGCTTCTGCTCGCCTTTCGGGATCCCCTTCTCGACGATCTGCTTCTTCAGATCGCGCGCCGCTTCGATCACGGCGTAGCCGGTCATGATGGTCGTGCGACTTCCTGACTCGCCGACTGAATACGGACAGCGGTCGGTATCACCCCACACGACTTCGAGCTTCGACAACGGGATTCCGAGCTCCTCGGCCGCAATCAATCCCATCGTCGTCTTTGCCCCGGCGCCGACGTCGGTGACTCCGACGAAGACCGTGTACTGCCCTTTTCCGTCGAGCGAAATCACGGCGCTGCTGCGTCCCACGCCGGAGCGGAACTCCATGAACGCCATGCCGGCGCCGCGCTTCAGTGGACCGGAATCGGATCCCGGCTGCGGTCGCCAGCGTCGCTTCCACTCGAACGCCTCGGCGCCGCGACGAATGCACTCCTCGAGCGTGAAGTTGGTGAAGGCGGCGTTGCCCGGCGCCGTTCGCGCCATGTTCTTCAGCACGAACTCCACCGGATCCATCTTCAGCTTGTAGGCGACGTCGTCCATCATCGACTGGACGCCGAAGTAGCCCTGCGGGAACTCCGGTCCGCGATAGTTCCCAGAGACCGTCTTGTTCGTGTAGGCGGGCGCGATCGACGACTCGGTGTTGCCGCAGGCGTAGAGCTCGACGCCGGCCATCCCGCCGGAGTTCTTTCGATAGCCGCCCATTCCGCTGACGGCGCGCAGGCGAATCGCGTTGACCGTGCCGTCGCCTTTCACGCCAACCGAGTAGTACTGCGTCGTCGGCCACCGCCCGTGCATGCCGATGAAGTCTTCCTTGCGCGACATCTCGAGGCGAACGGGAGCGGCGGCAAGCTTCGCGAGCGTGGCGGCGATCAGATCGGTATCCTGGTTCTGATTCTTGTTGCCGAAGTTGCCGCCCATGTAACGGCAGATCACGCGCACCTTCTCCTCGGGGATGCCGAGGTCGCGCGCCATGTCGTGCCGGCAGTTGGCGATGCCGCCGGTCGGCGTGTAGACGGTGAGCGTGTCGCCATTCCATGCCGCGACACACGCGCGCGGTTCCATCTGCGCGTTGTGGACGAACTGCGTCGAGTAGCGATCCTCGAACACTCGCTCCGACTGCCGCAGCGCTTCCTCGACGTTTCCGCGGCGCTGCCCCATCGGCTTGGCCTCGTTGTCCGCATCGAGCGACAGGTTGCCTTCGGGCCAGATCTTTGGCGCGTCGGGCTTCAGCGCCTCCTCGTGGTCGAGCACGAACGGGAACACCTCGTAGTCGACCGCGATCAGTTGCAGCGCTTCTTCGGCAACATGGCGATCGACGGCTGCCACGGCCGCGACCGGATCACCAACGAAGCGAACCGGATTGTTGAAGGCGTAGCGTCGCTGCCTGGTGATCGCCTTGACCTCGTCGGAGTACTGGCGGCCACCCGAGATCCCGCCGGCGCCCCACACGACCTTGCAGTTCTCGTGCGTGACGATCGCCTTTACACCGGCGAGCGCCGAGGCCTTCGACGTGTCGATACTCCGGATCCGCGCATGCGCGTGAGGACTGCGAAGCACGCGCGCGTAGAGCATCCCGGGCAGCGTCACGTCGCGCGTATATGTGGCCTTGCCGGTCACGCGATCGACCGCGTCGATGCGCGGCGTTGCGTGTCCGACGGTCTTCAGTGGAGCCAGTGAATCAGCCATAGTCGACTCGCTTGAGGATGCGGCGCGGACCGTCAGGTCCGCCAGAGCGACAACACCCGATTCTTCTCGCGCATCGCGGACCATAAAGGTCCGCGCCGCACCTCTCGAGGCCCAACCCCAGAGTCCAAAGCCCAGAGCCCAAAGCCGCTCATGCTCTCGCCGCCGCCAGGATCGCTTCGACGTAACGGTTGTAGTTCGAGCAGCGGCACAGGTTTCCGGCCATCGCGCTGCGCACTTCGTCGGCCGTCGGATGCGGGTTGGCATCGAGCAACGACCTCGCCACCATCAACTGGCCCGAGGTGCAGAACCCGCACTGCGGCGCGTCGTGTTCGACGAACGCCTGCTGCAATGGATCGAGGCGCCCGCCCCGTGCCAGCCCTTCGACGGTCCGCACCGATCGACCATCGACCCACACGGCAAGGGTGCTGCAGGAGTAAACGGGCTTCCCATCCAGCTGCACCGTGCACGCGCCGCACTCGCCGCGCTCGCAGCCAAGCTTCGTTCCGGTGAGACCCAGGTGATCGCGCAGCAGCTCCGCCAGCGTCCAGCGATCCTCGACCTCGACGCGATGCGCCGTGCCGTTGACGACGACGCGGATCGCGGTGCGCGGGACGGAAGTCGATGCGGGCGCGCCGGGAGTCTGGGCGGCAAGCGGCGTGCTCGTCGCCGCCACCGCCAGAGCAGCACCGGTTCCTTCGAGGAATGCGCGGCGGGAAACCTCGTTGTCGTTGAACTTCGTCATGACGTGCTCAGTCGGCGGACATGATGCGGCGCGGACCTTTATGGTCCGCGTGGCGGTCGAAGACCGCCTCTGCGCGCGAGCGACCTTGTCGCAGATGCTACGCGGGAGGAGCCGCCCTCCACAACGACAATCTACCGCCCAGCTGAGACCCGCGGTCGTGGGTTAGTTTGATTTTGGAAGGAGCCAAGTGCTCTTTGAGTACGGCTTGTGCCGAGTGCAACAAGCGGGACAACCGCAAGCTTTTCCCTTGTTGTTTGAGACATGGACCAGTCCGTGACTCACTCCTCCAGTGCAGTCGAATCGATCTGCGATCCCGCGAATCAATGATGAATCGCGGCGTTCGTACAGGAGGTACAGTGCGTGTGCGATGTAATCTGCCAATTGCAGCATCCGCGTTTCCTTGGCGGGAGCGGTAAACGGAATGTCGGCGAGATTGTTCAGGACCCCCCATTGCGTTCCTAGGCCCCTGAACTCGTCGAGCCAGGTCTTGGCGCTTTGTTCATATTGGCTCTGTGCGAGCACGATCAGGCCGCGTTGCGGGTTGTTGCGCTTGGCCTTTCTGGACAGGAGCGTGTCGAAACGCTTTGTCACTTGCTCCAGAGCGAGGCGAATCGCATTCGCGCCGTGTACGGTATCGCTCTTCTCGATGACGGCGCCGAAGAGCACAGCTTCATGCGCAGGAGCGCCGGAAATGACCTTGCCAAGTTCTGCCAGGACAGTCTGACGCAATTCTGGATCAACGCGCCTCCAGAAACCGTGACCGGAACGAATCGGTTGCGCGTGGAAATCTACTGGTGGAGCTGTCGGAAAGTGTCTCGCTTTGATGAGTTCAGCATCACGCTGCATCCAATACGTCCGCCGCTCGAACACAGCAAGACCCGCGAGGACGAAATGGCGATCACTGGCGTCGTAGGCGTTACCCGATTCGTCGATGTACAGCAAATAGATGAGCTGAACGGGCAAAAAAAAGGCGGCTGACCGACCCTCTCAGGTCGCCGGACCTCAGAAAAGGAGGCCCTGTCAGTCGCACAAGAAGTTTATCGGTAGGCTTGACTCTGAGTCAACCCTCGGCTGATATTCGCTCCAATTTTTGAAGGATTCCGACGATTTCTGCATCGCTCCAGACGTGGTCAGCTCGGCGAGCCACTGCGACGATCAACCCTTCTGGTTCCGCTTGCCGGATCGCGAAGGTATGCCGATCATCGCATGTCAGACGCGCGCCTAGCGCGTTCAGTTTTTCAAACTGACCCCGCTACACTTGCGTCAACGCGTGGCCAGAAAACGGCCGACGATCTCGTTGAATATCTTCGGCACGTCCAGGTTGACGAGATGCGCGGCGCCAGCCAGCGTCTCGACCTTGGCCTGCGGCACACCAGCGGCGATCACGCGGGCGATGTCGTGGATGTGCGGCTGATCATCGCCGCCGATCACGACGAGCACAGGACAACGAATCGTCCCCAACCGTTCGATGGCGGGCGGCGTCAGCGGCTGCTCGGTCCGTTTCGAGGTCCACAGGCCCGCGTTTCGCATAACCATGTTGGTGACGGCGGGTTCCGCGTCGCGAGCAGTCATCAGCCGCATCAACGGCGTCTTCACCCAGAGACGCGCCGCCTGTTCGGCCTGACCCGCAATCGCCGCGTCGATCACCGGCTGCATCCACGGCAACGACGTTCCACGGTAGCCGCCGAGACCCGGAGACGCGAGCACGAGACGCGTCACTCGATCCGGATACGCGATGGCGAAGTTGATGGCGAGCTCCGATCCTGCGGACAGCCCGACGAGCGTCGCCCGTGCGATCCCCAGGCTGTCGAGGAGATCGCGCAGGTCGCCGTATCCCGTATACGGCTGATCGGTCGGGGCAACGGAGTCGCCATGCCCGCGCAGGTCGTAGCGAATGACGCGATATCTACCTGCAAGCGCGGCCACCTGCGGTTCCCACACGTGGCGATCGAGACTGAAGCCGTGGATCAGGATGACAGGGTCACCTGCGCCACTCGCCTCGTACGCGATCCCATTCGGGGTTCGCTCGATCGCCGGCTGCGCCGCAACCAGCAACGGCGTGAGCCACACCAGAGCGAGCGCGCGCTTCATTTCGTGACCTGGCTCATCAACGCAAGGATCTTCCCGTCGACGTCGTCGAAGAACGCCATCCACTCCTCGGTGCCGTTTGGATGGCGATGAATCATGTGCGGCGCACCGCGAAACGTCACGCCTCGCTGCGTCAACTCCTTGAAGCTCGCCTCGATGTCCTCGACGCGGAAGTACAGGACGGAGTCGCCGCCATTGGCGCCGTCCTCGGGCTTGGCGGTCAGGAACAGACGAGTGCCAGCGCAGTCGAAGAACGCCAGCGGCGGAAAGCTGAAAAGATGCTTCAGGCCCAGCACGTCGCGATACCACGCGACCGCCGAGTCGAGATCGCGGACGACCCGGGAGATTTGTCCGATTGTCCCCATACCCACAGGTCCGGCCATCGTCTGTCTCCTGTCGTGTAAGGCACTGTCGAACGGCGCGCCGTGCCAGTGCTTGAGATCGCGTCGGGAGTCGAGTCCCAGTTTGCCCAGCGCATTGCGGACGTGGTACTTGACCGCGTCCAGGCTCACGCCTAGACGCCGGCCGATACCGCGATTGGTCATCCCGTGTCTGATCGCATTGACCACTCGCCATTCGGCGGGAGTCAGTTGGTCCGGATGTTTCGGGCGACCTCGCATTGCGATGTGCGGAATTCTAGCGAGGACGAGAGGGAATTACCCTCCCCTGGGTGGTTGTTGGTGGGTGGTGGATAGTGGGTGTTCGTGGTTGGTGGTCAGTGGGCGGTGGTCAACCGGGCCGCCATGCGGCCCCCTAATCCATTCTCAGCACGACGGTCGGGTCGAGTCGTTCCGCCTGGTGTTCCCGCCGGAACGAACACGTGACCTTCGTGACCCTCTCCGGGACTGAGTCCGGTTCGCGAGCGCCACGTCTCGGTCAGCGCGGTCAGCTCGCGCTGCGCCGTTGCCGGTGAGACGACTGGCCTCAGTCGTCCGATCAGCGTGAGATTGTGGTTGTTGCGAGCCAGGCGCTCGTCGGCGGTGAAATCCAACGGGAGCCAGAACTGGCGCCGAGCCATCGCCTCTGCCGCGTGACGCGGCATACCCGCGGCCGTGAGTTCGTCGACGCGGGCCTCGAGGTGAAATGCGATTTCCTCGTCGAGGGCGCGATCGATTCGAGACGAACGAAAGACGTTCGCGAAACGAGAGAACCAGGACGTGAATCCCTTACGCGTGCTTCAGCACGTAATTCACTGCTTCCGTGATCGACCGCCACCGCTCTTCCTCGATGCCGTCCGACAAGGTGACATACACTCTGTCGGATGGTGGATGGTGGATGGTGGATGGTGGATGGTGGGCACAATCACGAACCACCACGTGGAATCGCGTAAGGCTCTTTTAGGAGTGCGCCCGTGCTTCGTCTGAACCGAACAACCACGATCGTCAGCGTCTCAGCCGCTGCGCTGTTCGTCTGCACCGCCTTCCTTCGCGCGCAGGCGCCAGCCGGCCCTGCGCCAGCTGCTCCCCCGCCGGCCCAAGGTGCGGCACCCGCTACGCCGCAGGCAGCCGGACGTGGAGCGCCGCCGTTGCCGGGCACCGAAAGCGGGTGGGCGACGTTCCAGGGGCAATGCGTTGGCTGCCACGGCATCATCGGGCCGATCGGCGACGCGCCAACCGCGTGGGCGATCCGGCAGATGCCACCGCAACGGATCAACGCCGCACTGCAGGGCAAGGTGCATCACGCGCGGACGCTGACCAACATTCAGGCCCAGCGTGTCGCCGAATTCATGGCCGGCCGACCGCTCGACAGCGTCGACGCCGGTGACGCGAGGTCGATGGCGAACCAGTGCACGACAAACCCGCCGATGACCGATCCGGCGAGCAGCCCCTCATGGAACGGGTGGGGCAATGACCTGTCGAACACGCGCTTCCAGCCCGCGGCCGCTGCGCGCCTGACGGCAGCCGATGTGCCGCGACTCAAATTGAAATGGTCGTTCGGTATCCCACACGGCATGACCAACAACGCGCAGCCGACTGTCGTGTCGGGCCGCGTGTTCATGGCTACCGACAACGGCTACATCTACTCGCTCGACGCGAAGACGGGCTGCGTGTACTGGTCGTTCCAGAACGGATCGATCATCCGCAACTCGCCGATGGTTGGCGCCGTCACCGGGCAGGGCGCCACTCGCTGGGCGGTGTTCTTCGGCGACGGCCACGCCAACGTCTGGGCACTCGACGCGCAGACAGGTCGACTGCTGTGGAAAGTGCGCGTCGACGAGCACGTCGTCGCCCGCATCACCGGCGGCGTGAAGTACTACGAGGGTCGCGTCTACGTTCCGCTCTCGGGCTCCGAGGAATTCAACAGCGGCAACAAGGACTACCCGTGCTGCACGGCACGAGGTGGCGTGGTCGCGCTCGACGCCAGCACCGGCAAGCAGATCTGGAAGACCTACAACGTCGACCCGCCGAAGCCGTGGAAGAAGCAGGCGAACGGCGTGCAGCTGTATGGCCCCTCGGCCGGCGGCGTGTGGAATTCGCCGACGATCGATCCGGTCCGCGGCGCGCTCTACGTCGGCACCGGCGACGCCGTGACGCCTCCCGAGTCGCCGCTCACCGACGCCGTCATGGCGCTCGATCTGAAAACAGGCAAGGTCCTCTGGTTCCGTCGCGCCACGGAGAACGACTTGTTCATGGGGGGATGCGCCGGGCCCGATCGCAGCGAGGCGTGTCCGTCGACGCTGGGCCCGGATCACGACATCGGCAACTCGCCGATTCTCGTCACGCTGGCCAATGGCAAGCGCGCCCTGTTCGCCGGCACGAAGGGCGCCGACGTCGTCGCGCTCGATCCCGACAACAACGGCGCGGTGCTGTTCCGCGTGAACCCTGCTGGTCAGCCGCTCGGCTTCACCGGTCGCGGACGTGGCGCGATCGTGTGGGGCGGTGCGTCCGATCAGCGACAGGTCTACTACGGGATGGGCGCCGCGGGACTTGGCGCAGTGATGCCGACCGACGGCAAGACGGCGTGGGTCTTCACCACTCCAGGTGCTGGCGGCCGCGGCTCCGCGGCGCTTGGCGCGGCGCCGACGGCGATTCCCGGCGTCGTGTTCGAGGGCGCCGGCGACGGCCGGCTGTTCGCGGTATCGACCGCTGATGGCAAGCCACTGTGGGAGTTCAACACCGCCCAGGACTTCACCACGGTGAACAAGGTGCCCGCGCACGGCGGCGCGATCAACACGGCAGGAGCCGTCGTGGTCGACGGCATGGTCTACGTTGGTTCGGGCTATGCGATTAATACCGCCGCGTCCGGCGGAAACGTGCTGCTCGCATTTGGAGTCGAATGATGCCCAGGAGCCTTTCTCTCGCGATCCTCATCGCCACATCCGTGGTTTCTGCGCGTCCCGCACAGGCCGAGCTGAGCGAGCTGTCCAAGAAAGTTGGCGGCACCACCGTCCACTACAAAGTGGTGCTCCCGAACGGATACGACGCGGCGAAGTCGTATCCGGCGATTCTCGTCTTCGGCGGCGGGCCGCAGACGATGAACACGGTCGACGGCGCGCTGACGCGCAACTTCCGAACCGAGGCCGAGAAGCGCGGCTACATTGTCATCGGCGTCGCGGCGCCTGATGGCCGGCTGTTCTTCGAAGGGGGCGAACGGATCTTTCCCGACTTCTTGAAGATGATGCTCGCCGACTACAGAATCGACGGCGGCAAGTTCCACGTCGCCGGTCCGTCGAACGGCGGCATCGCGGCCTTCCACGTCGCGGCGGCGAACCCACAGTATTTCCTCTCCGTCACCGCGTTCCCCGGCTACCTGTGGCAGCCGAGCCCGTCGCGGCTGCAAGCGATCGCGAATATGTGCGTGTTCATGTACGTCGGCGAGAACGACGAGTACCGATGGCACGACGAGATGAAGTCGGAAGCTGATGCGCTCCGTGCGAAAGGAACGGTCGCGCGTTATACCGTCGAGCGAGGTCAGCCTCATCGAATCGAGACGCTCGCCGGCGATCATGCCGGACGCCTGTTCGATGACTTCGACCAGGCGCGCAAGGGCTGCCGGATCCGCGGTTCGAATTAACATCGGAGCTCATTGTGTGCGGATGCGGGGCGAGCCTTTATGGCTCGCCTGCGCGGACCGTAAAGGTCCGCGCCGCAGGTTCCGGAGCAAAGCAATGCCGTCTAGCAATCGCCTGAGTATGACTATCGGGAGTGTTGCCATCGCGATCGCGGTGAGCGCCGTCACGCTGATTGGACAGCTTCCCATTCCCGTGCAAGGTCAGCGCGGTGCCCAGGCACAGGCACCAGGGCAGCCGCCGCAAGGACAAGGTCGCGGACGCGGTCGTGGACAGGAACAAGTGCAGGCGCCCGATCCACCTCCAGTCGTCTCGCCGATTGCCACCGCGTCGCCGGAGATCACCGGTCCAGGCCAGTTCTACGAGACGTTGATGGAGCTGAAGTCAGGCGACGATCTCGCCCACTTCAACTACGTCACCAAGGAGTACTTCGTCTCGGGCACAGCCAGCGGTCAGCCGTACAAGACACGGATCGTGATTCGCAGGCCCGCCGACACCAGCAAGGCGAGCGGGCTCGTGCTCGCCGAATCGATGCACCCGAGCGGCAACCCGTGGATGTTCCACTTCACGCATCGCTATTCGATGAGCGAGGGACACATTGGCGTCGAGATCCTGACGACCACGCCGCAGGGATTGGCGGAAGCGAATCCCGCCCGTTACAAGGACCTCGCGATCGCGAACGGACAGACGAACGAGATCCTGGCGCAGGTCGGCGCGCTGCTGAAGTCGAACCATGCGGACAACCCGCTCGCCGGCGTGGCCGTTCGCAAGATGATTCTCACTGGGTCCTCTGCCTCCGCAGCCGTTGTCGTGAATTACCTGCCGGCGTCGATGGCGCTTCGCCTCGCCGGCATGAAACCGATCTACGACGGCTTCATGCCGACGAGCAACGGCACGAACCTGCGGAAGGTCGACGTGCCGATGCTTCAGGTTCCGACGATGAGGGAGGTGTTCCAGGGGTTCGGACCAACACGCGTCGACGGCGACATGCCCGGCGACCAGTTCCGCATGTACGAGTTCGCGGGCATGGCGCACATCGATTCGCGCGATGCGGTCGCCTACTATCCTGACCCGTGCAAACAGCCGATCAGCCGCTTCCCGCTCGCGGCATATATGTCGGTGGCGTTGAACCACCTGTGGCTGTGGATCGACAAGGGCGTCACGCCCCCGCACGCCGACCGCTACTACGTGGACTACAACAGCGAGAAGGATGGATCGCTCCTGGCGCTCGACGAGATCGGCAATGTGAAGGGCGGCATCCGCAATCCGTACGTCGACGTCCCGTTCGCGAAGTACGGCGTGCCGAATTCAGGCGCACAGCCGCCGATCAAGAACCCACATCCATTCATCGCCGCTCGTGGTGAGGCCGCTCAGGATCAGTTGTGCGGTCTCGCCAATTACCAGATCGATCTGTCGGCTGAGCAGCTGCGCAAGTTGTACAAGGACAAGAAGACGTATCAGGCCAAAGTCCAGCAGCGCTACGACGAACTGGTGAAAGAAGGCTGGGCGCTCCCCGTCTATCGACCCGTCGTGCTCGCCGACGCAGCCGCCGTGCAGTTCTGAGCCACGGAGAGATTGAGCGCGACCACAGGAGAAGCTCTCAGCTTTTCGACACCGTTCGCAGGTTGGGCAGCAACGCGAGCGCATTGTCTCGCTCGATCGCTCTGAGTTCAGCCGCTGAGAATCCGCCGTTGTCCGCGAGCCCCTTCGCGACCGTTGCCGCCGATCCACCACCGAGCGGAAAGTCGGTTCCGAAGAGGATGCGCGACACCGGCACCATCTTCTTGAACGACGGCAGCGTATAGGGATTGAACGCCTGCGCGGTGTCGTAGTGGAATTTCTGCAGCTCCGCCATCGCATTCAGGTTCGATGCGGCGCCGCTGATACGACTGGTGATGAACGGCACCGTCCCGCCGCCATGCGACCAGATGAATTTGATGTCGGGAAATTTCGTGACCGTACCGGTCTGCAGGACGCTCAGGATCGCGCGCGTGGTGTCGATCACGAACTCGACGCCACGCGCCTGCGCGTCGGTCAGCGCCGTCTGCACTCCGCACGCGGCGCAAAACGGATGACAGTAGACGACCGCGCGACGACGATTCAGCTCCGCCCACAACGGCGCATAGACGGGATTACCGAGATACTTTCCCTCGTAGCTCGAGAGCACGACGACCCCCTCGGCCTTGAGCATGTCGAGCGCGTAGGTCGCTTCGGCAAGCGCGCCGTCGACGTCTGGCAAGGGAAGGACCGCGAACTGTCCGAAGCGCCCGGGATGATCCGCGATCACACGCGCAGCGGCTTCGTTGCACTCGCGCGCCAGCGCACGCGCTGCGTTGTTGTCGCCAAAATGCACCCCGGGATCGCTGATGGACAGGATCGACGTCGCCACCCCGCCCTCGTCCATCTGATCGAGCGACTTGCGAGGCGTCCAGTCCTTCAGCGTCGGTTGGCTGACGCCGCGCGCCGTGGCGAGCTGATAGAGCTTCGGGACCGTGAAGTGGCTGTGCGTGTCGATGCGGAACGGCGCCGCAGCGCCACCCTGTGCGCCAATGCCGCGCAAGGACGCGACGGCACTTGCGCCGACCGCTGCACACCCGCAGAGAAATGTCCGACGGTTGACTGGCTGCATGCGCGACGCGCCATTCTAGCCCTATAGCGCTCTGCGGGAGCATAATGTCCGACCTGAGACCGGCGTGCGTGTTTTCGCGGACCATGAAGGTCCGCGCCGCAGCTCGAAGAGGAGATCCCGTGAAGCGCAGTGCTCTCACTCTCGGAATCATTCTGCTGGCATGGCCCGGCATCTCCGCGCAGCCGCAGCGTGGCGGCTTCGATCTGAAGGCGTGGAATGTCGTCGGCGACGCGAACTGGACGGTCATGGGCGACGTGGTCCAGGCGGACAAGGGGACCGGCTTTCTGGTCAGCCCGATGTCCTACGGCGACGTGCAAGTGACCGCCGACATCTGGGTGACCGACGATGCGAACAGCGGCGTGTTCATCCGCTGCTCGGACCCGAAGATGATCACCGCCGACAACGCGTACGAGATCAATATTTACGACAAGCGTCCCGATCCCGCCTATCGCACGGGTGCGATCGTGAATGTGGCCAAACCGGCGGCAACGGTCAATGCCGGCGGCAAGTGGACGACGATCGAAGTGACGGCCAAGGGTCCCAAGATGACGGTCGTCATGAACGGCGTGACGACCGTGAAAGAGGCGGAGGACACGAAACACGCGCGCGGCCCGGTCGCGCTGCAATACGGTGCCGGAACGGTTCGCTTCAGGAACGTTCGTATCCGCCCGCTCTGATCTGCCGTGTGGGCCACGAGGGCAATCACGGTATCTGGTTTTTCGTAGGGGCCGCCTTCAGGCGGCCCGGAGTATCGACATGCGCATCTTTCTCTCTGCGATCGTCGTCGCCGTTTTCGTGACCGTCGGCATTGCGGCGCAAGCCCCTCCCCCGCAGATCGTCTGGTCGCCCAAAGCGGTCGAACCCGGCGGCTGGACCGCACCGCACAAGCCGCACACGAAGCTCGCCGACCTGCTCGCCACGCACAAAGGGCAGGCGGAATGGACGGAGACACTCGTCGACGACGAGACGCTGCACGCGGATTACATCGCGATGGCGCCCGGCGGGAAGACGCCGCGCCGCATGAATGCGGACACGCGCGAGTGGTGGGTCGTGCAGGACGGACAGATCCGATTCATCATCGACGGACAGCAGCCGATTGTCGCGTCGAAGGGATATCTGGTGCAGGTGCCATATCGCACGATGTACACGATGGAGACCGTCGGCGAGCGGCCGTCGCTGCGGCTCGAGGTGAACATCGCGAAGGCGCGAAAGATGTTTCCGGTGGACTCGACTCCGGTCCCGGTCGCTGGTATCCACTATGTGAAGGCGCGCGTCGCGGGCCGCGGCACGTACGAAGGCAACAACAAACCGTTCGTCGACTTCAACGCGGTGGTCGCGGGGACGGACAAGACACGTCAGTTCGTCAACGACGCGCGTGGCGTGGCGAACATCATCATGGGGCGCGGGATTCCGCCGCCGCCGCCGACGGACAAGGGACACTTCCACACCGAGAGCTCGGAGTTCTGGTTCATCCTCCTGGGACAGATCCGCTACACGATCGAGGGCCTTCCCACCTTCGTTGCGGATCAGGGGGACATCGTCTATGTGCCGAAGCAGCGGTGGCATCTGGCGAGCCTCGCTGGCGACGGCATGTCTGCTCGTCTGGCGATGAACGGCTATCCCGATCTCGCGCACTCGTTCGAGGAGCGCGACTCGACGCGGTAACAGCAACGCGGCCCTTAAAGGTCCGCGCCGCATTCAAACCTTTCCGTAGATCGTGGGGGCCGCCTTCAGGCGGCCCGCCTCTGCGAACGCACACGCGATCTGGGCGCCCAGCCGCGCATTGTTGAGGACCAGGGCGACGTTCGCGCGCTGGCTCGCACCACCCGTCAATTCGCGCACTCGCTTCAGCAGAAAGGGTGTGATCTGCTTGCCGGTTACACCCTGGCGCGTGGCGTCACTGACGGCGGTCGCAATCACCGCTTCGATGCAGTCGGCAGGGATCTCGTCCTCGACGGGAACGGGATTGGCGATCAGCGCGCCGCCCTTCTCCGACAGACTCCATCGAGCGTGCAGGATCTCGGCGACCTCCGCGACCGAGTCTGCTCGTGCCGGGATCGGGAGTCCGGAGTCGCGCGAGAAGAACGCCGGGAACGTGTCGCAGCGGTAGCCGATCACCGGCACGCTCAACGTCTCGAGCATCTCGAGTGTGCGCGGCAGGTCGAGAATCGCCTTCGCGCCTGCCGAAACGACGGCGACCGGCGTCTCGGCGAGCTCGGTCAAATCAGCGGACACATCGCCGGTGAGCGCTGCTCCACGATGCACCCCGCCAATTCCACCGGTTGCGAATATTCGAATTCCGGCCAGTGCTGCAAGACGCATCGTCGACGCGACGGTGGTCGCGGCATCGCGACGAGATGCCATCACGACCGGCAGGTCGCGCACCGATGCCTTCAACATGTCCGGCGATTCCGCGACGTGTTTCAACGCATCGCGATCGATACCGATATGTGCGCGGCCCCGGAGGAGTGCAATCGTCGCCGGCACCGCGCCTTCCGCCCTGATGATGCGTTCGACCTCGATCGCCATCTCGAGATTGTCAGGAAACGGCATCCCGTGCGCGATGATGGTCGACTCCAGCGCCACGACAGGAGCTCCCGCTGCGACCGCGGCTCGCACGTCGGATGCGATGTCGAGAGCCGGATAGGGCACGGGACTCACGACTGGCCGTGGAGCCACTGATAGGCTGGATCTTCGAAGACGGCGAGTTTGCGTTCGTCGCCGGCAATCGCCCACAGGTAATAGAGGCGATATCCGGGAGGCGCGGCAACCGAGTGATAGCCGTATGGAATGAGCACCAGATCGCCGTCGCGCACCTGGTGCGTCACCGCCTCTCCGTCGGCAGTGTATTGCACGTGCAGCCCGAAGCCGTCTGCCGGATCGACGCGGTAGTAGTACATCTCCTCCAGCCGCAGCTCGCCGTCGCGGCCGTCGTGCTTGTGCGGCGGGTAGCTGCTCCAGTTGCCGGTGTCGTTGTACGTCTCGCCGACGCTCAAGCGACGGGCATGTGGATCACCCACGAAGAGATTGTGGACTTCCCGTTTGTAGAGGTCGCGCCCGCGGTTCTGCACGACGACGTCGGATGGCGGGAGCAGAATCGGCTCGCCACCAGGTGACGCTGGCGTGGACGTCAGCAGCGCCTCGAGATCTGTTTCGGCGTGCACGGTCAGTTCGAGGCCCGGCGGCAGCAGGAGCGCCGTGGCTCGATCGGTGAAAACGCTCGAGCGAGCAACCTCCCACGACTGACCGCCTGCCGTGAAGCGGCCACGACCCTGGAGCAGGACGACAATTGTTTCCTCGTCCGCCGACACGAACGTCGTCGATCGTCCAGCCGACGACGTCAGTCGACGAGTCGTGAGCTCGCGCGCTCCACGCTCACCGCGCCGCTGAATGACGTGCAGTCCTTCGGATCGAGGCGTGCGGAAATGAGTCTCGGATAACATCGGCTATCTCATATGATCGCATGCGGTTTCGCGGACCATAAAGGTCCGCGCCGCATCTGTCAGCCAGGCCCCAGCCGCATCCATGGCTTCGTCACTCTTCGATCTCAGCGGACGCACTGCGGTTGTCGCCGGCGGCACGAGCGGCATCGGTCGCACGCTGGCGCTCGGCTTTGCCGATGCCGGCGCCGACGTTGTCGCCGTGGGGCGACGCGAAGCGCTCGTCCGCGAGATCGCCGGCGCGATCGAGACCCGTGGTCGACGGACACTGCGACTCACCGCAGATGTGACCGACCGCGGCTCGCTCGAACGCCTTCGCGACGAGTGCGTGCGGCAGTTCGGCCAGGTCGACATCCTGCTCTGCGCCGCGGGCGTCACGAAGAAGGTCGCCACCCTCGACATGGACGACGCCGACTGGCAGGACATCATCGCGACGAATCTCACCGGCACGCTGCACGCCTGTCAGCTGTTCGGCGCCGCGATGGTCGCGCGCCGCTCGGGTCGCGTCATCACCGTCGCCTCCCTGTCGTCGTTCCTCGGCTTCTTCGAGGTGGCCGCCTACACGGCGAGCAAATCTGCCGTTGGCGGTCTCACGCGCGCCCTCGCCGTCGAATGGGCACCGGCGGGAGTCACCGTCAATGCGATCGTGCCCGGCGTGTTCAAGACCGACCTCAATCGCGACCTCCTCGAATCGCCACGCGGTCAGGAGTTGTTGACGCGCACGCCGATGCGCCGCTTCGGTCGCCTCGAAGAGCTCGTGGGCACGGCGGTCTTCCTCGCATCAGATGCCGCCAGCTTCGTCACGGGACAGCTCGTCGCCGTCGACGGCGGCTTCCTCGCCAGCGGCGTGAATCAATAAAACTCCAACTCCCTTCGCTGGCGCCAACTCCCAACTCCCAAATTGCGTTCATCGCAGCGTTACAGGGTCGAGGCGCGGGGACAGCAGGTGTATGCACGCCAGCGCGACCAGGTATGCGACGGACGCGATCGCGAAGATCGGGACATAGCTTCCAGTGAACTCGAGAATCGCGGCGATCACGCCGGCGATGAAGATGCCGCTGATCGCGCCCATCATGCCTCCGAGCCCGACCACCGACGCCACCGCCTGCCGGGGAAACATGTCCGACGTGATCGTGTAAAGGTTCGACGACCATCCCTGATGCGCCGCGGCGGCGAGCCCGATGAGCGCGACTGCGGTCCATAGATCTGCTGTCCGCGCTGCGAACCCGATCGGCAGCACCAGCAGCGCACACGTCAGCATCGTCGTCTTGCGCGCGCCGTTCGCGCTCCACCTTCGTGCGATAAGACCCGACGACAGCCATCCACCGGCAACACTGCCCGCGTCCGCGGCCAGGAAGATCGCCACGATCGGGAGACCGATGGTTGTCAGATCGAGCCCGTGATTGCGATTGAGAAAGTCGGGAATCCAGAACAGATACAGCCACCACACGGGATCGGTGATGAACTTGCCGACCGCGAACGCCCACGTCTGTCGATGCGGAAGCAATGCGCGCCACGGCACCGGAACCGACGCCTCATCGCGGTCGGAGCGAATGAGTGCGAGCTCGGCGGAGCTGACGCGCGGATGATTCGCGGGCAGCCAATACGAGCGCAGCCACAGCAGCAGCCATATGAATCCGAGTGCGCCCGTGGCGACGAAGGCCCATTGCCAGCCAAACGAGAGCGTCAGCCATGGAACCGCGACGGGTGCGGCGAGCGCTCCCACGTTCGTGCCGGCGTTGAACAGTCCGGCGGCAAACGCACGTTCGCGGCGCGGGAACCACTCGGCGACCGCCTTGATCCCGGCCGGAAAGATCGCCGCTTCGCCAATACCGAGGGCAAACCTCGCGGCCATGAATCCTGCGACGGACACGCTGACCGCAAGACCGGTCAGCCGCAGCACTGACACGATCGCGGAGCCGTACCACAAGACGCCGGCGTGTGCGATTGCCGCGACGCTCCAGACAACGATCGCCACGCTCAGACCCAGGCGCGTGCCGACGCGATCGATCACCCTCCCGGTGACTGCGAGGCCGATCGCATACGCGAGCTGGAACGCCATGACGATGTCGCCGTAGCCGACTTCGCTCCAGCCAAATTCCTGCTGCAATGTGGGCTTGAGAATACCGATGACCTGGCGGTCGATGTAGTTGATCGAGGACGCAAGGAACAGGAGGCCGCAAATCCACCAGCGGTAATTGCTGACCCGTGTCGCGCTCGCGGTGCCCGCGATCATGGTGCGGCTGGAGCAAGCTCGATGTAGTCGAGCACTCCGCCCTCGGTACCCTGCGGGTTTACCCTAATCCGCAGTTCGGTGCCTGCGTCGAGTGCGACGCCTCGGATCGTCCGGCGTGTTGAGGTGTGGCCGTTCGGCGACGCAGAGAGAAAATCGCTGTCGGCGATCCAGGAGTCTGCATCGCGGCCGTCGATCGACACGCTGAACCGCGACGCTCCATCGTTCTCATCGAAGTATTGAATCGCCACATCGAAGCGTCCCGCCGTGCCGCTGTAACGGTATTCCGCGACACACGAGGAACCCGATCGGCATGACACGGCGAGGCCGCCGGAGGCGGTTTCCCACGGAGTGATCTCTCCGATCGAGAATCGATCGAGCGTCATCGACTCGGCCTCGACGCGCGTTGGCAGACGGCGCTGTGAGGCGTTCATGTCCGGAATCCCGGAGACCCACTGAAACCAGCTGTTGATCGCGTCGCGCCAGACGACGGCATGGCCGGCCTGATATTCGAGCTTCGCGAGCACGGCGGCATACCGCTCGGCGTCGATCGCGTGCGACAGGCGTCGCCACTGCGACACGAAGCCCGCCGCCTGCGCCGCGCCCTCGTAGTGCGAATCGTAGATGTGTTGAATGACCGTCTTGCCGGAGTGCAGAACGTGGCCGAACGGCACGTGGTGGAAGAACAGCAGGAGCTCGTCGGGCGTCGAAGCAGTCGACTCGAAGATGGCGGCAACCGGCGGCGCGTACTGCGCGATGAATCCGGTGCCGGTCGCGGACGTGCGGTCCATGCCGATACCGGTTCCATTCGCGCGGTGCCATTGTCCCCAGCCGTTGCGCTCCGAGGATTCGATGCCGGGGCCATAGTGCGGCCCGATGATGTCGGTGAGCGTGCCGGCGCCGAGCGGTCCCGTGTAGCGCTCGTAGGCGGGCCAGGAGTCGAGCAGGATTCGCGAGACGGTATCGACGACCTGCCCGTCGCTCGAAAACGTGAGCGTCGTCCAGTCGTGCGCGATCTGCTCGGAAGTCGTGTCGGGGTTCCATGCCAGGCGGCCGAATCCATAGAGATTCGCCATCGCGAGATCGTGACCGAGCCAGTTGGTGTCCCGCCCGACGTTCGACACGGCGACGAATCCACCGATCGGGCGGTCGAACACCGCGCCCGACACAAGGCGTTTCACGGTCGCTGTCGCCGCCGGCGCGGAAGGCGCGCCTGACACGGCCCGCCCTACCTTCATGTCGAAGTCGAGGATCGTCTTCCACAGCGGCGCGAGGAAGCAGACGTGACGCTGCTGGCCGAGGTATTCCTGCGTGATCTGCAGCTCGATCGCCTGATTCGTCTTCTCGAGTGTGCCGAACAGCGGTGACGGCGGCTCGCGCACCTGGAAGTCGATCGGCCCGTACTTGATCTGCAGGATCACGTTGGCGTCGAACGTTCCGTCGAGCGGCCGGAAGTTGTCGTCGGCGGCACGGGCGCGATCGTTCTTCAGATTGCGCCAGTCCATGTGATGGTCGTAGACGAAGCCGCGATAGAAGATCACGCCGCGATGCGGCGCGAGTGCGCGCGCAATCACGTTCGCGGCATCCGCGTGGGTGCGGCCGTACGCCGATGGCCCGAGGCGCCCTTCGGAGTCGGCCTTCAGGACGAATCCGCCAAGATCGGGAATCGCGCGGTAGAGCGCATCGACGCGATCCTTCCAGAACGCGACCACGCGCTGGTCGAGGGGATCGAAGGTGTCGAGTCCGCCGATCCGCATCGGACTGCTGAAGTCGATCGACACGGCCATTGCCACACCCCACGGGCGCAACGTATCGGCGACGCGCACGAGTTGCGGGATGAACGTGTCGGTGATCACCTCGGGATTGGCGTTGACGTTGTTTATGGAAGCGCCGTTGATGCCAACTGACGCCAGCAGCCGACCGTAGTCGCGCACGCGCGTCAGATCCGCGTGCACGCGACCGGCCTCGAAGAAGATCGAACGGCCGGCGTACCCACGCTCGATCGACCCATCGAGGTTGTCCCAGTGATTCACCCAGCGAATCGGATTGGAAGGCTCCTGCGTTTCCGTAAGGCGCGACACGTCCTCGCCGAGTGCCACCTTCCGCAGCAACGCGAACGCACCGTACAGCACTCCACGATCATTGCGGCCGCCGACGATCAGGTGTCCCGATCGCCAATTCAGGGAGAAGCCGTCGGGTTTGAGCGGCGGCAGGCGTGCATCCCGGACGACAGCCTGAATGCGATCCGACGTCCCGATCACGATTGCCGGCGTACGTCCGATCGTGGTGGCGACGCTGAATCGACCACCGAGCATCGATTCGAGACCGCGAACCAGTTCGTCGCGCGCGCTGCCGATGACGACGCCGTCGCCGAGGACGACAACAGTGCGCGGCAGCGACTGATACCGGGTCGCGCCGCCGGCCGGGGGCGCGTATCGAAGCCACGCGGCAGAACCGGTCTCCGCACGCGCGGGGAGGGCGCTGAGCACAATCGCCATGACAACGGCCAACGCCCAACGCCCAACTCCCAAACCTCGGAGTAACTCGAGGCGTTTGGAGTGTGGAAGTTGGAGGTTGGAAGTTGACACAAGCGCATTCTCACACGTGCGTCATCAGAACGTCGCGCGCAAACCCAATCTGATGTTCCGCTCGCCGACGCCGGTCGTCTGCGTGATGAACCCGAAGTTCGCGGCGTCGGAAACGTTGTTGCCCGGGTTCGCCAGGTTCGGATGGTTGAACGCATTGAGCAGCTCGACGCGGAACTGCACGGTCGCCGAGCGCGGCAGCGTGACGGTGCGGAACAGCCCGAAATCGACGTTCCAGAAGCCAGGCCCACGCACGGTATTGCGCGGCGAGTTGCCAAAGCGCTGCGGCTGATCCGCCGGGATGTTCACCGCCTGGTAGGCACTTCGATCGAAGTACTGATACTGGTTCGGGTCGGCGCCCGCCGGGGGCCTGCCGACCTTGAGGTCGGAATAGGTCGCCACGTCACCCTTGATCCGATCGGGTATCTGGCGGCTGCCGGCGGCGTTCAGATTGAACGCCGTCTCCTGAACGATGTAGATCGGCGTACCGCTCATCACCGACCAGACGCCATTGATCTGCCATCCGTCGAGCAATGCCCGGTGCCATCCGGCATCGGCTCGATCATCCTTGCCGAAAGGAAGGTCCCACACCCAGAACGCCTGGAAGTTGTGCGCCCGGTCGTAACCAGCGAGCCCTTCGTTCAGATCTTTCTGGGGAAGGTACTGAATTCTCGGCGTGCCTGCTCCCGCGGCATTCCCTCCGCCGTTGTCGGTGAAGTCCGTCGTCTTCGACCACGTGTAGATGATGCCTCCCTGCGTGCTGCGGGCGCGGGCGCGCAGATACGTCTGCAAGCCGTCATACTTCGTGTCACCGTAGGGCATGTACGAGTTGATGTCCCCGGTCAGATTCGTGAAGCCCCTGAGAACCAGCGGCCGTCCCGCATTGCCGGTACCGGGCGCACCAGCGTTGACGTTCACGTACGACATCTGGCCGATCGCTCGTGTGCCCACATAGGCGGCCTGCGCGGTGAGCCACGACTGCATATCGCGCTGAACGGTGACGTTCCAGCTGTGAATCGATCCGCGCTCGAGATCTTTCGGATACGTCGTCGTGCCGGTGCCAGTGGGAAGTGCGATTTTTCCCGAACTGACGTCGGGTGCACCGATAGGAGGCGCAATACCCTTCCGCAGCGTGGTGACGGGGATGAAGGGATTCTGCACGCCGTTGAGCGTGCCAGGCAGCATCTCCCACGCAAACACACTCGGAAACGCGTTTCGGAACTGGATGAAGCTCGTTGGGTCGCCTGAGCGTGAGTAGCCTGCCCGAACGACCGTCTTGTCACCGAGCCGATAGGTGACGCCCGCGCGTGGCAGGAACAGGCCGTGTGTGGTCGCGGACGTGTCCTGCGGCGTGCTGCCGTAACCACCGATGTACACGATGCCGTCGGTCGGGTCGAACCGATTGACGCCTTTGCCATCCGGTCGTATCGGGAACGGCTGCAGCTCCCATCGCAGTCCGAGCGCAACGGTCAGGTTCGGCGTCGCCTGCCACGAGTCCTGCACGTAAGCCGAGTACGTCTTCATGTAGATCGAGTTCGGGTTGACCAGCTGCTCCACCTTGCCGGCGCGCGACGGCATTCCCAGCAGAAATGCTGCCCACGTGTTGAACCGCGCATCTGCCGGCGTGGGCGCATTCTGCAGCATTGTCGCCAGGCCATCGAACACGAACGTTCCACGCACCGTCTGGAACGTACCGCCCTGCGGCTGGAAGTGATTGATTTGCTGGTTTTGATGTTCGAAGCCACCACGAAGGGCGTGCTGTCGAGCGTTCCGCTGCAGGTTGGCTGAAAACGAGTACTGGTTGTCGCGAAACTGGAAAGGGTTCCCCGTTCCGTCGTTACCCAAGTTGCTCCAGTTGTTGATTTGGAAGCTCGGCAGGCCGCCCGCAGGCGGTCCGGTCCATTGGCACCCGGAATGTTCATCTTGTCCGGGTCCAACCCGATGTTAATCCCGATATCTGGCGCCTCCGATCCGAGCACCTGGTGTGTGAAGCCGAAGTTCGCATCGAGGAGCAGCGAGGAGTTGAACAGGTATGTCGTGCCGAGCCCGAGCACCTGCGTTCGCCCGACGCCCAGTCCCACCGAACCACCGGCCGCGGAGCCGCCGCCAGCCTCCCCCAGTGCATACCCGTCGTTGATCAAGTGCGGCGAATTGCCATAACGGCCGAAGACCGTCATCTTCTGCGCCGCGTAATTCAGCTTCAGGTCGTAGTTGGTGCGATCGTACGTCGTCCGTCCGGTCGTGCCCACGTTGTTCACATATCCGGGGACTGTGGTTGCCGGCAGACGCTTGATGAGATAAACCGCCGCCGGATCGATCCGGTTTGCGGGAATCATGTTGTTCGCGAACGGCGTCCGAAGCGACGGATCCACGCTCAACAGCGGGTCATAGATCAGGGCGCCACCTGCTGACGGCAGCGGAAAGAAGACGTTGCCCGCCGCGTCCGGTCTCAAGGCTTCAGGCGCGATGGAAAGCAGCCTGCTCGCCGCGCCCGTTCGTTGCGTGCTCTTCTCGACATTGAAGAAGTAGAACAACGTGTCCCTGATGATCCGCCCGCCACTATTCGCGCCGTATTGCGCGACGATGTTCTTCGGGTTGGTCGGCGTGGTCTGGAAGATGTTGCGCGCGCGCAGCGAGGCGTCGGTATCGTAGACCCACCCGGCCCCGTGATACTGGTTGGTGCCGGACTTGACGACGACGTTGATCGCGGCACCACCAGCGGTCCCGACTTCAGCGGTGTACGAACTCGTCACGATGCTGACTTCTTCGATCGCCTCGGCGGAGGGAACGTAGGCCGTATTCGTCGGCAGCCACACGTACTGCACTGGAGAGCCATCGATCTTCGTCTGGTTCTGCCAGCTCGACACACCGTTCACGTTGAACGAGATCGAGCGTTGCGGACTGCCGGCCACCGAGTTCACTTCGCCAAACCCGTTCTCGGTGCGCTGGATCGCGGATCCGGGAACGACGGCCATCAGGCTCTGATAATTGCGCCCCAACGTGCCGGCAAGCGGAAGATCGTTCACCTCCCGCGCCGGCTGCGTGAAGTGCACGTCGGCGCGGTCCGCCTGGAGCGCGACCGTCGCCGCCGTGACCTCGACTGTCTCCTGCAGCGCCGACACCTGCATCTGCGTGTCGACGCGACGCACCGCGTTGGTGTCCACTCGCACCGCACGTTGCACGACCTTGCTGAACCCTGGCAGATCGAAGGTCACGTCATACATGCCAGGCACGAGATCGCTGAAGAGGAATCGACCGACCCCGTCGGTGACGGCCGTCTTCGCCACACCGGTTTCGACGTTCGTGGCGACGACACTGACGCCGGGCAGGACCGCGTCCTGCGAGTCGGTGACGGTGCCGGTCAATGATGCGTAGAGAACCTGCGCACTGCCCGTTGCCGCGAGCACGAGCAGGAGGGCGCCGAATGTCCAGGCGCCAGCGGTAAGAGCGAACGTTCGACGGACGAGTGGGGCCGGTGTAGTCAACATGGTGTTGTCTCCTCGCGGCGCGACGGTCTGTGTCCGAGGGTCCCAAGGTCCGCCTGAAGGCGGACACTACGTAGAGTCCGGCTTGAGCCGGACCCAAAGAGCTACGCCACGTTCGGCGCTCCGAAGTGCTGCTGCACGACCAGCGTGACCGCACCGCGAAGACGCGGTTGCATGGCGGAATCGGTCGGGACGATGCGGGCGATCGATCGGGTCAACGCCCGCTTCCTGACCTCGTCATCGACGATCGGGCCGACCCGGGCCCAGGCGCGCGTCACTTCGCCGATGACCACGATCAGTTCCGGTGCGAGGCCCGTATCGAGGGCCGCCAGTCCCAATCCGAGATAGCGGGCCATGCGATCGAGCGCTGCGCCGGCACGCGGATCGCCGTTCTCCGCACTTCGCATCAGCTCGTCGAATCCGGGCGCGGAGGACGGGCCGCCATCCGCCTTCGCCAAGGCTCCGGCGGACAGGTCACGATCGGCCGCGTAGAACCGCATGGCAGCCGCATTCGACGCGTACCGTTCCCAGCACCCGCTCTTGCCGCAATGACAGGGTGGTCCCTCGTCTGCGACGGTGACGTGACCGAACTCCCCGGCCATGGAGCGACTGCCGTGCACCAGCTGTCCGTTGAGCAGAAGGCCCACGCCGATGCCCTCGGAAACGGTCACGGCGATCAGGTGCCGCACGTGCTCGGGATGTTGTCCAAACCACAACTCGGCAAGCGCGCATGCATTTGCCGCGTTCTCGACGACGACGGGGAGCTGCACGGCGGTTTCGAGCAGCTCCTTGATGTTCACGGTCGGCCACGCGAGGTTCGGCGCGAAGACGAGTCGCCCCGTCTGATCGACGCGGCCGGGCAGACTCACGCCCATCCCCTCGCAGACCATCTGCGGATACGCGGCCTTGAACGTGTGGACCGTGCGTGCGACCTCGGCGACGAACGCCTTCGGATCCTTCGGGGTGGGCCACGAGGTCTGTCGCACGAATCGCGCGTCGACGCCCGACAGACCGACGGTGGTCATCTCCGGACGAAGGTCGACGGCCACGATGGCGGCGCGTTCGACGTTGAGGTGGAGGAAGCGAGGTCGGCGTCCGCGCGCGGCCTGCCCGGTGGCGCCTTCGGTGACCCACCCTTCGTTGATGAGTTGATCGATGATCGCGGAAACTGTGCTCCGCTGCAGGCCGGACTGGCGGGCGAGATCGGCTCGCGACATCGGCTGGTGGCGGCGGATGAAGTTCAAGGCGATCCGCCGGTTGATCTGGCGGGCCGTCTCGCTGGTCGCCACCTGGAAGTTGGTGAGGTCGATCTTTCGCAACGCCGTGCCTATTTGTTTGAGTCGCGAACTATATTGAGGAGGGCGCAGACGTGTCAAGAGGACGTCGCCGTGGTCTCGTGATAGTTCGCCTTTTCCTCGATGGTTTTCACACTGGACGGCTGCGTGGCACTCCGCGTATCCTGCCGCATTCGTCTCGACTCGCAGTCCTGCATCAATAAAGTTCGCAGCACGAACTAATAAAAATGGAGGTCTGGATGCGCTCGGCCCTGGGGTTGGTCGCGTTGCTCGCGAGCGCCGTCACATGGCTGGACGCGCAAGGCGCGACGCCGCTCTATCGCCAGGCGAACGCGTCGGCCGATGCGCGCGTGGCGGATCTGCTCTCGCGCATGACCATCGAGGAGAAGGTCGCCCAGCTGCAAGGCATCTGGAATCGCAAGCGCGAGATTCAGGACGCGCAGGGGCAATTCGATCCGGCGAACGCGAAGGCGCTCATCGGTCTCGGCATCGGCGAGGTGTCGCGCCCGAGCGAGATCAGCGGAGGCGCGCTACGCCAGGCGCGCGACGAGGCACGGTTCGTCAACGCGGTCCAGAAGTGGCTGATCGAGAACACGCGCCTCGGCATCCCTGCCATGTTTCACGAGGAGGCGCTGCACGGTCTGGTCGCACCTGGCGGGACACACTTCCCTTCTCCGATCGGCCTCGCGAGCACCTGGGATCCCACGCTGGTCGAACGGATCATGAGCGTCGCCGCGCTCGAGGGGCGCGCCCGAGGCGCACAGCACGTGCTGTCACCCGTTGTCGATCTCGGACGCGATCCGCGCTGGGGTCGCATCGAGGAAACCTACGGCGAGGATCCGTATCTCGTCTCGCGCATGGGGGTCGCGGCGGTTCGCGGCTACCAGGGCACGAGCCTTCCACTCGCGGATGACAAGGTCTTCGCAACGCTGAAGCATTTCGCAGGACACGGGTCGCACGAGGGCGGCATCAACGCGGCGCCGCCGCTCGTGTCGGAGCGATTGCTGCGATCCGAGCTGCTCGTGCCATTCGAGGCAGCGGTGCGTGCGGGCGCGTACTCCGTGATGCCCAGCTACAACGAGGTCGACGGTGTGCCGTCGCACGCCAATCGCTGGCTGCTGAACGATGTTCTGCGTCGTGAGTGGGGCTTCGCCGGGTTCGTGGCGTCCGACTACTTCGGCGTCGAACAGCTCGAGAGTCGGCATCATGTGGCCGTCGACAAGGCGGATGCGGGGGCGCAGGCACTCGACGCCGGCGTCGATCTCGAGCTGCCCGATCCGGCGGGATTCCCCACCCTCGTCGCGCTCGTACAGAGCGGTCGGGTCGACGAATCGCTCGTCGATCGATCGGTCGCGCGAATCCTGCGTGCGAAGTTTCTCGCCGGACTGTTCGAGCAGCCGTACGTCGATCCCGATCGCGCCGAGCGAGTCGCCAACACTCCCGAGCATCAGGCAGTCGCGCTCGAAGCTGCACGCAGGGCGATCGTGCTGCTCAAGAACGAAGGCGGACTGCTTCCGCTCGAGCGCAGCAAGGTGAAGACGCTTGCCGTGATCGGTCCCAACGCCAAGGGGCTGCATCTGGGCGGCTACTCGCGCGATCCCGGTCGCGGCGTCGATGTCCTGACCGGCATCACGCAGAAGGCCGGTACTGGCGTGAAGGTCGTGTACGCGGAAGGGGTGCGAATCACGGAGCATCCGGCAGACTGGGGAGGAGACAAGGTCGTCCTGGGCGATCCGGCGCAGAACCGCGTGCGCATGCAGGAGGCGGTGAAGGTCGCACGGCAGGCCGACGCGATCGTGCTCGCGATCGGCACAAACGAGTCGGTCTCACGCGAAGCGTGGGCCGACAATCATCTGGGCGATGTCGCCGACCTCTCGCTGATGAGCAATCAGAACGATCTGGTCGACGCGATGCTGCAGACGGGCAAGCCGCTGATCGCCCTACTGGTCAACGGGCGTCCACTCGCGATTCCTGACGTCGCGTCGCGCGTCCCGGCAATCCTGGAATCGTGGTACGCAGGCCAGGAGGGCGGCACCGCGATTGGCGAAGTCATCTTTGGCGAGATGAATCCCGGCGGCAAGCTCCCGGTCACGTTTCCGCGATCGAGCGGACAGCTGCCCGTCTACTACAATCGACGGCCGACATCGTTCCGCAGCTATCTCGATCTCGCGCGCGAGCCGTTGTGGTCGTTTGGTTTCGGATTGAGCTACACGAGGTTCACTCTGGCTGATCTCACAGTCGCGTCGCCGACCATTGGTCCCGCTGGTCGGACCGACGTGAGCGTGCGGGTCACGAACGCGGGCTCACGCGCCGGCGACGAGGTCGTGCAGCTATACATTCGCGATCAGGTCAGCTCGGTGACGCGGCCATTGAAGGAACTGCGAGGATTCGAGCGCGTGAGTCTCAAACCTGGCGACTCGAAAACGGTCATCTTCACGCTCGGCCCAGACGAGCTGTCGCTGATCGATCGTCAGATGCACCGCATCGTCGAGCCGGGCCGGTTCGACATCATGGTCGGAACGACCGCCACACCGATCCTGACCACCACGCTCGACGTGGTCGCACGCTGACCGTCGACGAAACAGATAGCCATATGGGACTGACGCCCACACCCGACGACAAATTCACCTTCGGCCTCTGGACGGTCGGGAACCGCGGTCGCGATCCGTTCGGCGAGTTCGTTCGGCCGCCGGTCGATCCGGTCATCGCCGTGCAGCGGCTCGCCGAGCTGGGTGCGTACGGCGTCAACTTCCACGACAACGACCTCGTGCCCATCGACGCGACGTCGACCGACCGCGACCGCATCGTCCGCGACTTCCGTCGCGCACTGGAAGCGACCGGCATGACCGTGCCGATGGCGACCACAAACCTGTTCACCGATCCCGTGTTCAAGGACGGCGCCTTCACGTCGCACGATCCGCGCGTCAGGCAGTACGCGCTGCAGAAGACGATGCGCGCGATGGATCTGGGAGTCGAGCTCGGTGCGAAGACCTATGTGTTCTGGGGAGGGCGCGAGGGCGCTGAGGTGGATGCCGCGAAGGATCCGGTCGAGGCGATCAAGCGCTTTCGCGCCGCGATCGATTTCCTGTGCGAGTACGCGATCGATCAGGGGTACGACCTGCGGTTCGCCCTCGAAGCCAAGCCCAATGAGCCGCGCGGCGACATCTACTTCCCGACGACCGCGGCATATCTCGGGCTGATTCCAACGCTGGCGCATCCGGACATGGTCGGCGTCAACCCGGAAGTCGCGCACGAACAGATGGCCGGCTTGAACTTCTTTCACGCCGTCGCGCAGGCGCTCGACGCGGGCAAGCTGTTTCACATCGACCTCAACGACCAGAAGCCAGGCCGCTTCGATCAGGATCTGCGCTTCGGGTCCGAATCGATCAAGCCGCTGTTCTTCCTCGTCAAGCTGCTCGAGGAGTCAGGCTACGACGGGCCGCGGCACTTCGACGCACACGCGTATCGAACAGAGGATCAGGAAGGCGTATGGGAGTTCGCCGCCGGCTGTATGCGAACGTATCTGATCCTGAAGGAGAAGGCGAAGCAGTTCTGCAATCATGCGGGGATCCAGGCGCTGCTGGCGGAGATCCGCGATTCAGGCGGCGTGGCCGACGTCGGTCCGTACACGCGAGGTCGTGCCGACGAGTTGAAAGCGCACGTATTCGATCGGGAAGCGCTCGCGAAGCGCCGCTTGCCGTACGAGCGGCTGGATCAGATGGTTGTGGATCTGTTGCTAGGGATATAGCGCGTCAAATGGTTGTCGGAAGTTTGCACGCGACGTGAAGATCATCGGAGGCAAGGTTCTCGTCTGCAGTCCCGGGCGCAACTTCGTCACGCTCAAGCTCGAGACGGAGGACGGCGTCTATGGACTCGGGGACGCGACGCTCAATGGACGCGAGCTCGCGGTCGCGAGTTATCTCGACGACCACGTTCTCCCGCTGCTCGTCGGTCGGGACGCGCGCCGTATCGAGGACATCTGGCAGTTCCTCTACAAGGGCGCATACTGGCGCCGCGGGCCCGTGACGATGTCGGCGATTGCCGCGGTCGATACGGCGCTGTGGGACATCAAGGGCAAGATGCTCGATGCCCCCGTGTACCAGCTGCTCGGCGGCGCATCGCGCGACGGCGTCATGGTCTACGGACACGCCAATGGCACATCGATCGATGCGGCCGTGAGCTCGGCCGCTGATTTCATCGCGCGCGGATACAAGGCCGTGCGGGCGCAATGCGCCGTGCCCGGACTCGATCGCGTCTACGGCGTCGCACCCGGTCGGGCCTATGAGCCCGCTGTGCGTGGGCCACTCTCCGAGACCGTGTGGAGCACCGAGCGATACATCGATACGGTCGCCCCGCTCTTCGATCGCCTGCGTCGTGAGCTTGGTCCCGACGTGCACCTCCTCCACGACGTCCATCATCGCCTGCGACCGATTGAGGCCGCGCGGTTGGGGAAAGCGCTGGAACCGTATCGCCTGTTCTGGATGGAGGATCCAACTCCGGCGGACAACCAGGACAGCTTCAGGCTGATCCGCCAGCACACGACGACACCTCTCGCGGTGGGCGAGGTGTTCAACACGATTCACGACTGCCGGCAGCTGATGCAGGAACAGCTCATCGACTACATCCGGACGACGGTCGTCCACGCCGGCGGCATCAGCCACATGCGAAAGATCGCGAGCCTGGCGGAGCTCTATCAGGTTCGCACCGGTTCGCACGGCGCAACCGATCTCAGCCCGGTGTGCATGGCCGCCGCGCTGCATTTCGATCTGAGCGTCCACAACTTCGGCATTCAGGAGTACATGCCGCACACGACCGACACCGATCGCGTGTTTCCGCATGCGTACACGTTCGAGGATGGGGTGATGCATCCGGGCGATGCGCCCGGGCTCGGCATCGATCTCGACGAATCCCTCGCGGCGACCTTCCCCTACGAAGCGGCGTACCTGCCGACCGCGCGGCTCGTCGACGGCACGGTACACGACTGGTAATGTTCCGAGTTCCGGGTTCCAGGTTCCGAGTTCCGGTGGTTCGCGGTTCCGGTTCCGGGTTCCGGGTTCCGGGTTCCGGGTTCCGGGTTCAGAGGTTCGTGGTTCCTCATTCTCGGTTCCGCGCTCGCAACGGAACGAACACATGAACGAGGAACAACGAACAAGGAACCAATGGAACATGGAACGAGGAACTGCTGGAACTTGGAACCAGGAACCCGGAACCGGGAACTGAAGGATTGATGTGCTTTATCTCGGACTCGACTCGAGTACGCAGAGCCTGACGGCCGTTGTCGTGCAGATCGACGGCGACGAGCGTCGTGTCGTCCTCGAGACGTCGCTGAACTTCGACGAGGCATTGCCACACTACGGCACCCGGAACGGTGTCCTGCCTGACAGGAATCGTGCCGTGGGTATCGCGCCGCCGCTGATGTGGGCCGAGGCACTCGACGTGATGATGGGACGTCTGGCGAAGGCCATCGACGTCGGGACAATTGCCGCGATCTCAGGCTCCGCGCAGCAGCATGGCAGTGTGTATCTGAACGCGAACGCGACGGGGGCGTTCAGGGCGCTCAATCCGGAGCAGCCGCTCGTCGATCAGCTGCGTCGAACGTTTTCGCGCGAGACGTCTCCGATCTGGATGGACTCGACAACGACGGAAGAATGCCGGGAGATCGCGGCCGCCGTCGGTGGTGAGCAACAGCTCGCGCGGCATACGGGTTCACGTGCATTCGAGCGGTTCACGGGACCGCAAGTCCGCAGGTTCTTCAAGCGCGATCGCGTCGGCTACGAGGCGACCGATCGGATCCATCTCGTGAGCTCGTTGGCGGCATCGCTGCTCGCTGGTCGGCACGCGCCACTCGAACCGGGCGATGCGTCCGGCATGAATCTGATGGATCTGACTGCTCGCGCGTGGTGGCGCCCCGCGGTCGATGCGACGGCGCCCGGACTGATGTCGAAGCTCCCGGCGATCGTCGAGCCGTGGACGTGTGTCGGCACGCTCTCGCCGTATTGGCGGATCCGACATGGCTTCCCGGCTGCGCAGGTGATCGCATGGACCGGCGACAACCCGAGCAGCCTGATCGGCGTCGGCCTGGCGCGAGAGGGTCGCATTGCGATTTCGCTCGGCACGAGCGACACGCTGTTCGGGCCGATGACGGAGCCGCGCGTGGACGATTCGGGAACCGGCCACGTGTTCGGCGCGCCAACCGGCGCCTACATGGGCCTGACGTGTTTTCAGAACGGCTCGCTCGCGCGCGAGCAGATTCGCGCCGCTCACGGCATGACGTGGTTCGAGTTTTCGCAGGCGCTCGCGTCGACGCCGCCGGGTAACAATGGTCGGATCATGCTGCCCTGGTTCGCGCCCGAGATCACGCCTCCGGTCAGCGTTCCGTCCATGCACCGCTACGGCCCGTCGAGTGATGGCGTTAGCGACGTTCGCGCCGTGATCGAGGCACAGCAGATGTCGATGGCGCTGCACTCGCGATGGATGGCGCGCACGGTGGACGTGATTCATGCGACCGGTGGCGCGGCGGTCAATCGCGAGATTCTGCAGGTCATGGCGGACGTGTTCGGCGCCCGCGTGTTTCAACTGCCGGTCGGCAACTCCGCCGCGCTGGGTGCGGCGCTGCGTGCCGCTCACGCGCATCTGCGGGAGCACAATCCCTCGGTCGAATGGGACGATGTGGTTGCCGGTCTGGCGGAGCCGCTCGCCGGATCGCGAGTCGACCCTAAGCTGGATCGACACGCGCTGTATCGCGAGATGATGCCGGTGTACGCGGCGTGTGAAGCGCACGCACTCGGACGCGGCCCTGATCCAGCAGATGTCCTGCGACGATTTGCGAGTGCGGCGCGGACCTTCATGGTCCGCGTGTAGCGTCCGCCTTTAGGCGGACGGGGTGAGGTCCGGCTGAAGCCGAACACGACGTGATGCGATGTAGTGTCCGCCTTCAGGCGGACCTCAGGGCCACGGATTGCGTAGGGTCCGCCTTCAGGCGGACCTGGGAGATGCGGAATGAAACGCTCGACGAGCGTCGCCGGTGTCTTCGTCGGTTTGTTCGTCGCCGGAATTGCGCTGCGCGCGCAGCAGACGGCCGCGCCCTCACGCGTCGACACGACCAACTGGACTGCGGCCGAGGATCACCGGAACATGATGGCGCAGCTCGGCATCCGCACCCTTCGTCCCGGACCGAGCGGAGACGAATCGGCATCCAACCACGCGAACTACGACGAGGCGACGGCGAACCCGTTTCCGGATCTGCCCGACGTCCTGACCCTGAAAAACGGCGCCAGGGTCACGAGCGCGGACGGGTGGTGGAAGCAGCGTCGTCCGGAGATCATCGACGATTTCGAGCGCGAGGTCATTGGACGCGTACCGTCGATGGTGCCGAAAGAAGTGACGTGGACGATTGCCACGACCACCCGCGGCATGCTCGGCCCATATCCGGTCATTGGGAAGCAGCTGGTTGGCCACGTCGACAACTCGTCGTATCCGACGCTGAGCGTCGCCATCCACATGACTCTCGTGACACCGGTGAATCGCCCGCGGCCGGTGCCCGTGATGATGATGTTCGGCAGCGGTACTCTGCCGCCGCCGCTCGGCGGACCTGCTCCTCCGGCCGGTCGCGGCGCGCCGCCTCCATCCGTCATTGGCACTGACCCTCCGGCCATCGAACAATTGATCGCCGCCGGCTGGGGAGTCGCATCGCTCAGTCCGACCAGCGTGCAGGCCGACAATGGTGCGGGCCTCACCAAGGGCATCATCGGCCTCGTCAACAAGGGGCAACCGCGTAAGCCGGAGGACTGGGGGGCGCTGCGCGCGTGGGCGTGGGGAGCGTCGCGCGGCCTCGACTACCTCCAGACCGATGCGTCAGTGGACGCGATGCGCGTGGGCATCGAGGGCGTGTCGCGTTACGGCAAGGCCGCTCTCGTGACGATGGCCTTCGATACGCGCTTCGCAATCGGGCTGATCGCTTCGTCGGGTGAAGGCGGTACGAAGCTCCATCGCCGCAACTGGGGCGAGCAGGTCGAGAACCTGACGGCGCAGGGCGAGTATCACTGGATGGCTGGGAACTTCATGAAGTACGGCGCCGCCGATGCGGTGTTCGGCAGCAGGACAGCCGGCGATCTTCCGGTCGATGCGCACGAGCTCATCGCGCTGTGCGCACCGCGCCCTGTGTTCATCAGTCACGGCATCCCTGAGCGCGGCGACGCGCGCTGGCTCGATCATCAGGGAAGCTTCATGGCAGCGATTGCCGCTGGGCCTGTCTTCAGGCTGCTCGGCGCGAAGGATCTCGGCAGGTCCGACAACTACAAGACGGAGCGGATGCCGGCCGTCAACGTCAGCATGCTCGACGGTCAGCTTGCATGGCGGCAGCACGACGGCGGGCATACCGACGCGCCGAACTGGAAGTACTACATCCCGTGGGCGAACCGGGTACTCAACTACGCGCCGACCGAATCGCGCGCCGATATCCCGGCGCCACGCAACGACCAGAACTCCCTCACCGCTCATGCGCAATTGGTTGAGAAAGCACGACGCGGTGGCATCGACCTCTACTTCGAAGGCGATTCGATCACGCGTCGCTGGGGGGCGACCGATTATCCGGAACTGCTGGCGAACTGGAGGCAGAACTTCTTCGGCTGGAACGCCGCCGATTTCGGATGGGGAGCGGATCGAACGCAAAACATCCTGTGGCGTCTGCACAACGGCGAGCTGGACGATGTGCATCCGAAAGTGATTGTGCTGCTGGCGGGAACGAACAACGTCGGCAGCTCGATCGATGCCGGCGGCGCGGACGCAAGAGCCGACGACGTCACACGCGGGATCAAGGCGATCCTCGGCGTCCTGCAATCGAAAGCGCCGAACGCCACGATCGTGTTGACCGCGATCTTTCCGCGCAACGACAACATCGCCGCGATGCCGATCATCGACGACATCAACGCGCGCATCGCACGATTCGCCGACGGTAAGTCGATCCGGTTTCTCAACATCAACGACCGACTCGCCGACGGGCACGGACAGTTGTTCGACGGCATGATGGGCGACAAGCTTCACCCGACGCTCAAGGGATACCAGGTGTGGGCGGACGCATTGAAGCCAATACTCACGGAGCTGCTCGGGCCTCCCGCAAAAGAGGACCATGCACCTCCACCGACAGGCGATCCTTCAGTGGCAGGCCGATGAAACATTGTGATGCTCGTCTTCTCGTTGTCTGCGTGGCCGCAGCGCTGTGCGTGGTCACAGGATGCCGCTCGACCGAGAGCGGCGGCACGAACGCGGCAAAAACGATCAAGCTCGCGTTCGTCACCAACAACTCGTCCGACTTCTGGACCATCGCGCGGCGGGGGATGGAAAAGGCTGACGCCGAGCTCCCGGATGTGGAAGCCGAGTTCAGAATCGACGCGGATGGCACCGCCGCCGAGCAGCAGCGCATCGTCGACGATCTGCTGACCAAGGGGGTGAACGGCATCGCGATCTCGCCCGTGGATCCTCAGAACCAGACGGCGTTGCTGGATGCTGCGGCCAAGCGCGCCATCGTGTTCACGCAGGACAGCGACGCGCCACAGAGCGCGCGGACCTGCTACATCGGCACGGACAATGTGGCAGCCGGACGTCAGGCGGGTCAGCTGATTCGCGAGGCCATTCCCGAGGGCGGCCCCGTCATGCTGTTCGTGGGCAAGCTGGATGCCCGCAATGCGCAGGAGCGCATTCAGGGGATCAAGGAAGTGCTCGCCGGGTCGAATATCCGGATCATCGACGTGCGCACAGACGATGCCGATGAAGTGCGCGCGAAGGCGAACGCCGCCGACACGCTCGTGCGGTATCCGGACATCAAGGGATTGGTCGGCCTGTGGAGCTACAACGGTCCTGCGATCGTCAACTCCGTCCGCGAGGCCGGCAAAGCCGGTCGCGTCCGGATCATCACGTTCGATGAAGCCGATGAGACGCTGGCAGGAATCAAGGACGGCGCGATTTACGGGACCGTCGTGCAGCAGCCGTACGAGTTCGGCTACCAGGCGATCAAGCGAATGGCGCAGGCGGTGCGCGGCGACACGTCATTCATTCCGCCAACGAAGCAGATTATCGTGCCGACGTTGATCGTGAACCGCGCGAACGTCGAGGAGTTCACGAAGCGCGTGAACGAGCTCCGCGGCCGCTCGGCATCGGAATGAAGGACGGTTTCCCGGACATACGGTGCCGCGCTGCCTCACGCGGGCATGACACCATCATCATTGGCGTCGCCGTCGAAGCACTATCTAATTCGCGAGACAACCAAGAACTATGACCACCTCATGTGACCGGCGGCGTTTCCTTGCAACACTCGGCAAGGCGGGTGCGCTGCTCGCATCCGGGTCGTGGCTCGATGCGATTGGGTATGCGCAAACGAGCCGCGGTCCAGCGCGCGCGTTCATCCAACACCCGCGCGTGCGTGCCGACTTCGATCGACGGGTGCTGGGGTCGTTCCTCGAGCATCTGGGCAGAGCGATCTACACGGGCGTCTATCAGCCAGGCTCCTCGCTCGCCGACAGCAAAGGGTTCCGCACAGACGTCGCGCGCGAGATCAAGGAGCTGGGTGTTCCCATCGTTCGCTACCCGGGCGGCAACTTCGTGTCCGGCTACAACTGGCTCGACGGCGTGGGGCCGAAGTCGCAGCGGCCGACGGTGCTCGACCGTGCGTGGAACTCGCTGGAGACGAATCAGTTCGGCACCAACGACTTCGTCGACTGGTGTCGCCTCGTCGGCGCGGAGCCGCTGCTCGGCATGAACTTCGGTACGGGCACTGCGGAAATGGCGGTGGCCTATGTCGAGTACTGCAATGTCGACAAGGGCACGAAATGGAGCGAGCTGCGGCGGTCGCATGGCTACCAGCAGCCGCACGACGTGCGCTACTGGTGCCTGGGCAACGAGATGGATGGCCCGTGGCAGATCGGTCAGCTGCAGGCGCGCGACTACGGACGCAAGGCACGCGATACCGCGCGACAGATGCGCGTCATCGACCGCGGGCTGCAGTTGATTGCGTGCGGGTCGAGCAGCACCGGCATGCCGCAGTACCTGGTGTGGGACCGCGAGGTACTCGAAGAATGCTACGACCAGGTCGACGGCATTTCGCTGCACGCCTATTACGGCAACACGCAGCCATTGACGGGGAACAACACGTCGCGCTACCTGGCGATGAATCTCGACATGGACCGCCAGATTCGCGAGATCGGAGCGGTCTGCGACTACGTGCAGGGCCTCCGGCGCTCGAACAAGCGGCTGTGGCTCTCCTTCGATGAATGGAACGTCTGGTATCGCGCGCGATCGGGGAACGCGACCGACGGTCGTCGTCAGGCTGCGCCGAAGCTGCTCGAGGAGGTCTACAACCTCGAGGACGCACTGCTCGTCGGCGGATTCGTCAACACGCTGTTACGGAATTCCGAGCGCGTTCGAGTGGCGTGTCTCGCGCAACTCGTAAACGTCATCGCGCCACTGGTGACCAACGACAGTGGCACACTCCGCCAGAGCACTTACTACCCGTACGCCTGGGCCCTGCGCTACGCGCGCGGACACGTGCTCGATCTGAGGGTCGAGTCCGACACCTATCCAATCACGGCTGCCGGCCTGCAGCCAGAGTTCGCGCGCAACGACCAGGTTCCCTATGTCGACCTTGTCGCCACCCTCGATGGGCAGAACGGTCAGGCATCCCTCCTGATGTTGAACCGCGACCTCGATGCCGAGCGAGAGCTCGTGCTCGAGTGGCGCGACGTGACGCCGACTCGCGTGCTCACGTGCGACACGCTGACCGGATCCGACCTGAAGGCGTTCAACACATTCGAACAGCCGAAGCGCGTCGTGCCGCAGCGACTCGAGCCGCCGGCGCCCGGCGCCCGCATGACGTTCAAGCTGCCGCCGCGCTCGTACACGGTGGCCCAGCTCGCGACGACGGGATGAGGACGTGTCAACTCCCAACTCCCAACTCCCAACGTATCTGATTAGCGGGTCAGATCGTTGTGATGAGTTCTTTGTACTTGTACCCCGCTGAGCGGTGTGCGATAACGGGCACATCGCTCAGCCTCCATCCGACCCATCGCCGCGCGATCCTGGGCAGGCGATCGACGACCTGCGTCGGGAGAACGAGCGTCTCCGCGAGGACCTGCGCCGGTCGGAAGCCGAGCGCAACCGGCTGCGTCGTGAAAACGAAAAACTGAAAGAGGAACTCGAGGCGGCCCGCCGCAACGCCGCGCGCCACGCGGCCCCGTTTTCGCGCGGCACGCGCGTGGCGCAGCCGCGGCGACCGGGCCGCAAACCCGGTGTCGCGTATGGCCGACGCGCGCATCGCCGCGCGCCGACGCAGGTCGACGAGACCTACACGGCGGCGCTGCCCGCCGCGTGTCCCCACTGCACCGCGCCCGTGCGCCACGTGCGTGTCGCGACGCAGTATCAAGAAGAGTTGCCGGTCCAGCGGCCGATCGTCCTCGCTTCGAGGTCCACATCGGGCAGTGCACGCAGTGTCGCCGCCGCGTGCAAGGGCGTCATCCGCTGCAGACCTCCGATGCGCTCGGCGCCGCCGCGGTGCAGCTCGGGCCACAGGCCGTCGCCTTCGCCGTGATCCTCAACAAGCGCTATGCGATGCCCTACGGCAAGATCGCCGCCGTGCTGCGGGAGCGCTTCGGGCTGACGGTCACCCGCGGCGGGCTGGTGCAGGCCGTGCACCGGGCGGCGCGGCAGGCGGCCCCGACCTATGACGCGCTGTGCGCCATGGTCCGCGGCAGTCCGGTAGTCACCGTCGACGAAACGAGCTGGCGCGTCGACGCCGATGTGTGGTGGGCGTGGGTGTACGTCACCGCCGCCGCCACCGTGTACGCGATTCAGCCCGGCCGCGGACTCGCGCAAGCCGCGCACGTGATTGGACTGGACTATCCTGGCGTGCTGCAGCGCGACGGCTGGCAGTCGTATCGCTGCTTCACCGCGGCGGCCCATCAAACGTGTCTCGCGCATCTGCTGCGCCGCTGCCGCGTGCTGCTGCTCGATTATCCGGGGCAGCCGTTTGTCGCCGCGGTCAAAGACGTCTTGCAGGCCGCGCTCGCCACCCGCGCCGCGTCTCACGCAGGAACGATCTCGGCCCACGGCCTCGCCGTCGCCCGCGGCCACTATGTCGAGCGACTCGGCCGGCTGCTGGCGCGCACGCCGAGTCGGCGGCTGCGCGTGCGTCGCTTTCACCAGCACCTCAGCGTGGAATTCGAGGCCATCTTCAGCTTTCTCTTTGACCCGACGCTCGATGCCACCACCTGGCGCGCCGAGCACGCGCTGCGGCCGCTGGTCGTCACGCGCACAATGTGCGGCGGGGCAATCGCACGCGACGGGGCGCCGAGACACAGCACATCCTCGCCAGCGTCTTGCGCACCGCGGACCAGCGCGGCCTCGATGCGACCGCGGTCGTCGCCACGCTGCTCACCTCGCCAACGCGAATCGTCTCGCCACACCTGCGGACCGCGCGTCGCGATACACTGACCCGCTAAACAGAGACCGACCAACTCCCAACTCCCAACTTCCAACTTCCAACTGCCAAACAACCACGAGTCACGCGGCGCGGACCTTTTATGGTCCGCGATGGCGATTGCGATTGCCTGTGCCATGCTTGCAGCGCAATCCTCCGACCTTTCCATCTGCGCAAACATTCGGCGTCACCGAGCTGATCGTCGACGGTCGGCCCCTCCTGATTCGCGGCGGCGAGCTTGGTAACTCGTCCGCCTCGAGCCTCGAGCTCAGCGTCACATTCGAACGATCCTCGGCGCGCCATCGCTGGCAGACGGCGCCGCCGCCACGCCGGGCTCGACGATGTTGCCGGCGGAAGGGCTGATCATCGCGACCGCTGCCGAAGAGTTCTTGTTCGCCGGCATCGGCGTGACGGTGACGTTCGTCGCGGACGATCCAACAGTCCAGACCGGCATCCTGAGTGTCGAGGAAGGACGGTATTCGCGAGTGTGATTGTCCATGAGCGTCAATAGAACGCCTCAGATCACAGTGTGATCGAGCGCGCGCCGAAAGCCAGGACGCCGGGTGACGATCCCGCAAACACGTAAGGTCGATATCCGGTCGCGCGTTCGTACGCGTCGACCACGCGGCCGATCGCGGCCATCGAGTCGCGCCGCCCGATCACCGCAACCGTGCCACCACTTCCGCCGCCGGTAATCCGGGCGCCGTACAAACCAGCGGACGCACCTTCGGCTCGCACGAGTTCAACGAGGAGATCAGTGCCCCGCGATCCCAGACCACACGCGCTGTAGCTTGCGTGAGAGCCGTACATCCATTCACCGAGCTCGATGCGCTGCCGCTCGTCGGTTCGCTCGAGCAGCACGCGGCGAAACGCCTCCGCGCGCTGGCGCTCGTAGATCGGGTGCGCAGTGGGCGCTCTCACACGATAGGTGCGTCCCTGCTCGACTGTCGTGACGCTGTCGATCGTGCGCGCGAACCGATCGAGAAACTCATCACCTGACATCTCCTCCGGCAGATGCTCGACGAGCTCCCGCTCGAACGTCGACGGCTCGATGTTCGCGAGATAGTCGTCCTGCACCAGCTCCGACAGGATACGCCGACCCATGAATGCGCCCGCTCGGACGGCGCCGTAGTCGGACCCGCCTACGGAGTGACGCTCGCCCGAATCGATTCCCCACACCTCGATGTCGTCGGGCACAGCCACACTCGGCTGCAATTCGGCCGGCTGACAGAGCAGCGCCATCAGTGCGTGCTCCTCGCCGAACACGCACGTCATCTGATCCATCACGCCACAGGGAGCGCCAGCCACCAGGTTCTCGCCCTTCTGGCACAGCAGCGCGAGATCGCGTGGTTCGATCGCGATGTTGAACGCACCGGCCACCGCGCTCATCGTCGCGGTCTCGATTGCAGCCGACGAGCTCACGCCCTTCCCTTCCGGCACGTTGGACGCGACGACGATCCTCATACCGGACGTCAGCGCGAAGCGCCCTTCCCGAGCGAGCACGAGCACCATGCCAATGACGTAGGACGGCCATCGCTCGCGCGCGAGCATCCGGCGCGCGTCGTCATAGCCGACCGGTTCACCACCGGACGCGAGCGTTTGTAATGAAACGGTGAACGGTGGCCGACCAAGGCTGACTATTTCGACGACGGCGCGATCGATCCGCTGAACGGCGGCAAAGGTCGCCTCCGCGATCGGCCGTTGGAGAACGAGCGAGCCGGAGTAATCGGCAATGCCGCCCATCACGTCGAGGCGGCCGGGCGCGCGCGACACTGCGACGGTCGCACCGCGATCGAACAATGTCTGGCGCCTCAGCGTGTCGATGAACCAATCGAGGTCAGTCTTGCTAAATCCAACCACGCGTTCGAAGTTCCTGCTGCAGCAACGGCTCGATCTGTTCGCGGATGTGCGCGTTCGCGTAGCCGACCCACGCGACGTCCGTCTGCACATCGAGCGGCACGTCGAGGGGATGGCCGTGCGGATCGGTCACGATGACGCCGCTCTCCTCGGCAATCAGCGCGCAACACACGTCGTAGGGATGACAGCACAGACTCGGCGGCATATCGCGTCGACCGAGCACTCCGTGGAGAAGCGGGCGAAGGTCGGCAATGAAGCGGTCATGTCCGGCCATGAGCTCATACAGCTGTCCGCCACTCGATGCGTACTGATCCTCGAAGCAGTGCGCCTTGCCGGGCGCGGGAGCGCCAAGCGCCCCACGGACGATCGCTTCGTCGATTGCGGCGAGCTCGTCACGCGCCCCGGGAAAGAAGCGCGAGACGCTCGCATAGCCGTGAGCGATCGTCGTCGCCGTCGACGGCGTCAACCGAATTGGTTCGATGTCGCTCGTCACCCTGTTGCAGCGTTGCGCGTACGCGCCATGGCCCTTGATCGCCCACAGCTGGTCGGACAGATGTTGCTTGACGAGAGGAATCTCGGTCTGCACGGCTAGCACGACGTCTCGCAACGACGTCTCCGGACCGCGATTGGGCGCCACCGCGGTCAGCACCCAGGCGCTGCGCTTCTGATACATCAGGCCGCGCGTGCCATCGATCGGGTCGACGATGACCCGCCACTCCGCGGACGCCTCGGTGGCGCCGGCCGGATAGCAGCGGCGTCCCTCCGGCAGCCCTTCCGCCACGAGCACGAACGAATGCTGGCTCCCCAAGGCCTCCGCGAATCGATCGAGGATCGATTCCGAGACGACGTCGATCGCGTAGATCGTGTCGCTGTCCGCATCGCGATCGACGCCGGCCAGCGCATCGATGGTCTGGCGCTCCGCGGCCGCCACGACCCCGTCACGCACGTCGTCGTGCAGCTCGAGGATCGCGTTGAGCAGCGCCCGCGGATCAGACATGTGGTCCGTCTTCGCCAAGGCTACCGCGGACACGCATCTTGTAGTGGATCTCGGGAACCGCGATCAGCTCCGCGGCCTTGGCTTCCGGCCGCGTATCGCTCAGGAAATTGCCGCCGCCGATCTCGGGACCCGCAAGGTACTTCAGCAGGTGCGGCTTGCGCAGTGGAGGATGGCATTCGATGTGGAAATGAAAGCCCGAGTAATCCGCGCCATCGGTCGGCGCCTGGTGCAGTGTCAGCACGTAGGGAAACGACATCTGCCACAGGTTGTCGTAGCGCACGAGCAGCGACTTCAACGCGATCGCCAGGTCGCGCAGCTCGCCCGCCGACATCGTCGCCAGGCTGGCGTGCGTCGCCTTCGGCGCGACGTAGCATTCGTAGGCGTAGCGCGCGAAGTACGGCAGGAACGCGATTGCCGATGCGCTCTCGAACAGAATGCGCCGGCCGTCGTCCAGTTCCGATCGAATGATGTCCTGGAAGAGCACGCGATGCTCTTCGTGGTAATAACGCCCGCTCACGAGCGCCTCGGTCTCGATGAACTTGAACACGAAGTTCGTGGCATAGATCTGTCCGTGCGGGTGCGGGTTCGACACGCCCACGACCTCGCCTTTGTTCTCGAAGGCAAGGACGTGGCGAACCTCCGGCCGCGCGCCCAGCTCGATGTATTGTTCGCGCCATGCAGCGAGCAGGGCCGTGACGTCCGCGACCGGCAACTCGGCCAAGGTCATGTTGTGCTTCGGGCTATAGCACACGACCCGGGCGACTCCGTTCGCGGGAGCGTTCCGGTAGATCCCGGGCGGCGGTTCGAGGTCGACCGGCGCGTCGACGCCCACGCATGGATGGTCGTTGTCGAAGACGAACACCGATGGGTAGTCGGGATTGCGCGCACCGCTCACGCGCTGATTGCGCGGGCAGAAATAGCAGGTCTCGACGTATTCTGGCAGCGGCGGCGGCATGACCGCGGCCTGTTCACCTTGCCACGGTCGATCCTGACGATGAGCGGCGACGACGACCCATTCCTCGCGCAGCGGATGCCACCGCTGTTCCCACGCCGCACCGGAGCTCGCCATTGACCCTTGTTCCTTTACTGCAAATGGCGGCAATCTCCAAACGCTTTCCCGGCGTCATCGCGCTCGAGGGGGTGAACGTCGATGTGGCCGCAGGCGAAATTGTCGGACTCGTCGGCGAGAACGGGGCGGGCAAGTCGACGCTGATGAAGATCCTCGCCGGGATTCATCGCGCGGACTCGGGGGAGATCCGAATCGACGGGCAGCCGGTCACCATGCATGCGCCGGCCGATGCCCGGCGGCTCGGCATCGGCGTCATCCATCAGGAGCTCGAGATCATCGATACGCTCGACGTCGCCGGCAACGTCTTCCTCGGCCGCGAGCCGCGTCACGGTGGACCGTTACGACTGCTCGATCGTCACTCGATGGACATCGAGACCGAACGCCAGCTCGCGCGCATCGGAGCGGAGATCTCGCCGCGGACGCTCATGCGGCGGTTGTCCAGCGCGCAACAGCAGCTCGTCGCGATCGCGCGTGCGTTGTCGATGAACACGCGGCTGTTGATTCTCGACGAGCCGACGTCGAGCCTCACTTCCAGCGATGCCGATCGACTCTTCTCCGTGCTTCGCGATCTCCGCTCCACCGGCGCCGCGATCATCTATATCTCGCATCGGCTTGCGGAGATCGAGATGTTGACGGACCGGGTCGTCGTGCTTCGGGATGGCCGCAACGCCGGCACGCTGCAGCGCGGAGAGATCACACGCGACCGGCTGGTGCAGCTGATGGTCGGTCGTGCGATCGAGGTCACATCGCAGCGAACGGCCGCATCGGCCGGACCGGCGCTGCTCCAGATCGAGCAGGTGCGCACGGCCCGCTACGCGAACGTCGACGTCTCCTTGGCCGTTCATCGCGGCGAGGTCCTCGGCGTCGCCGGACTGATTGGCGCCGGACGCTCCGAGCTGGCCGAAGCGATCTGCGGCATCGGCGGCCGGGTATCCGGTCGCGTCCTGGTCGATGGCCAGGCGCTCGCGATTCATTCGCCGGCGGACGCGATCGCGCATGGCATCTGCCTGGTTCCGGAAGATCGCCGCGGCCGCGGCGTGATTGGCGCGATGAGCGTGCGCGAGAACGTGACCTTGCCGGCGCTCGCATCGTATGCGCGGCTCGGATTGATCGCGCGCGGCGCCGAAGCCGACGCAGCACGGCAGACCGTCACCAGGCTGCAGGTCAAGGCCTCTTCGATTGAGACGGCTGTCGCAACGCTGAGCGGCGGCAACCAGCAGAAAGTGGTGCTCGGAAAATGGCTGGCGCTGCGCCCGCGCGCGATCTTCTTCGACGAGCCGACGCAGGGCGTCGACGTGGGCGCCAAGGCCGAAATCCACCGGCTGATCCGTCACCTGGCCGACGAAGGCGCCGCGGTCGTCATGATCAGCAGCGACATGGAAGAGATCGTCGCGCACAGCGATCGTGTCGCCGTCATGCACGAGGGACGCATCACCGGAATTCTCGACCGGGCCGCGTGTACGCCCGAATCGATCATGCAGCTCGCGGTCGCATGACTCTTGTCAACTCCCAACTCTCTTCGCCCGAGCCAACTCCCAACTTCCAATCCGTGCCAGGCGTTGGGTGTTGGGGACGCGTAAGACGTTGGGAGTTGGGAGTTGACAGGTTGGTGAAATGGCCAGAAAAGAGATAGCCGTCCTCGTGCTGCTCGTCGTGCTGTGCGCGATCGTTGCGCTGGCGAGCCCGCAATTCCTGAGCGTGGCCAACGTCCAGAACGTCACGCGGCTCGTCGGCACCTACGGCATCTTCAGCATCGGCGTCGGCGTCGTGATCATCAGCGGCGGTATCGATCTCTCCGTGGGATCGGTCTGCGCGCTGCTCGGCGTCTTGCTGTCGATGATGCTGGTCGAATGGCGCTGGCCGGCGAGCGTCGCGCTGTCGGCCGTCCTCGCGTCCGGTGCCTGTCTTGGCGCCGCGCACGGTCTGCTGGTCACCCGGTTACGACTGCCGCCGTTCATCGTGACGCTGTGCGGCCTGCTCCTCTATCGCGGTGCCGCGCGCTACATCGCACGCGATGCCACGAAGGGTTTCGGCGCCAGCGAAGGGTTCGAATGGCTGCGGACCCTGGCCGCCGGAAGCATCGGCGGCGTGCCGATGCCGTTCGTCCTGCTGTGCATCGTCGCCATCGTGGCGTGGCTGTTGTTGCATCGATCGGTCTACGGCCGACGTCTCTTCGCGTCCGGACACAACGAGGAGGCGTCGCGTTACTCGGGCGTGAACACGCGCGGCGTCATCGCCTGGGCGTACGTCATCTCCGGCGTATTGGCCGCAGTGTCCGCCGTCATCATCGCGTTCTACACGAACTCGATCGCTCCCGCCTCGCACGGCAACTTCTACGAGCTCTACGCGATCGCGGCGGCGGTGGTCGGCGGATGCAGCCTGCGCGGGGGTGAGGGATCGGTGCTCGGGATCGTGGTGGGGGCGGCGCTGCTGCAGGTGCTCCGCAATCTGGTCAACCTGCTCGACATCCCCGGCTCGCTCGACTTCGCCGTCATGGGCGCGGTCATCCTGATCGGCGCAATCGCGGACCAGTTGTTTGGAAGAAACGTCCGTCGAGCAGCTCGCTGAGCCGGCTGGATGCATCGATGAGAACGCGCGTAGCCTGTCTGTATGCTGGCGTATCCTAGCCATGACGTGATCTCCAGATTGCGGATGACGGTTGTCCTGATGGCGGCGATCCTCGTCGCGCCAGCCGCGGCGCGGGCCGCGTGCGATGGTGCGCCGGTCACGTCCGGGTCACGAGCGATTACGGTGGACGGGTTGATGCGCACGTTCGTCATTCGGGCACCGTCGACGGCCGACGGTCGCACGCCCGCGCCAGTCGTGTTCGCGCTGCATCCCTTCGGCACCAACGCGCAGTACATGGCGAGCCGCGCGCCGATCGCGTCCACATGGCGTGAGGCGATCGTCGTGTACCCGAATGGGACGCCACGTGCCGGGACGGGTCCGGGGTTCGCGTGGCAGGGACGATCGGGAGAGCTCGCGGATCGCGATCTTCGTTTCTTCGACGCGATGATGACGTGGCTGTCAACGAACGCCTGTATCGACGAGAATCGCGTGTTCGTGCTCGGCTATTCGAACGGCGCCGGGCTCGCATATCTGCTGGCGTGCGAACGCGGCGACCGTATCGCCGGCATCGCGATCGTCTCCGGACGGATGGGATGCCCGCCGACGCGCGCCAAGCCCCTCATCCTCACCCACGGTGTTGCCGACGCGACGATCGGATACGACCAGGCGGTCGACGCGGCTCGCATCTGGGCCGCGAAGAACAGCTGTCTGGCCCCACCACCTCCCGTGCGCGGTGAGGGCTGCGTCGTCGCGAACGGATGCGCGTCGCCCTTGACGATGTGTACGCATGCCGGGGGTCACGAGTACGATTCGTCGTTTACTGGTAACGCGGTGGACTTCTTCAAATCGATCCGGCCCAGCAGCGCGCGATGATCCGGGTCGTCCAAATTGCAGCCGCCGTCATGATGCTGAGCCTGGCTGTGATTGACTGCGCGGCGCAATCATCGCAGCAGCCTGCCGAGACGATGACGTTCTTCGTCACGAGTGCGGGCCGCGGTTTCGGGGCGGACTACGGCGGCCTGGCTGGAGCCGATGCTCACTGCCAGCAACTGGCGAGCACGGTCGGCGCCGATCGTCGCACGTGGAGCGCCTATCTCAGTGCCCCAGCTACCTCGGGACGACCGATCGTGAATGCGAGGGATCGGATCGGGAAGGGTCCGTGGTTCAATTTCCGCGGCGAGATGATTGCGGACTCGGTCGCAGGTCTCCACAACGAGGACAACGGCATCACACGCGACTCGGCGCTGACGGAGAAGGGCACCACGATCGCGCCCGGACGACACGACATCCTGACCGGCAGCAACGCGGACGGAACGCTGTCGACGGACGCGAGTGATACGACCTGTCGCGGCTGGACGAGTCACAATGCCGGACGGGCGATGCTGGGACACGTCAATCGGTACGGCGGCGGCGTGCGCCCGACCTCGTGGAACTCCGCTCACCTGTCGCGCGGCTGCAGCCAATCCGATCTTCGCGCCTCCCTGGGCGACGCGTTGCTGTACTGCTTTGCCGCCGACTGATGGGATAGCGCCACGACATTGTCCATAAGTCTGAACCGTCTCTCCTGCTCCCTGGGTGTCGGGCTCGCGATGCTGCTTGCGTCGGTCATCTGGGGCGGCAGCGAATTCGGACCGACAACGTGGCCTGGGTTCATCGTCGCGACTGTGGTGATGCGTGATGGCCCGGACGGAACGAGTCAGCCAGAGCTGTGGTTGAAACTGTTCCTGGGCGCGACTGTCGCCTTTTGGACTGGCGCGGCCTACGTGATTACCAGCGTGTTGCTTCGCGCTGTTCGCAGCATGCGGTCGAATTGACGCTCATGAGGGTTCCTGCATGACTACTTCTGGATGCTCGCGTCGTGCGTTCATCACCGGACTCGCCGGCATCGGCGGCGCTCTCGCATTTCCGGCGAATGCGCTCAACGGACAGGCCACTGGTCCGGCAGGATCCGTGCGCCGCATCGACGTCCACCAGCATTTCGTGTCGCCGACGTGGATGCAGCGCACGCTCGCCTCGGGTCGCGCGGGATTTCAGCCGCTGCAGAACTGGACGCCGGCCAAAGCCATCGAGGATATGGACAAGGCGGGCGTCGAGCTGTCGATGCTGTCGTCGACACAGCCTGCCGTCGGCTGGTGGAAGGATGACTTCGAGTCAGACGCGGCGATTCGCGTCGCGCGCGAGATGAACGACTTCGGCGCCAAGCTGGTGTCGGATTACAAGGGCCGCTTCGGCCTGTTCGCGCTGCTGCCGCTGCCCGATATCGACGCCAGCCTGAAGGAAATCGAATACGCGTTCGACACGCTGAAGGCCGACGGCGTCGGCCTGATGACCAGCGTCGGCAACAAGTACATCGGCGAGGCGATGTTCCAGCCGGTGCTGGAGGAACTGAATCGCCGCAATGCGGTCCTCTACAGCCACCCGATCGACGGTCCGTGCTGTCACAGTCTCGGCGGACAACCACCGGCCACGGTCGAATGGTTCACCGACACGACGCGCGCCATTCTCAGCGTGCTGGTCGAGGGACCCGGCCCCGCCGCATCACGAACACCGAGCGCCGCGACTCGTTATCCGAATATCAGATTCATCTGGTCGCACGGTGGCGGCACGTTGATCGGGGCGGCGCAACGCGTCATCGGCACCGTCAGCGCGGACGACTTGAGCAAGCCGCCGGCGCCCAACTCGCGCCTCTATCACGCGCGCCGCTTCTACTACGACACCGCCTTCGCGCCCAATCCGGTCCTCATGGCAGGGCTGACGAAACTGCTCGGCGGGACGTCGCAGCTGGTCTTCGGTTCCGACTATCCGTTTGGCAACGTGTCCGGCACGGTCGACGGCCTGAGAACGCTCGGGTTCACGAAGCAGGACCTGCGCGGAATCGATCAGGAGAATGCACTGAAAATCCTGCCGAAGTACCGCTAGGTCGTTCGGGACCTGCAACCCTGTTCTGAGGACGGTCGTCATGCATCGAACTGCTGGTGCCGTTTCAGCCGTCTTCGTGATGCTCTGCGTGTCTCTGGCCGGCCACACACCAGGGCCTCGGATTCACCGCCTCGAGCTGGGTCAATGCACTTGTCTTGAATCCGGGCTTTCGAAGCAGCAACGATGACAAGTGTTCTTCCCCAGCTACCGATCTACTCAGCAACCCAGCTACCTAGCCTCGGGCTTCTTGAAGCGGTCGTAGCCGGCTTCGGAGGGAACGCAGCCCCAATCCTCGATCTTTCCGCCAGGCAGCTTCTGGTACGCGTACGTCACCGTGAACGGCTGCTGGAAATACACCGGATCGGTGTGCGTGATGACCACCTGCATGCGATTGCCGTCGGCCGTGTAACGCTCGGTCGTGTGCATCTGATTCGACTGGTACAGTCCTGGAACGCCCAGCGTATCGAGCACGCCGGCTCCGTGATCGACGGTTTCGATCACGAGCGTCTCGCCTTCGTAACGCGCCACCGACCGCCCCAGGTGCGGATGTTTCTTGACTCCGTACGGCGCGTCCTTCGGCGCGAGACCCGCCTTCACCGGCACGCGACGGCGAACGTCCATGAACTCGTAGTTGATCTGGATCTCGTTCCCGCGCTGGCGAATCTCGAGCGGCGGTGACGGGGTGTGCATCACGCGCGTGACGGTCGCCGGAATGCACCGCATGTCCGGATCGTCCTTGACGTGATCGTATTTCGCCTTGGCCGCCTCGCCGGCGGGCGTCAACTTCAATCCGGCGATATCCGCCGTCTTCGCGAGAATCCAGACGCCATCCAGGTCGGCACGTTTCCCTTCAGCCGAGACGACGGCAATCGTACCGATCACGGCGATCGCGAGAGCCGTGGCGCGGATCAGCACGTGATCTCCGTCGCGTTGGCGACGGCCTCGCGAAACGCGGCGAAGCCGCAGTCGCGCAGCACGAATCCATCGGCCAGCGTCGCGGTCCTGAAAAAGCCGACGTTGTCCTCACGGCGGTTGGGGTTGATGTTCACCGTGATCTTCTCGCCCACCTTGAGCCGGTCGAACGGCACCTTGCGCCGGACCATGGCGTTGCGGTCGTTCCACTCGATGAACCAGGTCTTCACGCTACCGTCGGGACCGGTCACATCAAGAACGATTTGCGAGTGAGGATTGCGAATCTTGACTTCCTTGACGACACCGGTGACGTCGAGCGCCTTGGTGGTGTCGAAATTGACAGTGACTGAATGATGGGCCAGCGCCGCGCCGGCACTCATGACAAGAGACACCGCCAGCGCTCCCGCGATACGTGTGATGTGCACGCGCCGGAAGCTAACATCGGGATTCTGGCATGTCAAATCGTGGCACCCGCGCCGCGCGCTGAGGTAGTATGCGTCCACAGTTTTTAGCCAGAGGATCGTCACGATGCACCTCACTGCTCGCTCGTCCACGGCTTTCATCCTTGCCATTGCCATCGCCGCGTCCGTCGTCGTCTTTGCCGCCGATTACACGCTGACCGTCAATCAAGGCCGTCTGATCAACGCCAGCAACGAGCCGCAGAACTGGCTGCTGATGAACGGCGACTACGGCTCGACGCGCTATTCCAAGCTGTCGCAGATCAATCGCGACAACGTGAAAAACCTGCGGATGGTGTGGGCACTCGCGCTCGGCGGGATGCAGGACGTCGGGCAGAACGGCCCGGAGAACGAAGTGAATCCGCTGATCGACAACGGGTTCATGTATACGAGCGACGGGTGGGGCACCGTCTACAAGATCGACGCGCGCAACCCGGACTACGCGAAGTTCGTCTGGGTGGCCGACCCGGGAGTCACGCACGAAGGCAATGCGCCGCGCACGCGTGGCATCGCGCTCTGGGAGAACATGGTCCTCGTCAACACGCCGGACGGTCGCGTGATCGCGATCAATCGCGACAACGGGGAGATTGTCTGGGACAAGAAGATCGCCGCCAAGACCGAGTTCGGCAATCAGGAGCGGTTCCTGACTGCACCTCTCGTCGCCGACGGCAAGGTGATCATCCAGAACGGCGCCGGCGACGGCGGCACGCGAGGATGGGTCGCCGCGCTCGACGTCACATCTGGGAAGGAGTTGTGGCGCTGGTACACGGTGCCGAAGCCTGGCGATCCGGGCAGTGAAACGTGGAAGGACGATCACAACTCCTGGAAGACGGGCGGGGGCGGGATTTGGCAGACCGGTTCTTACGATCCCACGACGAATCTCTACATCGTCGGCACGGGCAATCCATTCCCGATCTACGACCCGCAATTCAGACCTGGCGACAACCTGTACACGAACTCGGCTGTCGCGCTCGACGTCGCCACCGGCAAGCTCGCGTGGTACTTCCAGTACACGCCGAACGACTCGTGGGATTACGACGAGGTCGGCGTGCACATGTTGTACGACACGATGATCAACGGCGTGTCACGAAAGGTCGTCGGGCACTTCGCGCGGAACGGCTTCTACTACACGCTCGATCGGACCAACGGCAAGTTCATCAGAGCCGAGAAATACGTCAACGATTTGAACTGGACGAAGGGGATCGATCAGAAGACCGGCAAGCCGCTCGACTACGACCCGAAGCTGGATGTGCAGGTCTATAACCCCGCGGCACGGTCGCTGCGCGGCGACGGCAAGAAGCGCACGTGTCCGACGTGGCACGGCGGCGTCGCCCATCAGCCGCTCGCCTACAACCCGGTGAAGCACATCGCGTACGGTGTCGGCACCGAAGGCTGCTTCTCGCAGAACGGCGCCGAGGTCGCATCGCTCGGCAAAGAGGGCGGTATCGACAACAAGAAGAGCCAGCAGCGCCAGTACAGCAGCGACCTCTATTACGGCGCACTGACCGCGTTCGACACCACCAGTCACAAGGTGCTCGGCAAGGCCGTCACCGATATCGAGATTCGCTCCGGCGCAACGGCGACCGCCGGCGGCCTCGTGTTCACGGCGCTGCAGGACGGCTCGGTGGTCGCTTACAACGACGAGACGCTCGAAGAGCTGTGGCGGTTCAACGTCGGCACGCCGCTGAAGGGAGCGCCGGTGACCTACGCGATCGGCTCGAAGCAGTTTCTGGCCGTGCAGGCAGGTGGGCGGCACCTGCATCCAGTGAACTGGGACAAGCTGCAGAACTCGAGCTACCTGTTCGTCTTCGCGCTGAACTAACGAAGAATCAACTGGCGTCGAATGGGTCGACGACGTGTCCAATAGGCCATAGTCGGGACCCACCTCGGCTCTTGCACTGTTTCATGTGCGAGCTAAGAAACGAGGGTCCGACCGCGGGTTTCTGGCAGCCAGATCCAGGTGGCTGCGCCGATCACGAACGCACCGGCGAGCATCGCAAACGCGGCCGCAAAGCCGCGCGTCTGCGCCATCGATCCGACGACGAACGGCGCAACGGCGCTGCCCAGACGGCCGACGTTGAATGTGAAGCCCTGACCGAGCGCCCGGATCTCCGTCGGATAGATCTCCGCGGTGACCGCGGCAAACCCCGAGAAGAAACCGGTCCCGAACAAGGCGAGGAGCGGACCGATCGCCAGCAGCAGCCATGGATCGGTGGTCGCGCTGTACACGAGGAGCAACGCGGCCGCGACGAGCAGGTACGACACGAACGTGCGCCGCCGGCCGACCGCATCCGCGATGTAGCCGAACGACACATAGCCCACGAACGTCCCCATCTGCATCGCCACCACGAGCAGCGTCGTCAACGACGTGCTCAGTCCGAGACCGCCCCGGTCCGGCGGCAGCGACAGGTACGCCGGTACCCAGAGGTTCAACCCCCAGTACGCCGAGAACGTGGCAACGCTGAGGATCGTGAGGAGCGCCGTTAGCCGCCCGAACGGTGGGCGGAACACCGCCGTTGCGCTGAACTCACGATGACGCCGCGCTCGAGAACGCAACCACACGTCGGATTCCGGCACGCCGCGGCGGATCCAGAGGATCAGCAGCGCCGGGACGATGCCGATCAGGAACACGACGCGCCAGCCAAATTGCGGCAACACGAGCGCGACCATGATCGCGGCGAGCGCATAGCCGACGGCCCACGCACTTTGCATCAGCGCCACCGCTTTCCCGCGATGCCGGTCGGGCCACGTTTCCGACACGATCGCGGCGCCACTGGTCCATTCACCACCCATACCGAGGCCGAGCAGCAAACGAAAGACCCCGAGCTGCCACACCGATTGCGCCACTCCGCACGCGGCCGTGAAGATCGAGTAGATGACGATGCTCGACATCAACGCGCGGCGTCGTCCGAAGCGATCGGCGACGATGCCGAAGAGGATGCCGCCGAGTCCAGACGCGAGCAACGTCAGCGATCCGAGAAAACCGGCAACCGTCGTCGTGATCGAAAGGTCCTCGAGGAGTGCGCTGACGACGAGCGCATACAACATCACGTCGAACGCATCGAGCATCCATCCGAGCGATGCACCGAGCAGCGCGCGGCGCGCGGCCGGCGTTCCTTCCTTCAGCCACGCGAGAGGACGGAACGCCGCGAGCGATTCGACATGCGCCGCGGCCGAGATCTCTGCCATCGGATGTCCTTGGGCCACCTGAAGGTGGCCCCTACACGAACTATGATGGGAGCCTTGTCTCGCCGTAGCCAGCGCGGCTTCGTCGCGCCGCCTTGCGCGGCCTGGCGAAGGCGGACGGTGGAGTCTACATCATGACCATTCACGTCCACGATGCGGTAGGCGCAATTGCCGACTTCATCGCTACGGCGAGGGTTCCCGCTGACGCACGGGCACGCGCAGGGATGGCGTTCCGCGACACGCTCGGCGTGATGCTGGCTGGTGCGCTGGAGCCGGCTGCACGGATCGCGCAGGCGATCGCTTCAGACGAGGGACGCGGTACGTGCTCGGTGATCGGCACCGGACTGCAGACGAGCGCCGGCCAGGCTGCGCTCGCCAACGGCGTCGCCGCACACGCGCTCGACTACGACGACATGTGCTTCGTCTCGCTCGCACATCCGAGCTGCGCCCTGGTGCCGGCGCTGCTGGCGGCGGGTGAGCTGGTGCACGCGTCGCCGGTGGCGCTCGAGGATGCCTACGTGGTGGGCTTCGAGATCGAATGTCGTCTCGGCGAGGCGATGAATCCGCGTCATTACGATCAGCGCGGCTGGCACTGCACATCATCCATCGGGACCATTGGCGCCGCCGCGGCGGCAGCGCGCGTGCTCGGCCTCGATGCGGACGCAACGCGGCACGCGCTCGGGATCGCAGCGTCGAGCGCCTGCGGTCTGAAAGAAAACATCGGGACGATGGTGAAACCGCTCCACGCTGGCCTGGCCGCCCGTAATGGTCTGCTCGCCGCGCAACTCGCCCAGCGCGGATTGACGGCCAGCATGCACGCAATTGACGGACCGCAAGGCTATCTGCACGCGATGGACAGCGAGCGTTCGACCCTCGAGCCGGCTGCCGCATCGCTCGGCAGTCGATGGGAAATCATCGAGACCGGCGTCACCGTCAAGCTGTATCCCTCGTGCGCGGCCACCCATCCGCCACTCGACGCACTCCGTGATCTCGCGCGAGACGCGGGGATCGGTCCTGACGATGTCGCGGCGATCGACGTCGAGGTCGATTCGATGACGCCGAAGCTGCTGATTCACCCCGATCCCGCATCCGGGCTCGAGGCGAAGTTCAGCATGCCGTTCTGCGCCGGGGCAGCGCTGGTGTTCGGTCGCGTCGGCATCGACACGTTCGAGGCGTCGACGCTCCACGATCCGGCGGTCCGTCGCCTGTTGCCGCGCGTCACGCTGCGGGCCAATCCGGCATTCGACGCATCCGCGCCGCTGTCACAGGCGCGCGTGACCGTGACGATGCGCACCGGTCGCGTGCTGACGCGGTCGGCCGAGGGGGCGCGTGGCTACCCCGGCCGGCTCACGAACCGGGAACTGGAAGCGAAGTTCATCGACTGCGCGACACGATCGCTGACACCAGCGGCCGCTGCAACGGCATGGGCGATCGTGAACGACATCGAACGTCTTGCGGATGTGCGCGAACTCACCACTGCGTTGTCGTCGGGCGAACGATCCGAACGATTCGAACGACTCGAACGATCCGAACGATCCGAACGATCCGAACGATCCGAACGGGTATGACTCTCCCGCTGGCTGGCATTACCGTCGTCGCGGTCGAGCAAGCGGTCGCCGGCCCGCTCGCCACACGCCACCTCGCCGATCTCGGCGCACGCGTCATCAAGATCGAGCGGCCCGACGGCGGCGACTTCGCCCGCGGATACGACACGACGGTCAAGGGCCTGGCCAGCTGGTTCGTGTGGCTGAATCGGACGAAGGAGTCCATCACGCTCGATCTCAAGCGAGACGATGCGCGAGGGATCCTCGATCGTCTGCTGTCCCGCGCGGACGTGTTCGTCCAGAACCTTGCGCCCGGGGCGACGGACCGCATGGGATTCGCCGCTGCCGATCTTCGTCGCCGCTATCCGCGCTTGATCGTCTGCAACATCTCCGGCTACGGATCGTCGGGACCTCTGGTCGAGAAGAAGGCCTACGACCTGATCATCCAGAGCGAAGTCGGAATCGTCTCCATTACCGGCACTGACGAGACACCGTGCAAGGTCGGCATCTCGATCGCCGACATCTCCGCCGGCATGTACGCGTACTCGGGGATCCTGACAGCGCTGTTCGCGCGAACGACGAGCGGTGAGGGCACAGTCGTCGACGTGGCACTGCTCGACACGCTGGGCGAGTGGATGGGATACGCGAACTACTACACCGCGTACGGAGGCATACCGCCGCCGCGGACCGGCGCGAGCCACGCGACGATCGCGCCCTATGGACCGTATCGAACCCTGGACGGAGCGGTCGTCGTCGCGGTACAGCACAATCGGGAGTGGTCACGCTTCTGTGCGGAAGTGCTGCAACAGCCGCAGCTTGCTGGCGACCCCCGCTTCGGAACGAACGCGTCGCGCGTGCAACACCGCGATGCGCTCACCGCGATCATCGAGAGCGTCTTCACACATCTCACGTCCGCGGAGGCAATCGAGCGGCTCGTCGCCGCCGACATCGCCAACGCGCGGGTGAATCGTGTGCAGGATTTTCTCGAGCATCCTCAACTCGCCGCACGTAACTGCTGGCGCGAGATCGACTCGCCATCCGGCCCGCTCCACGCGCTGCGCCCACCCGTCCGGATCGATGGCTATGACGTGGCGATGGGGCCAATTCCGGCCCTCGGTCAGCACACGCGGGCGGTTCTCGAAGAGCTGGCATTCGATCGCGAGACGGTCGACAAGTGGAAACAAACCGGGGTCATTTGACTCTGGGCCGCCTGAAGGCGGCCCCCACGACCTGGATTGTGCGAACGTGACGAACGAACCGAACGGTCCCGAACGACTCGAACGACCCGAACGATCTGAGCGACCGAACGACCGAACGACCGAACGACCCGAACGGCCCGAACGATCCGAACGATCCGAACGATCCGAACGATCCGACGATCCGAACGATCCGAACGATCCGAACGATCCGAACGATCCGAACGATCCGAACGAGTGCGGAGGGGCCGTGCCCACTGATTTCGACCACGACCGGGAGCTCGTCGTCCAGACCGTGCGCGAATTCGTCGAGCGCGACGTCATGCCGGTCGCTTCCGAGATGGAGCACCGCGGAGAGTATCCGCACGCGCTCGTCGAGACGATGAAGACGCTGGGACTCTTCGGATTGAACATCCCCGAGGAATACGGCGGGACGCCGGTCGACTACACGACGTTCGCGATGATCTTCGAGGAGCTGACACGCGGCTGGATGGCGCTCGCCGGGATCATCGGATCGCATCTGGTGCTGTGCGACGTGCTCGTGCGCTACGCCACCGACGACCAGAAGCGGCGATTCCTGCCGCGACTCGCCCGGGGCGAACCGCGTGGCGGCATCGCCTTGTCCGAGCCGAATGCCGGCACCGACTTGCAATCGATCAATACCGTCGCGCTGCGTGACGGCTCGGGCTATCGCGTCACCGGGTCCAAGATGTGGGTGACCAACGGCCGGCACGGCCAGCTGTTCCTGCTGCTGGCCAAGACCGATCCGCAGGCCACTCCGCCGCACCGCGGCATGAGCGCCTTCGTCGTCGAGAAAGGCGCACCAGGCCTCACCGTCGGTCGCGACGTCGACAAGCTCGGCTACAAGACCGTGGAGACGACTGAGCTGCACTTCGACAATTTCCTTCTGTCAGCCGACAACCTGATCGGCGGCGGCGAAGGCCACGGTTTCAAGCATGTGATGACCGGACTCGAGGCCGAACGCATCAATCTCGCGGCGCGTGGGCTGGGTCTGGCGCGTGCCGCGTTCGACGAGGCGATCCGCTACGCGCAGCAGCGCATGACGTTCGGTAAACCGATCGCGCAGCACCAGAGCATCCAGATCAAGCTCGCCGATATGGCGACGAAGATCGAAGCGTCGCGCCTGCTCGTCTACTCGGCGGCGGCGAAGAAGGATCGCGGCGAGCGGTGCGATCTCGAGGCAGGAATGGCGAAGCTGTTCGCGACGGAGACTGCCGCCGACGTCACGCTCGAAGCGATGCGGGTGATGGGCGGGAATGGCTACTCGAAGGACTTCGTCGTGGAGCGCCTGTATCGGGATGCGCCGCTGCTGCTCATTGGCGGTGGAACCAACGAGCTGCAGCGGTTGATTATCGCGAGAGGGTTGTTGGAGAGATCGCGGACCTGACAAGGTCCGCGCCACCGGGAAAGGTAGGGCGGGCCTTGTCAGGCCCGCCGAATGGTCAATTGTTCCCGCGGCCGCGGCCGCCACCGCCGCCAGGCGCTCCCTCACGGCCTCCTGCCGGCGCGCCGCCACGGCCGTCGCCTGTCGACAGCGGCGGCTGCGGTCCGAGCACCTTCGTCATCGCCTGGTAGGCACATTGCTCGTCAGCGTTGCCGCCACCCACGCCAACCGCGCCGATCATCTGATCCTCGACCACGATCGGCAGGCCGCCACCGACGAAGTAGTAAGACAGGCCCGTCTCCTTGCCCAGGTCGAGGCGAATCAGTCGTCCGTCAACCGTGTTGAACCGCTGCGCGACGGCCGCCGAAGACGACCGGGCATACAGAGCGGTCTTGGCCTTCATCATTCCCGTCTCGACGCCAATGGGCAGCACGCCGTCCATCACGTGTCCGTCGATGAGCTCTCCGGTGGGTGACAGGACAAAAACCGACACCGTCTGTCCGCTCGCCTTGGAGAACGCCACGCACTCGTCGACGATAGCGCGCGCAGCGTCGGCAGTAATGACGTTCTTCATCATCGTCCGCTTCGCCACATCCGCGGAAACGGTGACACGCGATAACGGCACCGGCGTGGCGCCCTGCGCCCACGCATGGGAAGCGCCGAGCGCCAGTACGACTCCGAACATCAGGACACGAGTCATCGATCTCATGAAGCCTCCTTCAACTCACGAATGATCCAGAATGATTTTCATCCGTTGTCCGCCGCCGTCGCTGCCGAGCATTCCAATCGCTGTTTTCAGATCCGACAGCGGCATCACGTCGCTGACCAGCGGCTGCAACCTGACGGTCCCGCGTTCGACGAGCGCGATCGACGCCGGATAGTCCTCGGCCTTGGCGACGCGCGCGCTGATCAGGTCGATCTCCTTGAAGTACAGGTCGTAGAACGGCAACGCGCCTTCCTTCGCCGTGATGATTCCGAACAGCAACACCCGTCCGCCGGCCCGCGTCATGTTGACCGCGGCCGCCACTTGCGACAGCACCCCGGTCGTCTCGATGACGACGTCGGCGCCGCGCCCTTCGGTCGCCGCGCGGACCCGATCAACGGCGTCATCGCCGCCGGCACACGTGAGGTCGGCGCCCAGACGTTCGGCGAGCTCGCGCTTTTCGGCGCTGCGCGTGACACCAATCACCGTCGCACCGCTCGCCTTTGCAAGCTGGACGTGAAGCTGTCCCGTCACGCCGAGTCCCAACACGACGACGTACTCGGAGGGAAAGATGTCGATCTGCCTCTGTGCGTGAAGGCACGTCGTCAGCACCTGAATCATCGGTGCGGTACGACTATCGATCGATGCCGGCAAGCCGAAGACGTTGGTCGTCGGCGCCGTCACGTATTCCGCGAAGCCACCGTCGGTGTCGCGGCCGATCAACTTGCCCTTCGGACAGAGGTGCGTCTGACCGATCCGGCAGTGGAAGCAGATGCCGCAGTACAGCTCGGGATCGACGATGACGTGGTCGCCGACGTTGAACGACGTGTCGCCTGGATCGACGACCTCGCCGGTCATCTCGTGACCCATCACGCGCGGGTACCCGACCGGGATCGCGCCGCTGTAAATCTTGTAGTCGGTGCCGCAGATGCCGCTGTGCGTTACGCGGACCAAGACGTGATTCGATTCGACCGGAGGACGCGCGACGTCGCCGAGCGCCAGTTCTCCCGGTCCGTTCAGGACCATCGCTTTCATCGATGCTATGCCTTCACCGGGCCGACCTGATTCACCGGATTCCGCACCGGCTGACCGGTGAGCACCCGCACGACTTCCTGGGCCGCCTTCGTCTGCAATTCGATCAGCGACTCCTCGGAGTAGAAGCTCGTATGCGGCGTGATCAGCACGTCGTCTCGTCCCACCAGCGGCGACCCGACCGGCGGTTCCTGCGTCATGACGTCGACTGCCGCCCCTGCAATCTCCTTCGCGTCGAGAGCCGCGGCCAGCGCCGCTTCATCGATGATCGGCCCGCGCGCCGTGTTGACGAGATAGGCGGTCGGCTTCATCTGCCGGAACGCATCGGCGTTGAAGAGGCCCCTCGTCTCGGGTACGAGCGGCGAATGAATCGACACGTAATCGGAAATGCGCAGGAGCGAGGGGAAATCGACTTTCGCCACGTCGGCGTGTTCGAACACGTCGTCCGGAACGAACGGATCGTAGGCGACGACACGCAAACCGAACGCGCGAGCCTTCGGGGCGACCAGCTGCGGAATGCGGCCGAAGCCGACGAGACCAAGCACGCGACCGCGCAGCCGGTGAATCGGGACCACGGCGGGCATGCGCCATTCGCCGCCGTGCACCTGACGATTGGAAAACGGAATCTTCCGCACGGCCGACAACAGCAGCGCCATCGTGTGATCGCTGACTTCGTCGATGCAGTAGTCGGGAACCTTCGTCACGACGATCCCCGCGGCTGTTGCCGCCTCGAGGTCCACGTTGTCCACGCCGATACCGAAGCGCGAGATGACGCGGCAGCGGCTCATCTGCCGGATCATGTCGCCGGTGATCTTGGCGTACGTCACCAGCACGGCGTCGGCGTCGTGCGCCAGCGCGAGAATCGGCTCGGGCTTCGGTTCAGCGGCAAGCTGCAGCTCGGCATCGATCGCCGACAGAACTTCGCGCGCGGGATCGAGGTTCGGAAAGACGGAATCAGCGACAGCGACGAGGAATCGGGGCATTCTCGGCGTTATATCACATCGTCATGGGAGCGCCCGTCGCCGCTATTGCATCCACCTCACGATGCCGGCGACGCCATCGACGGCGACCTGCGAACCGTCCGGGATGCGACGCGTCGCATCGGCGACGCCGAGGACCATTGGCAGGCCGCGCTCACGGGCGAGCGAGGCCATGTGCGACGTGCTGCCGCCGCGCTCGGTGACCATGCCGGAGATGCGCGGCAGGATGTGACTGAGGCTCGGACCAGCCACCCGAGTTACGAGCACATCGCCCGCGGCCACACGCGACAGCTCGCACTCGCAATTGACAACCACCGCACGACCGACTCCCCAGCCAACGCCCGCGGGATGGCCGTTGAGCCGCGGATGCTGCAGCCAGACGTCATCAGGCACGTGCGGAGTCTCGAGGTGCAGCGGACGCGCCTGCAGCAGCTTGATTCCCCCATCGTCCAACGCCCACTCGATTTCGACCGCTCTGCCAATCAGCTCCTCGCAGCGGCGCAGAATGCGCCCGAGCTCCTCCACGTGCGCACGGTCGAGCGAGGGCGCCGAGACAAGATCGGCGGCAACCGCCGCTGTGTCCGGTGACTGACGATGAGCGCAACCGACCTGGTGATCCTTGCGACCAGCCGCCGTGTGCGTCAACGCCCCGTCTGCATCGAGCTCGAAGCGATCCGGCGTCACCTCGCCCTGCGCGATCGATGATCCGAGTCCCCACGTCGCGCTGACGAGCATTCCGCCGTCGGCCGTACGACTCAGACCCCCACCAGCCGCGATCGCCGGCACGAGCGGCTGCACGAGCACCGCCATACCGGTATCCGCCGGATCGCCGCCATGCGTGGCCATGTAGCGCAGCGCCCGCGTGGACCAGAGGGCCGCCCAGCACGAACGCACGGCAGTCACGAAATCCGCTTCGGTTTCGAGACCCAGATAGCTTTCGAACTGTCCCGCGAAACTCGAGCCGTAGCGATCCTCGACCAGGGCCGACGAGCGCACGACCGTGAGCGCGCCCGTTCGCTCGACAAGCGTGCGCCACGCCCCAAGCAGCGGCTCGAGAATCGCCGGCGCGATCGGCTCATCGAGAAGGCCCAGCTTCATCTGCAGCGCCGATCGTCGCGCCTCCACGCCATCGTCGGTCGCAAACGCGAGCCGCGCCGGACCATCGAGACCCAGCGTGGCGATCTGGAGACGGTACGCGGCAACATCCAACGCGAAACCGTCGGGGATCGGCAAACCCGCGTGGCCCAACGCGGCAAGATTCGCCGCTTTGGGGCCAAATCGCGAGGCATCCGCTGCTTCGGGAGATTGGATCGGAACGATCAACGAACCCATTGAGTGTCAGGAATCGGGATTCAGGGATCAGGATTCAGGGCTGGGCCAGGTATCAGGCATTCGGAATCGGGCTGATTCCCTAGGAGCTTGCTGAAAAACGGGTAAACATGCGTCGTTGCCTGCGCAAAGCGATTCGGCGATTCATGGGGCCGCGTCCCCTCTGACTGCGTCTTCAGCCCGTCGAGTGCATCCAGATGCGGTT